>ERZ1046740.1248-NODE-1248-length-18224-cov-4.870989_pt1 | contig 18224 bp, 17 predicted proteins | sample MGYA00383093_ERZ1046740 | MGnify/ENA primary metagenome ERZ1046740 (study PRJEB29581, sample SAMEA5548363) | metagenome | biome: marine; feature: coastal; material: water | depth 25 m | study: Short-term variability in the microbial, nano- and picoplankton... | reverse complement strand
TCGGCTAGTTCCCATGGCTCAAGCACCGCCAGCATCAAAGGCTGAACTTTGCTTCTACAAAAATTGTATTCCGGTCGTAGTCATACTGGTCGATAGCGGATTTACGCTCCTCATAACTATAGCCTATGCCGAGATCCAGCCAGCGGCGCATGGCGTAGTTATACTTTACCTGTACCGCGTATACATCATCCTGGCGCGTGGAGCCGGCAGTGTCCTGATTGGAGAACGTGGCCGCAAGATTCGTGCTGGACCGGCTCGTCCAGGTGTGGTTCCAAGCCAACCGGGTTGTTTGCGTGTTTACCGCATCGCCGCGACCGTTGGATTCCTGAGTGGAGCGACTGGATTGCAGGTTAAAAACGGAGTAGCTACGCAAACTGTAGCTAACATCCACTGCCCAGGAAAAACCGTCCGAGTCCTCACGTTGTTCAGATTCATAGCTTCTCTCATACCAACCGAGCTTCACACTGCCTGATGTTTTGGCCGTTGGCTCCCAGCTAACACCGAGTAAGTAGTTATATTCCTCACTGTCAGAACTGCTCTGGAGAGGGTTTACCAGGTCGTAGCGGGCTTCCTGGTAGCTCATTTCAGCGACGATGTCGGTCTTGCTGGCGACCTTCCAGTAGAAGGTGCCATCAACAACGTACTGATCATAATCACGGTACCGGGTTCGCCTGCGAAAGTTCTGGTATTCAGTGTCGTGGTATTTGGCAGTCAGTACCGCCCGCCCTTTGGAGCTCTGGCTACCAATGGTGTAGTCTGTACCCGCGGTGATGCGCTCAAATTCGATAGGCTCATCGATGAGCTTAACCGCCAAGCCCTCAGACAAACCGGTACCGCGCTGTTGGTGGCCATCCAGAAACTCGCCATACACGTTCCATACATTTCTGGCATTGAACTCATGGTGCACATCGATGTTGAACTGGTGATCGACAAAGTCGTCATCGTCGCTATTGAAATAGCGATAATCGGTAAGCGTATAAGTGAAGGAATAAGTATCGAAGCCATTCTCCAGCCAGGCCTGAACACGGGGCCTGATGACGCTAAAGCCCGAAGTTTTCTTGTCGTCTGGGCTGCGAAACAGGTTGTCCGTATACTGCAGGCGCGTGTCGACCGTCGGAGCAACGTACATCGGCCCCAAAATCAGGTTGGCGGGCTCTACAGCCTGTGTTTCAACACACGCTCCCGCCGTTAACAGTGCCAGCACAGTGCTGGATAATTTGTTTAGTGGTCGCACTATACCTTCCTGGTTCCAATGCGGATTTATGCAGCTAAGTGGCTAAAAATTAATTGTTCCCAAGAATTAACACGTGAACCCACAATGTTAACACCCCTCACTTCGTACATAAATCCACCCTCCATTCATTAATGTGACAGACATCGCAAAGTCTCATTAATGTGACAGACATCGCAAAGTCTCTGCCGTTCCTGTTAGTTCACTTATTATCACAATAGCCTGATCAGTCAATACTGGCAAAGTCGCACTATTTACCTGGCCCGTATCAGCCCAGGTGCCTGCCACTCGCCTTTTTGTACCGCTATGCCTGGTTCATACAGGCGCATGACCCTACAGAAAGGCCCAAATGATGGCTGCTACTTCCCATAAGCCACATCTTTTCCTCTGCACTAACCTAAATTTGCAATCTGCAATCTGCAATCTGCAATCTGCAATCTGCGATTTGCAATTTGCAATGCATAGCGCACGTTTTGTTTTGCAATTTACTAGTTAGCGCCTCAAGGACCCGTTGCCTGGCTATCCTCGTCTAATAGAGCAGGATTCATGCCAGTTGGAGGAAGGTGCCCGCTATGGTATTGGCAAGTTTCCTCGCCCGGGTAGTGAGCCCGCAACAAAGGCCAGCGCAAGTAGGGAAGTAAAGGTCAGCGCGTTAGCGGGCACCTGCAGGTTGAAGTCTGCCAGGGAGTGGATCGCTGCCCAGAACACGGCCATACACACGCAAAATGCTGCCCCCCTGTAAAGGGCGGTGTGCCGTTTCTGCAGGACCCGGTAAGCCGCGTGCAGCGCTAGCAGCGCCACCGCTACCAACACGCCTGTCGCGGGAACACCCAACTCCGCCGCAAACTCCAGGTAATCATTGTGAGCATGGATGTAATAACCCACCAGGTCAGCCGGTTGAAAATTAGGAAATATTCCGTAGTAAGAACCTCCCCCCGAGCCGGTGATAGGAAATTTCTCAATATAGTCAATGGTATAGACGTTTGACCAGACTCGCCCCTCGGTATCTGGATGGGTGTTCTCCAGCCTCTCCACCAGCTTGTTGAGGCCAAACCAGCGGCCCAGTATCAACACATCCACCAGCATCAGGCTGACCAAAAACGCGACAATACGTGGCGAGAAACCCTTGCTGGTGTATACGAGCAGAGCCCCCGCCAGCCCCAGGGAAGTGAAAAATGCGGCGTTGCCCATGCGCGAGCGAGTCAGTACCAACGCAATGACCATGAGTGCGAGGTATATGCGCAGCCGCAGTTTTGCGCTAAGCATCAGTTTGAGCCAACGCCGGGCAAGCTCTTTCCAACCGCTCGCCTGCTGATGTACCAACTGAGAAAGCAACAAGCCAATGCCGGCAGACAGGCACATTACCAGGTAGCCCGCCAGGTGGTTGCGGTTAACAAAGGTACCGGTTGCCACCCCCTGCCCTACGTATTTTTCCACAAAGAAGCCCAGCTCCAGGCCGCTGAGCACCATAAGGGCACCGTAAACCGCCTGGAAGGTGCCACTGAACACCAGCACCTGTAGCATCAACCGCAACCTGTGATGGCTATTTACCAGCGCCAGGGTGAGAAAAAAGCCGATGGTGAATGTACAACCTCTAAGCAGGTAGTAGCCGGTAGCCGCGCTGTCCAGCGACAGAGGCAACCACCCCTCTTTGATATGCCAGGCAAAGGCCTGGGGAGATAACCCTGCCACCATACCGCGAGGCAAGGGTACGAGCTGCAACAGCACCCAGCACTGAACAATACACAGCAACAGCAGCGGTAGGCGCGCCGCCTGCCAGGTGGCGGTATCAAGGCGAATTCGACCCGCTATAAACAATAGCAACCAGGCCACCAACACCAGGGCAATCAGCACTGCCAGCAAGCCGCCACCCCAGGCGCGATTCGAGGCAAAAGGCAGTGGCGCCCACACCAGGATGACCATATACATCGCAAACAGGGCGGGCTCTAGTCTATTTAGCATTTAACAGGAGATACCTGAACAATCCTGGGCAAAGTACAAACACCGGAAGCGCCTGCAAGAAAGCTAGCCCTGGAGGTATTGTTAGGAGCACTAAAAAAGGCAGCCACCAGGCTGCCTTTGGATCGCATGGTAACGTTCAGGACGCCGGGCTAACCCCCGGGCTACTATCTTGGGGCGCCCCCCCCCCGGTCTGAATACTGTCATCGTGGTGAATAAAGGGCTGGCCCATAAGCCTTGCGTACTCTGCCATGGCCACTTCAACGGCCTGACTAACCTGCGCGTCACCGGCCGAAGCGGCCTCAACCGCACTGGCCACAGCTTGCGCTTCAACCAGGTTATCTGCAGCTGCAATGCCCGCGCTGGCAAACGCGGTCCTGCTGCCGTCTCCGCACGCGTCCATTGCCGTTGCTGTCGCATCCTCCAGTGACATCCCGAAGGTTTCAGCACGCAGCATTGCGATAATATCGCCTGGGCTCTTGCCCTCAGCCAATGCCGTGCACACGGCCTCAGCCGCCGGATCCTGGGCCATTGCAAGGCTCATTGGCATCAACGCCAACACACAGGCCAGCAGGCAATTTTTCAATAATCTTTTCATGGGTCGCTCCTACCAGGAATACCTCCCCGGTTTTTCACATTTTCAATAGCGCACACCCTAGAATCTTTACCCCGGAGTGTCAATTTCACGGTTGGCGCTAGACAGGGTCAGGTCTAGCATTGTAGCAGAGCTACCAAGCGTAGCTGGAGACCACCGAAAATTCTCCGTGGCCACTCTCTGGGCTGACGACAGTATCGCCACAGCGCACCCAGGCGTGCGCGCCAAAGGCCTCTTCATCTGCGGCCCCTCCCGCAGAGGTACTTACACCGATCAGGATTTGTCCGGGTATGCGCTTTTTCGCCAAAAGGTGCTGTACTCAACGTTCATCTGTATGGGCAGCGATCTTGAAGAAAGATTGGCGCTGGGACACTATCTTTGTGTAGTCTCGGGGCAAGTATCATGCTTTTGGCTGGAAGCACTTTGCCTCAACACGAAAAGCCTACCATCCGGTTCCGAACAGTACTGGCTTACATTACGCCGCACCGCCGCCGGCTGCTGCTTATTTTATTGCTGCTGGCGTTGGGCAGCGGTGTTTCCATGGTGCCGCCACTACTGGCGGGCAAGCTAACCCAGGGCATCCTGACACCAGGCAGTAACGCGGTTGAGATTGGCGGCATTATTGCTTTGTGGCTAGCCCTGACCACGATCAGCCTTGGCATCCACTTCGCCGCCAACTATGTTACCAGCGACTCGGGCTACCAGATCACCGGAGAATTGCGGCAACGCTTGTACGAGCACATGCAAGCTTTGCCTTTGGCTTATCACCACAACCAGCGGCGTGGAGATGTGCTCACCATTCTTTATTCAGACTCCAGCCGCATTAGTAACTTTGTCACCGGCAGCCTGTTGCAGGTACTACCCTCACTACTCACCCTCGTATTTTCCTTCGGCTTCATGGTCTGGTTGAATTGGCCGATAGCCCTGCTGATTACTGCCTGCCTGCCCGCTTATGCGCTTGCCATGAAGATTGTGGGGCGCAGGTTGCGCCCCCTGTCCAGGAAGTGGGTCGATGCCGACAGCGCCATGTACTCGGTGATGGAAGAAAACCAGGGCATGCTACCTGCTATCAAGGCGTTTACCCGGGAAAGCATAGAACAACACCGATTCGGGCAAAGTGTCGACAAGCTACTGTCGGTGTCGCGCAAGCAGCTGGTGGTGGATTCGATTTATCAGCCTGCGCTACAAATGATCAGTGCAGTTGCCATTGTCGGCGCCATGGGTCTTGGTTACTGGCAGATCAAGGCGGGGCAGTTGCAGGCCGCAGAGCTGGTGTCGCTGCTGTTCTATGCACGCTTGATGATGTCGCCAATCAGCGCATTGGCGAACCTTTATGGTGAGCTGCAAACCACCAGGGGCGCGGCGGAGCGAGTGATTGAGTTTCTCAACCAACAGCCTGAACCGGCAGACGAGGGCAGCTTTGAGCTGGCGGATGTGCAAGGGCAGATCTCCTTCCGGGATATCAGCTACCGCTACCCCGGCAGGCCAGCCGTGCTGAGCAAACTTAAACTGGAGATTGCCGCCGGGGAAACCGTGGCCATCACCGGAGCCAACGGTGCGGGCAAGTCAACGCTGGCCCAGCTGTTAATGCGCTTTAATGACCCGGATGCCGGCTCCATTCATATCGACGGCCAGGATACCCGGGAGACTACTATTAGAAGCGTGCGCAAACAGGTGGGCCTGGTGGCACAGCAAGTATTGCTGCTCAATGGGACTGTCGCAGAAAACATCGCCTATGGCCGGGAGGGCGCTGCTCGTGAGGAAATTAAAGCGGCTGCCAATGCCGCCAGGGCGCACGACTTTATCTGCAGCCTACCCGAGGGCTATGACACCTTGATCGGCGACCATGGCATCAGGCTGTCTGGCGGGCAACGCCAGCGAGTATCACTGGCTCGCACTTTACTGAAAAACCCACCCATCTTGATTCTCGATGAAGCAACGGCCATGTTCGACCCCAGTGGTGAAGAAGAATTCATCGCACAATGCCACCAGGCTCTCACTCAAAAAACAGTCATCATCATTACCCATCGCCCCGCCAGCCTGGCTCTGGCAGATCGAGTTCTGGTATTGCGAAATGGGAAATTAGAGCCCAGTGAGGATGAAGTGCAGTATGTCCAGCCAGTTTAGAATTGCTCTGAAAACAAGGTGTTTGGGTCTATATCAGGGTGCAGAGGGCAGCAGGGCTGCAATAGCTGGAAGCGCCTCATAGCTGTGGGGGTAGTCCAGATGCCAGACGGGCACGCCGTCTAGTAACTCTGCCAATTTGATGAGGCTGCGAGACTTTCGTTTTACGCTCATAGCCGGCAGGGCAAAACACTGCTGGACGAGCTGTACCAGCGTATCACTGCCGCTTGCCGCTTCCAGTTGTGGTTTTTCAACACACAACTCGCCGAGCAAAAATATCCCTCCCAGCGGCTGCGCGTGTTGGCAGGCCTGCGTCCCGTTCCTGGCTTCTACACAATACTTATCGGTGTATTCCGCGCCCGGCTGGGTACAGTGCCCCCCCGCCAAGTCGAGTGCTTGCAAAGAATCACCCCACAGGCGAACCGAGGGCGAGCCCGGCTGCAATGTCGTGCAACCCTCCTCGCGCTGAAGCCGCACAGCGTCATCAGCCAGCAAGGGATAGCCCTGCAGTGACAAGTAAGCAACCAATGTCGATTTACCAAAACCAGAAGGGGCCAAAAATAATAGTGCACCTGCCGAGGAACTTACCGCACTACCATGCAGCACTATCTCACCACACAGGCTCCCTTGCAGCGGTACCACCTGGTTGCGGTAGAGGTAGGTAACCGCTTCTCTTGAGGCGCCTGGCACCGGGTGAGCCTCGACTCTCGCGCCGTCATCACAAATAAGGAAATCAACTATTCCAGTGTAACGGATGCCGTGAGATTGATGCCGTCCACTAAAAAAAAGGGGCTCGTCCAGAGGAGCTTCTCTGCATGGCGATGCGGGCCTGGTAAAAACATCTTTTTGTCGTGTCGCCGGGTGTATAGTGAGGCCACCCACCCTAAACACTAGCCAGTGGCACAAAGCACCAAGCATAGCTAGTGCAGATCACTGCGAAGTCTGTCGTTTGGTGTCTCCTGCATCGTCAAAGTCCCCATCAGACCCTGTTGTCAGGTATGCGACCCTGCCAAACTGTTGCAATCGCGGTGGAGAATAAACCTGCTTGGCGCCGCCTGTTTTACCTCGACCGGAAGCCGGCCCAGCGCTCTTATTATCAGAACTCATAGTAAACTCCCATTGAACTTAAATACGTTGTAAATTGTAAATTGTATTGACTTATTTCACCAGACTCTCAAAAGCTGATGTCGTCCTGGGCTGCAGTTACACAAAATAGCGTCCAAAGCGGCCAACGTTCGTCTCCCATCGGGTTAATGCTCGCATCATGCAGCTTCCGAATCACCCATGAGCGATCTACACCCTGCTCCTCGCAATCAGGCATATTGTCCGACAACCAGCGCACTACTTCGGGCATAACCGCCTTTGATACCGTGGAAAATTCTGCCTTATCCGCTCTCGTGAGCACCTGTTCGGGTAAACGTCCTCTCATCGCACGCCGATGCAGCGGCCGATCCAAACCAGGGCTATACAACAACCGCTGGGGCACACTGATAGAAAACTGTAGCATCGGCACTGACCACAGGGGCACTCTCAACTCGACCCCTGCTTCAGCCGCTCGCTGTTCTCCCCGCTCTAATGTGGCATCGCATTCAGAGTCATGCAGGCGGTGCCAAGCTGTGAGCTGGCGCGGCCAGTGCAGCTGGCCGGGAAGTGCGGCCAGGTAGCGTCGCCTGGCCTCACCTAACAGATGCCGAGAATCGGCCAGCAACCAACGCTCATCTACAGCGCCCATCGGAAAGCACTCTTTGATACGAATCAGGTGGCATTTCAACTGCGGCGGGAGGCCTGAAAACAGCAGCGTTCGAATGAGTTTGTGAATCGCATGCACTGAACCTTGAACGGCACAATTTTCACGCCATATCCCCAGCAACTCACGCCACTCCCACCGACTCAACGAATCCAGATAACAGGCTGGACCGCTCCTCAACCATTGATCACCGCCTATTCCATTGAGTAGTACCGGGCTGCCTCGCTTCCGCACTGTTTCAAAAAGGTTGTTGAGCATCACCCCGTTGGGCGCAACGGCTAGCTCAGAGTGCCGTCTGGCACGCTCGACGTACCATGAGAGTGGGTGAATGGTGGGTTTAACTTCATGTAATGCACAACCCAGATGCCGGGCTACTGATCGAGCATGGTCTATTTCGTTAGCGCGAGGATCACCACTGAAGTCCAGCGTATAGCCTTCTACGGCAGGTGCCTGCAGCCTGCCCTTCTGGTGCAGCATTGCAGCCGTTGCCAGTACCGCCGACGAGTCGAGACCCCCACTAACCTCGCACCCAAGCGGCCCGTAGCTTCGCGACATTCTGCGCACTGTGTCATCCAATAACTCGCGGTAGTGCTCAACGTAGTCCGAGTCCTTCGGGTAGTAGAGTCTGCTATGGTAATCAGGTTGCCAATACTCCTTTTTTTTCACCTTAGTTGCGGCGACAGACAACCTGTGGGCTGGAAGCAAGCGGCTGATTCCAGTCCATGGAGTGGATTCTCTGGAGTAAGATGCCTGCGCCAGCGTTTCAACCAAATAGGTTTTGTCTCTCTCAAGGCTTATTTCCGGCAGATCCAGCAAAACACGCATTTCCGACGCGAAGGCAAAAAATGTCGCCCCTAAATAGTAGTAAAATGGTTTAAACCCGACACGATCACGCGCGCAGAGTAGTTCACGTGAGTGGCTGTTCCAAATGGCAACAGCGAAGTCGCCCTCTATATACTGCAGAAACTCATCACCCCAGCAATGGTATGCCGCTATCGTGAGGTCCAGGTCGGTATTGCCAAATATGACCGCATCTTCAACCAAAAGACGGCCACGCAACTCCAGGCGATTATCCACCCTGCCATCCATCACCACCGTAAGCCCCCAATCTGGCACATTCAGTGGTTGTCTTTCCTGCTGCGATTCCAAGGTGGTGTGCAGCATGGCATGACCAAGCCCCAAGGACTCCCCTGTCCAGCAACCCATTCCATCAGGCCCGCGATAAGCCATGGTGTTAAGCATTGACTGTATTTGCTCTCGAGGCACCGATTGCCCGTCAAAGCGCAGCACCCCTGCAATACCGCTCATCGCAGCTGCCCTCCGGTCACCGACCCAAGGGCATTCAGAACGGGAGGTGTATAGGGATGACTGGGGCCCAAATCATCTTCTTGCTGCTGTACTTTACGAAAGAGCACAAGCTCCATAGGGTGCAAGGCCCCAGAGTCAGCAGGCAGCGGAGGTAACTCGCATTGCTCCCAGCCACCCCAATGCGCTAACCGTCTGGCCACATAAGGCACGAGCCCATCGCGATCATCCAGAAAACACAGGAAAGAGGCACCCGAATGGAGACGCCCGGTCTGGTAGATATTTTCCAGCACTGTGTCGAGTACTTGGTCGAAAAAGGGGGCGTACATAAAAAACCAGTAGCCACCACTGCCTGGTAGATAATCACGCGCGTCTTGATGCAGGATCACCCAAGGTGGGCGCTGGCAACCAAGCCCTCTAACTAAGCTGAGGTTACGCTCTGCCTCTTGTGCAAGCTCTCGATCAAACTCTATACCCACTATCTTGCGGAATGGAAACTCGCTCGCTACGAGCATCGCTCGACCCCTACCTGCGCCATAGTCAACGAAGGTATGGTGGCTTAAATCGGCTCCTGCCTGTTTCAGGATATAACGCAGAGTCTTCACAGGTGCTGGGGTATACCAAACGGCGCAGTCCAGCGCGTCACCCCCAGCCGACAGCTCGCTGACGGGCGTGTTGCGAAAAGTTTTCGTGCGATGCACAAGGTCGTAACCAAAATTATGAACATGCCAGCGCAACAACCGCGCGTAGAACACTATTCTTCGAAACAATCCTCGCGGCCCCAGTTGCATCGCGTAATTAACCGTTGGCCGGAACCCGCGTCGCCCAGCATAGGCAGCGAGCGATCGCACACGGACTGTTCGAATATCATCCATTGCCAGCGGAGCTGGCAGCGCTGACCGCAGGCTCCAGGCACCTTCCGTCACGCCACCAAAGTATATTCGCCCGGGGAATGCCGTTAAATGACGTATTCCAGGCTAAAGAGTAAAGACTCACGTTGGTAAAAACCACACGAGCACCCGGCAATAATCCCGATTGCTCTACAAAGTCACCCTCGTAAGGGAGCATGAATTTCCCGATTCTGTCGGCCTCGTAGCAAGACGCACCATAGAATTGCACCTCAGCAAATTTTCGCGACCCTTCCATCATCGGATAAAGCAGCTTCACAGCAGACCACTTGAGGTGACACTCACTGGAAAGATCGAGTACATACTTAAAAACGCCATCGGTCGACGCACTGTTAACGATGGTGCCAACAGCAAAACCTGCCTTCTCGGCATACCACTGCCCCGGCTCCATGAGTATCGACCAGGGCTGAGGAAACGCCCGGCGAGCCTCTGTCAACACATTACGGATATCGACATCATTGAGCAGGTGCCACCCACCGCCCAGATTGATAACGCCTGGCTCAATGGCGCATTCGTGTGCAAGCACCCGAAGACCAGCAATAATGGAACGATAAGTCTCAACCGAGTTCCGCTCACTGCCGTGGTGAACGTGAAAACCCGAAGGCGGGCGGGCCTTTAAATCATCGCGCATTAGCAGGTGGTATACCTCCTGCAGCGTGAAGCCAAATCGCGATGCTGGGCAAGAACCTGAATCGTTACTCCTGACCAAATCGGACCCTTGCACTCTCAGCATATAGGGCACTTGAGATTTTTGTCGAAAGTAGTGTTCGACCTGACTATCACTATCCAGAACAATGACCGCGGCATTGCCCTTAGCCGTAAAAAGATCAAAATCAAGCTGCAAACTGGGTGCTGTCACTGATACGAACTTCCCGCGTAGATCATCGGGGAGGCACTCGTACTCAGCGATATTTGAAACATCGAAACCACTGAGAAGAGACGCACAGACATCCAAATAGGTATGATCAGGGCAACTCTTTACCGCCGCGAGCGGTTCAACAAACAAAGGCTTCGCAACCTCAGCTAATCGCTGCATTCGGTTCGCCACTGTATCCAGATCGTATATCAGGGTCGGGTTTTCGACCTGACTCGATTCAAGCCAGCTCAAAACAGGATGCTCGAAAGCAACCGCTGCACGTGAACGGCGCATCAGCTCCACTAGATCTGACAGACCGTCAGAGGACTGCGGCGTTTTAATAATCTCTGCAAGCATCTCTTAGTATTACCTTGTTCTTTCATCCAGAGACGACGTGACGTAATGCAGCCTGGTCAGCGAAGCCCAAGCTACCTGTTCTTGCGCAGCGACTGTAAATCAGGAAACGCTGCCAATTTAGCCCTAACCTTTACGTCTGGGTAGGCTGCTCGCAGAGCTTGCATATCGGGGTAAGCAGCTAACTCCTGAAGTAACAAGATCATCCCATGCAGGGATGGACCAGTCCGCGAGCCCATTGCGACCTTCAAATAAGTCAATAGCTCTTTACCAGCCCGCTTATATTGATACTTAGGCTCTATTATCTCCCAGCGATGATGACGAAAGCCGAAGCTTCCGCCATGGCAGACAACCAACTTACGCTTGCGCACCTCGTAGTCAAGCACCGCCTCAAGTAAGCATACGTCTTCCTTACTCTGTTCACGCAATTCCAACACAACAAGAGGCGACTCGGCCCAACTAAGCTCTTGCTGAGCACCCAAACAGGGGTGATTGATACGCGCAAAAATCCCCGTCACTCCCTTCGGCACCGATACCAACGCCAATGCCAGTCTACGATTGTTATCAAACACGTACTGCGAATGCTGCACGGCCAGATCCTTACAAAAAATCCAAGGGGCATCCAAGATCGCGAGTTGAGATAAGCTGAGGCCGTTTCCCAGCAACTTCCGCTTATTGACCAAGAGTGCATTCAGTCTCGCGACAACCGGGTAGGCTTCAACATCCAAATCCTCGGGAGTCCATACTTTCACAACCCCTACATTGGAAAATTCTAAACCCACCTGGTCCAGCTTCAAGCCTGAGCGTATTTCCAGTACTGCAACGGGCTTTCTATCTTTGCAGGCAGCCAAAAGTACTCCAACATCAAAGGTGGGACCCAGCAAAGTGACGTCAAGGATCAATACCCAGGGCCGGTCAGCGGGCCTCTGCGCCAGAGCACCCAGCAAGTTCACTGGGTCCAGCAAGGACTGGATCCAGTCATACGCTATAAGCTCCAGGAACAGGAAATCGGTTTCTCCACTGGCAAAACGGCTGAGAAAGCCCTCCTGGTCTGCCGCTACCCGGCACTCTAACTCAGAAGAAGTGAGAAGATCGAACAGATACTCGGTTTCGTAGTAACCGCCGAACATCTCCATTTTGAGTGGCAGACCGTCCGCCCGCGCGAAGTTATCTTTTTTGAAGCGAAGAACAGTGATCACCGTCGTAATCGCTGCCATGCCACTACCAAAGGCAGATACTTCCAAGTTCCAGCCAGATACCTTTGATGCAGACCCTTGCGCTTTGTCTTGCAACTGCCTGGCAGAAATAACGCGCTCATAATTAAAGTGAAGAGATGGACTCAGGGGAAGCAGGGGGAGGTGATTGTAGGGAGGAGATTTCAATTCCCCAGCCACCAAGGATTGGGCGCAATCTATCCATAAAGAGCGAAAATCCAGTGAAATTTCTTCGAGTCTTCTTTCGGTAGCAAGGTCATCGCTTGCAGGCTCTTTCAAAAAACGCTCAACAGTATTACGCCATTCGTTGAAACTTTCGGCCAACCCAGGGTTCTTCGCAGCCAAGTCATCGCTCATGGCGAGCAAGTCTAGAGCTTCAGTTTGATAGCTGTTACGGGGAGCTTCTAACAGGCAGTTTTCAGGCGGGCGGGCCCTGGTGAACGTAAGTTTTAGCGAGTTCATCACAACGACCAGAAAACGCCCTTCACCACCGATAGGTTGTCAGGACTGAAAACCTATCCGCTGTAGAGCCACCATTTAAAATTTCATGACCGCATAACAGCCAGGCATGTGCGTTAAAAAGCTTTTGCTTGTCTTTAGCATCAAAATCCAAGGTGGCACCAATACAGAACTGCCCGCTAATACCGCGCGATGAGAGCATGTTCTGCAAAGAAAGCACCTGAACAAGACAACTGCTGAGCCAGGGAGTGGCAATTGCAGCACCGGCAATTGCATCAGAAATTCGTTTCGCGCGCCGCAACTCATCGTCGCTGACCTTGGTAACCAAAGCCTTACCCGGAAGTTGCTGAAAATCTGCTGTAATGCGTTTGAGGGGGCGGCTATAAATCAAAAACCGATACCACCCGAGTAAGCACCAGGCCTGAAGAAACAGCCACTGATCACCCGCAGAAAGGCATACAAATTTTCCAATACGTGAGAGCAATAGATATACCGCGACTTAAACAAGACCCGAAGCAGTATATACCTCTACACCTATTAGGTCAGGTGTAGAAGTTTTCAGCCGTCTGGTTTTCGGTTTGTTCAGACCTGACCCCGAGCTAGGCCATGGCGAAGTCTGATTCTCTGCGTCCGCGCCGATTGCGGCGATTGGGCTTCCCTGAATAGCCAAAGAACTCTCTTGAGATCTGGGAGAGCGCACGGCGATCTTCTTTGCCACCGCGGCGGTCATCGTGGTGGGCATAAATACAGCTACAGCGGGAGGCGACACAGCCCGGAACGGGTAAGCCAGGTGCTTCACGCTCCAGAAAACGCTTGCCCTGCAAGCTCTTGATTGCAGCGCAGCCACCCTTGCAGGACACCGCCTTGAACTGGCCGCTGGCCGTTGATTTCACTATTTTAGGGCGCGATGCGCGCTGACGAACCGACTTGGGGGGTACCCTGGTCTTTGATTTTTGGTTAATCAGTCGCAGTAAAACCAGGAAGCCGGCGGCGAGGATGCCAGCCAGTAGAAGTGTCTCAAACATGGGAACCGCGCGCCCTGAATTAAGATTCTAAATTTGGGAAATAAGATCTTACACCCGAGAGATCAATTGTGACCAGCAAATTTGGCCAAATAATGACCAGACGGTGGTGGGCGCCTCTGATGTGGTGCCTGTAGAACTAAAGCTACAACGCTGGGTTCTTGGGGCCATCGCAGCCAGCACTGTGATTCCAGCGCTGATAAAACTGATGGCCCTTTAGAATGCTACGATGATAGACCTGACCCCTTAGGCTTCGAAGGGGTGGCGCAGGACTATGGTTTCTACGCGGTCGGGGCCGGTGGAGATGATGTCTATCGGGGCGCCTACTACTTCTTCGATCTTCTTGATGTAATCGCGGGCTGCCTGGGGTAGCGCTTCCAGTGACTGTGCGCCCAGGGTGGAATCGCTCCAGCCGGGCACTTCTTCGTAGACCGGGTGCAGGCCTTCGTAGTCATCGGAATCCACCGGGTTGGGCACGGGGTTGCCGTCGGCGCAGGCATAGCCTATGCAAATCTGGATGGACTCCAGTCCGTCCAGAACGTCCAGCTTGGTCAGGCACAGACCGCTCACGGAGTTGATGTTCACCGCATTGCGCAGGGCAACCGCATCAAACCAGCCACAGCGGCGGGGGCGGCCTGTGGTGGCACCGAACTCGTGGCCTTTTTCGGCCAGGTGAGCACCGGTATCGTCGAACAACTCTGTCGGGAAGGGGCCGGAGCCTACACGGGTGGTGTAGGCCTTGGTAATGCCCAGAACGTAATCCAGGTAAAGGGGGCCAAAGCCGGAGCCAGTGGCCGTACCGCCCGCGGTGGTATTGGAACTGGTAACAAAGGGATAGGTACCGTGGTCGATATCCAACAGGGAACCCTGGGCACCCTCGAACATGATTTTGGCATTGCTCTGCCGGCACTGGTGCAACATGGCCGTTACATCCGCTACCAGCGGCTGCAGCTCTTTACCCATGGCCAGGGTATCGGCCAGTACCTTGTCATAATCCAGGGGCTCGGCGTGATAATAGTGCTCCAGCGCGAAGTTGTGGTACTCCATCACTTCCTTGAGCCGGCGGGCAAAACGGTGTTCGTCTTTAAGATCACCCAGGCGCAGACCTCTACGGGCTACCTTGTCTTCATAGGCCGGGCCAATACCGCGACCGGTAGTGCCAATCTTCTGATTGCCTCGCTTGGCCTCACGGGCCTGATCCAGGGCCACGTGATAGGGAAGAATCAGGGGGCAGGCAGGTGATATTTTCAAGCGCTCGCGCACCGGCACACCCTTGGCTTCCAGCCCCGCCATTTCCTTGAGCAGCGCTTCTGGCGACAACACAACACCGTTGCCGATCAGGCACTGAACACCCTCGCGCAGTACGCCGGAGGGAATCAAATGCAGAACGGTTTTCTCGCCGTCAATCACCAGGGTATGGCCGGCATTATGGCCGCCTTGAAAACGCACTACCGCGCTGGCCTGATCAGTTAACAGGTCAACAATCTTGCCCTTGCCCTCATCACCCCACTGGGTGCCCAGGACGACTACATTTTTACTCATGGGGTTGCTCTTTCTTGGTTAGACGATGCACCAGGCACCGAAATCTAGTTAATGGGTTGCACCTGCCACTGGTCATCCAGCTCGACAAGCTCACGGTCACAGCGGTTATCCACTGCGCCACCCAGGGAATTAATAACCACTTCGCCGGCGCCTCTTAAGGCTGCCACTTCCTCCAGCAGCGCCGGATCATCTGAATCGGGCATATTGATGGCGCCTACCGCGGCATCGCCGGTTGGCAGCAGTCCCATCAGGGCCTTCAGGTCGGTGGCAAAGCCGGTGGCAGGTCTGGCCCTGCCAAATACATCACCAACATCGTTATAGCGTCCGCCATTGGCCAGTGCCTGGCCGTGGCCGGGCACGTAAACCGAGAACACAATGCCGGTGTGGTAGTGGTAGCCACGCAATTCTGCCAGATCAAAGTAAATATTCAGTTCCGGGCGCAAGCGACGAATATCACTGGCCACTTCCTGCAGGGCATCCACTGCCGCCAGGGCATCAGGTGCCTGCTGGGCAAAACACTCCCGGGCCCGGGCCAGTACCGATTCATCGCCGTGTAAATCCACCAGGGCAAGAATCAACCGGGCTATATCGACCTCAACATCTTGCAGGGCCTGTTCCAGGTCAGGAACAGATTTACGTTGCAGGCAATCAAATACGGTTGCTTCCAGCTGCGCATCAAGGCCGGCAACAGCCAACACCGCCTCGTAGATTCCCACATGGCCAAGATCCAGGGTCAGGTTACTCTCAAGGCCAGCGGTGTCGAGGGTGGCAAGCATCAGGCGTATCACTTCCACGTCTGCAGCCAGGCTATTGTCGCCATAGAGCTCCGCCCCCAGCTGGATCGGGGAACGCGAGGCCATTAATGTTTTCGGTTTGGTGTGCAGGGTCGAGCCGGCATAGCACAGGCGGGTCACGCCTTCCTGGGCCAGGCTGTGGGCGTCAATGCGCGCCACCTGGGGCGTAATATCGGCGCGCACCCCCAGGGAGCGACCAGAAAGCTGGTCGGTGAGTTTGAAGGTAAGCAGGTCCAGGTCCTGCCCCAAGCCAATTAACAGGGACTCGGTAAACTCCACCAGGGGTGGAATCACCAGTTGGTAACCCCAACTGCGATAGAGGTCCAGCAGGTCCCTGCGCAAACGCTCCACAGCGGCGGCCTGGGCCGGGAGGACTTCCTCTATCCCATCGGGTAATTGCCAGCGGTCGACACTTGTCATGCCAGAATCTCTAATTCACCAAATAAAGCAGCACGACACCGATCAGCATACAACCGAGGCCTATGTTGCGAATAGCGCGATCATCCATCTGCCCGGCAATAGCCAGCATATTGCGCCAGCGGCCGGGGCTGATGAACGGCAACGCGCCCTCAATAATAAAAACCAGTGCCACAGCGACCGGAAGCACCTGCCAAAAATCCAATCTCACCCCCGTCTTATGCTCATGGGCACAAAAAACCGTGGGTCCGGCGCTTGAGGTACAAACGACGAATCCCACGGTTGCGGGATGCTATCACATTCGGGGGGGCAAGTGCCCGTGAATTCTTCCGATCAATTACCGCCCCTGGGGTCTTTCAGGTAACGAAAGAACTCGCTGTCCGGCTGTAACAACAGCACGTCACCCTGACCCTGAAAGGCGTCCTGGTAGGCCCGCAGGCTACGGGTAAACGAGTAAAACTCCGGATCCTGGTTAAAGGCTTCAGCGTAAACGCGAGTGGCTTCGGCATCGCCCTCACCACGGGTTTGCTCGGCATCGCGGTAAGCGTTGGCTTTAAGAACGGTTACCTCCCGGTCAGCCGCGGCGCGTATACCCTCGGCGAGCTCCTGGCCCTGTGAACGGTGCTCACGGGCTTCCTTCTCACGCTCGGCATTCATGCGCCGGTAAACCGATTCGGAAACATCCGGCGGCAGGTCGATCTGCTTCACTCGCACATCTACCAGTTCCACACCCAACTCGCTCAAAGCCACGTCATCGAGCAGCTCCCTGAGGTCGTCCATCAGCTGATCGCGCTCTCCCGATACCACTTCCTGTACCGTACGTATCGCCACCTGGTTGCGCAGGCCGTCGTTAATACGCTGGGCCAACAGACCCATCGCCCGATTCTCCTCACCGTTGGTAGCGGTGTAGAACTTGGAGGTATCCTTAACCCGGAACTTGGCGTAGGAATCCACAATCAGGGCCTTTTTCTCCTGTGTGAGAAATCGCTCGGGTTGTGAATCCACAGTCAATACACGGCCATCGAACTTGCGCACATTGTTCACAAAAGGAACCTTGAAGTGCAGGCCCGGCTGAATATCCGGGTTTACCACCTCACCGAACTTGAGCAATACCGCCCGCTCGGTTTCCTTGATCACATAAACACTGTTGCTGGTGATTAACAGGGCAATAGCCAGTACTGCCAGGACTATAAAATTACGTGTGGGCATATCAGCGACTCCCCCTGCTTCTATTGCCGCTGGCAGCAGCGTCTCGGCGCAGCTGCTCAGTTACGGCATTGGTGATTTCGCGGATATTAGCGCTATCAACCTTCATATTACTGGTGGCGCGACTCTGGCTTTGCTCCGCCAGCTTGTCCAGGGGCAGGTACATCACGTTATTGCCCCCTTCCACGTCAACCATCACCTTGCTAGTACTACTGTAAACACCTTGCACCGCATCCAGGTAGAGACGCTCCCGGGTAACTTCCGGGGCTTTCTTGTACTCGGTGAGCACTTTGTTAAAGCGTTGCGCCTCACCCTCGGCGTTGGCGATAACCTCTTCACGGTAGGCGTTAGCCTCCTCGATCTGCCTCTGGGCAGCACCGCGAGCCTCGGGAACCACCGCGTTGGCATAGGCCTGGGCCTCGTCCTTGAAGCGGTCCTCGTCTTCCTTGGCCTTGATCACGTCATCAAAGGCCGCTTTCACCTGTGAAGGC
>ERZ1046740.1246-NODE-1246-length-18245-cov-56.563496_pt1 | contig 18245 bp, 20 predicted proteins | sample MGYA00383093_ERZ1046740 | MGnify/ENA primary metagenome ERZ1046740 (study PRJEB29581, sample SAMEA5548363) | metagenome | biome: marine; feature: coastal; material: water | depth 25 m | study: Short-term variability in the microbial, nano- and picoplankton... | reverse complement strand
AAAAACGACGACGCGTTCTGTTGTTTGCGTGTGATACATTATTACCACTAATTGGTCGTTTACCAGTTACTTGACATATCTTTGCCATGACTCTACCTTTCAAAAATCTAAAAGAAATGAATTATACTTAAAATTAACCAACTTTCTTAATTAAATTTTATAAAAAACCTATTTACTATTGCATTAACTAACTGTATCATACACCACTTCGGAGGGATGGCAGAGCGGCTGAATGCACTGGTCTTGAAAACCAGCAAGGATTAATCTCCTTCCAGGGTTCAAATCCCTGTCCCTCCACCATATCATTTCTCTTACACAGAGAATCTATGACAATATCATTGTCAATAATAGTAAAAAATCCATCAAATTGAATTTCAAAACACCCTGTATGTGGATTTTTTTAATCTATACTAATGGTTATCTTCTTTTACTTTTAATAAGAAATCAAATGCCGTCAATAAGATACACCATCTCTGGCATCACCCAAAATGGACAAAAGTTTAGGCCTAGCGATTGGACAGAAAGATTGGTCTGCATTCGAAAAGAGCAGCTTGCTAAATATAATGGCCATCTTAAAATCAAAAAGATTGATGGTATTAAATCGATTGTATTTGACTCTCAATTAGAAGAGGCATGCGCATTCACTTATGAACGCCTACTCTCATTTTCCAAAATTAACAATCTTGTTATTACAGAAGAATTGATTGAAGACAACTAGCTGTAACCAGTATCAATCGACATAAGGACCATGTTGATGTATCGGTTCATGATGCGGCAAACCACAACAAAACATAAATTCACTATCTATCTTTGCCTCAACAGATAAAATTTTTATCTCACTTGCTTTAATTAACAACGATTCACCTGGATCAAGCACATCATCCGCTAAAATAATATTGCCTGATAGCACGTAAACAATCGCATTAAAGCCTTGATTAATACAGATTTGATAGCTTCCGCCCTTCTCAAGACTGATGCTCTGATACGTAATATCTGTATGTAATTCAATGGGAGAGTCTTTACCAACAATCGTTCGACAACTGCCGCCTTTAAAAATAGAAGTAGGAAAATTTTCATTTAAAACCTGCTGATAGCTTGACTTAATTGTTTTTAGACGTTTAGGTAAATTAATCCATAATTGAATGCCAATACTCCGACCTTCCTCTGCTGGCATCTCTGAATGTATAATGCCACCTCCTGCACAAAATACTTGTGCGCCACCTTGAGTCACAAAAGAATCATTACTCAAATTATCTTTATGATGCATGCCACCATTAAGCATATAAGTAATAGCTTCAAAGCCGCGATGAGGATGATCTGGAAAACCATGTCCAGCAGAAATATCAAAATGATCCCACAATACAAATGGATCAAAATTCATACATTTTGATACTGGAAATAATCGATTAACAATTACACCATCACCTTCAAGTGTTTCTTGCGCATGAATTTTTCTAATTTTTGTAGATTGCTTATTATTCACGCAATAATGTTAGCATGAATAATGACACCCCAAAGGCAATCAAAGATTCGAAATGATCTGTCTATTTAATGTTATTTAAAGTAAAAATATTAAAGAATTTTAGCCACAAACACCCGCCTACAGTTTAAATTCCGTATTGATCGCGATAAGCCTCAATACGTTCAATAAGCACTTGATCTTCACCTTGCCTTAAATAATCAATAAGATGCCCAAGATTGATAATACTTAATACTGTAATGCCAAAATTCTCTTCCACTTCTTGAATGGCTGATTTATTGCCCTTGCCCTTTTCTTGACGATCAACAGCCACAATCACACCTTTGGCTTTAGCACCATTTGCGTCAATAATATCCATTGCTTCACGAATCGCAGTGCCTGCAGTAATAACATCGTCAATAATTAAAATATCATTTTCCAGTGCGTGGCCAACAATGTCTCCGCCTTCACCATGAGCTTTGACCTCTTTACGGTTGAAGCTATACGGTACATTTTTTCCAAAAGAATCATTTAACGCCATGGCCGTAGCGGTTGCTAGCGGAATGCCTTTATAAGCCGGGCCGAATAGCACATCAAAATCAAGCCCACTCTCAGTAATTGCTTGAGCATAAAATTTACCCAATCTAGATAAATGCTCGCCCGTGTTAAATGAACCTGCGTTAAAGAAATATGGACTGACACGGCCTGATTTAAGCGTGAATTCGCCAAATTTTAACGCGCCAATTTCCAACATAAAATCTACAAAGTCTTTTTGATACTGCTGCATACAATCCTCTTATTTCATTAAAATATTTCCAATGAAGAGAATTATAACGGCTAATGTCAATGGAATTCGTGCAGCTGAACGAAAAGGTTTTTTTGAGTGGATGAAAACCCAAAATGCTGACGTTGTTTGCGTACAAGAAATTAAAGCGCAAGAAGATCAACTTGATGATAAATTTTATCCCAAAGATATTTACACTTATTACAAGCCTGCTGAAAGAAAAGGCTATAGCGGCACAGGGCTATATTGCAAGCAAAAGCCTGACCAAGTTATATTTAGCCCATGGGAAGATTTTGATTTCGAAGGCCGTTTTATACAAGCTGACTTTGGCAATTTAAGTGTAATCTCTATTTATATTCCTTCAGGCTCTGCTAAGCAAGAGCGTCAAGACTATAAAATGGATTTTATGCTTAATCGATTTATGCCTTATTTACAAAATCTACAAACAGATGGTCGTGATTATATTATTTGTGGGGATGTCAACATCGTACACAAAGAAATTGATATTAAAAACTTCACTAGTAATAAAAAACGATCAGGTTGCCTGCCTGAAGAACGCGCTTGGATGGATCAGCTCTTTGGCGAGTCTAAATATATCGATGCTTTCAGAGAGATTAATCAAGAGGCGCACCAATATACTTGGTGGTCAAACCGCGGACAGGCTTGGGCTAATAATACGGGCTGGCGCATTGATTATCAAATCTTAAGCAAAAATCTTAAAGGAAAGGTGCAAGGCGCAAGTGTTTACAAAGACGAGCGATTCTCTGACCATTCACCCCTAATCATTGATTACGACTTATGAGTGAAAAAATCATTCGAAAAATTCAAAGTTTTGTCAGACGTTCTGGAAGATTAACGCTCGGGCAAAAATACGGCCTTAATGATCTTTGGTCACAATATGGCATTAATCCAATAGCTGACAAAATCATTGATTTTGACACCGTATTCAAAAAACAACAAGATGTTATTTTGGAAGTTGGCTTTGGCAACGGCGATTCATTACTGCAAATGGCCATTAATGAGCCTGAGCATAATTTTCTAGGTATTGAGGTTTACGAAGCAGGTGTTGGTCGCTTAATTAACGAGGCGCATAAAAACAACTTAAGTAATCTAAAAATTATTAAAGAAGATGCTGTAGAAGTGCTAAAAAGCAACATTGCTACTGACAGTTTGCACGGATTTCAGTTATATTTTGCCGACCCGTGGCATAAAAAGAAGCATCATAAACGTCGCATCGTACAGGCTGAATTTATGGACATGATGTCTCATAAATTAGTCAATGGCGGCTTTGTTCATATGGCAACAGATTGGGAGCACTATGCGCAGCAGATGATGGAAACACTCGAATTACACGCCCACTTTAAAAATACACTTAATGCCCATACCTATTCACCAAGACCTGAAAGGCGCCCTATCACTAAGTTCGAGAGACGTGGTGAGCGACTAGGACATGGCGTTTGGGATTTAATTTTTACTAACGAAAAATAACTGAGCTTAAATAATTATGATTTTTCCAATATTTGTTGTTATGACACTACTTGAAATTTATGTTTTAGTTTCCGTGGGTGAATCTATCGGTGGATTTTCAACCATCCTGCTGGTTGTTATCACTGCCTTAATCGGCTCCACTTTACTCAAACAACAAGGTTGGGCAACTATGGCCAAAGCGCAAAATGCCATGGCCAACGGACAAATGCCAGCATTTGAAATGCTAGAAGGCGTGGTTATTTTAGTATCTGGCGTGCTTTTACTAACACCTGGATTTATTACTGATACTGTCGGATTACTAGGGCTGATTCCTTTTTCTAGAGCTTATTTTATTGACCATATTTTGAAAAAAAATGCACAGAAAATTTTTACAAAAAATAATAGCTCTTTTACGCAAAACTCTCAACCGCCAAAAGACCAAACAAGCAATTCAAAAAACAAAACCCTTGAGGGTGAATTTTGGGAGGATTAAAAACTTTAAATCAATGGCTTGATTGGCAGGAGAATTTACACAGTCAAGAAATTGATTTAGGCCTAGATCGTATCCACTGTGTTTATTTAAAATTATTTCCAAATGGTATGCCGTTTTCTAGCATTGTAGTTGCTGGCACCAATGGAAAAGGCTCCACCATTGCCCTTCTTGAAAGCGTTTATCAACAAAGTTCTTTTTCCGTTGCAAAATTCACCTCGCCTCATATTCTGAATTATAACGAGCGTTTTGTTATTAATGGCACTCAAGCTAGTGATGAGCAAATCTGCAATGCTTTTGAAACAATTGAACGTGTTCGAAACAATACCTCGCTTACTTATTTTGAATTTTCAACGCTGGCAGCACTACTTATCTTTGCTGACCAAAAAGTCGATATTGCTATCTTGGAGATTGGCTTAGGTGGCAGGCTTGATTCGGTTAATGTGGTTGACGCAGATATTTCTATTATTACCAACATAGCTATTGATCATGTTGATTATTTAGGCGACACTCGCGAGCTTATTGGCTATGAAAAAGCGGGCATTATGCGTGCCAATAAACCTTGTGTTTGTGGCGATGCCAATCCACCCCTATCACTTGAAAAACACGCTAATAATATTGGTACGCTACTAGAATTTGTAGAAAAACCTTATTCAGGAAAATTATCACTCAAAGGTGAGCATCAAAAACGCAATGCAGCTTTAGCGGCTCTATGCATTAAAAAACTCGAATATAAATTCCCCATTAATAAGTTGGACATACAGCAAGGTCTTGAGCTAGCCTCTCTTGAGGGTAGATTTCAAATAAAAACCATTAAGGATAAGATGATTATCTTTGATGTAGCGCACAACGAAGCTGCCATTAAAGTGTTAGCCCAAGAGTTAAAAAAAGATAACCAACCAACACTAGCCATATTTTCTGCACTAAAAGATAAAGATATCCCGTTAATGATTGACGCAATTTCGCCACTTATTGGCCAATGGCTACTGGTGCCATTGAGTGTCAATCGTGCAGCCGATATGAATTTCCTGGTTGATCAATTCAACCTTGATCATAATATTAAAGCCTATGACAATATACAATTAGCCATCAATCAAGCGTTAAATCAACACTCTCATCAACGTATTGTTATCTTTGGATCTTTTCATGTGGTGGCAGACGCACTAACCACACTTAAGAGACTGCCACATTAAAGAACTTAGGTTGATTATAATTTCTTAGAATGGGGTTTTAGAATGGGTAAGGCCTACTCTAAAAAACTGTCTGTTTATATAGCGACCTCTTTAAGCAATGTGGGATTAGAAAATCTTGTAAAATTGCCGCATATAACAAAACCTCCTCTGGAGAGAATCGATGAATGAGTTTTTTGCAAATATCTGGAATATAATTGGATTATTAGTATGGTCTGACTGGACCACACTCGCTATTTTGATTGCATTTTTAGTGCTGGGCTTTAAGCGCGGTATGGCTAAGGAGCTTATCAACCTTGGCTTTTTACTATTGGCTATCATAATTGCCTGGTTGTTTTATCAGCCGCTAGCATTACACGGCAGCATTACTTGGTTGCTCCTTTCTCATCAGTCTCATATGGCTATTGCTTTTGGTGTTATTTTTATTGGTGTATTGCTAGTTAAAAAAGCCCTTTATAGATTAACCGACGCTTCATCAACTATAAGCAATCCGTGCGCTTTAAATAAGATTTTTGCTTACCTGATATTCCTAGCTGCAGCTACAACACTCAGCTGGTACTATCTAAATATTATTGCCAATCTAGGGCTAATGGAAATTGTTATCACTGATACTTCTATTCGAATTGGGCTCGCATTTATTATCACTCTTACAATTATTATTGGGGCGTGCCTAAGCATTTCCAATATGCTTAATATTTCTATCGATTCATCCAAGCCTTGCGCTTTATCTGCTTTCTTTAAGAAAATTTTAAATGTATTGCATGCACTGGATAATAAACTAAACGCTAAAAATATCAATAGCATTCAAAACAATCTACTAGGATCGCTTGTTGGCTTAATTAAAGGTAGTTTGGCGATTCTAATCATGGTACTTGTGTTTCAAAGTATTGACGCCATCTCGCAACAATATTACTGGATTGAAGCAAATGGCGCTTTAAAAACTTTCCAAGATGTCGTTTCAAACATCAAGCCTGATTTATCAGAACACTTACTATTTATCAAAAACGACTAAGGAAAAACTCTTATGTGCGGCATTGTTGGCATTTTATCCACCACTAAAAAAGACACGGCTGTCTATATTTATGACGCTTTAACAATTCTACAGCATCGAGGACAGGATGCAGCTGGCATTGTCACCTCACACAAAGGACGTTTTTACATGCGTAAGTCAAATGGCTTGGTAAAGAACTCGTTTAGAACTAAACATATGACTAAGTTACTAGGCGACATGGGTATTGGCCATGTACGCTATCCTACTGCAGGCAGTTCGAGTGGTGCAGAGGCTCAGCCTTTTTATGTAAATTCGCCTTACGGAATTGCCTTTGCCCATAATGGCAATTTAACCAATACTGAACAATTGGCTCAAGAGTTATTTGAACAAGACATGCGCCACATTAACACTAATTCAGATTCTGAAATTTTGCTAAATGTATTCGCCAGTGAACTGGCCAAATTGCAAAAACAGCGTATCAATGAACAAGATATTTTTGACTCTGTTAAACAAGTGCACAAACGTGTGCGTGGTGCGTACGCTACTATCGGCATGATTCCTGGTTATGGTATTTTTGGCTTTAGAGATCCTAACGGTATCCGCCCACTTGTCCTTGGTAAGCGCACCACTAAAGGCGGTACAAAATACATGTTAGCCTCTGAAAGTGTTGCACTAACAGCGCTTGGTTATGAAATTACACGAGATGTTAAGCCTGGTGAGGCGGTTATTATTAGCCGTAATGGTGAAATATTTACACAGCAGTGTGCACAAAATCCAAAATATTCACCTTGTATCTTTGAGTTTGTTTATTTCGCCAGACCAGATTCTGTGATTGATGATATTTCAGTCTACAAAACACGACTTAGAATGGGTGAGCGTCTAGCGGCAAAAATCCACAAAGAATGGAATAATGAACAGATTGATGTGGTCATTCCTATTCCTGATACCTCTCGCGTCTCTGCATTACAACTAGCGCATGAACTTGATATTAAATACTCAGAAGGTTTGATTAAAAACCGTTATATTGCTCGCACCTTCATTATGCCTGGGCAAAAATTACGCAAAAAGTCAGTGCGTCAAAAGCTTAGTGCTATTGGTCTTGAATTCAAAGGAAAAAATGTTTTACTGGTGGATGATTCAATTGTTAGAGGCACGACCAGTGAACAAATTGTCAAAATGGCACGTGATGCAGGTGCTAATAAAGTATTTTTTGCCTCTGCAGCGCCTGCAGTTCGTCATCCGAATGTGTACGGCATTGATATGGCAAGCAACAAAGAATTTATTGCTCACAACAAAACCACAGAAGAGATTTGTGCGACTATTGGTGCTGACAAGCTTATTTATCAAGATTTAGACGATTTAATCTGGTGCGTACAACAAGGTAACAAAAATATCACTAAATTTGATTGTTCTTGCTTTAATGGCGAGTATGTCACTGGTGATATTGATCAACAATATTTAGACAGAATTGAGGCAATTAGAGCCGATACTGTCAAAGAAAAGAATAACACCAACGAAAGCTCTGAATTAATCTGCAATGATGTAGAATAGCATTTACTTGCTAATTTTATTAATCAAATGAAAGAACTAAATTTCAATACCAAAGCAATTCGAGAAGGCTACCGAACTACGGGCGAACAAGAGCACTCTGAAGCCATATTCCTTACATCAAGCTTTGTGTTTGATTCTGCCGAACAAGCGGCCAATCGCTTCTCAAAAGAAGAGCCTGGTAATATTTACGCACGCTTTACCAATCCAACAGTTGATGCATTTGAGAAAAAATTAGCAGCACTTGAAGGAGCGCAAGCTTGCGTTGCCACTTCTAGTGGTATGGCAGCCATTTTTGCTACATTAATGGCACTATTAAAATCTGGCGATCATATTGTTGCTTCGCGCAACATGTTTGGCACCTCTATCGTTCTGTTAAATACAATTATTGCTAAATTTGATATTGCAGTTAGCTTTGTTGACCTGTCTGATTTATCTGCTTGGGAAGATGCCATTAATAATCGCACAAAATTGTTGCTATTAGAAACACCTTCTAATCCTTTAGGTCAGGTGGTGGATATTACCGCACTTAGTAAAATTTCAAAAGCTAATGGCATTCTGCTCGCTGTTGATAATGCCATATTAACACCTGCGCTACAAAATCCAATTGCACTCGGTGCTGATATTGTTATTCACTCTGCCACCAAATATATTGATGGACAAGGCCGCTGCCTTGCTGGCGCAGTATTGAGCACTGAGGAAATCATTGAACAGGTTCACGGATTTGTGCGCACGACAGGGCCAAGTCTTAGCGCTTTTAATGCCTGGATCGTGCTCAAAGGTTTGGATACACTTAGCCTTAGAATGAAAGCACACTCTGATAACGCCTTAAAACTGGCAACTTGGCTAGAGCGGCAAGATGCCATTGAAAAGGTGCATTATTTAGGTCTGGAATCTCATGTGCATCACCAATTAGCTAAAAAGCAACAATCTGGTTTTGGTGGCATTGTTTCTTTTGAAATTAAAGGCGGGCGTGAGGCAGCATTCAAACTTATTAATGCCACTAATATTTTTTCAATTACAGCAAACCTAGGTGACACCAAGTCAACTATTACTCATCCGGCAAGTACGACGCATGGCCGACTGACAGACGAAGAAAAACTAGATGCTCAAATATCTGAAGGGTTAATTAGAATCTCTGTTGGCTTGGAAGATGCGGGTGACTTGATAGAGGATATAAACAAAGGACTTTGATGTATAATTTCATCAAAAATTAACACAAGGAAAACTATGCAAAATTCATTTTCATACGAAGAATTAATCCAATGTGGCAATGGAGAATTATTCGGTCCAGGCAATGCGCAATTGCCTCAGCCACCTATGCTTATGTTTGATAGAATCACCCACATTTCAGATGAGGGTGGCGAATTTGGCAAGGGTGAAATTGTTGCAGAGTTAGACGTTAACCCAGATTTATGGTTTTTTGCCTGCCACTTTAACGAAGATCCAGTAATGCCAGGCTGTTTAGGCTTAGATGCTATGTGGCAATTAATTGGCTTTCACTTAGGCTGGTTAGGTGGCCCTGGTCGTGGCCGTGCACTCGGTGGCAGTATTAAATTTACGGGTCAAGTTTTGCCAAAGGCTAAAAAAGTTACTTACAAAATTAATTTAAAACGTGTTATCGCACGTAAGCTCTATATGGGTATTGGTGATGCCACTATGGAAGTGGATGGCAAAGTTATTTATGAAGCTAAAGATTTAAAAGTTGGCTTATTTACTGATACGAGTGCATTCTGATGAATAGAGTAGTTGTAACGGGAATGGGCATCGTGTCCAGCTTAGGCGCAAATTGCGAGGAAGTTTTAGAATCTTTAAAAACAGCAAAATCTGGCATTAAGTTTGATGAAAAACAAGCTGAAATGGGCCTTAGATCCCATGTTTCAGGCCAGATTGCTGAAATTGATTCAAGTGACGTTATTGATAGAAAAATGAAGCGCTTTATGGCTGATGCTGCGATTTACAATGCAGTAGCACTAGATGAAGCCATTAAACAATCAGGCTTGACTTCAGAGCAAATTTCCAATCCTCGAACAGGCTTAATTATGGGATCTGGTGGCGCTTCAAACCAAAATGTAGTTGAAGCGGCAGATATCCTAAGAGAAAAAGGCATTAAACGCGTTGGCCCTTACCGCGTACCACGCACTATGGGATCAACCACATCCGCCTGTCTGTCTACTTTATTTAAAATTAAAGGCATCAACTATTCAATCAGCTCTGCTTGTTCAACATCAGCACACTGTATTGGCAATGCTATGGAGCAAATCCAAATGGGTAAGCAAGATGTGGTATTTGCTGGTGGTGGTGAAGAATTAGACTGGTCATTAACCATGTTGTTTGATGCTATGGGTGCTCTATCTTCTAAATATAATGAAACACCTGAAAAAGCATCTCGCGCTTATGATGCTGATCGTGATGGCTTTGTCATCTCTGGTGGTGGTGGTGCGCTAGTGCTCGAATCATTAGATCACGCCCAAGCACGTGGCGCAACAATTTTAGCCGAGCTTACGGGCTATGGCGCCACATCTGACGGATATGATATGGTTGCCCCTTCAGGAGAAGGTGCAAAACGCTGCATGGAGATTGCCATCTCTACAGTAGATGGGCCAATTGATTACATTAATGCTCATGGCACATCAACACCTGTAGGTGATGTTAAAGAGCTTGGTGCTATCAAGGAAGTTTTTGGCAACAACACACCTAACGTTGGATCAACCAAATCTCTATCTGGTCACGCCTTAGGCGCTGCAGGCGTGAATGAGTCTATCTACTCATTATTAATGCTTCAAAATGATTTCATGGCTGAATCTGTCAACATTGAAAATATTGATGAAGCGGCTGATGGTGTTCCAATTGTTCGCTCAACAACCATTCAATCGCTTAATCGTATTATGTCAAATAGCTTTGGCTTTGGTGGTACAAATGCCTGCCTAGTGTTTGAAAAATTTAAACAGTAAATAAGATAACACCACTAACATTAAAAAGGCCGCTAACTAAGCGGCCTTTTTAATGTGCTAGACTATAATAAAAAAACTAAGGTCTAGTATCTATTTCTTGTTTTTCCTTCTCAGAAGGAAGCATATCTTCTTTAGTAATGCCCATGGCAAGAATCGTTGAACTGGCAACGTAAATCGAAGAATAGGTTCCAACCAAAACACCGATTAACAAAGCCACAGCAAACCCGTGAATAATCTCACCACCCAAGAAGAACAAAGCCAACAGTACCAATAAAGTGGTTAAAGAAGTCATGATAGTTCTTGATAAGGTTTGATTCAACGCGCCATTAATAATTCTTGATGGCTCGGTGTGTCGAGTAGAAAGAAAGTTTTCACGAATTCTATCAAATACAACAATTGTATCGTTAAGAGAGTAACCGATGACTGCTAAAATCGCTGCCAACACCGTTAAATCAAATTCTATCTGAAACAATGAAAAGAACCCAAGTGTAATAATAACATCGTGCACTAACGCTGCAATTGAACCCAATGCAAATCGATACTCAAAACGAAATGCAACATAAATTAAAATACCAATGAGTGCATATAGCATGGCTAAACCACCATCATTAGTTAGCTCTTCACCCACTTTAGGGCCAACAAATTCTACGCGACGAATATCCACATCCTCACCTAATAGGCGAATAATTTTGGTACTTAGCTTGGCACTAGAAATTGATTGTGGCTCAAGACGAATTAGGATTTCATTTGTTGAGCCAAAATATTGAACATTGGCACGATTAAATTTAGCCTCATCCAATGTCGCCCTAACCTCAGACAAATCAACACCTTGCTTGTATCCTACCTCAATAAGCGTACCACCAGTAAAATCAATACCCAATTTTAGACCGTTAGATGTTAACGAAAAAATACTTAACGCAATTAACATAGCGGAAAATATAATCGCATAAAAACGCTTGCCAATAAAGTCAATCGTTGGAATATTTAAAGCTTTCATGCTCATATTGAAATCTCCTCTACTTTTTTACCGCCGTAAATCTTATTAATGATTGCGCGTGAAACAATAATGGCTGTAAACATGGATGTCACAATACCAATAGACAATGTAATAGCAAAGCCTTTAATTGGCCCTGTACCAAAACTAAATAGCACCAGTGCAGCGATCAATGTCGTAATATTAGCATCAGCAATAGTCAACACCGCTTTATCATATCCGCTTGAAATGGCTTTTTGAATATTGCTGTTGATTCGCAACTCTTCTTTAATACGCTCAAAAATAAGCACATTGGCATCTACTGCCATACCAACTGTTAATACGATACCAGCGATACCAGGCAAGGTTAATGTCGCTTGTAACAAAGACAGCACCGCCACGATCATAATCAGATTTAAAGTTAGTGCAATATTAGCCACCATACCAAACACACGGTAACGTATCGCCATAAACATCAACACCAACACAAATCCAATCACTACACTCAGAATACCTTTGGCAATATTATCGGCACCTAGGCTTGGACCAATAGTGCGTTCTTCGATAATTTCAATTGGCGCTGACAATGAGCCAGCTCTTAATAAAAGAGCCAAGTTTCTAGCTTCTCTAGCGCTATCAATACCCGTAATCTGAAACCTTGATGAGAATGTTCCTTGGATTGTGGCCGCATTAATAACATCTCTAGTTGTTGAGCGTTTTTTAACAAGCTTACCATTCTCTAAAACAGTCTCTACTTTATTTTCAATAAAAACCACTGCCATACGATGATGTAAGTATTTCTTAGTGGTATCGAGCATGGCTCGTCCACCAGCGCTATCAAGGGTAATATTAACCATTGGTGTTGCGTTTTCTGAATCAACACCCGAGGCAGCACCCGTAATATTTTCACCCGTTGCAATTACTCGGGTTTTTAGTAATAACGGACGACCATCTCTAAAATAATACAACTTAGAGCCAACTGGCGCCCGACCAGATTGAATCGCTGTTTGTGGATCATTTTTTTCATCAACCAGGCGGAACTCCAAAGTAGCCACAGCACCCAAAATCTCTTTGGCTCTGGCGGTATCTTGTACACCAGGAAGTTGCACTACAATACGCTCTAGACCTTGTTGCTGGATAATCGGCTCAGCCACGCCCAACTCATTGACACGATTTCTTAATGTGGTAATATTTTGTTTCAAAGCATTGCTTTTAGCTTCTGCTTGTGCGCTCTCACTAATACCAACACTCACCTGTAAAGCATCCTTATTCGCAACATCCAAAATAACCAAATCCTCTAGTTCAGATTTGATTAAATCAAGGCCAGTCTCCTTTGTAACGGCTGTTTTAAAGTCAATTACAAGATGCTCATCTTTTATTTCTATACGCTTATAAAGACGATCTTTTCTTAGTAGCGTGCGCAACTCATTATAGGATTTATCAAGCGACATGTTAACCACCGCTTGCATATCAACTTCTAATAAGAAATGAACACCGCCACGAAGATCCAAACCTAATGACATAGCCTTGCCACCAACGTCAGATAACCACATTGGGATTGATGGCGCTAAATTTAATGCGGTTACGTAATTACGACCCAGCTCCTGCTTTAATACCTCTTTAGCACTTAGCTGCGCTTTATTACTTTCAAATCTGGCTAAAATTCGACGACCAGATAATTCAATTGACTTATAAGCAATTGTTTGGCCATCTAGTGTTGTTTTAACTCTATCCAGATCAGCCTGTGTAATAGCAGCGTCGCCACTGGCTGAAACTTGAACGGCCAAGTCTGATCCAAAAATATTAGGCAGTGCGTACAGCGCTGATAATAATAAGAAAAATGCTATAAGCGTATTTTTCAACGCAGAAAACTGATTCATAAAAAGCTCGGGTTATTTAAATTTTGGCACTGCCCTTAGGTAGTTTTTGATTAATGCCTTGCTTTTGCACTTTAACAACAGTGCCTTCAGCAATTTCTAACGTAGCAAACGAATCATCTACTGATGCAACTGTGCCGATAATACCGCCATTAGTAACCACTTCATCGCCTTTTTTCAAAGCACCAAGTAAAACCTTATGCTCTTTTGCGCGTTTTTGTTGAGGCCTGATGAGTAAAAAATACATCAGCACAAACATAATAATTAAAAATGGCAAGCCGCCTAAAGGATCTCCCGAGCCAGATGTTGCACCTTCTGCAAAAGCAGGGCTAATAATTAAATCCAATATATTCATTTTTTTATCTCCTAATTAATAACGTCTAAGCCACCCATGTAGCTTTTCAATACTGCTGGCACTTTAATACTGCCATCAGCCTGTTGATGATTTTCCAATACGGCAACCAATGTCCTACCCACTGCAAGGCCAGAGCCATTGATTGTGTGTAATAATTCTGATTTATTAGTGTCTTTATTTTTAAATCTAAGCTGTAATCGACGCGCCTGAAAATCTTCAAAACATGAACACGAAGAGATTTCACGATATGCGCTTTGACCTGGCAGCCAAACTTCAAGATCGTAAGTTTTGGCAGCAGAAAATCCCAAATCACCCGTACATAAATTCACCTTACGATAAGGCAATTCTAGCGCTTGCAAAATACCTTCAGCGTGAGAAGTGAGCACCTCTAAAGCTTGATAAGAATCTTGCGCCTTAACCACTTGAACCAGCTCTACTTTTTCAAACTGATGCTGACGAATTAGGCCGCGAGTATCGCGACCATAAGCGCCAGCTTCGGATCTAAAACTCGGCGTATGACCAACAAACTTTAATGGCAAATCTTTTTCATTAACAATAGTATCGCGCATCATATTTGTAATAGGCACTTCACCTGTTGGAATAAGATACAGCGTTTTAGCGTCACCCTCTTCACCATGCAAATGCGTTTTAAACAAATCTGCCTCAAACTTTGGCAATTGCCCCGTTCCTGTTAACGACTCTGCATTAACCAAATATGGCACATAAGCTTCTGTATAGCCATTAGACTCTGTATGCTGATCAAGCATAAATTGAGTTAACGCACGATGTAGGCGCGCCATTTTGCCAGTCATCACAGAAAATCGACTGCCAGAAATTTTAGCTGCCGTTTCAAAATCCAATCCAAGCGCTTCACCCAGATCAACATGATCTTTAGGCTCGAAATCATATTTTCCTGGCTCACCCCATTTTGACACCTCAACATTATCATCTTCAGAATTTCCCTCAGGCACTGACTCATGCGGAATATTCGGCATTGATAAAGCAATGTCATCAATTTTATTCTGAATTTCTTGCAATTCAGTTTTTGCACGATCAAGATCATCACCAAGATTGGCAACAGCCTCTAATAGTGGTTTGATGTCTTCACCTGCTGCTTTAGCTTTACCAATGGATTTAGACTGCGTATTTCTTAAATTTTGTAGCTCTTGAGTTTTAACCTGATTTTTTTTTCGATTATTTTCTAACTCAGTTAAGGCTTTGATATCAAAGGAAAAATGTCTCTTATTAAGTGCCTTAGCGACTGACTCTACATCATTTCTTAGTTGCTTTTTACTTAGCATTGTTATATAATGGTTTCCTTATATTGATTTGAATCTCTTATTGAACCAGAGCTCTCAAATAAAACTTATTCAGGAAATTATACTATGTTTAACTCTTTTTCGTCCGCTGATGCGTGCAAACTATTAGCCAATGGCGCTCAACTTGTTGACGTTAGAACAGGCGCAGAATTTTCTCGTGGCGCACTACCCAATGCGATCAGCCTGCCTCTTCAAGGCATCATGAATGCTACCAATGTGATTGATAAAGAGAAAGTAGTAATCCTGTACTGTTTAAGTGGTGCTCGCTCTGCAACTGCAAAAAACTACCTGACTCAAATGGGTTTTGATGAAGTTCATGATTTAGGCTCATTCAAAAATTACAACTGCGAATAATTCTTAGCTGTAATTACAAGCAGCCTACACAAGATTGCTTGTTAAAATTATCATATTCCACATTGATAATAAAGTGACATGAGAGTTAAAAGTACCTGGCACAAAACCCAAGTTAAAACTATTGATGACATTGCTGGTGCATTAGCATTTAACGCTTGGCGTATTACCAAAAATCAACTCACTGATTTAATCAACGAAGCCTTTGTGATTGAAAAAGAGCAGGTATTTGGTGTTATTACAGAATACCTGTGTTATTTAATTCAGTGTGTTGATCGCCTTGTGTTTGATCAATTAAACACTCAACAGCGTCAAGAGCTAATTATCGCTTTAGCCAAAAAAGCAGCTGACCATTACCATGAAAATAAACAAGAGCGGATTGGTACTGGTGATCACTGGCAAGAGTTTATCAATACCTACAATTCCAGAGCACAAGACTACGCTGATTACGAATTTAAAGATAGTGAGCCTAATTATTTATTCATGCGCTATTTTGGTGAAAAAGTACAAAAAGCCATGACGGTTGCCGATGAAAAATGGATTACCCAACAAATGGTAGAAATCCAAGCGCCCAAAGCTTTTCAAGCACTTAAAAAGAGTGTTAACGATTTAGTATCTGTAGAAAAAATTATTTCAAAAAACGAAAAAATAAAGCAAAAGAAAAACAAGGTTCCACGCTCAAAACGAAAAACAACTCGCGAAGATCTCAGCTATGACAACGAATCTTCTAGCGACCATCTTGTTTAGCTTGCAATTACCACCTATCGTCCATAGATAATTACTAAGTTAACAAAAATTTGGAAATATCTATGATTACTATGTGCACAGATTGTGGCGGACTAAATAATATTCCAGCCGATAAAATAAGCAACAATCCAAAATGTGGAAAATGTAAAAACCCACTATATAAAGGTGATCCAATTTCAATGACAGGCTCGCAATTAACGCGTGCTATTGAAAAAACCGATGAATTGTTAGTGGTAGATTTTTGGGCAACTTGGTGCGGCCCATGTAAATCATTTGCACCAACTTTTAAACAAGCGGCATCTCAGCTAGAACCAAAAGCAAGATTTATTAAAGTCGAAACCGAAGCTGAACAAGCTATTTCTGCCAAATATTCAATTCGCTCAATCCCAACTCTGTTGATGTTTAAAAACGGCAAAGAAATTGATCGTGTTTCAGGTGCTTTAGGCGCTCCGGACTTCACTAATTGGGTTAATCAACATTTATAGTCAGAAAACAACTCATTCGTAAAATTTCTGAAATTTACGAGCTTCGACATAAGTCTTACCTGTGCTGGAGCAATTAACCCTTATATTTGGCACTAAAATGGTTTTTTTTAAGACTTAAAATCAACTTCCGGCAAATAACCTAGTGATTTAGCATCAAATTTAGGCCATTTGGTTTATTTCCAAATTTTTACCGGGCGTTTGCATTATCTTCTAAATTTGCACCAAAAACATATAAAGAAAAGTTCCAGTAAATATACTTATTAGTGAATTTTCTTTCCAAACATGAATAATTACAACTGCTAATACTGAGATGATTGTGTTAATGCCAGCATAGGATGAAAAATCAACTTCTTTTAAAACGTACACTACCAATATACTCATAATCATTGGTGGCGTGTATTTGGCAATGAAATCCATAGTTGGATGATTGTGGCGATGACTAAAGAAAATAAATGGCAATAGTCGAGTAGCATAGGTTGCTAGCGCCATCACGACAATTACTAACAATATGTGATTCGTATCATTCATAATCAACGACTCTTGACAAAGTTAGCTACCATTAATAGTGTAATAGATAGCATAATTGATAATAGCAACATTTGCTCTACAAATAAATACAAAGCCGAAAAGGAAGAAATGATAGCAATAACAAATGGCAAAGGTTGTTTAATTTTTTTCCACTGCTCTATCAACAAAACAACAAATAAAGCTGTTAATGCAAAATCCATCCCCTTGGTGTTAATTTGAATGGCTGTACCAGTCCATGCGCCCAATGTACATCCGGCCACCCAATAGGCGTGATTTAGAGCGGTAATAGTAAAATAATAATCCTTTTGCTTTACCTTATCTGGCGGCTCTATAGTGGTTACTAAAGAATAGGTTTCATCAGTCAAACCAAATGCTAAATATATCTTCTTAAAACTCCAGTTTCCATATTTTTTAAGCATCGACAAACCATAGAATATATGTCTGGAGTTTAGTAAAAAAGTAGCAATAAAAATCTCAGTTAAACCGGCACCTGCAGTCAATAGGCCGATCACCATAAATTGCGCAGCACCCGCATAGACAAAAATTGCCATGAGTGTTGCAAGATACCAAGGGTAGCCCATATCTTGAAATAGAATGCCAAAAGCCATCCCCAATGGAAGGTAGCCAAACAAAACGGGGAAGGTGCTTTTAATTGTATCTTGATTCATAACTAACTAACGTCAGATAAGATACTTTTTAATCCCGGTTTATTTGCAAAAATCTCTTC
>ERZ1046740.1238-NODE-1238-length-18365-cov-5.001365_pt1 | contig 18365 bp, 17 predicted proteins | sample MGYA00383093_ERZ1046740 | MGnify/ENA primary metagenome ERZ1046740 (study PRJEB29581, sample SAMEA5548363) | metagenome | biome: marine; feature: coastal; material: water | depth 25 m | study: Short-term variability in the microbial, nano- and picoplankton... | reverse complement strand
ATGGAAGACAGCACACCACTCACTAGCGCCGAAAAGAAAGAACTCCGCGGCATCGGCCAACGGCTCAAGCCGCATGTCCACGTCGGCAAGCAAGGCCTCACCGAGACTGTAATCAAGGAAATCGAGACCGCGCTGACCAAGAACGGCCTGATCAAGATCCGCTTCGAAGCGGACCGCGCATGGATCAAGCAATACACCGACGAGATAGTTAAGAAAGTCGGCTGCGAAGCAGTTGGTGGCGTCGGCAAGACAGGCATTTTCTTCCGCGACATGCCGGAAGCAGAAGTTTAACTAACCTGTAAACTAAGCCAAAAGCAGGACAATCGGAATTGCGCAGATCAGGCTGATTCCAATTGAAATCGCGTAGAAGAGCCCTTGCACCATTAGGGCCTTCGAAAACCCGATCGGACGACCGCGCTTATCATTCATCCAACGTGCATACACGGTAACCCCGACCAGAAAGGCGACTGGTAGCATTGTAAAATCAACATACGCTTTCATCGTTTGGCTCATCGAGACAGTCATGCCACTTACAAGAAAATTCATCGCGACGTTCAGTAAGAATAAAACCAGCATAATCTTACATGCTTTGCTGTAGCGCAGATTGCGGCAACAAACCAACTTATAGGCCCACTGCAAAACAATAGCCATCAACATAAGTATGATGAATACCAGCGGAATTGTGACCGAGAGCGTGAAAAACATTGAAGGAATTACTGTTGCTAATTCCGCTAGGAAATAACGCCACATAAAAGTGTAAAGGTTAATAATTCCGATTTCGAAGAAAAGCTCGCGATTCTCCCACTTCACACTTCACACTTTCCTCCGCATCAGCTATCGCTGATGCATGTCTGATTATAAAACCGTTCAGGAAATCAAGGAGATCGACGTCAATATTGCCGCGCCCTTTCGCTGCATTCTGATTCTACGCCGCAAGACGACCAAGACAGCCAAGAACGGCAATCCCTTTCTCAGCATCGAATTGGGCGACGGTGGCGGCAGCTTCAACGCCAACTGCTTTGGCGATTCCGATGTTTTCAAGGCACTCGAACCCGTCGCGGAAGGCTCGATCATCCGCCTCTCCGGCAAGACCGAATATTATCAGGAGCGCTTTTCCCCTCGCCTACAGGCAGCCGAAGTCATCGACGCCGAAGAGGCCGAAGCCGAAGGTATGATGGCCAATCTGATCGAGACTCCGCCGGAATCCGAAGCGGAACTGTGGGCACACATTTTGGAGGGCGTCGAAGCGATCGAGCACCCGCAGCTCAAAGAAACCGTGCAGCGTGTACTCGACGAGCTCGGCGAGCGCTTTCGCAAATGCCCGGCCGCCGTCAGCATGCACCATGCTTATTACAACGGCCTACTGGAGCACACCACCCACATGCTGCGCGCCTGCCGCGCATTGCTGCCGCTCTACCCGGAAGTGGATGCGGACCTCTCGATTGCCGGCATCATTCTACACGACATGGGCAAACTGGAGGAATACGAGGGTGAGTTTGCCGCCAAGGTCAGCCGCATCGGCATCCTGCAGGGCCACGTCGTGATCGGTTTCCGCATCGCCCGCAAGGCAGCCATCCAATCGAAGCTCAACGCCGACCTAACCGAACGTCTGGAGCACATCATCCTCAGCCATCAGGGCGAAAAGGAATGGGGCGCCGCCGCGATGGCCGCGACGCCGGAAGCGGTGTTCGTTTCGATGGTCGACAACCTCGACGCCAAGATGGGCATGGTGCAACGCGTGCTGCGCAACACTCCAAAAGGTGAAGAATTTTCAGACCGCTTGATGGGGCTGCAAACACGCGTGCTGGTCACACCGCCGGACAAGAGCTAGGCACACAGCAGGTAGCTTCCTTTTTCCTTTAGGTGGCGGCCCGAAGGCAACCAGCGCCAACAGCCTCAGCGATCGGCCAGCTGAAGCAAGTCGACTACGAAAAGAACTGGCACATTGAAGCGTCCACTAGCGCTGACAGTTCGGGCAATAGAAACTGTTGCGCTGACCTATCACGACCGAGCGGATCACCGTCGAACAACGCCGGCAGGGCTCGCCTGCGCGCCCATAGACCTGCAACTCCTGCTTGAAATAACCGGGCTTGCCATCGGGGCTTAAAAAATCCCTCAAAGTCGTGCCGCCTTGCTCAATCGCCTTGCTCAGCACGGCCTTGATGTGCCCGGCTAATTGCTGGTAGCGCTTGCGGCTCACCCTTCCCGCCGCGCGGCGCGGATCAATGCCAGCCATGAACAGCGCTTCGCTGGCGTAGATATTACCGACGCCCACCACGATCTTGTTGTCCATAATGAAATTCTTCACCGCCACGGTCTTGCCCCGTGATCGATCAAATAAGAGGTCACCATTAAAATCGTCCGTCAGCGGCTCCGGCCCCAAGCGTTGAAACAACTTGAGCGGCGGCTCATTCACCCCCTGCCACAAACAGGCCCCGAAGCGACGCGGATCATTCAGACGCAGGCAGTTGCCCCCCTGAAGCACAATATCCAGATGATCATGCTTCCCCGGCGCTTTGCTTTGCGGCTGCACGGTCAAACTGCCGGACATACCCAGATGTAGCACCAGACTCCCGCGGCGCGTATCCAGAAGTAAATACTTCGCACGCCGCCGAACCGCCTCGACCTTCAGACCGACCGCCTGTTGCACCGCCTCGGGGACCAGCCAGCGCAACTGTGGTTGACGCACTACGATCGCCTCGATCGTCACGCCCTCCACATGGGGCGCGATCCCCCTGCGCGTTGTTTCGACTTCAGGCAACTCTGGCATGGGCTTGTTTGTATCGAAGACTGGTTTACAAAAAAAGCCTGAACGTATGTACGCTCAGGCTTTTTGAAAAAAACTATGCGGCTCGAATTATTCGGCGCTCTTGAGCGGCTTCAAACTCGGGAACAGAATCGTGTCGCGGATACTTTCGGCTCCGGTGAGCAGAATGATCAGACGGTCGATGCCGAGGCCCATACCACCGGCCGGTGGCATGCCGTGCTCAAGTGCATTGAGGAAGTCGGTGTCCATGTCCTGCACTTCTTCGCCGACTTGTTCGGCAAACATCTTGCGCTGAATGATCGGGTCGTTCTGCTCCGAATATGCGGGTGCAATCTCCTGACCGTTGATGCACAACTCAAATACATCGATTGTGCTGTCGTCATCCACTGTGATCTTCGCCAGCGGGCAAAGCTCTTTGGGAATGTGCGTCACAAAGGTCGGCTGAATCAGAGTTGGCTCAATGAGCTTTTCAAAGACGTTGTTGGTGATCTCGTAGTCTTCGAGTTCGCCGTCGACCTCGATGTTCAGCGCGCGGGCCTTCTCGAGCTTGTCGTCGCGGCTATGGCCGAACCAATCCGCATCGCCTGTTGCCTCGATAATCAAATCCTTATACTTCGCTTCGCGCCACTCGCCATCCAGCTTGATGATGGTGCCGTCCGGACGTGCGATTTCGAGCGAACCGATCACGCTCTTGGCGACGTGCTGAATGAGGCCCTGCGTGAGCTCCATCATACCGCGGAAGTCGGTGTATGCCTGATAGAGTTCGAGCATGGTGAACTCCGGATTGTGGCGACGGGAAAGGCCTTCGTTACGGAAGACGCGACCGATCTCAAACACACGGTCCTCGCCGGCAACAAGCATACGCTTGAGATAAAGCTCCAGCGCGATACGCATGTAGAACTGGCAATCGAGCGCATTGGAGTGCGTGACAAACGGACGGGCCGCCGCACCACCCGCAACACTCTGCAGCATTGGTGTCTCGACTTCGGTGAAGTTGCGATCCCAGAGATACTTGCGCATTTCCTGGATGATCTTCGCGCGATGACGGAAGCGCTGACGCGAGTCCTGATTGACGATCAAATCGAGATAGCGCTGCCGATAGATTTTGTCGTCGTCGGTCAGGCCAGCCCACTTTTCAGGGAGCGGACGCAGCGCTTTGGAGACCAAGGTGTATTTCGCCGCGCGGACGGTGATTTCGCCGGTCTTGGTTTTAAACAGACGCCCTTCGACACCGATAATGTCGCCCAAGTCGAGCTTCTTAAAGTATGTATTGTATTCGCCTTCAGGCAGGTCGTCGCGTGTGACATAGCACTGGATCGGACCATCGCTATCCTGAATCTTGATGAAGCTCGCCTTGCCCATTACACGGAAGACGGTGATGCGCCCGGCGACCGCGACGTAAGGCTGCTCTTCGTCGGCGACGTCGTCTTTATAGAGTTTAACAGCCTCGCCGGATGTGTGCGTCTGCGCGCAGTTTGCCTGAAAGGGATTGCGCCCTTCCTTGCAAAGATTCTCGAGCTTTTGTAGGCGGACCGCATAGAGATCATGCGAATTGTCCTGATTGGCTGTCTTGTCTGTCATAACGAAAGCAGGCGAAAATGCGCCAGCCCTTCGAAATGGCAATTGTAAATTGCCCCCATTCCAACAGGGAGGCCGCTTGAATATAATCAATAAAACAGTTGCAGAATGACCATATGAGCATAATAATAAATTCAAATGAAGCACAACCGACGAGCCGATAAAATTGAGGAGCCGACCGCCGTATATGCAGCCACAAGCAGCGCTACAGGGGAAACGGTCGAGCGCATTCGAGCAGGCTTACCCATGGTTGAGTTCGTCGCACTCCAAGAGCTGCTCGGCCTCGGCGCCGAAGAACTGGCGCAGCACCTCGCGATCTCCCGCAGCACATTGGTGCGCCGCCGTAAGGGCGGTCGCCTCGACATGCAGGAATCCGACCGGCTGCTGCGCTATGCCCGCCTGTTTGCGCGCGCCCAAACTGTCCTACAGGATGATGCCGCGGCCAGGGATTGGCTGAAGCAACCCGCACGCGCACTTGATTTTGTCACACCGCTGACCTTCGCAGAAACCGAAGCAGGTGCCCGCGAAGTAGAAGCCCTGCTCGGCCGGATCGAGTATGGTGTATTCAGCTAAGCCACGCGGCTCGAATTCAGAATGATTACAGCATGGCGCATCGTCCCACAGAATTGGGCGGATACCGCCTTTGATGGCGAAGGGGCACGCCTCTATGGCGGTCGGTGGAATAGCCCGGGGCGCCCCGCGGTCTACCTCGCCGACAGTCGAGCGCTCGCCGCACTTGAAGTGCTCGTCCACCTGAACCCCGCGATGACATCGCTACAGTATCAGCTGATTGAAGTGACGTTTCCCGCCAGTCTCGTCCAAGAAATTGACATTCAGCCACTCGCGGCTGCCCTCGCCTCCCCCAGCGTGTTACCAGCCACTCAACAAGCGGGTGACGCATGGCTCACCGAAGCACACGCACCGGTGCTTCAAGTTTACAGTTCAATTATTTCCGAAGAACCGAATTATGTGCTCAACCCCAAGCACCCAAAATTCGCTCGCTTAAAAATAGGTGCAGCGAAGCCCTTCGCGTTCGACCCGTGACTTTTAGGAAAAAAGAGCTGACTGATCTCTACCGCAAATGTGTTACATTTTCAGCCTTTCAGTTTTTCCGCATTTTAGCATTTTCCCCGATATGACTTGGATCGAATATACCGCGCTCGGCGTCAGCTGCATGATCTTCATGGCCGGCTTGGCAACCTCGCTCCTGCCGGTCGTGCCGGGCAGCCTGATCGTATGGCTGGGCGTAATCGTCCATAAACTATGGATGGGCGACGCCTCCGTTGCCTGGAAGATCGTCATCCTCACCGGCGTACTCACCCTGATCGGGCAACTGGCAGACTTCGTGATGGGCGTGTGGGGAGCCCGCCGTTTCGGCGCCAGTTGGAAAGGCACCCTAGGCGCGCTGCTAGGCGCCGTGGTCGGCTTCTTCCTGCCGCCTCCGCTCTTTTGGTTGATCATCGGTCCGGTGATCGGCGCGATCATCGGCGAACTGCTGGCCGGGCGCACTTTCAAAGCGGGCAGTAAGGCAGGCTTTGGCACCGTGGTCGGCAGCATCGTCGCTTTTGCGATGAAGTTCGGCCTGAGCGTCTGTGTCGTTGGCCTCTTTTTTCTCGGGCTGGCGCTCTAAGCTGGAGCCATCTTCCATCATCAAGAGCCGTCCCATGCTTTCGCAAACAATAGCCGCAGGCTGTTGAGGCACACTACCACGGTGCTGCCTTCGTGGGCAAAGACTCCCACGCTCAAGGGGATCCAGCCAAGAATCGCCGCCGCCACCATCAGCACCACAGTGCCCAAGGAGATGCACAGATTTTGCCGAATGATCGCGCGTGCCCGATGACTCAAATCCGTCGCGGCCAAGTAGTTTTCGATGCGATCCTTCATCAGCACCACCTCGCTCTGCTCCAGCGCGGCATCACTCCCCCGCGCCCCCATCGCCACGGACACATATGCGGCCGCCAAGCTCGGGGCATCATTCACCCCATCACCGACCATAGCCACTTTGTATCCATCCTTTGAATACGATTGTATAGCAGCCACCTTATCATCCGGCGTCAACCCCGCACGCACTTCCTCGACGCCGATCTCGCGGCCGACAGACTCCGCGGCACCGCGCCGATCACCGGTCAACATCACCGTACGCACACCGAGCGCTTTCAGCTTTTCAAGAATCGGCTTCGACTCGAGTCGAATCTGATCTTTCAATAAAATCCGGGCAATCAAATCGTCCTTCAAAATCCAGTTTTCCGAAAATTCCGGCGACGGCTCTGGTACATCCTTGATCCATTCAGCCAGCGGTCCGGCCTCCAAAAGCTCACGCCGACCAAGTACACACAACGCCTCGCCTTCGCGCCCCTGTACCCCCTTGCCGCTCATGGCTTGAAAGTCATCAATCTCACGACGCTGCAGACCCTGCAGATGCGCGTATTTCTTAATCGCGCGCCCGATCGGATGCGAGCCATGCACTTCCAGCGAATAGGCCAGCTCCGCCGCTTCCCGTTCACGCCCGGGCGGAAAGCTCTCGATCGAGTCCACCTCCATTTCACCGGTCGTCAACGTGCCGGTCTTATCCAATGCGACCAGATCCACCTCGGCCATCTTCTCAATCGCCGCGCCGCCGCGAAATAAAATACCATGCCGCGCGCCCCAGGCAATTGCCGCCAAAATCGCCGAGGGAATCGACAACACCAAGGCACAAGGACTCGCGACCACCAATAATGTCATGGCCCGATAAAAGGCCGAGAAGCCCGCCTCGGAATTTACAAAAGGACGCACACCAAAGCCCAACCACCAGACAAAGAACATCACCGTCGTCAGGGTCAGAATGCCCATCGTATAACGCGTCCCGAATCGATCCGTAAACCGCTGGCTCGGCGCTTTCAAATGTTGCGCCTCACGAATCAGTCGGATCACTTTCTGCAACGCACTTTCGCCCGCCGGACGCAATGTCCGCGCATCGACCGCCCCCCACAAATTGATCGTCCCACTAAAGACCGTATCGCCCTTCAACTTCGGCACCGGATTTGCCTCGCCGGTCAGATTCGATTCATCCGCCGCGCTCTTTCCGTTGATCACCTCGGCATCCACCGGAAACTGCGCGCCCGGCTTCACCACCACCACATCGCCCACATTCACAGCAGCCACCGGCAACTCGCGTTCGTTCCCGGACGCATCGCGAATGATGGCAAACTTTGGCGCCGCATCAAACAGGCTATTGATTTCACGACGCGTGCGGTAGAGCGCGAAATGTTCCAATGCACCGGAAAATGAAAACAGAAAGAGCAACAGCGCGCCCTCCGCCCACGCACCGATCGATGCCGCCCCGACAGCCACTGCCAACATGAGAAAATGAATATCCAGTTCGCCCTTCGGCAGGCCTTCTTTCGTATCCTCGAACGCATCCCAGCCCCCCGCGATCATTGCACCGATATAAAGCATCACCGACACCCAAGCCGGCGCAGCCTCCACATAAGAAATCATCCACCCGGAAATGCCGAGCACCGCGCAACCGCCGGCCAGTAAGCCCAGCACGCGCCACTCCTCTCCCGTCGCTTCCTCTTCTTCAAGCGCTTCCGGCCACTCCAGCTCGCGCCAACGCCACAAAATCGGTGCCGTTAAACAAGTCGGTTTTTGCAAACGAATCCCGCCGCCGACTTCAGTCTCGATTGCCACCCCCACCGCCGCATGCGGTTCCACATGGGATTCGATCAAGTGGATCGTCTCTGCGAGGCTCGCCCGTAGAACATCCATATCCACCGGCCCCAACGTCGCGATCTCAACCTTCCGGTGCTCCGAGTCCACCCGAAGTGCTTCCACCTCGGCATTATCCTGTAAAAAACGAGCCAAGCCCACAGCCCAGCTCCCAGCATCCACCTGCTCTGCTTCTGAATTCATGCGGAGTTTAGAATTGTTCTAAATAAGCTGCTCTGCAAGCGGGAAAGCTTTTTATAAGCCAGTGAGATAGCACGCAGTCAGCGTACGATCGATACGCAAAACGATCCTCTCTTGCCAAAATCCATCGCGACCTTAGCCTAATCCCATGAAAGCCACATCAAGTTTCCTTAGTCTCTTTGTCTTGATTACACTGTTAACACTGAGCGGCTGTGCAACGCTCCACCCGCACCATGAAAAGCCGAAGGTCGATGTAGTCGGAATTGAAAAAAGCGCAACTGACACCTCCGCGCTTCAGTTCACGATCCAACTCCGCATTCTAAACCCAAACGCCGAGACGATGCATCTCGACGGGCTCTACTACGAACTCAGTCTGGAGGGCATCGAAGTCGTCACCGGCACTGCAAGAAACCTCCCGCCGATCGAAGGCTACAGCGACGAAGTCATCTCCGTGAGCTCCGCCGCGAGCCTAGTGAGCAGCGCACGGCTCATCACGCTGCTGGTAAATGAGCCGCAGGATATGCTTGAATACAAACTGCGCGCCAAACTCGGCTCGGCCTCCAAATGGATGCCCGCCACCACCGTCGTGGAAACTGGAGAGATTCCGCTCCGGTAGCTATTCCGCTCGACAGGCAGAGCCCCCGTGGACCTCGACGCACAGGCCTGACAGAAGTAAGGCCGCGCCGGAAAAAGGCGCAGCCCTACGAAGTCGTGAGCATGCAGAGGCTACACACTCGCACGATGACGCTGCCTCGACCTCGGCGCCGAACGTTGCGAGTTCACTGCTGTGGCTTGCGTCCGCGGCTTCGACGCCGCCCCCTCGTTGATCGAATCCGCAAGTGGATTCAGAAACTCCACCTTATAAGCGGTCAACACGATGCGGCTGCGCTTTTCGCCAGCTTCTGTTTCCCATTTATCTTGCTTCAGACTACCTGAGACCAAGACCTTGGATCCCTTCGACAGATATTCCGACAGATGTGGCATGTTCCAGCTCTCAACCGGAAGGAAGACCACTCGATCCCCCTCGTTACACGCAAGAGTGAACTTGCTGAGGTGATGTTCGCCCACTTCGCGCGCTTCTATGTCGGCAGTGAGATTTCCTGTGAGTATCGCCTGATTCATGATATTTCCTTTCAGTTACGGTTATTATGCTTTTGTGAATGAATCTGTTCCTGACGATAGGAACACCGCAAATATGACAGCATTTCTAAACGGGTCAAGGGATAGTGAACATTAATTCACCTTAACTGTTTTACCCACGATGCATTGCACCAGCAATACGGCCTTATTACCATCGCCGCTATACCGCGGTAAAAACAGCTGACAACGGGTTCTCACTTTCTCGTGATCCAGACTTCCCAAGGCAGTGAATCCATGTTCACATAACGAACTTTTCACTCTCACACTTTCCAAAAATGATCGGACTCATCGAAAACGCAGGAGGCACCCCCCTACAACCGGGCTATCTCGTCGCGCTGGTTGAGGCCATATTCAAAGAAGGAGGGCACCTGCAAACGGTACTAAAGCTAGACCACCGCCCCCAGCAATCCGCGATGGCACTGGCCACCGCGCAGTCACTGGAGACCAACAAACCGCTTCTTTTTGAGGCCGGCACGGGTGTGGGCAAAAGCCTAGCCTACCTGATCCCGGGGCTGATTCATTCAATCAACAGCGAGCGCCCGCTGATCGTCTCCAGTCACACCATCACCCTGCAGGAGCAAATCCGCAGCAAAGATCTCAAGATCTGCCGCGAGCTCTTCGACACGGTCCCCGAGCTGAAGCGCTACGCAAGCTTCAAGACCGCGCTGATGGTCGGCAAGAGCAACTACTGCTGCACCACGCGCCTGAGCAATGCGCTCAAGGAAGCGCAGTCCTCCAAGCAAACCGAATTCCTCGAAAGCGACACTAAGGCCGAACTCATTCGCTTGGCCAAATGGTCCGCCACGAGTAAAAACGGCATTATCCAAGAGCTCTCCCCGGCTCCGCTTCCCGACGTCTGGGATGCGGTCAATGCGGACAGCTCGACCTGCTCGAAAAAAAATTGCGATCCCGGGGTATGTTTCTACCAGCGCGCCCGCAAGCAGCTGATGACTTCAAACTGTGTGATCGTCAACCACAGCCTGCTTTTTGCGCTGATCAATGCCGGCATGCCACCGAAGGGCGACGCCCGCGGCATTCTTCTGCCCGACGACTTCGTGGTGCTCGATGAAGCGCACCGCATCCCCGCGATCGCCACCGATCACTTCGGCATCCACGTCAGCTCCTTCGCGGTGGACCGCGCCCTGAAGCGCATCTACAACCCGCATAAAAACCGCGGTATTCTCCGCAAACATGGCCAGAAATGGGATCAGGACGCAGTGGACAATGCGCTCGCGGCGGCCGGCGAGTTCTTCAGCTACCTCGGCGACACCTTCCTGACCAAGCGATCGATTCTCCGCATACACGAAGCTGATTTTTGCGACAACATCCTGTCCGGTCCGCTGAAAGAAGTGGCCGAACGCCTTGGAGCGATCATCCAGAAGAGCGACAACGAGCGCGTGCAGGAAGAACTCAAAGACCACCGCCGCCGCATCCTCGCCTACCGCGACACCATCAACGGCTTCGTCACGCTGGCCGAAGAAGACCATGTACACTGGCTTGAACGCGGGGGTAAAAAAGGCCAACTGATCACACTCCGCAGCGCCCCGCTCGACGTGGCACCCTATTTGCGCGAAGCACTTTTCAGCCGTAAAACGGCTGCCGTCCTCACCAGTGCCACACTATCGGACGGCACCAGCATCGATAGCTTCCAGGAAAAAGTCGGCGGCGAAATCGCCGAAGCTCAGGTCGAGTATTCACCGTTTAACTACAAAGACCATTGCCGCATCTATATCGCCACCGATGCGCCTACGCCCGAACCCGGACAAGGACGCCTCGACCTCGACTATTTGGCCAACATGATTTGCTGGCTCAGTCGCAATGTCGACGGCGGTACACTCGTCCTCTTCACCAGTCATTTTGACCTGCGCCAAGTGCATCAACGCGCAGAAGGCTTTTTCAATAAAATCAAGCGTCCACTGTTCAGCCAAGGCCATGGCATCGACCGCAGCGAGCTGACCCGCCAGTTCGCAAAGGCGGGCAACGGCGTGCTATTCGGCACCGACAGTTTCTGGACCGGTGTGGACGTACCCGGCCCGGCGCTCTCACAAGTGATTATGGCACGGCTGCCATTCGACAACCCGAGCCATCCGGTCAGTGAAGCACGCAGCGAATACATCCGCGAGCGCGGCGGCAATCCCTTCGCTGAAATGACGGTGCCCGAAGCGCTGGTTAAATTTCGCCAAGGTATAGGCCGCTTGATCCGCCGCCACGAAGACACCGGTAACATCGTCATTCTGGACTCCCGTATTTTGACAAAGACCTACGGCCAACGCTTTCTGGATGCATTGCCCGTGCAGGACTTCAAGCGCTTCAATCGTGAAAGCCGCGGCGAAATACTTTAAATTCATCGTTTCTACTGGGAATAGAAGCTCGTTCAGTTTAGATAGATTTAACATGCAGCTCACATCACACGGCATCACCGACCAAGGCAAAGTGCGCAAAGCAAACGAAGACGCGCTCCTGATCGACGAGGGACATCAGGTATTTGCCGTTGCCGACGGACTAGGCGGACTCCCCGGAGGTGCGTATGCCAGCCAACGTATCGTCGAGCTACTCAAGCAGACGTATAGCCACGTCGATGCAGTCGAAGAGCGTGCCGACCTCGGTGAACTGATTATCGCCATCAACCGGATCGTCGCTAAAGAAGGCCTCGACGCACACCCCTTCACCGGTTCGGGCAGTACACTCACCATCGCACAAATCATCGGCGATCAGTTACTCATCGGGCATGTCGGCGATTCCGCCGTCTACCACTTACGCGGTAGGGACTTTCAAAAAATCACCATCGACCACACGATGGAGCAAGAGCTCATCGACCGCATGGGCGAAGGTGCCCGCAAGATGATGCCGCCGGAGTATCCCCACACCCTGACCCGCTGCGTCGGGCAGGACGAAGCGGAACTGCGCGTCGACCAGACCCGCCTCACCATCGCGACTGGTGACCGTCTCTTACTCTGCACAGACGGATTGAACAAAGTCCTCTCCAGTGAAGAAATCCAGCAGATCCTTCAACTCGACAAAACGCCGGCAGTCATCAGTCAACAACTAGTCGATGCCGCCAATGCCAAACGCGGCCCCGATAATATCACTGTGATCGTCGTGTTTATAAATTAGTCCACTCTGACGGCACATTCAATCGATGAAAAAATCCGAAAATTTCCTCCCTAAAGTCGAGGCCAAGCCAAACAACATGCTGTTCCGCTTCAGCCTCGGGCAAGCCCTCTACGACGAAGGTGCCACCGAAGCATCGATCCCGCATCTTCAGCGCTGCGCGGACTCGCGCGACGACTGGATGCTCCCCCGTATTCTCCTCGGCAAAGCACTCCTACAGCACGGTCAGGCCGATGCCGCCAAGCCGATTCTGGAGCACGCGCTCCAACTGGCGGTCACGCAACACCACGACGATCCCGCCGAAGAACTGCGCGGCATACTGGATGATTTGTAGCGGCATAGTTGAGTTGCTTTAGCTGCTCAACCTATGGCCGGGCCCAAACACTCACAGCAACCGGGCGACCACCTAAAGGAAGCCGCCTACGACAGAATCACTTTATCGTACTTGCTGAATTGGATGATATATAAAAGCGTCATTGAGCACACTCAAAGTCTCGCGCACTGAGGCGAAACTCTTTATCCCTCAGCGTTTACACATTCATACTACATATACATAGGGCCAACCAGTTCCAGACATTGCACGAATCTACCCCACCACCAATCGATCCTGCCATAGAACGTTTAAACACCCGTCAAGGCAGCACTTCACGCCCCCGCAGCCCTCGACAGGCTGGGACGCATCCGAACAAAAAAAGCCAGATCGCCCGGACCTGCTTTCTCGGCGCCATCCTGACCCTCCTGTTCTGGAAGGTCTTCACGCAATCCGGCAGCTACAGCGACGCCCACGATGCGAGCTACGCCCTCGACCTACTCGCCGAGTCCGGTAATGTAGTCCCCTACCCGGAACTCGACCAGCAACTCCTCGACTCCCGAAAGATCCTACTCACGACCGATATCAATGCCAACAGCACGAAGTTCGTCGTCGCGAGTCTCTTCATTCTCAACGCACAAGACCCCACCACGCCGATCGAGCTCTACCTTCGCACCAATGGCGGCTACTATGACGACGCCTTTGCCGTGGTCGATGCGATCCGCATGATTGAGGCACCAGTTAACACCTACGCAATCGGCGGCAGCCACTCGTCGGGCACCATCATCGTAGCCAGTGGCACGGGAACGCGCAGCGCCTATGAAAACGCGCACTTCATGGTGCATGACAATCTCAGCAAAGGCTACGGGAACTACGCAGTCGAAGACCTTGAGAACAACCGGATCAAACGTTTCTGGGGAAGCTTCAAGAAAATCCCCACGGATTGGTTCTCCGAGGCGGGTGACGAAATGAACTACCTTGACGCCGCGCAAGCGCTGGAGATGGGCATCGTTGATACGATTCTAAAACCCGAATGAAAATGATTCGCCACAAGCTCGACTGGAACCTGCCCCTCTTACCAGCCCTCACACAACGCCTGCTCGGCGGCGCTACCGGAGACTTTGTCGACCTGAGCAGCGAGCTCGTCATCGTGCCCACCGTGCAATCGGGCCGTCGCTTACGCGAAGCACTCGCCCTGGCACTTAGCGAAGAAGGCCGTGGACTTTTCCCGCCCGAAATCGTGACGCCCGACGCCTTACTCGGACAAGCGCTCAAAGACCAAGCCATCGCCAGCGAAGAAAGCGTAACCGCGGCGTGGGTAACGGTCCTTGGCGGAATCGACTGCACACAGTTCGAAGCACTCTTCCCCATCGCCCCCGAACAAAGCACGGGCTGGCAACTCGGCATGGCCCAGCGCCTCATGCAGGTCCGCAACGAGCTCGGCGAAGAGGGCCTCGACTTCGCCATCGCCTCACAACGCACAGCCGAAGTCGGCCACGAACCCGAGCGCTGGCGTCAGCTCGCCCGCCTCGAAGGCCTCTATCTGGATCAGCTGAAAAACCGCGAACTGAAAGACCCCAAACATGCCCGCCGCGAGGCCGCTCAAAACTACACAGCACCCGCGCACATCAAGCGCATCATTCTCGCGGCCAGCCCGGACCCGCAACCATTACCACTGCAAGCACTCAGCCGCGCCGCCGAAAGCATTCCTGTCGAAGCGTGGATCTACGGCCCGGAGGACGCCCTCTTTGATCAATGGGGGCGCCCCCTGACTGAACAGTGGACACAGCGAGCGCTCGATTTCGAAGCCTGGAACTGCCAACTACAAACCGTCGCAACCCAAAAAGCCGCCGCCGCTTTCATCGCACAAAGCATGCAAGGCAAGGCGCCCGAGTCCGTGCTGCTCGGGCTGGCGGATCCGACGCTCAACCCCATCGTCAACGACGCACTGAACCGGACCAACATCGCCAGCTACGATCCCGAAGGGCAGGCACTCAACATCGGCGGCATCGGCCGACTCACCGAATTACTCTGCCAGCTCTGCGAAGCCCCCAACACTACGACCATACGTACACTGCTACAGCACCCCGACATTCAGGAATGGTTGGAGTCAAACAGTGCAACCGACGAACTCCTGCGCAACCTCGACCGCCTGTTTGAAAACCACCTCGCACCAGATCTTTCTGCCCTGATCAGCTTCGCCGCACGCAAGCCGAGCTACGCAGATCTGCACGGCGCACTGACCAAACTCGACGCGATTGCCACAAAGCTTCTGGCCCAACGCAACTTCCCCGCCGCACTCGCCGAAACGCTACAAACGATTTACGCGGGAAAGACGCTCCAGACGAGCGACGAAGCCAGCATCCCCTGGAAAGAACACGCCGAAGCCATTCGTAAACTCCTCGAAAACGCCGCCGATGCGGAACGCCTTTTTCCAAAACTCCCCAAGGGCTTCAGCCGCTCGGCCTTTCGCCAAAGCCTCAAACGCAGCCGCGTCTATCCCGACCGTCCACGCGAGGCCCACGATCTACTCGGCTGGCTCGAACTCTTATGGAATGATGCCCCGCACCTGATACTCGCCGGACTCAACGAAGGCATCGTCCCGGAATCCGTGATTGGTGACGCCTTCCTGCCCGAAACACTCCGCGAACAACTCGGCCTACGCACCAACGCGCAGCGCTTCGCCCGCGATGCCTACCTGCTGGAATCCCTCTGCCGACGACGCGCTGCCGAACAAGGCCGCATCGATATCCTCGTACCACAAGCGGCAGACGACCACACGCCGCTCAAGCCCTCACGCCTGCTTTTCCTCGGTCAAGTCGACACCCTCCTCAGCCGCACCCGAAAACTCTTCCACGAAACCGAAAATGCCCCCGGAAATATTGAGCACACACCGGCATGGAAACTCTCTCCGACGCTCGACCAGACGCTACACAACTCAATCTCTGTCAGCGCACTTAAAAGCTATTTGGAATGCCCTTTCCGCTTCTTCCTTAAACACATCTTGAAGATGCGCACGGTCGACGTCGAAACGCGCGAACTCACCCCCGCCGCCTTCGGCAATCTCTTCCACGATACCGTCGCCGAGCTCAAAGGCCGCACCCTCGACAACACACTCGACCACGCGACGCTACTCAAGAAGCTGCACAGCATCGCCGAACAAATGCTCAAGCATCAATACGGCAACAAGCTCTCGTTCGCGCTGCGCCTTCAACACGAGGCGCTCATGGCGCGCATCATTGCATTCTGCGAACATCAAGCACAAGACATCAGTAAAAACGGAAGTATCGAAATACTGAATACAGAAGAAGATTTCGAGATTCCATTGGCAGGTTTTACCATCAAAGGACGAATCGACCGAATCGACCAACGCGATGGCCGCCTCGAACTGATCGACTACAAAACAAGTAACTCACCGACCATCCCGGCCAAAGCGCACCTCTCAGTAGTCGCCAAGAAAGCACCGCCCGCCCACTTACCAGAGGAAGCGTTCTTCGACCACGAGGAAAAGACCTACCGCTGGACGGATCTACAACTGCCGCTCTATGCATTGGCCAAACGCGAAGCCAGCGCCGAGCGCCCATCTGTAGCGTATTTCAACCTAGGGCAAACCTTGGACAAAAGTGGGATCGAACGTTGGGAAGGGTTCACCGACCACCATCTCGACTCTGCAAGGGCCTGCGCCGCGGCAATCATCGAACAGATCAAAGCCGGTATTTTCTGGCCCCCGAATCAGGATGTGAGAGAGACGTATGACGATTTCGCCCCCCTCTTCCCCGACGGGATTGAAAACTCTGTAAACCCCGAAGCATTCATGAACTACGCATTCAAAACCGACGCGGATTAGACAGAATCATTTGTGACAGAATAATTATTTTATAATGCCCATTAATTGCACAGCTAAGCTCAAAGAGCTCTCAGATGAATCGATCTACCAAGAAGCACTTCGGCGGCAATGCGAAGAGTCTGGGCTGAGCGCTAAACAGATTACATGCTCAAGCATTCAATCCTAATTATTCTGTCAAAAATCATTCTGTCTAAAACATCCCACCGGATCCCCGGGTAAAACACACAATCAATCCACGCCTTCCGTCTTCCCCGCTCGCACCAGTGAACACACCATTCAAAACCGACGCGGATTAGACAGAATCATTTGTGACAGAATAATTATTTTATAATGCCCATTAATTGCACAGCTAAGCTCAAAGAGCTCTCAGATGATCGATTCCGTAATATCGATTATTCGATAATGGGCAACGCATTCACAATACATAATGACTTCGGACGTTTATTAGATGAATCGATCTACCAAGAAGCACTTCGGCGGCAATGTGAAGAGTCTGGATTGAGCGCTAAAAAAGAAGTCTCAATACGAGTGACACATCAATCATTCTCAAAAACTTACTATATCGACCTACTGATAGAACAGGGCTCTATCTATGAGCTAAAGGCAACATCTTCAATTAGTCCGGCACACGAATCACAATTATTAAATTACTTATTACTCAGCGGATTACAACATGGTAAAATAATCAACTTCCGGGGCCAGTCAGTCGAAAGTCGTTTTGTCTCCACATCGCTCATTAATAAAGACCGACATGAATTTAAAATCAGAACACGCGATTGGATAGCCAATTCTGAACATTGTGAAAAAATTCCGCAGATAATTGAAGCACTTCTCAATGACTGGGGCACACATTTAGACATTCACCTCTACCGGGAGGCGTTACTTCATCTGATTGATCGCGACCATTCTCTACTGACACCACTTGAACTGTTCAACGGAACCAATCCGCTAGGGCAGCAGAACGAATATCTATTAAATGAGACAACAGGACTACACCTATCCAGCCTACGGACAGGTTTTTCCGCATATAAAGCGCATCTACTTCGATTCCTAAAGCACACAAATCTTAAAACGATTCAATGGATCAATTTCGGTGCTAAACAGATTACATGCTCAAGCATTCAATCCTAATTATTCTGTCAAAAATCATTCTGTCTAAAACATCCCAGTTTCCTAGCTTGTACCCGTGAACACACTCCAAAATATTGCAATTTCGGCTTCCGCCGGATCGGGAAAGACCTACACCCTGACAAACCGGTTCATCTACCTGCTGCATGCCTTCGAGCAGCCGGAGCGGATTATCGCGCTGACCTTTACCCGCACCGCGGCGGGAGAGTTTTTCCATAAGATCATCGAAAAGCTCTGCGACGCGGCCGAAGATCCGGCAAAGGCTACAGCCCTCTCGAAGGAACTCTCGATCACAGCCGACAACGCACGCTATCAACAGCTCTTACAGCTGCTCATTCGCAGCATGCACAAGTTGAACCTTCAGACGCTCGATAGTTTCTTCTTTCGTGTCGTCTCCGCCTTTGCACTTGAGCTCGGCCTGTCCGGTAGCCTTAACCTGCTCGATGAAAGCAGTGAGCCGCGTATGCGCAACGAAGTGCGCGACAGTATCGTCCATCGCCCCGGCGAGCTCACCAACGAGCTCAACGAATTCTGGCATGCCTTCAAACAAGCCACCTACGGACAAGAGGCCCGCAGCGTCGAAAAAATTGTTT
>ERZ1046740.1237-NODE-1237-length-18367-cov-5.351955_pt1 | contig 18367 bp, 9 predicted proteins | sample MGYA00383093_ERZ1046740 | MGnify/ENA primary metagenome ERZ1046740 (study PRJEB29581, sample SAMEA5548363) | metagenome | biome: marine; feature: coastal; material: water | depth 25 m | study: Short-term variability in the microbial, nano- and picoplankton... | reverse complement strand
CCAGCCATCACGATAATGGTACCATTCTTTCTGCCAATCGTCTTCAAAAGTTTCGATCATCAGCGACGGCTTGAGCGTGGCACGTGCGCCCGTGGCCTGGAGTTCCACTGGCGACACCATCTGCACCAATGACGACAGCACGAATTGATCCGTCGTGCGCACAGCATAATAGTAGCCAGCCGAAGTCACGGGAGCCTCCAATGCATAGGTGACATTGGCATAGACCCAGAGTGGTCGCTCGACACTGGCCAGTGGTAAATCCACGGCCCACTCCCCTGTCTTTTGAATTGCGGCGGCATGCCGCCAGAAGCGGTTTCCGGTGTTGTTGCGATCGTCTTTTGCCCCATCGACCCTCCCCTGTTGGGTGTAATAGACATCCACACTTAAGACCGGTTTGGACGCATCGATCAGCACCATCGCGGTGGGCACGCCACCCGGTGCATCCAGCTTCAGCTTCAATGCGGGTGTCTGTGGAAAACGGAAGCTTCCTTTGAGGTGTTGATCAAACCAGAGTTGAGCCGCGACTTCATATTCGGCGGTATCCTGATGATTGTGATGCGGTGCGCTGGTAATGCGCCAATCGGATGTGAGAATCTCTTCGATAGCAGTGGGCAAGTCGTTGACCCGCCCGTGGAAATCATTGCCCGGCGAAAGGAACAGAATCGGGCAGGAAAGATTGCTGAGACTCGCGCCGTCACCGACCGTATTGCGATTGAGCGATTTTGCATCATAGCGATCACTAATACCGCCGCAGGAGGGCGCAGCGGCTTTGACGCGGGCATCGGAGCCCGCGGTCAATACGGTCAACTTGCCGCCCATCGAGTGACCATACACACCGAGCTTATCACCATCGACCTGCGGCTGTCGCTCGAGAAAAGTCAGTGCCCGGCGCGCAGCCATGGTGCCCAAAAACCAACCACTGTTTCTGGGAGATTCCACGGGGTCCAGTGTGTGCTCGGACGGCGGGTTAAACGTAAAATTGCTGCCGGGGAAACGGCACGGCGCATGGTAGCCATCGAGTGCGCCCCAATCCGTGGTGAGTTTATAATTGGGGTCCTCGGTTTGGTTCGCCCAGAACAGTTTCACCTCATTGGGCGTGACGCGGTAGTCCGGTGCATCGATACGTCCGGCCCACGAGATGGACAGGGTCGCATAGCCGCGCTTGGCATTGGCCAGACAGGCTTGGTAGTGCGCGTACTGCCCACCGCCGTGCATCTGCACCAACCCGGGCAGGTTGTTGCCGCCCTTGAGGTAGCCGTAGATCGCGGCGACCATCGCCTTCTCGCCCTTGAAGACACCGACCCGATAGCGGAGTACTTGCAGCACCACGCCCTCCTGCTCCCATTCCTTGAGCACCTCGACATCCAGCGGCTCCGCGCGCGGATCGAAGTCTGCCCACAGCTCGGCATGTGTTTGCGGCGCAGGTTTTCCAGCCAATGGCGGCAACGTTTCAGCCTGCGCGACCGGGACCGCACACAGGCCGGCGACCAACAACAAGAGAGACGAAAAAGACTTCTTTAGCATCATGAATAAGGACAAAACAAATAGGCGCAAAAAACGCCGGGCTACTGAAAACGACTACAGGGCTTCGACCACGAAAGTCCGCTCCGTGTTCCCCGCGGGGAACACCAGGGAGAGCACGACAGTCCAAGTCTTGGTCTCGGGCAGGTAGACCAGCTGCGGACCGGCCTCCTCGGCAAAGCTTTTGCCAAGCTCAACAAATTCGCCATCGATCCACTCGCCGATCCGCCAACTGTCGGGCTCCGGCAATCCCGTCACGCAGACGGTATCCATGCCGGAACGGCTGCTCAGCTTGAACTGCTGACGCTTCGCTCCATTGTAGGCCAATGTGGCCGGAAAGACCGTATCCGTTTCGTCGATACGAAGGGTCTGGTGCGCCGCCTCATAGGCAGTGAGCTCCCAACTGTCCGGTGTCGCGGCCAGGCGTGCTTTCAAATCCTTATCCGGGCCGTAGTAGACCCCGGCCGACATGGGGAAGATGTCCATCTCGACGGTGAACTCGATGGAGTCGCCCGCCTGGAATACCAGAATGCCCGGTTCCGGAACCAGTTCCGCATTCAAACGCGACTGGTTGCGCTTGGCGACCAGCCATGGACTATCATAGACCTTGCCACCGAGCTTGGCGACATAGTCACGCACCACCAGGCCGCGCACTGCACGTCCGTGTGCCTTTGTCTCTGGCGCGTTGTCATATAAACTCACCCAGGGCTGCTTGCCCTTGAGTTGAACCGGCTCCATCACGCGGTTCCAATCACCTGCGGCAGGGCGTGCTTTGCCCGACAGGCGGTCCAGCGTGCCCCAGGCGATTTGCTGCGCGTCCAGTTCATTGTAGTAATCGTTGCCGAGTTGAAACAGCGCGCACTCTTGGAAAGCAATGTCTTCGAGCACATCCAGCTTCACCTTGAAATAAGAGCGGTTGATCGAATTACTGCGCGGCAAATAACTATCGATTTGCAGACGCATACGATTTTTTGCGGAACGTTCCGTCACACGCACGTGCGAAAGGTTCGGACCGATCATGCCATACTCGCGAACGGCCCCCTCCCAAGTGATCAGTTTGCCCTGATCATCGACGAACTTGGCGATATCCCCGCCGCCGACATTGTTGGTCCAGTCGTAGGGTTCACCAGTGGCACCGTGCACCATGAACGGGCGCACATCAGTGATGAAGGCGCGGCGCATCGTGCGGCCCGGCTGCAGGCAGAGGGTTTCCCCCCAGGCACCCAACGCCATCTGCGTCCAAAAGCCATTGAAGCCCCAGCCAACCAGGCTGAGCTGCGCTGCCGAGGACGCCGGCAGGCCCTGCCACAAGGCATGCACCACGACGTACTGCCAATCCAGCGATGCATGCGGCTCCAACCGCAGACGTGTGGTGATATTGATCCAAGTGCCTTCATACGGATAAGGCTTGTTCGGCAACGTGTGCCAATTCTTGCTGTTCTGCAAAGGCAGCCCCGTCTGGCGTCCGGCCTGATCCAGAATCATCGGCACATAGCCCGAAATCGGATGGTAGTCATGAATAAAGCGTAGACTCAGCTCGCGCGGCTGGTCGCTGCGGTTCTCCAGCTTCATGTCAAAGTGGGAGATGCGGTCCAGCAGCGCCTTATTGTAAGCACGCGCGCCATCCGCCGGCCAGTCCTGCTTGGGAATCGTCACCTCCCAACAGTCGTTCACCTCGGAGTAGGCGATCTTCGGCTCACCCAGCGTGTAGTCCTCGCCCTTCCGGGTCACCGCTTTGATCACAATGGACTCATCTTCGGTCTTGGCCGGCTTGATGGTGTCGCCCGAAAAGTCCAAACTCATGCGTACCGAGCCATGCGTGGATTCCACGGCTTTCGCCGCGCCATGCGCATCCGAACGCAAGGCGATCCGCGTGGTCAGCACACGTCTTTCCTCAGGCACGACGGCCCACTCAAACAAACAACGGTCGCCCCAGGCACGGATCTCAAGACGGCCCTTGCCCGCGAGCTTGCCCCCGTCCTCATCCACCAACTCCAGGTCGTAGATCGCGACGTGCTGGAACCAGTCGCCGCTCTCGGCAATGTGAATCGGCGAGTAGATTCGGTCATCCGCCGGAAAGCCCCCACCCCGCGGGCGGTAGACCTTGCCATCGGCTTCAACCGACAAATCCAACTGGCCCTTCGACCACTCCCGGCTGATTCGCGAATAATCCACCAAGTCGTCAACGGCATCGTTGGTGTCCGACAAGGTTAGCGCTTCAAGCGTCATCTTGCGCGGATCCAGCAACATGCCCCAGCGCTCGCTGCGGAAGCCAAGCATCGCCGCCTCCTCGCGAAAACCCGCCAGATGTGCATCGATCTGGAGAAAGGCCTGCAGCTGCGGCGGCCCTTTCACCCAAGTCAGATGAATCGCATCGGCCTGCTGTGGCATTTTCCATTGCAGTGCATCCGCCTCGGCTTTTTGAGCACAGCCAATATGCAATAAGCTCAGTAGACCAAGAACGACTCCCGAACGGAGACAATATTTCCTCTGTAAAAATGACATTATCGTTCCCTTAACATTCAATGAGCTGATTACTTTCCAGAGACCATTTGTACTGAGTCGGTTGATCGGCTTTCAGACTAAGTTCGACCGTAAACCACTTCAACTGCGTTGCGTTATCGGTCCGCGCATCTGCCTGTGAAGACTGCCTCGGCAGCTTCACCCGAATCGTCTGATCCCGCGCAGAGAGAAAATTGACCTCCACTTCAAAGGGGTCCAATCGCCACTCCATATCGACCTTCACACTCGCACGGGTGCGTATCCCGGTAATCTTACCTGAACTCAGTTGCTCAGGCACCGCCGGCAACAGTTTGATAACACCCGGTCGAGATTGCACCAGCATCTCGTAAACCGCAGCAGTTAACCCCATGTTGGCATCGACCTGGAAAGGCGTCGAATGCCCGAAGAACCAACCCATCGTCATGCCGGAACCGCGATAGTCATTGTGGTAGGTGAAAAAGTTCTTCCCCACACAAGTTTGCATTATTGTTTCAAGGCACTCGTAGGCGTGCGCACCATCACCCATGTGCGCACGAATATTTGCCATGTGTGCCAGCGACCAACCGGTCTGGTCCTTCAAACCAACGGTGCCGCGTTTATCGACCGCAGTCTGAAAGGCTTGAAACAGTAGTGGATCCGTATCCGCGGTGATTTCAAAGCCGGGAAAAACCGGATAGATATGCGACAAGTGGCGGTGTTCGTAATTATCCGAGAAACGGTGATCGAGCCATTCGCGAATCGCCCCATCTTCATTCACCTCATAAGCGGGCAGCCCTTCGAGTATACACTCCCACTGTTCATAACATTCACCATACAAATCAAATTCACGTGAACTGCGGAGCAAATTCCCCAGCAACTCGCGGGCCACGGCCACATCCATCGTCGCATTCACCGTCAAGCGTGGATTTCTCGAGCTCGGCGAATCGATCTCGCAAAACTCCTTCGGCCAGTTTTCCGGTGAAGTCGAAGGAGAGATCACGACCTTCCCCGCTGCATCGTAGCCAAAGTAGTCTTCGTAAAAGAGCGCCACTTCACGCATAAACGGCAAGAGGTGATCCCGCAGGTAAATCTTATCGTTGGTAAAGAGGTAATAGTCGTAAAACAGCTGGCAGAGCCAACCGGCTCCCGAAATCCAGTTCACGATCCATGAGCCCCCGTGAGTGGAAAGTCCGGTCTCCGGCGAGGTCAAAGCCGGAATAAATATGCCGCGGCAGCCGAATAGCTTACGCGCATTTTCACGGTATTCCGCCAAGTGCGACTCGTAGAAATTAAAGACGCCGAGCACTTTTTCGCTCATACCGCCGGGCAAGGCCTGCCAATAATTCATCAACAAGTTCTCGTTGATCATAAAGAAGCAATCCCAAGGCGGCGCATAGTCACCATTCCAAATGCCCTGCAAGTTCGACGGCACTGAGGTATGGTTCGAACTGCCCACCAAAAGATAGCGCCCATAGGCTGTCATCTTCTGAAGCATCGCGACCGGCATAGTGCCGTTGTAGGCTTTCTCCAACAGAATTTCGTTCGTCGTATGGTTATCCGCACAATCCAAAAATTCCACGTGACAGGCATCGAACTGTAAGCGGTGCTTCACTTCGTGGCGCTCCAGCAGGGTCGCATAATCAGACTCAAGCAAGCGCAGCTCGTGCTTCAGTTTGTCCACTGCAGTCTCGCCCGGCTCGTAAACAAAAACCTTGGCGATCAGCAGCAGGCGCTCCGCATTGCGAACGATCAAGCCTTCGCCCGACTCGTTCGGCTCAACGCTGGCTCCATCTGAAGTGATCACGCGGGCCACGACACCGTATTGCGCCCCCTTATAATCGGGATCGGTGTAGCGGCCGATACCAATCAACCACTCATCCTCCGCGCTGGCGGTAAAATCGATCGGCGGTTGGAAGCGTTCGCCGTCCTGGCGAATCGCGTCGATCAAGTCATGCAGCTCCAAGTTGACCACCCACTCTTGCTCGGCAAAATTACTCCCGAGTTGCTCAACCACGATGCAGTCATCCGCACGCGAAACGAAACTACGGCGCAACTGCGGCACGTCGTCCCACTCCCATCGGGTCAAGGTCTCGCCCGCAGCCATATCGAGGTAACGGCGGTAGTTTTTAAAACGCCACTCCGTAGTACTGTGCAAGCAAAGATCCGCCGCCGGATGGTAGACCGCGCATTCGCCCTCCTTGCCTGTCGATTTCAACGCGTCATGATACAGTTCATTGGCCGCGAGGAAATCGCCTTGCGCGATCAATCGACGACTTTCTTCCAACAATCCGGACAGGTCCGGCAGCTGCGGAACCACGCCCTCATACCACAAGCGCTCGTGGTTGATCAAAATGCGCTCTTCGCAAATGCGGCCATACGGCATCGCGCCCAAGCTGCCATTTCCCAGCGGAAAGCCATCGCGCCACCAACCCGCGGGTTGCGACATTTCCAGTAGCGACTGCCGTTGCGGCCACTCGTTTAAATATTTCTTTAGGTCCATTTTTTTAATTCACCGTCAGCGATAAGATATCGCTAAGACTGAGCCTTTTTTTGCTCTGCGTCCAATTGTTCAATTTCTTCAAGAAAGTCCGGTTGTTCGACGTCGTTCGCACAGTCCTGGCGGATGCGGCGAATGGTCCAAACAGTGCCAACCACAGCGACCACCATCAGTCCAAGCCCCAGATCGCGGGGGCCGAGGAGCAATTTACCCACACCAAACAAGCCTGAAAGCAATGTGACTAAGCCGATGAGCCAAGAGCACAGGGTGCGCCCAAGCGGCTCTTCTTCGACATAGACCACAGTCATTTGACGAATCACAGGCTTCCAACCCAAAGCAAACGGACGCGCCCGCGCAGCAAACGCCTTCAAGTGATCCATATCCTCCGCTTTAGTCAAAAGAGACCCCACGATACAAGCGATGCCCGAAGCGAGCACCATGATCAACATACGCGCACCGACGAGGTCGGGATCATTGCTCAGGTGATGTAACACTTCGCCCGTCACTGGGTCAGCCAGGCCAGTTCCAAAGAGTGAGTCTGTCCAAGCATTATCGAACGCTTTGCCTATAATTAATAAGAGTGTCATCACCCAACTCACAACCAAAGCACACAACTCGCCCTTGCCAGTCGTGCGCCACCAAAGCCAACGTAACACGCCTGGAACCACGCCAGATGAGCCGAGCACGAATGCCAATGTTAAGAGCACTTGCATGCTCTCGGCCCAAATCGAAATCACTGCCCCGGCAACCGCCATAAACACAGTCGCGACTCGCGCGATCAGAACGTAGTTCTTTTCCGTCGCATTCGGGTTCATAAATCTGCGATAAATATCATTTACCAAATACGATGACCCCCAGTTAAAGAGCGTGCTGATCGTCGAAATGAAGGCCGCCAAAAGCGCTGCGACTAGCAAACCCTTGAGCCCGACCGGCAGAATCATAACAATCATCCTCGGATAGGCAGCACTCTGATCGGCAACGTCTCCTAAATCAGGAATCAAAATCATCGAGCACAAGGCCACCAAGATCCACGGCCAAGCCATCAATGCATAGTAAACGACAGTGTGCAGCAATTGCGCAAACGCCGCGTTTTTCGCGTCCTTACTCGCAAGCAAGCGCTGCGCTTGATACGCGCCACAAAGACCGACACCAATCCAAAGAAAGCCAAAGTAGCCGATCGCATTCCAGACGGACATTTGCCCATCTCCAGAACCGATACTCGGAGCAATGCTAAGCTCAGTGCCCCCCCAATCTGACAAGGCTCGAACTTTCTCCACCATCATATCTAAACCGCCCACGGCTTTGACCGAAAGCACCGCCAGTAATATCGTGCCCACAGTGGCCAAGATGAACTGAATAAAATCCGTATAGACCACCCCGAATAGACCCGACAGGCCACACATCAATAGAGCCACTACGACAACCGCGATTGTCACCATGAGCTGAGACTCAGGGGGAAGCCCCACCGCCTCACGACCGATCGTCTCCATCGCTTTAATCACCCAAGCTGAAATAAGCGGGCAAATAATAATCGCACCCCACGCACCCGACCAACCACGCAAGGCCTTCGCAGGTGCACCCCCATAGCGGGCTTCCATAAACTCAATATCAGTCACAAACGCCATGCGACGCCACTTGCGCCCAAAATAGACGAACGCGAGCACTGAACCAATCACCGGCGCCCAGAACTGCCAGATATAGTGCACCCCGTGGCTACGCACCAACGCGCTCACCCACAGCGGCGTATCCGCCGCGAAACTCGTCGCGATCATCGACGTGCCCCCGATATACCACGGTAACGAGCGCCCGGAGACGAAGAACGAATCCATATCCTCGCCCCCCTTTTTAGTAAAATAAAGACCGACGCCGATCAGCGAGAGCAAGATCGCGACGATTACGAGGTAATCAAGGAATTGAAGTGAGTGCATAAGAGATTATAAATGAGAGATGTTAATAGTAAGCTTTTTGACGTCGTTTCCGAGAAATGTAGCCAGTTACCCTGTCTAGGACGACTACGACCAGCACAGCGACCAGCAAAAACAACTAGGGAAAAAGAGGCATAATCGCGCGAGTGTTAATATTAACCAATATCAAGTCAAGACGACATTAGATACCAACGCGAAACGGGTGTAATCGCCAAAGTTGTCACACAGTAGCACAGGATCCCTGCCTGTGTCTTTGTTGTGAAACACAGGCAGGGGTGCCTGTGCTACTTTAAAAAGTTCTGACAATAAATCTGATTACACCCGGCGAAAACCGGGTATACTTCTGACAGTGTAGCAGCGTCTTGGTCGCACGCGACGCCTGCGACCAAATTCAATAATATTTAATACGAAAGCCACTCTCATCCAAAACGACTTCACTTCGCCCGTTTCGCCGAAAAGCAATTGGTATCGGTGATCTGCGGCAACCCTGCCACCCAGTCATCAATCAGGGCGGTCAATTCTTCGACCACTTCGGGCTGCGCCGCGCTGACGTCATGAAGCTCCAAGCGGTCTGCGGGAAAGCGAAATAATTCCACCTGACCAGGCTCACGCCCGAGCAATAACTTCCATGGCCCGAAACGAATGGCGTGCAGTGGCCAATTATCGCCCGCCTCCGCCTCGCGCCATTCCCAGAAAATCGCCGGCATTCGTTCGCTGCTGGCACGCCCACGGAGCGCTGCCGTTTGATCGCTACCGTCGGGCACATAACCGGCTGGCAGCGGCGCGCCTGCCAGTGCACAAAAAGTCGGCAATAAATCCACCGCGGTGATCGGCGTGGTATCATCCACCACACCTGCGGCAATCTGCCCAGGCCACTTGGCAATAAAGGGCACGCCCACGCCCCCCTGCAGCAGCGAGCGCTTACGACCACGATGCCCGCCAGTGGAACCCACCGAGGCGAAACTACCGATGCCGGCTCCGGTAGCGGCATCATCGACACGCCGTTGCCCGGGATGCGTATTTTCCGGCCCATTGTCCGAGCTGAAAATCACCAGGGTATTTTCAGTAACATGCAACCGCTCGAGCGTGGCCAGCAGTTCGCCGATGCGCGCATCGGCATGCGCTAACGTAGCTGCGTAAATCCGCTCGGGCTCCTCCAAATGCTGGAACTGCTGCAGATACTGCGGCTTGGGATAAAACGGCGTGTGCGGCTCATGAATCCATAAGTTCAAAAAGAATGGCTTCGCCGCAGCGACACTTTGTTCAACAAAGGCAATGGAACGTTCCACGTCTTCATGCACCGGCATTTGTTCGCCCGAGCCGTTGAACGTAGCATAGGCATCATAACCATATTCACCTGCAGACGGCGCATCCGGCACCATAATATTGGTGAGGTGCCACTTGCCGAAATGCGCGGTCGCATACCCAGCTTCTTGCAATAGACGCGGCAACAGTACCGACTTCGGATCCAACCAATCTTGCATCTCTCGACACTCGTGACTCGGGACTGTGGCAAAATGCCCATGTACGAAATGCCGCGCGGGAAAATGCCCCGTCAACACAGCCGCACGACTGGGCGAACACACACCACTGGCCACGGTAAATTGATTAAAATCAGTGCCCTGTGCCGCAAGACGGTCGATATGCGGCGTCTGTAGCCACGGGTGCCCGTGACAGCTCAAATCGCCCCAACCCCAGTCGTCGGCAAAAATGAAAACTATATTCGGTCGCTCAGTGGAGGGCATTGGTCTATTAGCATCGATTCATTTCCCGGCCCAGTCGGAGCCTCCCACTACTGTGCTTGCTGATAGTCTGAGCTCGCGATGAGGTCGCCGCTTATCACATTGATAAACCAAGCGGTTGTGCCGGCGGGGAGTTTGGCGGAAGCGGTCCAGATCGCGCCTGCCTTCACAATTGTGGCGGGCGATTCCACCCATGCACGATCACTACTCACGCCCGTATCGGTGGTCGAAACCAACACGGCGGCGTTGAGCGCCTTGGTCGATTTAAAAGACGCATGAAACACACCCGACTGCAAAGACGCATCGACCTGCTCACACCAAGGCTCCGCACCGTTCACAACCGAATCGGCAAAGGCATAGCTCTCCGGACGGCTCCAGGGAGGCCCGTGACCATGGCCCATTTTCGGCACCAGTGACACCATGTGCTCCCCGGCGACTTTACCATAATTGGCGGCAAAGCAATCCATTGGAAAATGAGAATCCTCCGGCCACGAGAACCACAGCGAGGGCATCGCGACACGATTCAAGCGCAACATCGGATCCCATACCTGCTTGTAAGTTTCATTCTTGCTCAGGTTATTACCATACTGATTTGCCGCCGTCGCAAGACCACCACAGCCATAAGTGGGAATCGCAAAGGTAAAGCGATCATCAATGCCGATTACCGTGCTGGCAATCACTCCGCCCCAGGAAATGCCCATAATACCGACACGATCCGCATCCACGCCTTTAATCGAACGGATCAACGAGTTGGCGAGTATCGTATCGGCGACTGCATGATACATCCATTGGTTTTCCAATGACTCACCCGAATCATGGTAGATCCCATTACGTTTGGGTCCGGCCCATGCGTGCGACTCCCAAGCCTTGCCGATCTTTTTATCGGTCTGTCCTTCTACCGCGATACTGATCGCCGCATAGCCGCGCGCATTCCACTCCTGCACCCAGTTTTTAAATGCCGTGCCACCGCCGCCATGCACCAGCACCACGGCAGGCACATCCTCAGTATATTCATCCGGCATGCCTATCCACGCAAACACCTTGGTCGGCTTTCCCTTCCAATCGAGTGCCTCGTAATAAATCGCTACTAAATTATCCGTCGAATCAAAGCCTGCGGCCCGATGCATGGCTGGCGCTTTAGTTAAATTCGACAATGCGGCGACCTTCGCACGCTGTGCCGCAAAATCGACCGCACCACGTGTTGGCTTCGCATTCTTTGAACTACCGCTGGCAGTGGCTAAAATTTCCTCCAGTGTGAGATGTTGATCCCGATCCTTATCCATGCTCTCAAAATGCCCCTGACGCAGCTGCTGCTCCTCCTCCCAGAACAACACACCATCCTTGTTCTTATCTGCAAACTTCATAATTCCAGCGCCTGTCTCCGCTGCTGTCAGCTGACGGTTTTTATCTTTATCGCGTTGATCAAAACTCGTTCTCCAATAAGCCACGAATTCGGCGTTCGAGACCAGACCATCCTGACTCGTATCCGCCGTCTTGTGCAGTTTCACCAAATGCGGGTTCGCAGCAGAAGCCTTGGCCACTGCCGCAGTCGGTTTCGCCGCGGGCTTTGCAGCAGTGCGTAGCATCTCCGGCAAAGTCAAAGACCGATCACCGTCTTTATCCATGCTCTGGAAATGCGCCTTTCGCAGCGCACGATCCTCTGCGAAAGTGACTATTCCATCTTGGTTCTTGTCTGCTTGCTTCAGCACTTCCGCACTACACTCCGTACCGTTCAACTGACCATCCTTATTTGCATCCTTACCCTTAAAATAGTCCTCCCACATTGCCAGAAATTCCGATTCCGTCACCAGATCGTCTTGATTGACGTCCATGTTTTGATGCAGCCGCACCAAGCCCGGATTCGCAAGAACCGTGCACGCAGTAAAAGCTGCACCGAAAGTCAGCATTATTATTTCTTTCATCAACGAACTTTCCTTTATTGATTAAGATTAAAGCACCACTCAAACGAGCGGTGAGGTTGGACTACATTTCATCCAACGTTAGCACACCATTGCCATTCGTATCGCGATTAGCAAATTGACGCGCATACAAGGCCTCATACTCCTTAGAGCTCAGTCGGCCATCCTGGTTCACATCGGCACGCTCAAAGGAGGACGGATACTGGAATTCGGACTGGCTCAGCCCCCCGTCACCATTCGCGTCGCGGGTCTTAAAGTTCGACTTAAAGAAGGCCACATACTCAACCTCGGTCACCTTGCCGTTGCCGTCCTGATCCATGAGTTTAAACATCCTGACAGTCTCTTTAGTCTCTTTGCCTTGTCTGGCAGTGGCTGGAGCCTGCGCAGCAATTTTACGCGCCGCCACCGCCTCCTTTGCCATTCTGGCCAACTCGGCCGCCTTGGCACTCTCCTGCGGATCACCGGCATCACCACCACGGGCCATCATGACCGGGAACTGCTCATCCCACCAATTACTGTAGGAGGCGATCAGCTCGGAAACCAGCTCGGGATGTGCTTTCGATAAATCGGTCTTACAGCCGGGGTCTTTTTTAACATCAATCAGCATCCAGTGCCCGGGCGCGGTGACGCCCCAATGCTCCTGAGCCGTCCCGTAGGCGTAGGTCGTAGTTCTCAGCCCATTGCGCACTGCGCGCATGGTACTGCACTGGCTCTGAAATTGCTCACATACCGGATCGTCACACTCGGCACTCCGCACCAACAAATAGTTGCCCTTGCGCACCGCACACATCGCGTACTTGTGCGACGCAGCCGTCCCAGCCGGCCAACGACCTACGTTTTGATACAAATAGCGATTTTCATGGTCCCAGCTCTTTCCATTTAACAGCGGCAACAGGCTAAAGCCCTCCAGCTCCTTCTGAGTCTTGGCCGGAATCTCGGCTCCAGCCAATTCGCAGAGCGTCGGCAGCACGTCGAGATGGGCCGTTAAGCTCTCGACGGTTTTCGGCTTCCATGTGCCCGGCCACTTCCAGAACGACATGGCACGTGTGCCACCCTGCCAGACAGTGGCCTTGCAACCGCGCATCCCAGCGTTGTAAACATCGAGCCCCTCGGTGACGCCGTTGTCGTTCATGAAAATAACAATCGTGTTCTCGTCCAAACCGCGCTCCTTGAGAAACGCATTCAAGCGGCCGAGGTTCTGGTCGATATTTTCAACCATCGCCAGATAGGTGGCGTGCGTTTTGTTGAGTCCCTTCGCCGTATATTTAGCAATCAAGTCTTCCGGCGCGTCGAGCGGGGTGTGCGGCGAATACGTGCACAGGTAGAGGAAAAACGGCTGGTCGCCGGCTTCGTCGATGAAGGTCATCGCCTCGTCGAAATAGACATCTTCGCGGAACCCCTTGGTCGGGATGCGCTTGTTGTTGCGAATGATCTCCACATCGAAATGGTCGCGCGGGCCGTTCTGATTGGTCGCCGTCCAGTCGAAACCGCGCTGATGCGGCGCATACCCCGGACGGTAGCTCAGGTGCCATTTACCAATCCATCCAGTCTTGTAACCGGCGGTCTTGAGCAGCTGCGGCAGCGTCACCGCCTCTTTGAAGAGATGCTCACGCGGCTCGAGCGTATGCGTCACCCCATTGCGGAACTCGTGCATACCGGTCAACAACGCCGCACGCGTCGGCGAACAGGAGGGGCTGACATAAAAATGATCGAAGCGCACACTTTCGTCGTACATTTGATCCAGATGCGGCGACTCCAAGACCGGATGCCCATGCCGACCGATATCACCGTAACCCTGGTCATCCGTCAGGATGAAGACGATGTTCGGTTGCCCCTGCGCAGCCCCAACGGCCACGGGCGAAAATCCAAGTAATAAAGCAGAAAAAGCACTTAACAAAAGAGCCTTGAGGGTAATATTTAAGGTAGTCATATGCAATAATCTGTTAATAGTAACAACTCAAAATAACTCAAGTCAACCAATAAGCTAGAAGCTCACTCAATTTCACCGATTCAAAATTCACATTGACCATGGCATCACAAAGCCCGGAGCCAAAATCGAGAGCGCCGATCAAAGCATTCCCGCACATGTTGCCTTTTACGTTTGTCTCGAATATATCAATACGAGCCTGCTCTAAATAGCATGCCCGATCTGTTCTGCAAAAAAAGAAAAAGGCCGCACTTTGCAGTGCGACCTTCACCCTAATATAGAACCCTATATGAAAAATTTATTTACGACATCCAACTTTGTATAATTAATCGTGAGAATTAATGGCCGTCAACACATAACTCCATGGCTAACGAATAAAAATTATCTACAAGCAAATCTATTGCTGTTGAATCACACATGACACGTCCCAACATTATTCACATCCTGGTCGATGACCTCGGCTACGGCGATTTTAGCTTTTTCAACAAAGGCATCAGCGAGACGCCGTTTCTCGATCAATTCATCCAGGAAAGCACCTGTCTGTCACAGCACTACACCAGCTCACCGGTCTGCAATCCCTCGCGCGCCTCTCTGCTCACAGGCCGCTACCCGCACCGCACCGGCTCGATCGATACGCTGGAATGGCGCGGCCTCGAACGCCTCGACCTCAACGAAGTGACCATGGCCGACATCCTGCAAGGCGCAGGCTATCGCACCGGGCTGATCGGCAAGTGGCACCTTGGTGCGTTTGATCCCCGCTACAAACCAGAGAAACGCGGTTTCGATGAAGCGATCTGCTTCCGCGGCGGCATGCACGATTACTACGATTGGCGACTCGAAACCGGCGACCGTGTGCTGCGCGCCGATGGCCGCTACCTCACCGACTACTGGACCGACGAGGCCATCGACTTCCTCAAACGCAGTCCGAAAGACCCGTTCTACCTGCACCTCACTTACAACGCACCCCACACGCCGCTGCAAGCCCCCGAAGAAGACCTCGCCGTATTCCGCGACCGCGATGATTTGAGCGAAGCGGTGAAAACACTCTACGCCATGATCCGCCGACTGGACCGCAACGTCGGACGCCTGCTCGAAAACGTCGACAAGCTCGGTCTGCGCGAAAACACCCTGATCGTATTCTCCAGCGACAACGGCCCGCAATTCGGTGGCAGCGGCGATGACTGCCTCGACCGCTTCAACTGCCAACTGCACGGCTCCAAAGGCTCCACCTACGAAGGCGGCATCCGTGTGCCCGCCGTGGTGCGCTGGCCGGCGGGACTGCAAAAAAACGACGCAGGCGACAACACCTTCTTCCACATGTGCGACTGGCTGCCCACCATCCTCAGCATGGCAGGCGTGGAAGCGCCCAAAGGCCTGAAACTCGACGGCGTCGATCAGAGCGCGGTGCTACGCGGCGAGCAAGCCCCCTACCATCCCAAGCGCTGCTGGCAGTGGAACCGCTATGACCCGTTGATCGAATACAACGCCGCAATCCGTGACGGCGACTGGAAACTGGTGCACCCTTTCGTGCTCGAAGCCTTCGATGTGCCCGACATCAAATGGCTCGATGTCTCCATGTATCAACCTGAGCACTTCATCGAAAACGGCATCATCACTGATCCCGCGCCTGAAATAAATTTACCCAAGCCGCCTCCCGTCGAACTTTACAACTTAAAGGACGATCCACTGGAGCAGCACAACCTCGCAATCCAACAGCCACAGCGCGTGCAACGCATGGAACGCGACCTACACGCATGGTTCGAAGACGTCTGCCGCGACTTGGAAAAAACAAGCCGTGATTGACGAACGCGCTTGAGGCATGCTCGTGGCTCTGTCATCGACCGCTATAGATAAGTCGAATGACAGCCTGCCACCGATCACCGCTGAGACGCTCCCCACAGGAGACAAAAAAGGGTCGGTATAACTCAAGCCAGGCAATCAATTGCGGTGAAAATCCGATTGAACGCGGCCCCTTCCAAGCGTCTCAATGGGTCCGGGCATCGTGTTTGCGACAGTGCGCATGACACCTGAAAAGTCGCGATCCACCTTTACTGCCGAACCGTCAGGCATTTCGAATGGTACGCCCGGAACTTGGGCGGTGCCAAGACGTTCGGCTGTCACAACCGATCGGCGCTGTGCGCTGCGCCAAGCTGGATCGACCGACCATTCAACCACACCATCCGCATTGACCAGACGAAACGGCGGCTTCACATCCTCAAGCACGATGGGGTTCTGATCAAACACGGGCGGCACGGCCCCGTTCAGGTAGAGGTTGCCCTCCATGTCGAACGGCACTTGATCGAGCTGTTCCTGATCCATCCCTCCCCAGCCGGGCAGGAAGCTCGGGCCAGCACCCGCGAAAATGTTGTTGATATAGCGATCATCCCCCGGGTTGTTAACGTGAATGCCAATCAGACGTGTTGAATGCGGCTCGGCATACGGCGTTTTCCGGGTGGTTTGTGCAATCAACGCAACACCGCCGAAATAGTTATTCACGAATGCAGTGCACCGTGATAAGAATCTTCATTGTTTATTTTGCAGCCTTCCGCTTTTTTTCAGCGGCCACTTTTGCCGCATGCTGCTGCGCACGCGACGCAGCATTTCGACTCGCATTCGGATCACCCGCATCGCCACCACGGGCGAGCATCACCGGATATTGCTCATCCCACCAATGGTCATAAGTGGCGACCATCGTGCCGACACGTTCCGGATTTTGTAACGCGATGTCGGCTTGGCAACCTGGATCTTTTTTCACGTCATACAGCGCCCAGCGATCCGCTGGCGTAACACCCCAATGATATTGCGCGGTTCCGTTCGCATACGTGGTCGTCTTCAGCCCTTTGCGAACCGCACGGAGTGTCGTGCATTGACTGCTGTATTTTGCACATTCCTCATCCTCGCACGGCACGCTGCGCAGCAACAGGTAATTGCCCTGTCGCACCGCCCCCATGGCATGTTTGTGTGAGGCCGCAGACCCGCTTGGCCAGCGACCGACATGGTGAAATAAATAGCGCCCCTCATGCGCCCACTCTTGACCGTTCAACAATGGCAGTAGGCTGTATCCCTGCAGCTCGGGCTGCACCTCCGCGGGAATTTCCGCACCCGCCAACTCACACAAGGTTGGCAGCACATCGATATGGGCAGTCAGGCTGTCAACCGTTTGCGGTTTCCACTGGCCCGGCCACTTCCAAAACGACATCGCCCGTGTCCCGCCTTCCCAGCAGGTCGCCTTGCAGCCGCGCATGCCGGCGTTGTAGACATCCAGCCCCTCAGTGACACCGTTGTCGTTCATGAAGATCAGAATCGTATTCTCCTCCAATTCGCGCTCTTTGAGAAAGGCCGTCAGGCGTCCAAGATTCTGATCAATATTGTCAATCATCGCCAGATAGCAGGCGTGTTTATCGTTCAGCCCCTTCGCCTTATATTTTTCAATCAGGTCCACTGGCGCATCCAGCGGCGTATGCGGCGAATAAGTGCAGAGATATAGAAAGAACGGCACATCGCTCGCTTCATCAATAAACGCCATGGCTTCATCAAAGAACACATCCTCTCGAAACCCTTTGCTCGGGAAACGTTTTCTATTTCGAATCATTTCCACGTCAAAATGCTGACGCGGGCCTCCGACATTGGTCGCGCACCAATCAAAGCCGCGATCAGCTGGAGTATAGCCTTTGGTATTACCGAGATGCCATTTGCCAATAAACCCGGTTTTGTAACCGGCCGACTTGAGTAGCTGCGGCAGGATGGTGGCCTCCTGGTACAGGTGCTCACGCGGGATCAGCGTATGTGTCACTCCATTTCGAAACTCGTGCATCCCTGTCATCAGTGCCGCACGCGTTGGCGAGCAGGACGGACTGACATAAAAATTATCGAAGCGCACACTCTCATCGTGCAGGCCATCCATATGCGGCGTCTCCAAATACGGGTGACCATGACGGCCGATATCACCATAGCCCTGATCATCTGTCAGGATAAATATAATGTTTGGCCTGTCATCGACCTGTTGGGCCGGCTGCTTCGCAGCATTCGCCACCAACGTCGCCAACAGCATCGGCATGAAAAGTCCGCTTCGTTTGATCATTCTATTTATATCGTGTTTCAAGGCCACAATACTAACAAGAATCCCCCTCCCTGCCTATCACGTGATCACGTGATAAGAAACTCCCCGCGGCAAGCGGCGGGGTATCAAAATCTTAATAAAAATCGCGCACCACAGATCACTGCGTCACCGATTTCCAAATGATCTCGGCAGTCTCCTGCTTAATATCGACCGTGACTTTGGCGTGTCGGAACTCGCGCTTATAGACGTAGCCTGTTTGAGTGGCCTCTCCCTGCGGAGCGCCGAGCGGATATTG
>ERZ1046740.1235-NODE-1235-length-18379-cov-5.353034_pt1 | contig 18379 bp, 13 predicted proteins | sample MGYA00383093_ERZ1046740 | MGnify/ENA primary metagenome ERZ1046740 (study PRJEB29581, sample SAMEA5548363) | metagenome | biome: marine; feature: coastal; material: water | depth 25 m | study: Short-term variability in the microbial, nano- and picoplankton... | reverse complement strand
TGGGTTGCATGACCAACCAGATGCTGCATGAGGAATACAGTATCATGACGACGATCAAGGGAATCAAACTTCGAAAGATCATTTTCGAATCGGAGAACAAGTGCTTTGCGTAGCGGTCGGCCAGCACGACGCCGAACACGTGCCCGGCAACGATCAAGCCGACCTGCAGGTACCAGATGGTGGTGAGGCTCAACAGCGGCGGATAGGTTTTGCTTGCGGTGCCGAAGAGATCCCAGCCCCAGCCGAACGGATCGCTCAACAAGGGATATAAATGCGGCGCCTCCATGAAGAAGTGCATACAATTGTGCGCAATATGGTAGAACAGCGCGATCGGGATCAGCGAATAGGCGAAGGCTTTGAAGATCTCGCCGGTTGTTCTTTTGGTGGCGGCAAAGGCACGGGCACAGGTCGACGCCACCCAGAACAAGAGCAGCGGCAGGATCAGCATCAGCGTCATGAGGATCGTAAATGTGAGCGTCGGCCCGAGACCGGTATGCCCGCGCAAGACCTCATTCATACGTAGCCACTGCGGCGTCATGGTCAGACCGTGAAAACTGGTCATCGACAGTAACACGATCGCCAGCATGGACTCGTCCCACTTGAACTTGTGTCGACTGAACAGGTCTTGGCCGACGGGCCGCAGGTTGATGCCGATATTCTCGTGCGGGCACGAACGCACGCACTCGGTACAGAGGGTGCAGTAGGAATTTTCGCTCAGTTTGCTGGGGAACAGTTGCGTGGGGCAAGCCGTGGTGGTGTGGGTGCCGGTATAGCAGTCCTTCGTTTTGCAACTGGCGCAGACGTCGGCGGACTGGGCGCGCAGTTCCACCGGACTGAACATCGAATACAGCCCACTCACCCGCCCGACAAGACAGGCGTACCGGCAAAAGGCACGCTTCTCAAAGATGATGGCACAGAGGATCGCCATCGAGGCCATCACCACGCCCATGATTGCGGTAATCATCGGTGATTTGGTCGCATTCCAGCCCAACTCAAACCAGGTCAGGATGAGAAAGAAGATAATGGCCGGATAAATATTGCGCCCCCACTTCGGCCATTTGTACTCGAAGCCGAGCTTCTTGACACGGGACTTGAGCGATAAGGAGGTGACCCATGAAGACAACCCTTCCCACGGGCAGATTACACAGAACGCTTTGCCGAAGCCGAAAATCATGAAGATCAACAAAGCCCACCACCACGTCCAGGTAATGACCGGTCCGATATTGGTCTTTTGGTTGCCCCACAGCCCGGCGGACAACACGAGGAGGAACAGCACGATGGAAATGCTCTGCGCGAGCATCGGGAAATAGGACAGCCCGGCGAGTCGTTTGAAGATCGCGTGCTTGAACAGCGGATACGTCCAATAGCCTGTCGTCGCCGACGGTGCGGACTTGCGCGCATTCACAAACACATGGGAAAGAATAATGACCACCGCGAGCGCGAGCATCCCCAACCACACGGGCACGCCATCCATCACATGAATCATCTCCGTGCCGTCGGCTGCGCAGAATTCCAGAGAACGCACCCCGTTCATCTCGGAAATCGCCTGATCAAATTCGTTCATGCCCGCGTGTCGCCCTCCTGCTTCTGGGCCTCCCGCGCCTTGCGAAGCGCCTCCTTGCGGTCTTGCTTTACACGGGCTTTGCGTGCACCCACCGCGGCCACAACAATCAACAGCACGAAGGTGCCGGTCACCCACAGGGCAATCGGTTTCTTCTGGGACGACAGCGTGAACGGAATCACGCACTGCGTATCGCCCTCGTCATGCAAGGTAATGCGCAACGCGTAATCGCCGTCATCCGGTAATTCCTCATGGATGGAATACAAGTTCTCCGCCACACCCGACTCTTTCCGCTCAGTATAAACCGGATACTCGCCATCGAGAATATCCAGCGTCACCGGTCCGGTATAGACCTTGCCCGAAAGCAGCTCAAAAATCACCAGGAACAAACGCACCGTGTTGGGCTCATCCAGATTATCGCGTTTGATGCCCTGGAAATCATACACCACCAGCGAAAATTCATAGCCGCCGCTCTGGCCGAGAAACTCCTCCTCCGGTACTTGTGGGTAGTTCTCAAAATAGTTGTAGTGCGGCAGCCCCTTGAAGTGATGCGCGTCCGCACGCTGCGGCGCGGCCGCCTGCATCAAAACAAACGCCGCAAAAACAAATAAGAAGGTATTTCCAAATTTCATGATCATTTCTTTCCGCCTGAACAACGCCGACCGACCGACAACGCATTGGTCGGGCAGACGGTGAGACACTCACCACAGAGCGAGCAGTCGATCGTTTCGTCCAGCTTCGGGTTGACACTAAACGGACAGACGGCCGAGCAACTGGTGCAAGCCGACAAGCACAGATTGGCATCGCGGCGAATGGTGATCGGAGCTTTCCGTCCGATAAACCCGAGTAAACGACCCGTCGGGCAAACATTGCGGCAGGTAAACTGCCGACCGAAAATAAGATCCAGAACCGCAAATAAAACCAGACTGCCCACCGCGACCGAAAGCACCCCCATCGCCGCACCGTGAAAGATTGTTTGGCCCACAGCGAAATAAGGCAAAATCAACGACCACACGCCATGCCCGGTAATGAAGGCCACAGCCAGACCGCCGATCAAGATGCCCCAGGCAAAGCCCCGATTCAGCTTCCACTCCGGAAAGAGCAACCACTTCTCCAGCACTTTTCGAATGCGAGAGATGGAAAAAAACAACAAGGACGCGGGACAAATGTAAGAGCAAAACACACGGCCAAAAATGAGTGCCACCCCAATTGGCACAATCAGCCCCAAGCCAAAACCGAGCGACCAGCCGCCATTCTTAACTAACACCGACAGACCGGCAATCGGATCGGTGAACGGCACGCCCATCACCCGGATCGACCAGGTCATACCACCATTGGTCTGCGCCACTGCCAGCGGATCACCAAACCAGGAAAACACCGTGTCGGTGGTTTCGTAAAACACGCGTACCAGCTTACCATCACTCAACTCCACCAGCCGTGGATTATCGTAGGCCTTTTTGTAGTTCAGGTAATCCGTCATAAACGCAAAAAAGAACAACACAAGCAGCACGCTCAAACGGCTGACAATCGACAGCACCAGCAAAGCTTTTCCGGAACGTAGACTCATTGATTCCCTCCCGTCTGAGATCGCTTAGCCGAATCGGCTGACTCGGCGGATGGAAACAGTCCAGCCTTGATGTGCAAGGCGTCCGGCTGGCAACTCGGAAGACAGGCGAGGCAATTATCACACTCGATCCCAAGCGCGTCACTCATCGGATTCAGTCCCATCGGACAGGCCTTGATGCAAGCGGCACACTGTGTACATGCAGCGAAATCGTTTTTGACACGGAAAACACGCCGCGCCCCCAGCACCCCATACAAGGCGCCTCCGGGGCAAAGCGAGCGGCACCACATCCGGGGCGACAGCAGTATTTCCACCATCAGCAGCACGAACAAAAACAGTGAAACACCCGTGAGCGAGATCACCCCCGCCGCACCAAACAGACTATCGAGCATGGCATGACTCTCTCGGCCTAATAAGGCTGGCGGATACAGCATGCCGAGCAACGGCATCCCCCACACTGCGGACATCAGCAGGCCCACAACCAGCAACACATATTTGTGCCCGTGCCAGACCGGGCGGCGTTTGGGCAAATTCAGTGCTTTGGGCAGACGTTTTCGAATCGCGTCGCCGAGCTCAAACAAAAAGCCAGCCGGACAAATCCACGAACAAAAGATCCTGCCGAACAGCAGCGTCAGTCCGATCGGCAGCAACATGCCCCAAAGTGCCGCCCACAGAATCGTCTTACTCGTAAACATGCTTTCCACGCCGGCCAACAAATCCGTCCATGACAGCCCGAAGATCGAAAATGACCATACATTGCCCTGAACTTGATTGATTTGTGCACTCGCGCTGGCACGCAATTCCCGATCCGAAGCACCCTCCGACTCGACATCCGGGCCGGTCGCAAAAATGGAATCGACCACGAGCAGAATCGACTCCGCCGTATTGGCCGCGCCCTCATTGTGTATCCGCTCGATCTGGTGCTGCTCGACCGCGATTCGGTAATGCGCCAACAACGGGATCAAGACCAGCGCGAGGAGCACGCCGAATCTCAGCAAATGGCGCAACCATTGAAGTTTGCCACTCATGCAGCCGGCCCCCGATCCGAAAAAACACGAATGGCCTTTACGCCATCGACGATACAGGCTTCCTCGCACAGACCACAGCCGACACAGGCATCCTCATGCACTGTGGGCTGATTGCGAATTCCTTGAGTGATCGCAAAATTACGAAACGGACAGACGGTATGACAGGCTCCACACACGCCACTACCATTGTGCGACACGCAACGTTCGGTATCCACCACCGCAAGCCCCACCTTGACCTCGGACTTATCCTCCAAAGGTTCCAACGCATCGGTCGGGCACGTCTTCGTGCATTCCAGGCAAAGCACGCAACCGGTCTCAAAAGCGTCGATAAAAGGCGTGCCCCGCGCAATATGCGGCTCATCCGGCCCGGCGATTTTGATCGCACCCGCCGTGCAAGCATCCACACAGCGGGAACAACGAATACAACGCTCCAGGAAAGCCTGCTCACCAATCGCGCCCGGTGGACGCAACACATTCGGGTGCATTTGCTCATAAATCGGACGGCTGCGTGGTCGCTGCGTATAAGCAAAGACACCCAACCCGAGCGTGCCGATCACACTCGTCGTGCCGATCCGGCCCAAGTTCTTAATAAACTCTCTGCGGTCAAGCGACTTCATACCCCACCCCCGTCACGCACACTTTCCATAAACGCATGTGCGGACCGAGTCGGCTTTGGCACCGACTCATGCGGCATCACACGGATCGCCTGCGGCATATGCACACAGGCCTGTTCACAGAGACCACAACCGACGCAGTATTCCGGATGCACGGTGGGTTGTTCAAATAAGCCAATCGTCATGGCGGTGCCGCCCAATGGACAGGCGCGGTAACAAACCCCGCAAGTGCGGCCCGCATAGGAATAGCACACCTCTTCGAGTAGGACAGCGGTGCCCATATTGACCGCACGCTTACCCTCCTCGGTCGGCTCCAACTTCTGCAAGGCATCCGTCGGGCAGACCTGCGTGCAGGCCATGCAAAGAATACAGGCCTGAGCCCGTGCATTGATCTTTGGCGTGGCGAGGTTTTCAAGGCCGCCCTCCAAGCCATACAATGAAATACATTTATTCGGGCAAACATTCGCACACTGGCCACAACCGATGCAGGCATCGACAAAGGCCTTCTCGGGCAAGGCTCCGGGTGGACGCAAAAACCGCCGCAAGTTGGAATGCTTCGGCAACCGTTCGATCAACGGAATCAGCAAAGGCAATGCCACCCCCGCAAGCAAAGCTCCGAGGAAGCCCTTGCGCGTGAGTTTGATCCTGTTGAATGCCTGCTTCATGCCGTGTCGCTGCCCTGGAAATAAAAATACCCCGAAAAGAGACCACCATGGTAATCACTTTTCGGGGATATTGATAGTTTAAAGCATCCGCTTGGTTAAATCAGAGCAATTCAACGCGGCAGGCATTCTTCTTGAAGTCTGCCTGTCCGGAAACCGGGTCAAATGCGCGGTGCGTCGTGCCATTGGCCAACCACTTGTTCTTTTTAGGATCGGCAGAGTCAGCGACCGACAAATTCCACGGACTGAAGAGGAAGCCCTTCGGCACGAGGTTTCTGGCTGGCTTCACAGCGGAATCCAAGCCGATCGAAGCGCGTGCCTCGATCGCACCACGACGAGTGACGATACGCACCCATTGACCGTCCTTGACCCCGAGCTCCTTGGCGTCGTCGGGATGCATTTCGACATACATCTCAGGCACAAGCTTCTTGGTAGTGCCGGCACGAATGGTTTTCGCTGTATGGAAGTGCTCATAAACAACACCCGTGGCCCACCAGAATGGGAATTTATCATCCGGTGTTTCGCCAATCGGCTTGCCGAGGAATTCTGCATCCGGCAGCTCCGGAGTGATTCCCGCGTCACGTGCTTTAACGAGCAAGTCGTAGTTATCGATCGCATATTCACCCGGAACCGTGCCGATCTTCTTCAACTCATCGGTCAGTTCACGATAGTTGGTGTAATCCTGATGGCACATGTGCATGTGCAGCTTACCATCCGAGTGGCGGAACTCTGCATATGGCTTATCCGGCCAGTATTGCTCTTGGCCCATGTAGCGGCGCTTGGTGCCACCGGCCTTCGCAATCGCTGCAGTCGGTGCAGGCCATTGGATGCCGCGTAAGTCGCGAATCTGTTGATACGGCGACTTACCGGTTTCCTTTTCAACTTCGAGAATACCAGTCAGGTCAGCATCGGTGCCCTTCGAGGCTTGGATGAAGGAACGGAAGACTTCTTCCGGATCGTAGAACCCGTTTTCCTTGCGCTCCCACGGAGCGAATTTCTTCGGATCCAGGCCGAGGCGCTCACCGATCATCTTCATCTTATCGATAACCATATCCATATCCGGGCGTGTGCCCTTAATCGGATTTGCAGTGCCATCGCACACATAGAAACGACGTTCGGATTGCACATAGGTGCCACCGACCCACTCGCCCCATGTCGCGGCTGGTAGGATGACGTCGGCGTAGAGATTATTCGGTGCATCTTTGTAGATTTCCTGAACCACGGTAAAGCAACGCGTCAACGCGGGGCGGGACAATGTATACGCATCCGGTAAGTCGATGTGTGTCGCATAGATCAGGAACATGGCATTCACCTCGCCCTTGAGCGCACGCTCCATCATACCCACAGCCATACCCGGATTACCCGCGCTGGCCACTGCATCGAGACGCTCACGTGGGATGCCCCACTGGTCTGCCATGTAGTGGCGGTGCTTTTCATTATCCATGCCGATATTGAATGGAAGACGCCCGGTGAGACCACCAGTGAGGCGCTCACCCATCGCATTTGGCTGGCCAGTCTGCGAGTGTGGTCCACAGCCCGGACGACCGATATTACCCGTCAGTGCCATGAGGTTGATCAGGCTGACCGTATTATGCTGACCGTGCAGGTGCTGGTTGTAGCCGATGCCCCAGAAGGAAAGCACACCACCTTGGCCACGTTCGCGGCCCTTGATACTGTTCTTCGCCCAGAGTGCAGCGATGCTGTAAATCTCTTCGGCGGGAATGAGTGTACGGTCTTCGACATCCTCAGGACGATAGCCCGCCTTCACCTCCTCGATGTAGTTTTCCCAACCGGAGGTATGCTTCTTGAGCAGCTCCATGTCGACTGCGTCAGGATGGTTCTCTAGGATGGCGTAAGCGATCGCATTATGGATCGAGATGTCGCCGTTAATCGTTGGGAAGTGGAAGGAGTTGTCTGCATTCACCTCTTCGAGTCCTTGCACCGTGCCGGTGCGACGTGGATCCACGCAGAGTGTTGGGACATTGTTCTTCGATTTATGATCGGCTACGCGCCAATACAGAATCGGGTGCGCACCACGCGCATTGTGTCCCCAGAAACAAATCATATCGGCCATCTCGACATCGTCGTAACAGGTCGGCGGTGTATCGGAACCAAGGGACTTGAAATAACCGGTCACAGCGGAGGTCATGCACATGCGCGCATTCGCCTCGATCGTGTTGGAGCCGATGATCCCCTTCATGAAGAGATTCTCCAAATACTGGCCTTCCACACTCAACTGCCCCGAACCATACAGGCCAACGGAGTTGCCACCGGTTTCCTTGATGATATCGACGGTGCGGTCGGCGATCAACTCTTCCACTTCATGCCAAGTCGCTTCGCGGAAGTGCTTGGGATCATAAGAACCTTTGGTCTTTGAAATGTGCCCGGTGAGTGGATCGGACATATCCTTACGAATGAGAGGCTTAGTGAGACGATTCACATAGATCGCTTCCGCGGAGGTCAGGCCCTTGATGCACTGCAAGCCCTTGTTCGTTGGGTGATCCTTGTCCGGCATGATATTGGTAATCTTGCCGTTCTTGGTCTTGATGATCGTGCCACAGCCGACACCACAATAGGGACAAGCGGCGAGGATGTCGGTTGGACACTCCTTCTTTTCCAACTCGTATTCTTCTGCGCCAGTCACTGCCCAGCCCGTTTTCATTACTGTGGCAGCTGTCGCGGCAGCAGCCGTTCCTTTTACAAATGTTCTACGTCTCATGATATTTAGGTCTCTGGGGTTAGTAATTAATCGTTTAAACTTCTAAGGAATACGATGATGTCGTTCACGTCCTGCTCCTCTAAATTGGCGACACCTTTGGCACCGATAAACGGTTTCATCGAAGTGCCGACTCGGCCGAGCTTCACCGTCTGCAAGATATAATCATCAGACGCAGTATTCAGGAATCCAGCCAAACCAATGCCCGGCCCGGGACCTCCGGAGGCATAGCCTTCGCCCTTTTCACCGTGACAGGTAGCACAATAAATTTCGTATTTCTTACCGCCCGCAATCACGTCGCCCTCCACTACTTTATCAGGGTCCAGCTCAACGCTGACCGGATTCTCCACCGGTAAGGCACGCAGGTAAGCGATCATATCGCCCACGACTGCCTCAGATAGATCCGGACGGGCGACCATCGCCGTTCCGGAGCGGCCCTTATGGATCGTGTCGCGAATAAAGTCGTCGGATGCAATCGCTAGGAAATCACGGTTACGGATGCTTGGTGCGAAGCCCATCTTACCAGTGCCGCCTTCTTGGTGACAGGCCGCACAATTGATCTTATATTGGAGCTCCCCATTAATAGGGTCTGCGTGTGGTGATGTATTATCAGCCTCCAGCGCTTCAACCGAAGCATCCGCGCCTCTCAAATATGCGATCACATCGCCAATATCAGACTCAGTCAAATTCGCCACGCCGACCGCGCCGACCATCGGCTTCATCGCAGTGCCGATACGTCCATGTTTGGCCGTCTGCATAATAAAATCATCCGAAGCCACTTCGAGGAAACCCGCCAGACCAATGCCGGGGCCGGAACTGCCAGCCGCATAGCCCACACCTTTCTCACCGTGACAAGTCGCACAATAAATATCGAACGTCTCTTGACCACGAATCACATTGCCCGGATAGGTCTTGTCCGGATCGACAATCACCTCTGATGGCAACTCGACAGGGAATGAACGCAGGTAAGCGATGATGCCGTCGACCTGTTGATCGCTCAACATATTCCACGCCACCATCGATGTGCCGGGGCGTCCGAGGCGGATCGTTTTGCGGATAAACTCATCGGATGCCACCGCGAGGAAATCGCGATTACTAATACTCGGAGCGAAGCCGACCTGTCCGACACCCTCAGTCTGGTGACAGGCGACACACATCGTGTCGAACGTTTCGTGCCCAAGCTTGATTAGCTCATCGGCACGCAGTGGCTGTGCCACAGCAACCGGCTCAGCGGCTTCTTCCGCTTCCACAGGATTTACTTTCGAGTGAATAAACGCAGCGATATTGTTCATCGTCGCCTCATCGGGGATCGTCATCGCCATCGGGCGCATCTGCATACCTTCAACGTCTTTTGGATCAGCACCGCGGATGCCTGCCTTGTAGTTCTTCAACTGCCCAACGATATACCAATCCGGTAAGCCCTGCAGCGAAGGCGCATTCATCGCGGCGTTTCCCTCGGCATCGGCACCATGACACGCCATGCAAAGCGCATAAGACGCTCCACCCTTTGCCGCATCGCCACCAAGCGTTAACTCGGGATGAGCCATCGGCAATTGGGCGATATAATCGACCACCGTATCAATCTGCGCCTCATCCTGTAGCATCTGAGCCATCGGCCGCATCTGCGCTCCATTGGTATCATCCGCGTGTGTGCCGCGTTGGCCGTCCTTGAATTTCTGAATCTGGCGCTTCAAATACCAGCTTTCCTGACCGGCGATCGCGGGTGCTTGGAGTGCGGCATTGCCCTGCCCCTCGGCTCCGTGACAGGACGAGCAAATCATATACGCGGCCTTCCCCGGGTCCTGCGCCTCAGGAATTTCCTCTACGGGCGCACTCGCCAAATGCGTTTCAGAGGCAACCGCCTCCTCTTCATCAGAATTCAGACTCACGATGAAGTTCTTTAACGGCAAGAACAGCATCATGCCTAGAAGCCCTCCGAAAAACAAAAATTGAAAGCCTAAAAACAGGCTACATAGCGACTCGTCTGGTACACGATTCTTAGGGTCTGGTAAGGTAGTCATCCTTTAAAGACTAAAAGGTATTCAATTAGCAGGTGTCAAACGCCAATAACAAAAACTAATAACAGCATTCAACCCTCCTGCTATATCGGATATAAAACAACGCCTATAAGCATAGCTACATTCCATTTTAAACAAAACTGATAAGGGAATAACCTCGATTATAAGCAGGCTCACGCCACAAGCAATTCGCACAAAGAAATAACCGGAAAAAATATACTCCACATGCGGTGAGCTCCTAAAACCAACACTCACCCGATTCTATTCTTGGCTCGAAAACTTCCTACTCTACGCTCACCGCATGACCACAGAAGAACGCCTTGAGAAATATTTGGATCAATCGCCACAGATCGACGACTCGGCCTATGTCGCCTCGGGCGCGGTGGTGATCGGAGCGGTGACGCTTGGGCAGAATGCCAGCGTCTGGCATAATTGCGTGCTGCGCGGCGACATTAACAGCATTGAAATCGGCGAGGGCTCCAATGTGCAGGACGGCAGCGTCGTGCATCTGGCCGACAACTACGGCGTGAAAGTCGGCAAGTATGTAACCATCGGCCATATGGCAATGATCCACGCGTGTACCATTGGCGATGAATGCCTGATCGGTATGCACGCCACCATTCTGGATGGCGCGGTGATCGGCGAGCAATGCATCGTCGGCGCGGGATCGCTCGTTACCAAAGGCACGCAGGTGCCGGCTGGCTCGCTGCTGTTGGGCTCCCCGGCCAAAGTGGTGCGCGCACTGACCGACGAAGAGCGCGCAGGCCTGAAAGGCATGGCGGATAAATATGTGATTGTCTCCCGCGCGCATAAGATTCGGCTGCAACCAGAGGAGTGAGGTGAGGCAGTTCGATCCCCTGCTTGAAGCGAACAATGCCCCTGGTGTCGTCCGTCGTAAAATAATGTAACATCCCGTAGACATGCCAGGGGAGCCAAGAAAGCAACCACGCTTACTGACGCAGTCAGCTGCCTTTAGGTTAGTAGAGCTTGGGCTTGTCGAATGGGAGGCTGCCCCGTTCAGGGCCGATTGTAGCCAACTGCCGATCCTGTCGGCCACCTAAAGGAAGCCGACTACAAATCAGATAGAATCCACACCTCTGGGCTTGCAATCCACTCTCAAGTCTTTCTGTTAGAGCGCCTGCTATTGAGACTTATTCTCAAACAGAGCCTACCCATGCGTTTAGACCAGATTAAGAAAGACGGACAGTTTCGTGTCACAAAAGTGAACAGCGAGAATGACAGTGTTGCCCGATTGATGGCGATGGGCTTGTTGCCAGGCCAGGAGATCCGTCTCACGCATGAAGCGCCGCTGGGCGATCCGATCGCGGTAGCCTTTCAAGGCTGTCACATGAGTCTGCGTCTGGAAGATGCAGCCGAGGTCGAAGTGGAGCAAATCTAAGCGATGGCTGAAGCAAGCACAGAGCTCCGCGTCGCGCTGATTGGCAACCCCAACACTGGCAAGACCTCCCTGTTTAATGCACTCACCGGCATGCGTCAGCGCGTCGGCAACTACTCCGGTGTGACCGTCGAGAAGAAAATCGGCAGCTGGGCGCTGAACCGTGATCAGGACGTGCAACTGATCGACTTGCCGGGCACCTACAGTTTGAGTGCCAGTTCATTGGACGAACGCATCGCGGTCGACGTATTGGCGGGCCGCGTGAATGACCTCCCCGCCCCCGACCTGATCATTGTGGTGGTCGATGTGGAAAATTTGCAGCGCAACCTGTTCCTCGCCTCGCAGGCATCGGAACTGGATGTGCCGATGGTGATTGCGTTGAACTGCTGGGACGTGGCGGAAAAGAAGGGCCTGCAGATCGACTGTAAACTGCTGGAGCAACGCCTCGGCGTGCCGGTGGTGCCGACGGTCGCGACCCGCAGCCGCGGCACCGAGGAACTGGCCCGCGCAGTCGAACATGCGGTCAAAACGAAGCCGATGATGATGCGGCCGACCTGGCCGGCGGCGGTCAAAACCGCGGTCCAAAAACTGCACGACGAATTTATCGCCGATCGCGGCGAAGCGCTGCACACCGGCGAATTGCAGCGCCTGATTTTCGACCGCAAGAGCGCGGTGCGCGAACGCCTGCAGACCCCGGAATCGGAATACGAGAGCATCATCAAAGACGCCCGCAACCAGCTCTACAAGGACGGGTTCAATCCGGATGCCGCTGAATCGATCCTGCGCTTCCGCTTTTTGAATCCCCTGCTCGGCGACATCATCGAGCGACAGGCGGCACTCAAAAAACGCACGGCCACAGAGAGCATCGACCAGTTGCTGCTGCACCGTTTTTGGGGACTAGTGGTGTTTGTCGGCATGATGTATGTCGTCTTTCAATCGGTGTACACATGGGCGGGGCCGTTCATGGATTTGATCGAAGGGGCTACCGGCACATTGCAGAACCTGGCCGCCAACGCACTCGAAACGACGCCGATGCTACAGAGTTTAATCGCCGACGGGATCATCGGCGGAGTCGGTGCCTTCGTGGTGTTCCTGCCGCAAATTCTGGTGCTGTTCCTGTTCATCTCGCTGCTGGAAGAATCCGGCTACATGGCACGTGCCGCGTTCCTAATGGATAAACTGTTTCACTGGTGCGGCCTCAACGGTAAAAGCTTCGTACCACTACTGTCCAGCTACGCCTGTGCGATCCCCGGCATCCTCGCCACCCGCACGATCAGCGATCCGAAAGCGCGGATGATTACCATTCTGATCGCACCGCTGATGAGCTGCTCAGCGCGGCTACCGGTGTACCTACTTCTAATTGGTGCGTTTGTTGAACCACGCTATGGCCCGGCGGTGGCGGGTGCCACGCTGTTTGCCATGCACTTCGTCGGCGCGCTCCTCGCCGCACCGATCGCCTGGTTGCTGAATAAGACCCTGAATAAAGGCCAACGACCGAAGCCCTTCCTGATGGAGTTACCCCCCTATCGCGCACCGCGCCTGAAGACCATGGTCTGGCGCATGTATGAAAGCGGCAAGGAGTTTGTAGTGCGAGCCGGCACCGTGATCTTTGCAATGAGTATCATCATCTGGGCACTACTCTACTTCCCGCGCCCCGACAGCATTGAAACTGACATTCGTAACGAATACGCGAGCCAACAAATTGAAATAACAGAAGAGATCGAAGACGAAATCGCCCACCGAATCGATGCCCGCCTGCTCGAACAGAGCTACATGGGGCGCTTTGGCAAATCCGTGCAGCCGGTCTTCGCGCCCGCCGGTTACGACTGGAAAATCACCGTCGGCGTACTGGCGAGCTTCCCAGCGCGAGAGATCATTATCTCAACACTCGGCATCACCTACGCACTCGGCGGTGAAGTGGATGAAGCGTCCGACGACCTTCGCACCACACTCAGCAACACCAAATGGGAAAGCGGCCCACGCGAAGGCGAACCAGTGTTCAACATTCCCGTCGCGCTTTCGATCATGGTCTTCTTCGCGCTCTGCATGCAGTGTGGGGCGACACTCGCAGTGATCGCCAAAGAGCTCAACTGGGGCTGGGCGATCGGCAGCTTTGTTGCGCTGACCACGATTGCCTGGGTGGCCGCGGTACTGACCTACCAAATCGGCATGTTGTTTGTGTAGACGAGATTCGGGATACAAGTTGCGCGATTCAGGATATGGGATAATCTAAAATCACGCGAAAATCGCCCGCATCACGCATCCCGTATCACGCCCCCCCCCGCATGAAATACTTCGAAATCATCCTCGTCGGCCTGATATTGCTGGGCGCGGTCTTCTATCTGCACCGAACCTTTTTCCCCAAGAAAAAAGGCGGCCCGAGTTGCGGCTGCGCCGCATCGGACTGCAAAGTGCCGAAGGCAACGATCGAAAAAAAGTAAGCAGTTCCACACCCGACGAACAACAAATCCGAAAGGCTCACAATGCTACCCAAACACTTGATTGATTCATGTCACGAGCTTGTCAACCAAGGCGTTCAACAACTAAAAATGCCGGTCGGAATCGTCAGCCATATCTACAACGAACTCTACGAGATCGTCGCAATCAACAGTGAGTTAGGCGCATTGATCCATGGCGCAGTCTTTCCACTGAGCAACACGTACTGCCGTGATGTGTATCGCACCGACAAAACCATCGCGATCACTGAAATTGATGGCGAACAAGGGATGCAGCGCCACCCGCTCTATGTCACCTTACCCGTGGAAGCATATATCAGCGCGCCCATCCACCGTGAGGGCGAAGTGTGGGGCACCGTCAATTTCACATCCTCGGAGCTGCGCAAGCCGTTCAGCAAAGACGAACTCAAACTGGTGGAAGGCTATGCCGAAACAATCAGCAAATGGCTGACTGAAATCGATGCCCCGAAGGGGAAGTCCACAACCGCATAAAAAAGGCCCATCGTCGATGAGCGGGAAAGGCATTGATATATGCTGGGGGGCGATGGATTTGCTTCTGGCTCTTGGGAGGGACGACCACCGTGTCGTCCGGTACCGATGCAAGCGAGGCTGGCATGACTATCAGCCCATAGAGAAGCTTGGATTTTCATGTAATTTCCAAAGTGCTCGCGGTCGACACGCAGGTCGACCCTCCCCAACAGAATAGCCGCCTCATTAGGCTCAGAGTGGTGCTTCCCCTGTAAATGACGATGAACCTAAAAAATCGCCCGCAACAAAAGCGACAAGTTCGTCGCTTCCGCGGAAACACCGGCGCTACTTTTCCGAGTCCAACAAGATCTTATACTCGACTGAGTCGACCAGCGCGCGCCATGTGGCTTCGATGATATTATCGCTCGCACCGACCGTGCCCCATGTGGCCTGGCCGTCGGTGGATTCAATTAACACGCGGGTAATGGCATCGGTGCCGTGCTCGGTTTCGAGAATGCGTACCTTGTAGTCAATCAACTCGACCGCCATAATTTCGGGGAAGACGGGGGCGATCGCTTTGCGCAGTGCGTGGTCCAGTGCGCCGACCGGCCCGTTGGCCTCGGCCACGGTATGATGAATCTCGTCGCCGATTTTCACCTGTACGGTCGCTTCGGAAATCACTCGGTTGAGCGCGGTCTGGTGGCTGACCATCACGCGGTAGCCGATCAATTCGAAGTCCTCTGTCTTGCCCTTCAGAAAGCGGCTGAGCAGAAGTTTGAACGAGGCATCGGCGGCTTCGTATTCATAGCCCTTGAACTCGAGCTCCTTGAGCTCGCCGAGGAAATTCTTGAGTTCAGGCGAACGGGCATCGAGATCCACGCCGATCTCCTTGGCCTTCATCATCACACTACTGCGGCCGGACATATCGGAAACCAGCACACGCGTGCGGTTGCCCACCAATTCCGGCGCGATGTGCTCGTAACTGTGTTTTACTTTGGCGGCCGCATCGGCGTGCACCCCACCCTTATGAGCAAACGAGCTGGTACCGACAAAGGGCTGGGTCGTATCCGAGGCGCGGTTGGCCATCTCATCGACAAACAGCGACAGGTCGCGCAATTTGCTCAGGTTCGGCGCGCAGTTGAGCTCGGCCCCCATCTTGAGGATCAAATTCGGAATGATGGTGCTGAGGTTGGCATTGCCATTGCGCTCCCCAAAACCGTTCATCGTGCCCTGCACCAATGCAGCGCCGGATTCGATTCCCGCGAGCGAAAGCGCGACACCGAGACCGGAGTCGTTATGGCAATGCACCCCGACCGGTGTATCCGGAAAATGGTTACAAACCGTGCTGACGATTGCCTGCATCTCACTGACCAGCTTGCCGCCATTGGTATCGCAGAGGGTTAAATTAATCGCGCCGCCGCGTTGGGCCGCTTCCAGGGTCTGGAGTGCGTATTGCGGATTGTCGCAGTAGCCGTCAAAAAAGTGCTCGGCGTCGTAGATGACCTCGCGGCCGTTCTCGGTGAGAAAACGGACCGAATCTTCGATCATCTTGAGATTCTCCTCCGCTGTAGTGCGGATGATCTCGGTGACGTGCAACAGCCAGGTCTTGCCGAAAATGGTGACCACCGGGGTCTCTGCATCGAGCAGCAGTTTGAGCTGCGGGTCCTCCTCAGCCATGAGACTGGCGCGACGGGTCGAGCCAAAGGCCGCGATTTTGGCATGCTTTAAGTTGAGTTTCTTCGCTTCATCGAAAAAAGCCATGTCGCGCGGGTTGGAGCCCGGCCAGCCGCCTTCAATGTAATCAATACCAAACTGGTCCAACTTCTCGGCCACGCGGATTTTGGCCGCGACGGTAAAGGATACCCCTTCGCCCTGCGTGCCATCACGGAGGGTCGTGTCCTAGATCTTAAGTGATTGTTTCATCCGGCGGCGCGATTAGGAAAAGCGACGAAAACAAAGGTTTGCCCCCGAGGGGGCAAACCAAAAGCGCTCGGTTCATGTGATGTAGGGGCGAACCTTGATGCGCCCGTCCGGCAGACCTAACCAACGAGGTCTATGGGCGTGGTAAGCCTCGCCCCTACGAGCGCTGAAGATACACCACTTGGGTTTGCATAAACTCGTAGAGTCCGTGCTTACCGTCCGCGCCGCCGATGCCGGACTTGCGCCAGCCGGCGTGGTAGCCCTGCATCGCCTCAAAATGCTCACGGTTGATGTAGGTCTCACCGAAATTGAGTGCCTCGACGAGATTCATCGCTTCATTGATATCATTGGAAAAAACCGAAGAGGTCAGTCCGTATTCCGTGTCGTTGGCCATCGCGATCGCTTCGTCGATTGCATCAAACACGACGACCGGTATCACCGGGCCGAAAATCTCCTGCGACACAATGTCCATCCCCTGTGTGCAGTTAGTGACCACCGTGGGCTCGAAATAGTAGCCGCCCTCGCCCGCACCGCGTTTGCCACCGCACAGCACCTGCGCGCCATCACTCACCGCACTGTCGAGCAAGCCGACGATTTTCTCATAGCCCGCTTTATTAATCATCGGACCGTAGTCGATCGTCTCGTCTTCAAGCGGATTGCCATAACGGGCGGCGTTCATTTTCTCCACCAACTTGGCAGTGAAGGCCTCCGCCACACTGCGCTGTACATAAATGCGCTCGGCACAGTTGCAGACCTGGCCACTATTGATCACTCGGGACGCCTGAATCGCGGTCGCCGCCAGATCGAGATCCGCATTGGCAGTCACAATTGCCGGGGCTTTGCCACCCAGCTCCAAATTCACGCGGGTAATGTTTTGCGCCGCGGTCGCCATGATCCGAGAGCCGGTCTCGACACTGCCGGTAAAGCTGATCATGCCGACCTTCGGGCTTTCCGTGAGCGCACGCCCAGCAGTCGCACCATAGCCCGAGACCAGATTCACCAAGCCGGTCGGAATGTCGGTCTGGTCGAGGATTTTACAGAATTCAAATGCATTGTTCGGCGTTTCCTCACTCGGTTTGAGCACGATAGCATTGCCGCAGACCAAGGCCGGAGCGAGTTTTCGAGCGATCAGAAAGAACGGAAAGTTCCAGGGTAAAATACCCGCCACCACGCCGATCGGCTTGTGAAAGAGGAAAATATTTTCCTTCGGACGGTCGCTCTCGATCACATCCCCTTCGATGCGACGGCCCCACTCGGCCATGTAGTCGATGTAATCGGCGGTAAAGTTGACCTCCACGCGTGCCAGCGGCAGCGTCTTGCCCTGCTCCTCGGTAATCACACGGGCGAGCGGCTCGACTTGCTCACGAATTTTGTCGGCCAGACCATGCAGATGCTTAGCCCGCGCGACGGCTGGCAACGCGGCCCATGCCGGCTGGGCTTTTTCAGCGGCGGCGATGGCCGACTCGACCTGCTCTGTCGAGCTGTCGGGGATGGTGGAAATCGCTTCGCCGGTGGCGGGATTGACCACCGTGATTTTGTTGGTATCGGGGGAATCGACAAACTGACCGTTAATATAATTGGAGTAATGAATCATGAAAGAACTATTCTGGGCATTGACCATCGACTCAATCAGAAAGACGAATCCCGCAAATTAGGAAGCCCAAGCCAGCCGGAGCAAAAATCCATCGTTTTCTTGCCTTGCAGTATTCAAAAGGAACCCTAATCTCCGCCTCTTTTTTGGAAATCCGTGGGCCGATCTCGCGATCCGAAAAGCTCTCTAAATCCATCTAAAACAGACTCTTAAACACAATAGATTAGATCATGACCGACCTATCAAAATACAGAAACATTGGTATCTTCGCACACGTGGATGCCGGTAAAACAACGACAACCGAGCGTATTTTGAAGCTCACTGGTAAAATCCACAAGTTGGGCGAAGTGCACGATGGTGCGGCGACCACTGACTTCATGGAACA
>ERZ1046740.1231-NODE-1231-length-18436-cov-4.835918_pt1 | contig 18436 bp, 17 predicted proteins | sample MGYA00383093_ERZ1046740 | MGnify/ENA primary metagenome ERZ1046740 (study PRJEB29581, sample SAMEA5548363) | metagenome | biome: marine; feature: coastal; material: water | depth 25 m | study: Short-term variability in the microbial, nano- and picoplankton... | reverse complement strand
TAGATCAGGGCGACGCCGAGAAGAAAGATAAAGGCGGCAACAGCAATAAAACCTTCCCAGCCCAATTCGAAAAAGGCCACAGCCCAGGCAAAGATAAAAACGGTTTCAAGGTCGAAGATGACAAAGAAAATGGCGACCAGGTAAAACTCAACCGACATGTGAATTTGTGGCGACCCAACCGAAAGGACGCCGGATTCGAAGGGCATATTGGTGGCATCGTTGGCGCGCTTCTGGCCCAGAACCCAGGACAGACCAAGCATGGTCGCTACCAGTAGTAGCACCGCAATAAAGTAGACCACAAAGGGCCAGAGGCTGGTTTCAGTGCCGGTCAAATTACAGGCCTCCCGGCTGACACGCCGCTGCTGGCGGTGTGAAATCTGGGGAGGCGTTGTGGGTCAGGATCCGGAGAATTTCGGAACAAAGAAAACCCTGGCAGGTCGCTGGAGGGCGATCTGTCGATATATGGTGCTACTGTCTTACGTCCTAGCATTCGAACTCCATACATCCCGAAGGGCTAACATGGAGGTCACTCGCCCGTATTACCAACTACATGGGTAAGTACATCGACCTGGGTACAGCTACCACTTACAACGCTTTGGACTCTAGCGGGGATAAATCGCAAACGCAACATTCTGTATTGATTTCTGATTTTCTGATTAAAAAGTGACCAGCTTTGAGCTCGATAAGTACTTCCTGGGACTACGGCTGGCCAGATCACAACTACACTGTACCCACTCAACGCCGAGGTGTCGGGATGAAATCATTGCATTTAATGCGCCACGCAAAATCCTCCTGGGACAGTCCACAGCTGTCTGACAGGGACCGACCACTGAACAAACGAGGGCAAAGGGATGCACCTCGCATGGGTGCGGCCCTGGCCCAGCAGCTGGAACCTGTGAGTATTTTCGTCAGCCCGGCACGCCGGGCGCAACTAACGCTGGAAGGTCTGTGTAACGGCTGGCCCGCACTTGGGGAGTTAACGCATGTTACTGACGAAGATCTTTATACATTCTCCAGTGGTGACCTTGTTACCTGGATGCAGGCGCAAAGCGACAGTCAGAACCTTTTGTTTATAATTGGCCACAACCCGGCCTTTACTGACCTGGTGAATTTTCTCACCGGCCAGTTCAGCCTGGAGAACCTTCCCACAGCGGGCTATGTGCAGTTGGAGTTGAACATTGACCAGTGGCAGGATTTGCTTCAGGGTTGTGCCGTTATCAAGCACAGCCTGCTGCCAAAACAGCTGGGTAAACACTGATATTCAAGGAGTTGCTTATGCAGCAGCGGTTTGTTCGGGCAGCCCTAACGGTATGCTTATTGTTGGGCTCAGTCGTGGCCTTTGCTTCACCGTCTGAACGCCTCGCCGAGGCGGTGCGCTTTGAAACCGTCAGCTATCAGGATAAAAGCCTGATTAATTATCAGGCGTTTCAGGATTTACACCAGTATCTGCGAGGAGCTTTCCCGCTTGTTTTTTCCAGTTTTCAGATAGAGACAGTCAATGACCACAGTCTGCTGTTGCGCTGGCCGGGAACTGACGAGAGTCTCAAGCCGGTGCTGTTTACTGCCCATATGGATGTTGTTCCCATTGAGCCGGGCACAGAGCAGGACTGGCAGCATCCACCTTTTGCCGGGGTGGTTGCCGACGGGCGCATTTATGGCCGCGGCACGCTGGACGATAAAGAGGGAATGATGGGACTGCTCGAAGCAGCTGAGCAACTGTTGTCCCAGGGTTTTACGCCCACCCGTGGACTGGTGTTTGCTTTTGGCCACGACGAGGAGATATCCGGTCCCCAGGGGGCAACGGCACTTGCGGCACGTATGATGGAGTTGGGCCTGCAGTTTGAGTGGATGGTGGATGAAGGGGGGATGATCCTGGAGGATTACCCGCTGGTGCCGGGACGCCAGGTCGCAATGATTAACATCGCCGAGAAGGGCTACCTAACGTTGACCCTGACCGCTACCGGGGAGGGAGGGCACGCGTCACGCCCTCCGGTCGTCAGCACCATTGGCAGACTCTCTGCCGCCCTGGCGCGAATAGAGGCCAATCCTTTTCCCTCACGCATGGTGGGGCCGGTACGCGCCATGTTTGAATCCCTTGCTCCTCATGTGGAGCAGCCCGAGAAACTGATCTTCAGCAATTTATGGCTGACTGGCGACCTGGTGGCGAACAACATGGCAGAAGATCCGCTGACCGCGTCTTACGTGCGCACAACCACCGCACTGACCATGTTCAACGCCGGGGTTAAGGAGAATGTGGTACCCCAGCGAGCCGAGGCGAAAGTGAATTTCCGTCTGTTGCCGGGAGATACTGCGGAGTCTGTGCTGGGATACATTGAGGGTATCGTTGATGATCCCGCCATCGAAATCACTTATGACAGCTGGAAAATCATCCCTGCGGTGGCAGATGATGAAGGTGGCGGCTTTGCGGTTATTCGCGAGGCGGTAGGTGCTGTGTATCCAGATGCGCTGGTGGTTCCTTCCCTGCTGGTGGCTACCACCGATACCCGGCACTACACCGAGGTCACGGACAATCTTTACCGTTTTCACGGTATTCTGGTTGCAAGTAAACAGGGCAAGTCTATTCACGGCACGGATGAATACATCACCCAAGACAGCTACCTGAAGAGTATTGAAGTAGCCCGCCATATGCTGCAGCTTGCCGCCCAATAGGTCGATAAGCATCAGGCGTGCTGCGTTCGCGGGCTATCGGTGTTAGGCTTTACCGCTAACTTTCCAGATAACCCAGCCAGAATAAAATTGGAGACATAAATGCGAAGTCTAGGTGGCCTTTGCTTATTGCTGCTTCTCAGTGGATGCCTGGTTCAGCCAGAACCGACTCCCAGCTTGCTAACCCAGTGTTCACAGCCCCGGCCCCAGGTCTGCACCATGGAATATGCCCCGGTGTGTGCCCAATTGAATGCTGGCGGCAAAAAGGAGTACGCCTCTGCCTGTAATGCCTGTGCTGATGACGCAGTTAGTGCTTACCTGGCGGGAACCTGCTCCTGATGAGTCTTACCAACCGCATTCTCATCGCCATGGTTGCTGGCATTGTTGTCGGCTCCGTGATCAACCTGATGATGGCCAGTGATTCCCTGAGCGCCGGCCTGTTAGGTGCAGTAGACACCTACCTGGTGCACGGTCTTTTCGATCTGGTGGGAAGAATATTCATTGCTTCACTCAAGGTGCTGGTAGTGCCCCTGGTAATGGTGTCGTTGATCTGTGGTTCCAGTTCACTGGGCGACAGTGCACGCATGGGGCCCATAGCCGGAAAAACCCTGGGGTTATATCTGGCAACCACGGCGGTGGCGATCAGCCTGGCTTTGTTTGTCGCCGTGGTGGTGAGTCCTGGCAGTAATGTGAATCTCGCCGGTGAGGCCAGCTTTCAGGCATCCCAGCCGCCACCGCTGATCGATGTATTGGCAGATATCTTCCCCTCCAACCCGGTGCGCGCGATGGCCGACGGAAAGATGCTGCAAATCATCGTGTTTTCCCTGTTGTTTGGTTATGCCATTTCACATGCAGGCGAGCCCGGTCGGCGTTTGGCCAGTTTCTTCCGTGACATGGATGCGGTGATTATGAAGATGGTAGAGATACTCATGGGGTTTGCGCCCTATGGGGTTTTTGCCCTGTTGTCCAAATTGTTTTCTAGCATGGGCCTGGGTGCCATCCTCGATCTTGCGGCATATTTCTTTACTGTGCTGACCGTTCTTTTAATGCATGCCCTGGGTGTTTACAGTCTTTTGTTAAAGACTCTTGCGGGGTTGTCACCGGCAATGCTCTTGAGAAAGATGCGCCCGGTTTGGGCCTTTGCTTTCAGTACCGCCTCTTCTGGCGCTACCTTGCCCATTACCCTGCGCACAGTGGAAAAGCGTATGGGAGTGCACAACTCTGTCGCCGGCTTCACTGTTCCCCTTGGAGCCACTATTAACATGGATGGCACCGCGATTATGCAGGGTGTGGCAACAGTCTTTATTGCCCAGGTGTACGGGGTAGATCTTTCAGTCACCGCGTTTATTACCGTTATTCTCACTGCGACCCTGGCCTCTATTGGCACCGCGGCTGTTCCTGGCGTGGGTCTGGTGACATTGGCTCTGGTGCTGGAGCAGGCAGGCTTGCCGGTGGAGGGTATTGCCCTGATTATCGGCGTAGACCGCTTGCTGGACATGGTTCGCACGGCGGTGAATGTCACCGGTGATGCCACCGTTTCCCTGATTGTGGCCAAGAGTGAGAAGCAGTTCGACGAGGGCGTGTTTCTCAACCCCAAAGCAGACCAGAAAGACTCTACGGATGATCGCGACCTGATGCCAACCGGATAGGGGCTGCGCTGTGGTATCCTGTCGCGCTGATTTTATCGCGACTTGAGTCCAGCAACTGAGAGAAACCATGCCTATCCAGTGTTCCATCGTGCCGGTAACCCCCTACCAGCAAAACTGCTCTGTTATTAAATGCCTGGCCACCGGTAAGGCGGCCATCGTCGACCCCGGCGGTGACGTGGATCGAATTCTCGCTGCGGTTGAGCAGATGGAGGCAACAGTGGAGAAGGTAATCCTGACCCATGGCCATATGGATCACTGCGCCGCCTCGGATGTGCTACGCCAGCAACTGAACATACCCATCGAAGGGCCTGAGAAGGGCGATGCCTTCTGGCTGGACAAGCTGCCCGAGTGGTGCAAGATGTCGGGCTTTCCCCACGCGGACTCTTTTACCCCGGACCGTTGGTTGGAGGAAGGGGATGTTGTTACCGTAGGTGAACAGGAATTACAGGTGTTGCACTGCCCCGGCCATACGCCGGGGCATATCATTTTTGTTTATCAGGAGCAGAAAGTAGCCTGGGTTGGCGATGTGCTGTTCCAGGGCTCCATAGGCCGCACCGACTTTCCCATGGGTGATCACGACCAACTGATTTCCAGTATTCGCGACAAGTTGTTTCCGCTGGGAGACGACATCACGTTTATCCCCGGCCACGGCCCTACCTCTACCTTTGGTCAGGAACGCCAGACCAACCCTTTTGTCGCAGACAACCGGTATGGCTGAGAGCACAGAAGAAAGGGAAGCCCTGCTGCGGCAGGAATTTCACAGCCAGACCGCCCGTATCCGCTGGCACGAGTTGCAAACCTATTATGCCCACGGCAGCGTGGTGGCAGTTGGTAGCGAGCTCAACCTGGTGGAAGTGGCGGTGCAATTGGGTATGGATAACAGCGCCCGGTTCCAGCAGTGGATTGAGGCGGGGCAGGTTGCCCCGGTCAGTGATGAACAGGGTCTCACCTGGTATGAATCGAACCAGGAGCTGTGGGCGGTAGTTGCGTCCCCCTGGATCCTGGTACAACAGCAGGGTGATAAAAGCGCCTGATCAGTCTTCCACCGGGTACGGTATTCCGGCAAATACCACACCCCACACGGGAATATCCTTTAGCCCTCTGGGATCGGTCAAATAAGGGTCCTCCTCCAGCACCGTGAAGTCCGCCCGCTTACCGGCGCGAATTGATCCAATTTCGTCCTCCGCTCCCATTACCCAGGCCGCATCGATTGTGATTGCACGCATGGCGGCATCCAGTGACACCCGCTCATTAGGGGCGTTGAGATTGCCATTAATGGTTACCCGGTTAACGGCTGCCGAGGCCAGGGTCAGCGGCGACAGGGGCGCCATTGGTGAATCTGAATGGAACGCAAAGGGTACACCCAGCCGTTCAAGTGAGCCCAACCTCACCATCTGCTGGCCGCGATCGGGCCCCAGCCACCGGTCGCTGTAAATATCCGAAAGAATGTAGTGGTAGTAAGGGTTGGCTGAGACCACTGCTCCCAGAGCCTTCAACTGACGATTCTGGTCCTCTGTGGTATAGGCGAAGTGCTCAAGTGCGAAGCGGTGATCAACGCGGGGGTACTCCTGCTGCAGGCTGCGCAATAAATCCAGGAATGCGTCTGCGCTCTCATCACCATTGGTATGGGCGTGGATCTGGTAACCAGCCTTCCAGAAGTGCCGGGCCCACTCGGCGGTGACGTCAAGTGGCGCCATCCACTGGCCCTGGTGGCCGTCCAGGTAGCCCGGTGCTCCCATCTGGGCCAGGCCGCTGAAAATGGCCCCATCCAGCATTAATTTGAAGTGCTGACCTACGCTGACACGAGGGGAGTCCTGCTTTCTCCAGGAATCGATCTCCTGCTCTGCCTGTACGGGTGTTTTCCCCCGTGCAAGAAAGTCGGTAATGATCGGGGTAATGATAATCCGGCTGGGTGATTTCGCACTCTCTGCTGCCCGGCGAATCATGCCTATTTCTGCTTCCGGGTTGCCAAAGATTCCGGTTCCCATATCCAAAGCGGTGGTTACGCCGCCCCGGTGGAGCATTTCCATGAAGTTGACCATGCCCTGGCCAAAATTCGCTGGAGCAAATAGAAATGGCATTTTTGGCACCAGTTCCATCGTGCCGTTTTCCCAGAAGTGGCCACGTTCCCAGTCAATTTCGTGATGGCCCTTGGTATCAGCCTCGGTTACGCCGAGTAATTCAAAGGCAGCGTCGTTGCCAATCAGCTCGTGGAAGGAGCGATGCCAGAGCATAACGGGCTTGTCGGGGAACCATTGGTTCAGCTTTTCCCGGTATACCTCGCCGTGCCACAGGGGGTGATAACCCCAGGCGATAAATGGAGTCTGCGAATTCGTATGGGCCGCCACGAGAACCTTGAGTCTGGCTTCATAGGCCTGCGGAGTGGTGGCACCGGGGAATTCCCCGGTGGGTAAAGACCAGCTTTCTGGTGCCAGGAACGGAAACTGGGTGAGTACTGCCGGCAGACTGGGGTGCACGTGGGGGTCGATAAACCCCGGCATTAATACCTTGTCTTGCAGGGTAGTATCTATACGGCCCTTATGCAGCTCGATCAGTGGCCGCAAATCTTTAATCGTGCCCACCGCAACAATAATGCCATCTTGTTCTGCTACTGCGGTTGCCTCAGGCAAGGCAGGTTCCATGGTGATAATTTTACGTGCTGTATATACCACCAGGTCTGAGCCCAGAGATGCGCTGCTGGCTACAACTAAGATCGCCAACAGTAGATAGCGGAAGTGCTTCATAGGTTCTCTTACCCTGTGGGAAGTAAATTACTGTTTGATGGTTTTGATCCAGTCGCCGGTACGAGGCTCACCCCGGGGGTAGAAGCCGTTGATCAGGCGCAACTGTGCCTCGGCATCGGGAATGCGGGTGCCGGCGGCGAGGCTGGACAGGGTGGCACCACGGGGTACCTGGATATAGGTCACGTAACTGGGATTACTCGCCTTGCGCTCTTTCGGGTGTATCGGCCTGAAACTCTCGATAATGCTCAGCAGCACCGGATCCTGGGCGGCAAAATCATTGCCCTTGCCGTCAAACAAAAAACTGTAGTTGTAATCAATGACCGCCAGCCGGTGTGAACTGGATGCACTGGAGGCGACGGCGGTATAGCCCTGTAGTCCCGCCTGGTCCAGAGCTTTGCCTTCGCTCAGTTCGCCGGTTGCTGCGCCTTCAAGCACCGCCTCCGGGGCGGTGTTGCCGTCGCGCCTGCGCAGGGTAATGGTGACTGAGGCGCTGTTGTCCGGTGCTTTGGCTACGACGGATTTTGAACCCGCATCCACCGTCCAGCCCGGGGGATGCTCGAAGGTGAAACCGAGCTTGGTGTGATAGTAACGGTTTTCCTCCTGCTCGCCCTGTACTGACTCTCCCCAGACCATGCCATCTATATGGCGCCGGAATTCCCCAGGGACTTCCGGGCTTTCCACGTAGCCATCCAGTTCTGAGGCAGTGCGGATAACGGTTTTCAGGCGCTGGTCATTGCGCGGGTGGGTGGCGTAGAGGCCGTGGTAGGTACCCGTCGGTTTGCCACTGCTTTTAGCCTTTACCCGCTGGAATTGTTCCTGGTTTTTCAGTACGCCGATTACCTCCAGCAGGTATTCGGTATCGTAGCCGGATTTATGCATGTACTGGGCGCCGTACTCATCTGCCTCCAGTTCCATTTCCCTGCCGAAGCCACTGATTAACTCCTGGCCGTACATAGTGGATGCATCTGCAACGTCGGAGCTGCCGGTGAGTATATAAACCGTGGCCGCCATAACCTGGTTGCTGATTTTCTGGGTTTTTTGGCGGCCGTGGTGGCCGCCGGTAATGTGGCCAATCTCATGGCCCAGCACACCGGCCAGTTCGGCCTCATTATCCAGATAGGCGAGCAGGCCCCGGTTAATGTAGATATAACCCCCGGGCAGGGCGAAGGCGTTGATGTCCTGGCTGTCGACCACGGTAAAAGTGAATGTTTTGTTTGGCAGGTCACTAGTGGTGACCAGTCGCTGGCCTACCCGGTTAACATAAGCCTGTAGCTCCGGGTCGTCGTAGAAGGCATCATCGGCGAGCATTTTCGCATGCATTTCGTCGCCGACTTTAACTTCCTGGCCACCGGCCGACACCGTCGTATTGGAGCAGGCGCTAACCAGTGCAAGACTGGCGAGCAGCCCCAGGGTCTTTGCCAGCAGGCTAATATTCACTGGAAAGAAACTCCAGCAGTTGATCGCCAATACCGTCACAGGCAGTACCCTGTACCGGGGCGATGATGGGAATAGGGACAATCACCGCGGGCATATAGGATTGGCCGGAGGCTTCAGTATTGACCCGGCCTACTTCCGCCTGGTCTGTGAAGTCCCAGATTACCGCCTCGTATTTCGAATTGTTATTCCATGTGCCAAAACCGAAACAGCCCGCCCCGCCGGGGCCTATACCACAGGTCATGGAGCCTACGGAGTCAGTGCGCTCGGTGACCCCGTCAATCCAGATCATGTACTCAGTTTTCAGCTCGGACATTTTTTCGGCAACAGGCTGCTGTGCCAACAAACGTTCAATATCCCTGGGGTGCAGCGGCGCCGTGCGCGGTTCAAACCAGGGATACAGGGCGTTGATAAACTCCAGCTCGCCGATTACGGTGATAGCTTTATCTCTGCTGGCAATGTGGTCTCCCACGCATTCGATGAAATCCGGCTCTGTTTCGTAATCGCTGGCATGGCGTCTTCCCAGAATCACTACGCTGGAATCGCCAATGCCTTCCAGTGGCTCATTGAAAACCATTTCGTCGACGGTAGAAGTGACACAGCCGGTTGCTATCAGGCAGCTGGCGAGTACGAACAGGGTGCGTATCTTCACAACGGCACCTCGGTAGTCAGAGCACCCCTTTCCTCAAGCCACGCCTGTACTTCCGGTACCCGGGTGAAGTGAGTGGCAAAGTTGGCGCCGGCATCCCGCAGGGCCATAACCGCCGCCATGTTTACTGCATCTTCTTTACTGCGCAAAAATGCCGTGGGGGTTTTGCCATAGGCGCTCATGGTCCACTGGGCGATGGGTTCGCCGCCGGTGGTCACGAGTTCGAAACGGTAGCGCATCCATATTTCGTAGATGTTGATATTGGTGTGGGTGGGAATGGTGTATTGCAGCTCGTCCACGTGGGGGATAAGCACGGCGTTAACCACGGGGTTCATTTGATCTGCCCCGGGTTCACCTTTCATTTGCACCAACTCGGTGAACATGCCCGCGAGCAGGGTGTCCCACATCTGTACCTGGGCCTGGCCGGTTTTTACAATCCACTTTGACTCGGAGCGGCTTTTGGCTTCATCGTGAAACTCATGGCCAGCAAAGTCTTCGCCATACCAGACACCCATTTTCAATGGCACAGGCTCCATCAGTGGCTCCGGGAATTTACCCTCCACCACGACCCTTGCAGGCCCGCAAGCGCTCAGTAACAGAGCCAGGCTCGCCAGCAGTAGTAGACGAAACTCAGGGGCGATAATCATTGAGCGCGACAAAAGTACCTCCGTTGCGATAGGTCATTTCTCTCATCAGTGTAGCAAAGCGAACCCCGGTATCATGCAGGCCCGTATTGAATACTACGGGAAATCCCACCGCGTGGATTCGTACCAGGCGATTGCCTTCACTATCGGTGCGATTTATGCGTTCCACGGTCTGCATTACCTCGGCAATGGAATTACCTGTGAACTGGTCACCGAAGACATAAATACTGATTTTCTTACCCGGGTCGTAAAAGGTTTTTATCGCTGCGGTAATGCCCTCCACAGGACTGGAGTTGGAAAAAACATTCCAATTGCGCAGGTTCTGCATGATGACTCTGCGTCTGCCAGGGGTGTCGGGAATCCACTGGCCCCGGTAGCGGCTGAACATGTACTGGCCCATATCGTTCATGATCTGGATGCCCTTTACCTCCGGGTAAATGCTCAGTGTGGATTCCAGTTCCTGCATGACCCGGTCCCAGGCATAGGAAAACATGGAGCCTGAGGTGTCGATGATGAAGATGATATATTCACTGTCTACCGGAATGCCTCCTATCAGCTTGTTTTTTGCCTGGTACTGGCTGCCCAATAAGCGTTTCATTTCCTCCGAGAGAGTTTGCCGGGCAATCGCCAACTGCTCGGTTACCACATCATTACTGTTGGTTTGCACCTGCAGGCTGTCGTGCTTTGACCTGACACTGGCCAGTTGGCCCCGCAGTATGGCAATGCGCTCTGCGTACTCTGACAGCTGTTCGTGTTTGGCGTTCAAATCGCGATTGAGGATTCGGGACTCGCCGCGAATCTCGAATACCTGCTCTTGCAGGTCGGCCATCAACCCTTCCAGGTTGACCGTTGAGGCTTCAATAATCTGTGGCTGGACAGTTTTGGTAATCATCAGCAGAAGAATGACGGCACCAAAGCCGCAGCAGATCACGTCCAGGAATGACAGGGAGAATTCTTCAGTTGCGCGCCGCCTTTTCATCAGGGCCAGTCCTTCGAGGGGGCGAGAAACGAGCCTCGGCTCGCCAGCGCCAGTTGCCAGAATTCCGAGGCGGCCATAGGGTCGCCCTCCATGGGGGCGAGAATAATATTCACCGGAACCCCTTTGGGTAGCCTGGAAACCGCCTGCCTGTATAGCTTCAAGCGCTCGCGGCCCGATACCTTGGTACCTCGGGGAGCCGTTGCGCCCTGCGTGGGCAGGCCGTCAGTAATCAGGAATATATTGTCAGGTGGCGGGGACAGAGACTGTAACGATGTAAACGCATTTTCCAGACTGGTACCACCGGAGGGGGTGATAGTGCGAAGGGCCGCCGATACATCGTCCAGCTGCTTCTGGTTGGCCACCTCCAGCCACTTGCCCTGCGTGGTGGGCAGGATTGCTTTGGCACTGGTATTGAAAGTAATCACCTGGTAATGGCTGCTCACAGGCAGTTGTGCAGTGAGCCAATCCATAGTGTTCACCGCGCGGCTCCACTTGTCTGCCTGGCGCTGGATAGTCTCGTCCATATTGCGCAAGCGGATAATGTTTACCAGGCGGTCTGCCAGCATACTGGATGAGGCATCCAGTAGAATAGCGATATGCTTGCCCCCCAGGTTGAGCCCCGTGAGGTATTGGCGGTTGCCCTCGCCGATAAAGCGCCGGGCACTGTTGCCGCCGTCTTCTGGTGCCGCCTGCTGCAGCTTCTTGACCTCTTCCTCTAAAGAGCGCACTTCTGCTTTCAAGGCCTCGATATCGGAGCGTTCGGTATACCCGTCTTGACGCAGGGCCTCCATCATCGCTTCATACTCGTCGATATCATCAAGGATTCTGGTGGCTCTGCCCTGCGCGTCCACCATTTGCAGGTCAACGTCCGAGAGGGTGTTGCGCAGTTTTACCAGGCCTTCCTCACCGTCGGTAATATCCTCTTCGAGCAGCCGGACTTCCGACAGTAAATCACGATTCAGTTCTTTTGATTGCACTTCCATAGAGTGATCGATAATCAGGAACACCAGCACCACCGCGCCAAAGCCACAGGACATGATGTCCAGAAAACTGAGGTTGAAGGTAGTAAAGCTGCGTTGCTTCTTGGCCACAGGTTAAAGAACCTCTATCAGGACCGCGTATTCCTTGCCGCCAGTGCTCAGGGTATCGCCGGGGACAAGCATTGTGTCTGCAGAGCCTGTCTCACCGTTAACGCTGACGGCAGCACTGTCGCCCTGGAGTTGCCAACCGCGTTCACTGCGCGCAAGTGTGCAGCCGTCAACAATTGCCATCCCGGCAACCAGGGGTTGTGCCTTTGTGCCGCGCAACAGGTGCGTGGGTTGCGCAACCGGCACAGGCACAGGCACCGGTTCAAGGGCTGTAGGTGCTATCGCCGCGGTATCCTCTGCCGGATCCAGGCAGGGCAGGGCGGCGACAAAACTCAGTGCCTGCTCCCGTTGCAGCAGGCGATCACCGTGTTGCTGCAGGGCCTTGTGGAGAGCATCTTCGGGTGCAACCTGGATGCTCTGGAAATGCTCGCCAAGCCCTGGCAGCAGGCTGGCCACCGGGTCTGCAATAATCTGCTCTTGCCCCTGAGGCGTTCCCAGGGCTTCTTTTGTACTGTCGAACAAACGTTGTCCGGCAACATTAAGATCCGACTTGTTAATGCGGGCGCGGTAGCCATTCACCTCGAGGTTAGTCTCGCCCTGCTGTTGCAAGGCTACCAGGGTCTGGGGCAGGGCGTCGTACAATTGTTGTTCGGTATCCGCTTTGCGTCTTGGATCAAAGCGGGTCTGGCGAATAAAAGCTGCGGCGACGATTTCCACCAGCCGCTCTTGTAATTGCAGCATGCCACAGCCAGGTAGCGGTACAGTGCGCTCCACCGACACATCTCCGGCCTCGCGATTGAGTGTGGTAAGCAGTGCCTGGTGTAACTGAATCTCCAGGTGAAATAAACGCCCGGTGCCGCCATACAGACTGCCCAAAGCAGTGCTGCGATTAACCAGCCCTACAACATCAAAAGAACACTGCTGCACAATACCCAGTAACAAGGCCAGTTGATCCCGTTGCATACTGCCCGAAGCCGCCAGTACCAGCTCTTGCGGAGAACCAGCGGCCCGGTGCAGGTCCAGCAGGTGAGCGTGAACCAGGTCGGCCGTGTGTCGCGCGGGGCCCAGGGCCGGTTGCAGGGGTTCAGTACTCAGTTGCCACCAGTAGCGGGTGTTGATTTGTCGGGGGTGCAGCCTGGCAGCGCTGCGAGCGTCGGCGCCGAAACGGTACTCACTGTCCTCCAGCAATGCGTAGCCGGGGCTTTGCAGCGCTTGGCCTGCACTGAAAAGTTGCAGATTGGTGTCCAGCAGGTCGAGGTAGGCTGTGCTCATATCAGTGGGCTACCAGGAATCGCAGCAGGCGCTTGTCTGCGTAGCGCTGGGCGTCCAGTACCAGGCGTTCCTGTGAGAGCTGTAACTGGTGCAGGCAGAACATGATGACGATTGACAGGACAAGTGCAACAAAGGTGCTGTTAAAGGCCACACCCAGGCTGACAGTCACGCCGGAAATATCACCCTCTACTGCCTTGTAGGCCTGACCGAGGGCATCACCAATACCGCGAACAGTACCGATAAACCCGATGGAGGGAATCGCCCAGGCAATGTAGCGCACCATGGACAGCTCTGAGTCCAGCCGATCGGATTCTATTTCGCAGCTCTCCTTGATCGTATCAGACACCGCCTGGATGCTGCCGGTGGTGGCAAAGCGCTGCAGCGAGGACAACAGGGTTCGCGGTAGCAGAAAATCCTGTTCATCATCGGGTAAGGCCTCTAGCGACCGGCTGTATTCACGTGCGTCCTGGGGCAGCACACTGGTGCCCTCGGGAATGTCCAACAGGCGACGGTCCAGCAGGCGTTGCTCGGCCATGGTGCGTCGGCCCTTGTAACCCATGATGGCCAGGGCCCATATCAGCAGAATAAAACAGGCCTCCTGCTCAAAGTCGCGAATCACCACGGCAAGGCTGCGATCGGGCACGTAGTCTGCACCGGTGGCCTGTAGTTCCATCTGCTGGCGAATCTGGGCATCTGCGCTGGGACGCACGGCACCAACATAAACCGCGTGCACTACAATGACTGCTATGAGTAGCGCGAACAGCTGGTAGATAAACTCTGATGACATCCTGTGTTTCATATGGGGTCCTATATATCTACCGGGAAGGAGACGGAAAGATCCTCAGAGATCTGCTCCGAGGCCTCGTAGTCAAAGGGGGAGTCTTTGGACTCCGGTGGTGCTGGTTTTCCTTCAGGGGTCTTTGGCTCTTGCTGTTCCTTTGCGCGCGGCTGGGACTCTGGCTCTGTCGCGCTCGCCTGGGCCCACAGCTGTGTTGTTGCCAACTGCAAGATGAGAAAAGCGCTCACTAGCGTGATGTGCCTGATCATTTCCTACTCCGCTCTTACTCTACGACTCACTCTGCGCCCTATTCTGCATAGCGGGCCAGTCGAAATCCTACGTCATCCCGCCCCGCTTGCCCATAATCCCGGTAGGAAAGGCGCAGCTCGGAAATTTTGCTGTGAGACCACCCGGCGCCGCGAATCACATAATTGTCTCCGCTTTGCCCCCCGGTGGGGTCTGTTTGCGTGGCGCCATTGGCAGACGGAATGCTGTAGACATCGTGCACCCATTCGGCAACATTGCCGCCCATATCGTAAAGGCCTTTGGGATTCGGTTTGAAGCTGGCCACGGTGGCGCTGACCACATAGCCATCAGTATAGCCGTTGAGAATGCGTCCTGTGACGTAGGCAGAGGTATTGTCGGCATAGTTTTCCACTACCTTCTGCGGCGGGAAGTTGTCACCCCAGGGGAACTTAAGCACCGCATTGCCAGTGGTGCGCGCCGCCCAGGACCACTCTGCCTCAGTGGGCAGGCGGTAACCTGTGGAGGAGGGTTTGTAACCGGTGATAATGCCGTTTTTCTCCAGGTAGAAAGATGGCAGACCTTCTCTGGCACTTAACCAGTTGGCAAAGCTTGCCGCCTGCTGCCAGCTCATTTGTACCGCGGGTTGGTGCTCCCGGTTGAGGCTGTTGCCTTCCACCGATCCTGACTTGTGGGAGGCTTCGAACAGGCGGAACTGGGCGTTGGTCACTTCCGTCGTCTGCAGGTAGAACATGCGTCGCAGCGATACCGGGTGCAGTACCTCGTTGGCGCGACGGCCAGGCTCACGGCGAGAGGCGCCCATGGTGAAATCTGCCATTCCCGCCTCCTGGGGGTTAAACAGCAACAGGTTCTGCCCCAGGGAGGTAGTAATTTCGGGCTTGATACGGGCCATTCGGGCCTCGTTTTCCGTTTGCAGGGTGACGGCGACCAGTTGTTGCAATCCTGGCCTGGGAGTCACCTTGCGGCGCACCGTGGCATGCCCTGCCAGGGCAATCTCGATGTTGTGCTCTACCGCTGGCAGTGACAGCACCTGGCTGCCCTTGCCCCGGGGCTGGCCGTTAATGCGCACGATGGCGGTGGCAGGGGAGATTTCGAACCGCACATCCCCCAGTTGGGCGCGCAGGGTAATGGTGCGGGAGTCGCTGCCTGCTGCCGGCAACTGCACGGTGCTGTTATGGCGTCTATAGCCCGGTTTAAACACCGCCAGGCGGTGTGTTCTATCTGGGCTCAGTTCCAGCGACAGGGGTGTCTGGCCCTGGAATTCGCCATCCAGGGTTACGTTGGCGGCGCTGGGCTTGCTGCTGAGCTCGAGAATACCCACAGCCGGCTGTAATTCGATGGGCTCCAGGTTTTGTGCCACGCCGGCAACAATCTCCACGCTGCCCGTCCAGTCGGCATAGCCTGGTGACTGCACAATCAGCTGGCGCTCACCTTGAAGCAACTGCAACACAGCTGGGGTAGTGCCTGCTATTTCACCGTCTACGAGTATGGTTCCCTGCTCGGGTGTGCTGCTCAGGGAGACGTCTGCCCAGGCGGGGGCAAGTTCCAACGCGAGGTTTTGCTGCATTTTGCGGCCGGTGATAACCAGGGGTTGTTCCTGTGGCAGGTAGCGTTCCGCCACCAGTCGCAATTGATACTGTCCTGCCTCAACTGAGACTTTCTTCAAGGGGGTGTGACCCAGGGATTCATTATTGAGAAATACTTCCGCTTCAGCCGGCGTGGTATCGATGCTAAGCAGCCCCGGTAAGGGCAGTAATACCAGTTCCACCTGCTGGCTGTCGGCATCTGTGACTTCCACTTCAGTAGTCAGTGCATGGTAGCCCTGGGCACTGGCGTTGACGGTGTGTTTCCCCGGCAGTAACAGGTAGCGATCACCAAAGGGAAGCGCCAGGCCAGAGACACCAATCTCCGCCGGAGCCTGGGCGGTGACAATCACTTCAACAGAGCGGGCACTGAACAGAAAAAGCATTACCAGCAGAAACAGGGCCGCAGTACCGGCCATTACCCAGCGCAGGGGGTTTCTCTTTACGGGACCCTGTTTAACCGAGCCATCCAGTGGTTCGAAAGCGCTGGGCTCAATGGCGGCGTTGTTCTGCTCAGTCATTAAATCTGTTCCGTACAGCGTATGAGTACAGGCGCAGGAGCGTTGTCGTGGCTGAGGGTGAAGCGCTGTAAAACGTCGCGGTAGCCTGTCCGAGTGCCCTTGGCGGTATAAGTGCCCGGTCGCAGGGTGAGCTCTTTCTCCTGAAAGCGCCCCAGTTTCGCAACTTTGTAGATAATGACCTCGGTTTCTGCATCCGATTGCAAAGTCACTGCAATAGGCGTGGCTGCCTGGCGCAAAAGTTTCTCCAACTGTATTACCTGGCCAGACAGAACTGCCCCCTGGGGTTCTATGATCCGGGCATCTCGTAACAGTTGCTCGCTCGCTGCAGCTACCCTGGCGTCAGCGAGTCTCTTCGGTTCGTCGATCACCGAGCGCAATTGTTTATCCAGTTGAGCGCGCTCGCGGCTGCGCTGCAGACCCTGCTGTACGAACAGTACGTTGGAGTCTATGGCCTGGGCCTTTTCATAGGCAGTGACTGCCTGCTGCCACTGCTCCTGTTGTTCGAAGGCCTGGCCTTTGCGCTTCAGGCTGCCAAGGCGTGAGCCCTGTTCAGCAGTGGCAACTTCCTGCAGGGCACTGGCAGCTTCGGCAGAGCCTTTTTGCAACTGTGAGGCCTGTTTAAAAGCCTTGCGCGCCTGCTGATAACGGCCCTGGTCAAGGTGGTTGTAGCCTTCACTCATTGCTTCATTGAAACGCTGGTTTACATAGGCGCTGGAGACCCTGGACAGCTCCTGTGCTGCGCGCTGGTGTGCCGGGTCGATTGCGGTAGCTTGTTTGAGCTGTTGTTCAGCAACTGCCAGGTCGCCAGCCGTCTCCATTTCCTGTGCGCCGCTCAACAGGGGGATTAATTCAGGTAGTCGTGCAGCCCTGGCCTGGAGTTCCACCAGTTCCGCATTTTCAGGTTCAACCAGGGATGCCAGTTCCAGCGCGGAGGCAACAGTCTCGGGCTCAGTGTCCTCGATGCCCTGCCGGGCGATATTCAATTGCTCGTTAACAAGAGCCGGAATAGTTTGCTCCAGCGCCTGAAGTTTTTCCAGGGCCTGCTCATAGCGGGACTTAGCCTCCAGGTATTGCCGCTGTTTGTATAATTCATCACCGCCGCCAGCCAGCTCTGCGGCGGCAGAAAACTCATTGGCAGCCCATTGGCTTACGCCCCGCTCCTCAAGAGCGAACTGGATTTCCAGTAGCTCCGCCAGAACATCCTGAGCCTCCTTGCGTAGTTTTGCCGCCTGCGCGTCTGACCAGGGGGTGCTGTCGCTGGTGGCCGGGGCGGGCGTTTTCGCTGTAGTTGTCGCGCCAGCGCCAGCCGCTTCTGTGGGCTCAGCTGAATCTGCCGTAGATAATTCCTGATCAGCCACCTGACTGGGTAGCCAAAAAACCACCAGTACTGCCAGCAGCAGCAGGCCGCCAAGGGCAGGGATTACCCAGCTGCGGCTTGTTTTATGCTCGGGCTTCGGTTGCTCCGGGGGAGAAGCGACTTCAAAGGGAGTGGGTTGTAATTGCTCGTTGTGCGGGGGCATGCTTGGGCGGGCCTTGCTCGCTGTAGTGGAGGATCAGAGTGTATCAGTTGTGGCTTGCGATTCTTCAGGCAATTCCAGGGCGCCGACTTCTGTAGCGTAGATTTCCGCGAGAACTTCACGCCACTGTGCGTACTGGTCCTCAACATTGCCGCTGAGCATTACCGTGCGATCATCCAGCTCAATGACCTGGGGAGTAATTTCCGACTCCAGAGACAGGCCCAGTTCCTCCAGTGCCTCTACATGAATTTGTACCTCGGCGCGTTTTTCCAGTCCACTCTTGAGCAGGTAGCCACCGCCGATAACAGCGACATTTCCCGCTGCACGGCTACTGCTGTCACTACTGCTGGCTGCAGCGATTCCGCCAATGACGGCAGCTGCACCGGCGATTAGCCGGCGACGACTTTCCGCTTTCAGTTCCTGGACGGCAAGCACCTCTTCATAGCTCATTTTGCGCCATTCGGTGTAGGGGCCTGACATCTCGCCACCAAAGGTAGCGTAGTACTCTTGCATGGTGTCTATGAACATATGATCTCGTTCGCGAATACTGCGTACTCGCTCCAGCATAGGGTCTTGTTCGGCGGGAAGGCGCATTATCAGGTAGTGGTCGTCGCGGTTTCTGGCCAGGTAACCGTCAAAGGCCTCCT
>ERZ1046740.1225-NODE-1225-length-18480-cov-8.592619_pt1 | contig 18480 bp, 25 predicted proteins | sample MGYA00383093_ERZ1046740 | MGnify/ENA primary metagenome ERZ1046740 (study PRJEB29581, sample SAMEA5548363) | metagenome | biome: marine; feature: coastal; material: water | depth 25 m | study: Short-term variability in the microbial, nano- and picoplankton... | reverse complement strand
AAACGATCTACGGAGGATCGAAGATGACTGATTTCAACATACTGACGCCAGACAGACTGCGCAAGTTGTTGCGCTACGAGCCAGAGACGGGAAAACTGTTTTGGCGCGAGAGAACATTTGATCTTTTCGATGGGCATGGCGTCGGGGTGACGACGGGGCAGGTCGCAACATTTAACGAAAGATTTGCAGGCAGAGAGGCATTCACAAAAAATTCACCGCGCGGAAAAGCGGGGAAGATTTTGGGGCGGGTGCTTGCCAAGCATCGCGTCGTTTGGGCAATGCAGTCAGGCAGATGGCCCAACGGACCTGTGCAACACATCAACGGAGATAAGGCGGATAATAGGCTCGAGAACCTGCAAGAAAAAACGGTGTCAAGACGTGACCCCCCAAATGATGTTGAGCCTGACTACAACCGTTGGAAAGGCATTCGATACAACTTCAATAAAAAATGCTGGGAGGCTTGGACTGTTGAATCTGGAAAAAACGCCTTGATTGGAGAATTTGAAACAAGAGATGATGCCGCAACGGCCCGTGATCGGCACCAATGACGGTAAATGATTTCTTGCATCCGATAATGGCTGGGCTAAGATGCTAGGCAGGCAAAGGGAGCGTTGGACCGCTCAACCCCTGCCCTAATCAAAAACGAAAGAAAGGATTTCGTAAATGACTGATCTCAATTTACAGAGCAAGGACCGATTGCGCAACATGTGGCGGGCGACCTTTCTGCGAAGATGGCACAGAAACCCCGACCTGTCTCACACCACAGACACGTTGGCAGGCCATCAAGGCCGCGTTGCAATCATCATCAACCACCACTGGCCGAACGCCCGCAAAGAACTGATCGTTGCGGCTCTGCATCACGACATGCAGGAAAGCCGCGTCGGAGATATGTGCGGCCAAGCTAAACGCGACTTCCCGGAATTGGCAAAACACCTTGCGAGGGTTGAGGCAGAAACCGCCGAGGCGATGAATCTGCCAAACGATATCAGCGAGGACGAACGCCAGATGTTGAAATATGCCGACAAGCTGGACGCGCTTTTCTGGGCCGAGCATCACGCCCCGCAAATAATGGATACCCCCGACTGGCTGGCCGCAAAGCAATGGCTTTATCTCGAAGCAGAAAGCCTCGGACTGAACAAAAGGAACGCAGCATGATTCAAGGCAATCAACTAACTTCAGTTCGGGACTGCACCCGCATCGTTTTACCCGCAGTCAAAGATCCAACCACAAAGCCAATGAGCGAGGCGCAATACGCCCGAAAGATTAAGAAGCTGACCCGCAAGGAGTTCCAAAAGGCAAAGCGCAAAACGGGCGACGCCGCTAAAACCACAGCAGAACAGCAAGCAAAGCACTTGCAAGATTTCTGGGCTGCACGGGGTCACACCATCGTTGTCGCCGTCAAATACGTGGGCAAGGATAGCAGCAACAACCCCGTTTATACCGTCAAAACCGACATGAAGAACGGATTGCCAAAATGATCGCCAGCGCAACATTTCAACGACCGGTGCAACTGCATCGCCCAAAGACCAACCTGTTTTCATTGCGGCATCGGATACAGTTCGCGCAGGCCCACAGCGTCAACACCCGGAAGAAGCCAATCACGCTGAAACCCGCGCCGTGTTGGGAGAAGAAAGGCAACTAGCATGACCCCAGACGAAAGGTTGATAAATCAACTACGGGCGCAGGTGGAAACGCAGGAGGACACAATCAAGCGACTTTGGGTAGACCGCCAGAAGAAGCTAAAGCGCATCGCAATACAGCAACACATGATCGACAAAGCAGCAACCGCATTGTCACCAACTTGGAAAGAGCGGGTTTTGCAAGAAGCAAACGAGGTATTCATGGATGGCTAGGAAAAAAAGCGCCACAAAGCGCCGCAGGGATGTTTCTCTGGCAACCATGCCCGAAAAGGTCGCAAACCGCATCACGCACGGCGATATGGGCGCAGCGGGGCCAGCAATGCGGCATAGGTTAGTCAAAGAGCCTGTGATGTTTGTTGATGACACCGGAAAGATGCGGGAAAGCCCGAACAACATGCGGCGGGCCAGACGCATCGACATGGCCGAAAGTTACCACAAGCTGGACATCAACCCGCTCCTGAATGCAAGCCAGTTTAAAGCGGCAAAGCAATTGCGTGAGGCATTCGAGGCAACAATGAAATCACCGCCCGCCATCAAGGAAATACAAGTAGACGCAAGCCCCAAACCCGATCAGTTTATTGACATAACGATTGACCGCATTAGCACCTTTTCAGGCGTCATGCGTCAAGTTCCAAGCGACTGCAAGGACGTGGTGACAGCCGTGGTTCTGGATAATCAGGCAATAGGGCGTCTCAAGCAGTACAGGGGGCGCAACCATGCAAAAGGCGTTGAGAAATTGCAGCGCGGCCTGGATATGGTGGCGGAGGCGTTGCAACTTTAGCTAAGACTTGACGGGAACGGGAAAGTGAAATATTCTTAAAATCAGCGGAAAGGTGGGCTTAGGTCCGCCTTTTCTGATTCAAACCGCTTTCTGGTGGTGGCACACACGGGCAGCAATCATGCTGGTGTCATCTTCTGAGCGCGGCAGAACCCACAGGCATCACGGGTAAGTCCGGTGGCGCGTTCAACACATTTCACCCTTGAGCGATAAGGTTAACTGCGATTAGAACCACAAGCCCTGACAAACATCGGGCAGTTATTCATCGTAAACACAAACGAACCGGTCAGTTTCCCCCAGATGGTACGGGATGACAATCGTGGTCGCCAGCACGCTGCTAGGGCTGCGCTGCGAAACTCGCGCTTCGTCACCATCATAGCCGACACAGTTAATAAATCGCCCAGACACAGTAGGGGAAACTGTCACTCGCATATCAATGTTGAGGTCATCATGAACCGGAGATAGGCCCGTGATTTCAATTTCCTCTAGATCATGGGCGACCACACCAGACGACACTAGGGCGAAGGCAAGGGCAAGTATTCTAAGCATGATGCACACCTATGGCTAAAGACATTCCCCGCCACTCAGTTGCGGCGACATGCGCCAAGCACAGCACAGCGACGCGGCATCGTCAACGGGAGCGCAGGGGATCAGCAAGGGAACGCGGCTACACATCGCGATGGGATAAGTTCAGTAAAGCATTCTTGGTTGCTAATCCATTATGTGAATACTGCCTAGCCCAAGGGCGAACAACAGCGGCGCGGGTCACAGACCACGACATGCCACACGAACAAGACTCAAACCTATTTTGGAACAATACATTCACTGCGCTCTGCCACACGTGCCACAACAGCACCAAGCAGCGCATGGAGGCCCAACACACAGGCAAGGCATTGCTTGGTGCCATAGCCCGGCACAAGGGCGGGGGTGGGTCTAATCCCTAAAATGTTTTCTAAGGGACCGGCGTGTTCATCAAAATTCTTATAACCGCGAAAATGAGCGTTAGGGGGTTTGGTCGAAAAATGCTATAATACACAGTCATTTGGAGGTTCAAAATGGTTGTTGGGCGGGATGTGAGTAAACGGGAGGTAGGTGGTCGCTTTGCTGGCGACACTGCCGCTGAAATATTAAAGCAAGCGCAATTTGGGCGTGGTCGGGAGTGTATATATCTGACCGCTGGGCAGTTTTCGTCTGTTGATTGGATCGATGCTGTCCTAGATTATACGGGCGAGGCGCAGGCTTGCATTGCTACATGGACGGCGGCGGCGGCGGATCTTGACCGGGTAGAAAAGTGGATAGGTTCGACGCGGCTATTATCGTGCGAATGGCTGGTGGACCGAAGTTTTCCAAATAGGCAGCCGAAAATCTGCGATATGTTCCGCAACAGATTCGGTGACGATAGCATTCGGGTTTTTGCAACACATGCAAAATTTACATTGCTGTGGAATGATGAGGGGTGGCGCGTTGTTATGCTGACATCTGCAAATCTTAATAAAAATAGTCGGACTGAGTTTTTCCATTGCGCCGACGACCCGGCTCTATTCGATCAGTTTTGGAATATGAAAGACGCTGTTTTTGAATCACAGGAACCTGGCGAGGGCTTTCGTAGTGATGCGGGCAAGGCTAGACCTTTCAAAGCGTTAAAGGCGGCTGGCCTGAAGGATGCAGCGGATCGTAAGGGTGTTGGTAGCGCGGGGCAGATCCCGCTTTTTTAGTGAGGGTAAATTATGAAGGGGCGGAAACCGAAGCCTGCGGAACTGAAGGTTTTGATGGGGAATCCAGGCAAACGACCGTTCAACCCGCCGGTTAAAATGGATGGCGTTGGCAAGCCGCCGGATGATTTGACAGAGGCCGCAAAAGAAAAATGGCTTGAAACGGTTGATGAATTGGGTTTGTGGTTAAAGAAATCAGACAGGTCGGCCCTGCGGTTGTTTTGCGAGATATGGGCCGAAATGCTGAATGCTCAAAAAAATGTCGTTGAGAATGGCAGCATGGTTTTAACGCCTAATGGCATGGTCCAAAAATCCCCTTGGCTTACTAAAGTTGAGCAAAGCCGGGTTGAATTGCGCAAGTGGTTGGAAACCTTTTATGCTACGCCTACGGCGCGGGCTAGGGTGTCAGAGGCGGCTCCGGAAGTAAAAAACCCCTTTTCCGCGTTAGATCGTGCCTAGATACACAGCGATCGCGGCGAAATATGCGCGGGACGTTGTAAGCGGCAAGATTCCGGCGGCAAAATATGTTCAGCTTGCCTGCCAGCGACACCTTGACGATTTGGAGTGGCAGAAAGACAGCACGTTTGCATATCGCTTTGACAAGCGCACGGCGGAAAGAGCCTGCGAATTTATCGAAATGATGCCCCACACAAAGGGCAAATGGGCGGCGCAAAAACAGACGCTTGACCTTGAACCGTGGCAGGCGTTTTTCGTTGTCTGCATTTTTGGATGGCTTCGGCGCAAGGACAACACAAGGCGGTTCCGCCGGGCGTTCATGCTAGTTCCGCGCAAAAATGGCAAGTCGGCTTTGGCTGCGGCAATCGGGCTATACATGCTGGTTGCAGATGGTGAACACGGCGCTGAAATCTATTCTGGGGCAACGACGGAAAAGCAGGCTTGGGAGGTATTCAGGCCCGCGCGTCTGATGGCGCTCAAGCGGCCTGATATGTGCAGCCACTACGGGCTTGGGGTCAACGCTTCTAACTTGCATGTGATCGGCAACGAAAGTCGGTTCGAACCACTAATAGGGAATCCCGGCGACGGAGCATCGCCATCGTTGGCAATCGTGGACGAATACCACGAACATGACACTGATCGAATGTTTGACACAATGGAAACGGGCATGGGGGCGCGAGAGCAGCCTTTGATGCTGGTTATTACTACGGCGGGCGATAACATTGCGGGGCCGTGCTATGCGATGCAGGACGACGCGCAAAAGGCGCTTGAAGGAACAAAGCAAGACGACGAAACCTTTGCACTCATTTTTGGAATCGATGAGGGCGATGACTGGACGGATCCGAAAACTGTTCGGAAGGCCAACCCTAATTTCGGCATTTCCGTTGGGTCTGACTTTTTATTGCAGCGCCAGAAGGACGCAATGACCAGCCCTCGCAAAGCTGGGGTTTTCAAAACCAAACATTTGAATGTGTGGGTTCAATCAAAGGCCGCATATTTCAATGTGCAGCGATACATTGCTGCGGGGGATGAACATTTTAGCCTAGATCAATTTGATGGTGCAGAGTGCATTATCGGCGTTGACCTTGCTGAAAAGCGCGACCTGACCGCAGTTGAATTGACTTTCAGGCACAGCAAAGGGTTTGCACGGTTCGGGCGCTATTATGCGCCAGAAGAAACAATCGAGCAGCCGGAAAACGAACATTTCCGCACCTGGCGGGATTTGGGGCGGCTGATTCAAACTGATGGCGCGGTAACAGACCAGCGGGAAATTCTCGCGGATATTATGGAAGATTTAGGGCGGTTCCAGGTGCGAGAGGTTGCGTTTGACCCGTGGCATTCTCGGCAGATGGGCGTTGAGTTGATGGAGGCAGGCGCAAACGTTGTTGAGTTCGCAAACCGTCCGTCGTTGATGAATGAACCAATGCGGGCAATGGATGCCCTAATTGCAGAAAACGAATTGGCACATGATGGCGACCCGGCGTTTGCTTGGATGCTTTCAAATGTCGTGAACGGCTCGCGCACGTCTGACCTTCACAGGCCAGCGAAGGAGCGGGCGGAAAACAAGATTGACGGGCCGGTTGCTTGCATCATGGCTCTGGGGCGGTGGCTCATGGCTGACGAGGCTGTTGCGTCGCCTTGGGATGACCCTGAATTTAGCTTGGTGGATGCTTGATGTTTGGATTTGGAAAGAAAAAAGAACGGCGTCAGTTTGAAATGACCGGCACCGTTCCGGCTTCGGCCGAGAATTTCATTGAGCGCATGGGGTGGGTGACAATGGGGGCCGGTGCTTCTGGCGCTGTTGTCACGACTGAAACGGCGCTTGGTGTTCCGGCTGTTTGGGCGGCGGTCAACTTTCTTAGCGGAACCTTGGCGGGCTTGCCGTTGAAGGTTTACCGTAAAACGAAAGATGGGCGCAAAGAGGTTTCGGGCGGGATTGCCCCAATTTTACATGGCGCTGTCAATGACGAAATGTCGTCTTTTTGTTGGCGCAAGTATTCGTTTGACGGCGTGTTCACCACGGGCAGGGCGGTTAGCTACATTGAAAAGAACAACACGGGCCGAATTGTAAACCTGTTTCCGATTAATCCAGCCGATCTAACAGTCAAATTCAAGAATGGGCGTAGGGTTTACGTTGTCAAAGACGGGGACGAGGCGAAAACTTATCTGGCGTCTGAGGTTATTGATATCCCTTTCATGCTCAAACCTGACATGATTTCGCACCGCGCCCCGATCGCCACTCATAAAGATGTGATTGGTATGGCTATTTCAGCCACACAATACGGCGCGAAGGTGTTTCAAAGCGGCGGTTTGCCGCCAGCGGTGTTGCAAGGGCCGTTTCCAAGCGGTGCGGCGGCGCAGCGAGCATCCGATGACGTTGCCAAGGCTATGCAAAAGTTGGCTAATGAGGGCAAATCGTTGCTGGCCCTGCCCCTTGGTCACGAACTGAAAGCGGTTGGGTTTTCACCAGAGCAAATTCAACTCTTGGAATTGCAACGGTTTCTTGTGGTGCAGATTGCGCGAATTTACAGCCTGCCTCCTGTGTTTCTGCAAGACCTGACGTTTGGGACGTTCAGCAACACGGAACAACAAGACCTTCACTTGGTAAAGCATACCGTGACGCAATGGGTCGATCAGGTTGAACAAGAACTGAATCTTAAACTTTTCGGGCGGGCTTCCAAGCAGTTCGTTGCGTTCAATGTTGATGGGCTTCTGCGCGGCGACATCAAAACGCGCATGGAGGCGCACAGCGCGGCGATCCAAAACGGAATTTACACGCCAGCACATGCGGCGAAAATCGAGAACCATCCGTACCACGAGGAAGCCGACAAGGTATTCATTCAGGGCGGAACAATGCCGATTAGTGCAACGGAAGGCGATACAAATGGCGATGCAGAATAAAGAAATACGGGCAGGCGTCCCGGCTGAAATTCGCACCGATGGTGATGCGGTAAAGGTTGAAGGCTATGCGGCTGTGTTTGGTGAAGAAACCAACATTGCGGGCATGTTCACCGAAGTTATTGAGCGCGGCGCATTCAAGGATGCAATCGGGCGTGATGATGTGGTGTTTTTGATTAATCACGAGGATTTGCCGCTTGCCCGAACCCGCGCCGGAACGCTGGAATTGCGCGAGGACGACCACGGCTTACATATGTCGGCCGAACTGGACGCCACAGACCCAGACGTTGCGCGAATTGTTCCGAAAATGAAGCGGGGCGATTTGGACAAAATGTCGTTTGCCTTCCTGCCTGACGTTCAGGAATGGGACGACAGCGGCGACATTCCCAAGCGAACCATCAAGCGGGCGCAACTGTTTGACGTGTCCGTTGTCACAACGCCCGCTTATGGCGGGACAGAAATCGGTTTGCGGTCGCTTGAACAGCACCGTTCCGACAACAGCCAAGCCCCGCGCCGTCAGCGGATGCGGGCAAAGCTGGCAAAACACCAAAGAGAAAAACTGAGATAGCAGCGGCTCCCGCTGTTTCTGCCTTTCCTGTGCCTTGGGCAAGCACTTGAAATGAACGCTGTGAAGCGTCCGTTTCCCTTAGATGGAGTGCCTACAAATGGCCGACATTAAAGAATTGCGGGAGAAGGCGGCGAATATCGTCACCGAGGCCCGCTCCAAGCTGGACGGGATCACCGACAGCACACCCGAAGAACGCGCGACCGAGATCGAATCCGAAGTTGATTCAATGCTGGCCGACGCTGCCAAACTGGACACGCAGATTGAACGCGAATCCAAACTGGACGCGGCAAAGCGCAAGGCAGAATCATATGCCGAGGATGTTGAAACTGGGCGTCGTCCTGGTCTGAGCGGCGAAGGTCGTGGCGTAGATGAAGGCACCGCGCCAAGTTACCGCGATGCGTTTCATGCTTATCTGCGCTCTGTGGGTGAGCAAGTCCAAATGGACCCGCAAACTCGCGCAGTTTTGCAAACGGGTTTTGCGAAGGTTGAGGCTCGCGCCCAAACCGCAGGCACAAATTCGGCGGGCGGTTATACCGTGCCGGAGGAAATGCAAAACATGCTCATCCGGTCTATGGCCGCTTGGGGTCCGATGTACGCAGAGGACATTTGCACCGCGATCACGACCAACGGCGGCAACAGCCTGCCATTGCCAACCGTAGACGACACGGCTGTGACGGCTGGTGCATCGACAGAAGGCGCAACGCTGACTGACGATGGCGGCAAAGATGTGACGTTTGGTCAAAAGCAACTGGATGCGTATTCGTTTGATACCGAATGGGTTCGTTGTTCGCTTGAATTGGCAAACGACAGCATTTTTGCAATGGAAATGTTACTTGCCGATCTGCTTGGTGAACGCCTTGGGCGCAAGCTGAATGTTGAATTGACCACTGGCACGGGTTCATCCGCTCCAAACGGCATTGTTACGGCGTCCAGCCTTGGCAAAACCGCAGCGGGCGCGGCGGCTGTTACCGCCGATGAGATCCTTGATTTGGTCCATTCGATTGACCCGGCTTACCGCATGTCACCCAAGCGTCGCATCATGTTTAATGATGGCACTTTGCTTGCCATCCGCAAACTGAAAGATGGTGATGGCAACTATCTGGTAAAAGATGCGCCAGACAGTGAAGGCGTTTTGCGGGTCGGTGCGGTTTCTATTCCGTATTCGATCAACCAGGCGATGCCTGCCATGACCACGGGTAACAAGTCTATCGTCTTTGGTGACTTCGGGAAGTACTTTGTTCGCAAAGCTGGTGCGCCTCTGATTGGTGCCTTGCAGGACAAGGATTTCTGGCCGGGGTTCGGCGTTGCTGGCTATGTTCGTGTCGATGGCGAACTTGGCGACACCGCAGCGGTCAAGCACTTGATCCAAGCCTAATTGGTTTATTGAGGGGGCGGGAAACTGCCCCCTTTTCTAAATCAATTTCGGAGGGGTTCCCCATGAAAGTTAAACTTACACAATCCCGCGCGGGCATTGGATTTGCGCAAGGCGTCGGTGATGAAATTGAGGTTTCCGTTGCGGAGGCTGAACGCATGATCGACGCGGGGCAAGCGGTTCCGGTTCGTGCCGTTAGGACGGAAAAGGCCACGTCGAAACGCAAAGCCGAAAGATCGTCGAAATGACCTTGCCGGATTATGCGCGGCTTTCGCTGGTAACGGCGGCTGCGGAATACCCTGTTTCTGTTGCCGAGGCGAAAACGCACATTCGCGTTGATGGGTCGGACGAGGATACATATATTTCCTCCCTGATTGGCGCAGCAACGGCCTATGTCGGGGCGCAAGGCGTTCTAGGCAAGGCGTTATCAACACAAACATGGAAGCAAGTTGAGGAAAGTCCATCGAGTGTCGTTGATTTGCTTTTGCATCCGGTTCAGTCGCTTTCGGCGGTGAAATACTACGACGAGGCCAACGCCTTGCAGACCGATACGCTCGGCAACTACGAATTAATTTCTGGCGAAACATGGGCAAGCGTTGAGCCGACCGACGGCAATAGCTGGCCTGTCACTTATGATCGCCCGGACGCTGTGCAAATCGAGTTTGTGGCGGGGTTTGACGACGCAAAGATTGCTCTGCCTGAGAACGTGAGACACGCAATGTTGATGCTTATCGCACATTGGTATCAAAACCGCGAGGACGTTGCGGGGGTGGCGTTGGTGACGGTTCCGCATGGGGTCGGGGCGCTTCTTAGCGTGACCCGAGACAATTGGTATGGTTAAGGCGGGACAACTTGACCAGCGGATCACCCTGCAAAGCTATACGCTTGCGGATGATGGCGCTGGCGGCAATGTAAAGACGTGGGCCGATCTATCGTCAACGCCGAATGTTTGGGCGCGGGTTGAGGCTAGGGGCGGCAGAGAAGCTTTTTCGTCTGACCGCATAGAAGCGACCGGCAGGTATGTGTTTACGATCCGCAACCGGACGGACATTGATGAGCGGATGCGGGTTGTCTGGGGTGGTGAAAACTACAACCTCAGAGCCATTTTTCGGGAAGGTTCGCGGGCTATGTATGTAAAAATGGAAGCGGAGCGCGGGACGTGAGGCCGACAACAACCATTCGCGGTATCGATGATGTGGATAATCTTCTAAGCAAGATAGCGCCACGGCAGGCGAAAAATATAATGCGGGCCACAGTTCACGGGGTCGCGGGCGAAATACGCAACGACGCGAAGAAGTCCATGCCCACTGACGTGGGCGTGATGAAACGAGCCACCAAGTCAAAGCGGCGTCGGGGAAAGCCTGGCTGGATTCGCTCTGACGTGGTTGTGGCAAAGGATGCGTTTTACTGGCGTTTTTTGGAATACGGCCAAGGGCCGGACGGTGTTGAGCATGCAATGTTCATGCGGGCGGTTGAGAAGTTTCGCCAGGACATGCACCGCACCTTCATTGAACAGTTTGGCAAGAAGTGGGAGGCGGCTTTAAAGCGAGCCGCAAAACGCAATGGGAATTGAGGTTGATTTTCAGGCTGCACTGTTTGCGCGTCTTGACGGGGCCACGCTGGGGGTGACGGGCGTTTACGACATAGCCCCTCAAGATGACGATAGCGGTGACACAGCGATTTTTCCCTACGTCACAATGGGGCGCGTTGTCCTGACTGAGCTGGATAGCCAGACAAAGACGGGTTGGGCGGCACAAGTACGCATCCACACACACTCGCGCACGGGTTCAATGCTTGAATGTAAGAACGTGCAAGGGGCCATTTTTGCCGCACTTCACAGAGCCCCCCTAACGATTTCGGGCTTTAACAATTACTCGCTGTTACGTGAGGACTCAGATTGCCAGCCGATGGGCGATAACAAGATTCATGGGGTTTGCGAATACCGCGCCCTGATCGAAAGCGTTTAGGCGCTCAAACCGCACCGCCGTGAGGCGTCTGCTTTTCCCTTAGAAGGAACTTTACTATGGCTAAACAGGCAGGGCGCTTGTGCGTCATCAAGAAAAACACAACCACCATTGGAGGTGGTCGCACAGTCGGCATGACTGTAAACGGCTCACCCATAAACGTTGAGGATCAAGGGGATAGCGGCTTTGCTACCTATCTTGCCGACATTATGACGGGGCAATCAATTGAATTGACGATTGAAGGTTACGAGGAGGATCAGGTATTGCGTGATTTGTCGCTTGGCGCGGCGTCGGGCAAGTTTATTGATGATCTGACTTTCGAATACCCCAATGGCGACGAAATCAGCGGTGATTTTGTCATGACCACATATTCTGAAACAGGGGCTTACGAGGACGGGCAAACCTTTAATGCCACCTTTGGGAGCGATGGGTCTTGGACCTACACGCCTTCAGCATAAATGAGCGGCTTTGAACCTGTCACGCTGAATTGGAAAGGTGAGAGTTTCACCGTTCCGGCGGATCGCGTTTTTGGAATGGTTGGTCAGATCGAAGAAACCATTCTGAAAGACGAGGGTGTGCCAGCGGTGTTGTTACTGCTGGCAAATAAAGTCTCGCACCATCGCTTGTCATGCGCCTATGGCGCGGCCCTGCGCTATGCGGGTGCTGCGGTCACTGATGAGGATGTTTACCTGAGCATTCAAAAAGATATGGCCGCAGGTGACATCGACGGGGCCATAGTATTGCAGCGGGCCGTTCTTGGCGTTTTGGCCATTCTGTCACCGCCATTTGCGGCAAGTGTGGCCGGGGATGAACCGGAAAAAAAGTAAACGACCTGCCCGAACGACCAATGGTGCAGTCGATGCACGATTTGGCGGTTGGACAGGGGTGGGTGTCGGCTCCGGAGTTCTGGCGCATGTCGCCTTGGCAATTCTGGTGGATGTATCGCGCAAAGATGCCGGAAATTACGCAATCACGGCCTCGTGAGTTGGCTGAAGTTGTCCGGATGGTCAAATCCGCAAAAGCGAAGGAATTAGCAATATGAGCAAGGTGGTTGGTGATATTGCAGTCATCGTCGGCGCTGACACCTCAAACCTTGAGCGAAATCTAAGCACCGCAGGGCGCAAGGTAAAAGGGTTTGGGCGGGATTATGAAACAACGGCGGAGCGCATGAAACGGTCTGCCAAAGGCCTAGCTAAGGCGCTGGCGGCGTCTGGTGTAGTCGCCGTGGGCGCTCTTGGTGGCTTGATGGTTGAGACCATGCGGACAGCCAATGAATTGGAAAATCTGTCGCGCCTAGCGGGTGTTGGGGTCGAGGACTTTCAACGCATGGCTTTCGCGGCGGGGAAGTATGGCGTTGAGCAGGAAAAGCTTGCGGATATTTTGAAAGATACCAACGACAAGGTTGGTGACTTCATGCAGACCGGCGGCGGGCCACTTAAAGATTTCTTTGAAAATATCGCGCCGCAAGTTGGTTTGACCGCCGAGAATTTCCGCAAATTGTCGGGGCCGGATGCTTTGCAGGCTTATGTGTCGGCGCTTGAGAAAGCGGGCGTGTCTCAATCAGATATGACGTTTTACATGGAGGCGCTTGCATCTGACGCGACCCTATTGGTCCCACTGCTCGCGGATAGTGGCACAGAAATGGAGCGCCTTGGCAAAAAGGCCGAAGATTTGGGAATTGTGCTGGACGAAAAGATGATCGGCGGCACGGCCAGAATGAATGAGGTCTGGACCAACGCGATGACCAAAATGAAAGCGAACTTCACCAAGTTCGCGTCCCACGTGATTCTTGGTTTGGACAATGTTTTTGGCCTGACCGACATCGGGCAAGTCAATGTTCTTAATCGAGAGCTGGATGCGGTTCAAAAGCTGGTAGACCGTGACGCTGACAACGTAAAACGGGCCGAGGGGTTGGGGAACACCGCCCTCACTGGCAAAGCACAAGAGCAATTCGACAAGTCTCAGGCGCAAAAAGATGAGATTATAGGGAAGATTGATGCCATCGCGGCCCGCGCGAAGAAGGCCCGCGAGGCGATGCAGCGGTTGCACGAACCCCTCGATATGGATGCGTCCAGCATCGGCACCAGCCCCCGCACATCAAAGGCGAAGGCGGAACAGGACGAACTAACCAGCATTGAGCAGGATGGCTGGCAGGCCCGCGTCGCAGCCGTTTTGCAAGGCGGTCAGCAAATGGCCGGAGCCATTGGCGAAAACAACAACAAAGCGGCTAAGGCGGTTAAGACATTTGCAGCGGCGGAAGCACTAATCAACGCATATCGGGCTGCGAGCCAAACGCTTGCGGACCCCTCGCTGCCTTTTGTCGCAAAGTTCGGCGCAATGGCTGCTGTTCTATCGCAAGGGATTAGCCTTGCTAATTCAATCAAGTCGGTTGGAGCCAGTGGAGGCGGGGGCGGCGCTGCCACGTCATCGAGCGGCGCGGCTGGGGCGGCACCATCGACATACTACAATGTCAGCCTGCCCGGTGAAGGAATGATTTCAGGCGGCAGTGTGCGCGACCTGATCGGCAAAATTAATGAAGAAATAGAAAACGGGGCCGCAATTCGCGGTATCACGGTGTCTTAATGGCTGTTATTTTTGAAAGCGGCTTAAATGAGCCGCCAGCGGATTGGGTGGAACTAACCGAGGCCGACATCTCCAGCGCCACGTTTCAAAATACGGGCGACCAACCGTTTTATCTGCAAGCCACAACGGGCGACAAGCCTACGACTGTAGACGGTTCAATTGAATACCCAGCGGCGGCGAAAGAAACCAACGTCACCATTGCCAGCCTTTTCCCCGGCGTGTCCGGCGCAGACCGGCTGTGGGCGTATGCAAACAAACAGACAACAGTCATGGTGTCTCATGCGCCAACGACAAATCGCACTGTCACTTTGTCACCGTCACAGTCATACACAAAGGCGCGGATTGCCCACTCTGGCAACTGGCTAACAGGGGGAGCGGTAACGGCGTCAGGCACCGATGCGGATTACTTTGAAGATGCGCCGACAAACAGCCTGACCTATGAAAAATGGAAGCCCGACGCGCTGGCCGCAACGTGGGAATATGACCACGGCAGCGACGCCGATTGCGATTATTGCGCCATTGCAGCGCACACGATGGGTACCAACGGCAACACCCTTGAGGTTCAGTATTATGACGGGGCGTCGTGGGTGGATTTAATCCCGGCCTCGGCAATAACAACCGATGCGCCCGTTTTGGTTTTGTTTACAGAGCAGACACGCCAAAGGTGGCGGATTTCAATCAGCGGCGGCACGGTTCCGACAATCGGCGTCATCCGGTTCGGGAAAGCCTTGCAAATGCAGCGGGCTATCTATGGCGGTCACACACCTGTTGATATGGCTCGGCAAACCAAGTCGCGCGCAAACATTAGTGTTACTGGAGAGTTTCTGGGGCGATCAAAAGTCAGAACAGAATTAGCTTCTTCCTATGCGTGGCAATACCTGACCGCAGATTGGGTGCGCACCAACTGGAAGCCATTTCAAACAGCAATGGAAGATGAGCCGTTTTTCGTGGCTTGGCGTCCGTCCGATTTTGGCGAGGTTTCCTATTGCCAAGCGGACCAAGTTGCAGTCCCGACAAATTCAGGAGGGGCCGACCTTATGTCGGTTGATCTGCAAGTGAGGGCGTTGGCTTATGACTGAAACAACGGTCGGGCGCGAGCCGGTTCAAATCGTTGAACTGGTGCAACCCTTTTGCTCGCACACATTTGGTAGTAGTCCTTGCACTGCGACAGGGACAAAATGCTTTAACACGCGGGCGTCATGTGCCGATCCTGACAACTTTGACAAGTCATCGTTGTCGCTTTTTTTCTCGAAGGGGAATGTTGCGGAGCGCGGTGTTTCTGGTGCAACCTATATTCTGCCCTCGCTGGTGTCGGTCAGCACAACGCCAACAAAGATCAATTTATCGGCGGCAAATCCAGACGCTCAAGGCTTGGGCAACCGCTCAGTTGTATCGATCACATTTGCGGATCACCCACACACTGATCGCGTGGTTGACCCATACGTCACCTCGCGGGGCTATGACCCGTTTCAGCGTGGTTCGTTTTGGTCCAAATGGATGAAGCGGAATAAATACCGATACGCCATGACCTTGCGCGTTTATGAGGGATACGCGGGGCAGGCTTTATCCGCCATGACAAAGCGGTCCTACATTCTAACGGGCGCGAGCGGGCCGGACGAAAACGGCAAGGTCACGCTGCAAGGCAAAGACATTCTGGCGCGGATCGAGGAGCGCAAAGCGCAGGTTCCAGAGGCGTCGCCAGGGATGTTGGCGTCCGGCATTTCAGACACAGCAACCACGTTAAAAGTCCAAGCCGCAGTTCTGGATGACTATGACGCAAGCGGAACGCTGCGTATCGGCGACGAGTTGGTGACCTATTCGGCTGTTTCAGAGGTCGGAACCAAGCTGGAATTTGCCGTCACTGCAAGGGGAACGGACGGCACAACGGCAGAAAGCCATGACGACGACGACACTGTCCAGATGTGCGTCAGGTACACCGATGAGCCGGTAGAGGATATTGTTGAGGATCTTCTTGACCGAGGCGACGTGGATAGCACTTACATCGACACAACGTCCTTTGCGGACGAACCTGCTGACCACCTGACGGCGTACACCCTAAGTGCGGTTCTGAGTGAGCCTGTAGCAGTCACAAAGTTAATTAGTGAACTGCAAGAACAATGCGGATTCATTATCTGGTGGGATGAGCGTCTCGCCAAGGTGAAAATGAAGGCGGTGCGCGGCATAGACGCCGACCCTGACCGGCTGACCGATGCTGATGATATTTTGAAAAACTCATTTTCAGTTTGGGATGTTCCCAAAAGTCGGATTTCGCAGGTCTGGCTTTATTACAATCGCCGCTCTCAAGTTGGTGGTTTTGAGCCACCGGACTTCAAGAACGTCAAGGTTCAAGCGGATTTGGCAAGTGAAAGTGAGGACCAGTTCGGGGAATCGTCAGTGCGGAAGATCAGATCGCGTTGGCTGGCAACCGGGCCGCAGGCTCTGAACACATCGTCAAAGATTATCTCACGTTATCGGGATGTCCCACGAATGTGCCGATTCCAACTTGATGCAAAAGACCGCGCTTTTTGGGTCGGTGACAGTATTGAGATTTCGCATTTCCTGGATGTGGACGAGTTTGGGGAACGCAACGTTGCAATCTGGACCATTATCAGCGCCGAGGAAAAGCAACCTGGCGAGGTGGTTGAATACACGGCGGAAGATACGACGCTTTATGGCAGGATCTGCCGAGTACAAGCAGCGTCAGCCGCCGACTACATCACAGGCGACGATCTTTTTTTGGGCTGGATTGGCGATGCCAGCGGCCTTCTTTCTGACGGTGAACAAGCAGGCAGGCTATCATGACAACTTACACTACCATTCCTGATACGGACGTCGATCAAGACAGCCCTTTGACCGTCACCTTGCTGACGGCGCTGCGGGACAATTTGCCCGCAACAATGGAGTTAGACAGCACCGCGCCGAAGATGGCCGTTGACGCTGATCGAAGCGCGTCCGCTACCGCCGATTATGACGGCATGGACGACTTTTCAGGATGTCGGTTCTTCGCTCATATTCAAGGGTCCAACAGCACCTCTGGCACGGTCAAGGTTACGATTTCTTACAGCACCGACGGCGTGTCGTTTTCCGGCGATACCGATGTCTTTTCCTTCACTGTGAGCGGAAATTATACGCGGTCTTGCATGGGGCATATCGACTTTGCGTCCGGCAATATTACGGCATCATGTGCAGCCGGAACTATGTCGGGGGCGTCAACATCAATCACACATATTCGCATTGCGGCCACGTCCACAGGCGGCGGATCTCGCACCCTGCAATCTTATGTTGAGCGCACAGGCGGCGCTGCTTAATCAATCTGAAAACCAAATGAAGGGGCCGAACATGGCACAGAATACTGATATTACACTGACGGCAGAAACGTGGACGCAACTAACTGACGCAGACGTTACGGCGATCACTTTTCAAAACAAGAGCGGAAATTATGTTCTTGTTAAAGGCACGACATCGGCGTCAGCGCCTACGGACGATGACGGCGCTATTCGCTACAACCCCGGCCAAGGAGAGCGCAACACAAGCCTCGCTGATTTATTTCCCGGAATCAGTGCAGTTCGTGTCTATGCGCGGGCCGATAATGGCGCGGAAGTGATGGTTAGTCATGCGTGATATTGTTTCCCCTATAGCGGGCGTCCGCTCGCCGTTAGGCGAGAGGCGTTTTGTTGCACCATTCAACCCTGTGACCGAGTTGTTCGGTTCTGGCGAGGATGGTTTCTTGTTTGATCTGAACGAACCTTCAGACGGGTATATGTATCAAGACGGCGCCTTGACCACGGTCTGCACCGCCACAAGCGACCCTATTGGTGGCATCGTGGACCGTTCCGGCAACAACAACGACATGCTGCAAACTGTAAATACAGGCTTTAGGCCAACAGTGGATGCGGTCGGGGGCGCGTATTTCGATGGCATTGACGATTACCTTGCCGCAACGATTGACCTGACAAACAGCGCGAACCTCACTGTTATGATGCTGGTCCAATACGATGGGTCAGGCAGTACATCCAAGTATCTGGTCAATCAAAATTCCACGAATAACGGGTCTTTCAACTATAGCGTCAGAGAAACGGGCAGCACACGTTGGGATGCAGTAATCAAACCGGGCAGTGTGGGTATGAATGCCGACACTGGATACGATTACACGTCGGGCAACACTTTCCTGTTGACCATGATCGTGGATGAAACAGCGGGAACTTCCGAGAACAGAGTGAATGGTGTCTCCGCAGCATCAAACAGCGGCACGTTAACTGGCTTGGCCTACGCCAACGGTCCTATCGCATTGGGCGCTCGTGCTGACGGCGCGAGCAAATGGGCGAACTGTCGCATAAGCGCGGTTATGATCCGTGACGCGGTTACTTCTGGCACGACGCTCGCAGATGCCGAGACATATTTCGGAGCAATCGGGGGTCTCACAATATGACGCATCTTGTCACCGGCATTGTACCGGCGCAGCTAATTTCCGCAGTCAATCACACCTACTACATGCTTGGAATGGCAGAT
>ERZ1046740.1223-NODE-1223-length-18492-cov-40.918154_pt1 | contig 18492 bp, 18 predicted proteins | sample MGYA00383093_ERZ1046740 | MGnify/ENA primary metagenome ERZ1046740 (study PRJEB29581, sample SAMEA5548363) | metagenome | biome: marine; feature: coastal; material: water | depth 25 m | study: Short-term variability in the microbial, nano- and picoplankton... | reverse complement strand
TGTAACGTTCAATCATTGTGCTCTCCATCGAATACTGCTTTGACGGTGAAAGATTTACCTTCAGCGTTGGTTAAAGTTTCGGTTCTACCGCATGGTTCACAGAACGAAATCCACTGCGGGTCTGAATGTACATTCAGGATAAGAGTATCCATTTCATGCGAACTTGCGTCACAGAATGTGCAATATGTTATGCTCATTTTTTAGCTCCTTGAATTAAGGTGAATTTGCGGAGTCTTCTCACTCGACTCCATCACTACTGGCAGGGCCAGCACACCATTTGTAAAAAGTAAGTCTGTTGGAATTTATTCCTGCTGGTAGGTAAGGAGACCTAAAAAGCAGAGAAGGGTACTGAGAAGTGAGTACAGAGCCTGTGTGTGGATGTGAGTACACATTGCGTAGTGTTATGTAAGAGGGAAGATAAGACACAGGCTAGGATTAGGCAGAAAGAGAGAGAGGAGTAGGTGATAGGAATAGCTAGAGTTAATTAGCAGCTGGAGAAATAACCTCTATCCCTACGTGTATATACCTCCTTAATAGCCTCTATCTAACTGAGGGATCGGGATACCCTGTAGTGTTATCTGAAGTGTTATCTTTAGTGTTAGCTTAAAAAAAGAGCTGCACTCCCGAAGGAGTACAGCATTAGTTTAGCTTGTGATTTTGATGTCAGCACCGGAAGAGACTGCGGTGAAGATCTCGTTGAACTTGTCGTCGCCTGCTGCGAGTTCTTTGTGGATGTCGTAGAGAGTGCGAGCTACGTCCATGTGAGCTTCGTGCTTGGCTGCATTGGGTAGCTGTTCGAGGATAGCTGCGTTGCGAGTATCGGTACGTACTCTGTAGAGTTTCGCATTGCTTGCGCCTGCTCTGGCTATATCGGTTAGTGCACCGAGGCCGCTGTTGAGTAGGTCGAATGAGTTATCCAACGTGGAGAGTGCGGTCTCGTATGACTGTATTGTTGGTGATGACATGGTAGTACTCCGTATGAAAGGATGCCGGATTGGCACCGTTACTGGCAGGGCCAGTGGGAGCTAGTATGGTAAGCAGATGTAAGAACAGGGGGGGGGTGTTTGTGTTTTAGTGTTCCCATATATAACAAGATGAAACGGGACTAAATTATGCTAATTTCAGTGCATGCAAAAAAATTATTTAATCTTCATCTATAGTCACCCAGTTAACCATTAAACCAGAAACAATAGCGTCTCCGTTTTTTGGATTGTAGTGAGTGAAAGTAGTAAAATGTATATGAGCAGTATCTTCTTGTCTGCTCCATGTTTCTGAAGAAATAGCTTCATTAGTAGGGTAGGGTTCTTCTATCCAATCACCAGTAAGAGCATTAGCTCTAACAGCATAAATTGTTAAAAACCTCAAATTAGCTAAGTCTTTTTTAAACCTAACTGCAGTTAAATCTATAATATTAGATGCATTTAGCTTCTTAGCATTCATTGAACGTATGATCCTATAATAACATATTATATAATATAAATACTATCTTACCTAAAGATCAACTGAACTATACAAATTTAAAAAAGGATCACGAGGATAATCTGCGTAGCAGATTTCCGAAGTGAATCCTTTTTTAATAAACAAATACAATGAACTATAATTTTTTTACAGTATGTCATTGCACATGATGTAACTATAACTTAATAGTTATAATCATCCTTACTTAGCACGGACCTAAGAAGTACCATGATTACTAAAGAAGAAATAGAAATAGCTCTTCCTCAATCTTTAAAGAACAATGCAACGCAAGGGTTGGCTGACAAAGTTAACGCACTTGCTGGCGACCCTTTAATGGCTCAAGTTTTTAGGGATAACTTCATTTCTTACAGCGGCGTACTGAAAGAAGGGCGTTTTAAAACTGAAGATTATATGTACGCTGTTGCGTACGTTTCTTTAAAAATTATGGGCGCAACGAACCAAGATAGTTGGGCCAAGGTTTTTCCTAAAAAATATAACACGCTCGTAGCGCGTGGGGCAGATGCCAAGGAAATCTCGGCGTATGTGGCGGGCTACAACAAGGGTAAGTTGGTCAACATGATCCTTGAGCAGACCTTGGTTCCTGATTGGATTATCAATCACCAATCTCGGCAGATGGCTATCAACAAAGCTGTTGAATTAATGCAGCACGCTAACTCCGAAAAGGTTCAGATCGAAGCTGCTAATGCCATACTCACCCACGTCAAAAGACCCGACAACATCAAAGTCGAGATGGACCTGGGAATAAAAGAACCAGAGGGCATGAGCGAACTCAAAACGATGATGACAAACATGGCTCAACGTCAGCAGGAACTGATTGCCCAAGGTGTGCCTACCAGAACTATTGCGCACCAAAAATTAGGCCAAGATTTAGTAATCGATGCTGAAGTAATTAAGGAATCCTGATGACAACAGATATCAATTTGGATGCCAGTTTAGGATCTATGCCCAGACCACAGAATTGGATTAGTCACCTTTATCCTAGCGAAAATAATACCGCAGTTAAGGATTCCAAGGAAGGAGACCAAAACAGCAAACAGGATGTGGGCCGCAAAGACGATACAGGCAAAGTTCGAATGGAATTAATTCCGCCTGAAATCAAAGTAGCTCTGGGAACCATTCTAGGTTTTGGTGCCACAAAATATGACGACAGAAATTGGGAAAAGGGGATGGATTGGTCGCGGTGCTACGGAGCACTTGAAAGACATATGACAGCGTGGTGGTCAGGCGAGAACTCGGATGCGGAAACTGGCGAGAGTCATTTGTGGCACGCACTATGCTGCATATCATTTTTGGTAGCATACGAGCGTCGTGGTGTCGGTAAAGATGATCGTCCGTACATAAATAAAAAAATCGCAGCTGAGTGATATAGTTCGTGAGCTGATATGAGTAACGTTGATGTAGAATTAAAAACAGACCTCTCAGAACATCTGAAAAACAAAGGTCTTGTTAAGCAATCTGTTGATAATTGGCTGGACCAGGTTGATTACAAAGAAATCAACTCTGGCACGTACCAGCCGTCTGCTTTTGCTTTGAAATTCTTAAACTTCATCAAACTCGTAAACGGCGAGGAGGGCGAGCAAAACCTTACACCAGTAGTTCATCTTAAAATGCTGGATGAAATTGCAGGAGATGCCAAAAGGGTTGCTAACCTGTGTGCGCGTGGAATTGCTAAGACGACATTGATGTTCGAGTATCTGTTTTTGTATATCGCCGTCTTTGGCGACATCGATGGTTTTGGTTCAATCGACGGGATGATCTACGTTTCGGACAGCATGGACAACGGGGTAAAGAGCGCCCGTAAAAACGTCGAGTTCCGCTACAATCAAAGTGATTTTCTAAAAGAGCAAATACCCTACGCACACTTCACAGACAGCTACATCGAAACCAAAAACAAATCAGGTAAATTACTGGGCTGCAAAATGTTCGGCGCTAAGACAGGACTGCGGGGAACCAAAGTTTTTGGTAAACGGCCCGTGCTTGCTGTGCTCGACGATCTGGTAAGCGATGACGACGCGAAATCAAAAGTTGCGATGGAGAACATCAAAGACACAGTATATAAAGGTATCGACTACGCACTTGATCCGCGTAAACGCAAAATCGTTTTCAACGGCACGCCTTTTAACAAAAACGATATTCTGTACGAAGCAGTGGAATCTGGTGGTTGGCGCGTTAACGTTTATCCGATCTGCGAAAAGTTTCCTTGTTCGAAAGAAGAATTTAACGGAGCTTGGGAAGACCGCTTCACTTTTGATTTTGTCAAAGATCAGTATGAAGTAGCCGTTGCTACAGGCAAAGTGAGCGCATTCATGCAAGAACTGATGTTGCGCATCACCTCAGATGAAGAACGTCTGGTTCTGGAGAACGAGATACGATGGTATTCCCGACAGTCCCTTTTACAGAATAAGCACAAGTTCAATTTCTACATCACTACCGATTTTGCCACCAAGGCGCAGCAGCATAACGACTTTAGCGTTATCTCGGTCTGGGCCTACAACAATAACGGTGACTGGTTTTGGGTAGATGGATTACGACGCAAGCAAACCATGAACATCACCATCGATGATCTATTCAAACTTGTAGTTGAGTATGAACCACAATCTGTCGGAATAGAGACCAATGGACAACAAGGCGCATTTATAAATTGGTTACAAAGCGAAATGCTAACCAGGAACACCTGGTTCAACTTTGCATCCAATAGAGGAAACACTCCGGGCATCCACTCTGACCGAGACAAACTGGAGCGGTTCAATTTAGTGGTTCCTCTATTCAAGAGCGGGAAGATGTATTTTCCGTCTGAACTACGAAACACAACAATTATGGGCGGTTTCATCGAAGAAATTTCGATGGCAATGATAACTGGCATAAAAAGCAAACACGACGACGCACTCGACACAGTGAGTCAGCTCGCGTATCTTAAACCTTGGAAGCCTTCTGAAGCCTCCGATTTTGATCCTCTTTCTGGACGTGGTGCAGAAAATCCCTGGGAGATAGAATCTGATTTCAGTGAGGATGTTTCTCCTTTCACATCGTATATCTGCTAACGGAGTATCGAGCCATGAATGTTGGTGACTTCTTTACAAACCTCAGTTATGGTGAGCTGGCCCAACATACCACAGGTATGAGTGGGGCAGGCATGGTCAAGCCTGAAGAGCAAAGCCGCATCATAAATTTCATGAATCAGGGTTTAACGCGAATTTATACGCGAAGGGCGCATAACATTCATTATGTTAATATTATGCTTCTGGAAGGAATAACAACATATACACTTGACCCACAATATCTTGTGGATCCCAATAGTTCCGGACCTACAAATAGTGTGCCTTACACTTACATAATGTACGATGAGACCGATGTATTCGACGGAAATTTGATCAAATTACACGCAATTAACGCAATTGATGAGTATGGAACGGTTGGAAAGACCGATTTACTCACAAATGGCGAAAACTTTGATTTTTCGATCAAGCAAGTCAAAAAAGACACTTTGATGGTTACAAATCCGGTTGACCAACAACTCTTGCAAATCAGTTACCAGAAAAATCACGCACCGCTTTCCGTCAGTCCTCCCGATCATAATGAAGAAATCCTTCTTGCACCGATCTTGGAAGAAGCACTGATGGCTTACGTCGGCAGCAAAGTTTTCGGAGCCATGAGCGGAGAAGCACATATTGCTCGATCACAAATCCTTCGCGCAGAATACGAGCGGCTTTTGTCTATCGTGGAAGAGGAAGATCTTATTCAAACTTTAACTGACGATTCATGCGTCAAGTTTACGGACAGAGGCTTTGTCTAATGACAATCACTGCCGAACAAGAATCTGTCCATGAAGACCTCTATACAAAAATTGCCGAGCTGCAGACACTTGTTGCAGCTCTAACCGGACAACATAACGCCCGCATAACTACAAACGATCAAACATCCTACACTGCACTTGGTCGTGCCGATCAAGCTTTGACTGATCTTTCGACAATTGACTCCGACTTACAAACCTTCCAGCAAACTTTCGGAAATCAGGTTCAGCAGCTTGGTCTGGATATCAATGATTTGTCTACCATGCTTCAAGGCACGGTAGCCTCAGAAGTAGCCTCGCAACTTAGTGCGATATTATCTGGCATCACTTCTGATATTGATGGTGCGGTTACAGATGTCATCACAGAAAGAGATTTAATTTTAGCAGCAAAGCTGGATATTCAGGCTATTTCAGACAGTATTTACGACGACATAATGCCGAATTTACTGAATGCCCAAGGCCAGCTAGATATTATTGTTCCCGGCGTCGTAAATGATTTGAGTGATTTAACTCTCAGTTATCCGCACACATCTATACAAGAAGGTTTTGATGTTGTTGATGTGTCACTAGGGACTATCGATGCAACGGTCACACAACATACGCAAACGCTTACAGGTGTGGACAGCAGTATAACAAATTTGTCGGCCACACTCATTACAGTTGAAGATGATATTGTTGATGTAGGAAACGATGTTTTGGGCTTGCAGTCTACAGCAGCATCTCACAACACTAAAATTCTCGCAGCTGAAGCAAACTTGGTTACTCAGCAAGCTTCGATTTTATCAATTGAAACAGATGTGGTTTCAGTAACGGGTGATCTGGGTACAGCAACTGCAAACATTACCACACAAAGTGGTTTGATTGCAGACATGCAAGGCAACTCTGCTGCGACATTATCAATTTTAGCAAACTCAGGAAGTGCAACCGCAGGCTTTGAATTTGTTGCAACAGACGGTCCTGACCAAGCCCCTATTTCTGGAGTCCATTTTTACGGGGATCAAATAATAATTCCTGGTTCAATTTACGCAAACCATCTTGTTGTTGATGGATATGTTGATTTAATCTCGTCAAGCCAGAGCGGATTTCGTTACGGTAAAACATCTGCTTCATCCAACGTCACAGGACTTTTCTTTGGTAGGACCAATTCTGGTTTCGGCTTTTCGGCAGGCGTAGCAAACGGACCTCACCTGTCTGCCGACAGTTCAGGCGTATCCGTGCGCGGAGCCAAATTTCTAATCGAAGGCGGCAATCTCACAACTGGAAGCACGACGACCAGTAAAACTGTGACACTTCCAAGCAACACCGAAACTGTGACTTTGCAAATTCAAGGCGGTGGTGGAGGTGGTAAAGGGGGCCAATCAAACGGGACTTCCACAACCGGCAACGGTGGCAATGGTGGCACAACCTCAGTTGCTGTCAAAAATGGTAACTCTACGCAAACCACAAAATCTGCGAGCGGTGGCGCGGGTGGCAATAGTCACGGTTGGACGGGTCAAGCAGGAGGAACTGCGGCTTTAGATCCTCGCGGTAACGGTGGACGCGGAGGTGATCGTTATTATGATCCCGAATGGAACAACTTGCCAGGAGAAGGCGGCAATGCAGGACAGTTCAAAACATACACAATTAATGTAGCCTCTTACGGCACCCCAAAGCTGACGATCAACATTGGTGGAGGAGGCAACGGGCCAGGTAACGGACAAAACGGTACAGGCGGTAAAGTTATCTACTCTTATTCTGCAGCGGCTGACGTACATGCATCACCTCTCGCAAATGAACCGAGTGCTGCAGGCACTTTTTCAGTGAGCTCCGGGTCTTCAGGAAATTTCCCAAATTTAGCAACCAAAGTCGGAATGTGGTTTCTAACCAATGTTCCCAATGGATTTAATGTAAATTTAGGTAATGGGACACGACAAGTCGAAGATGCCAAATCGATGGTACTTATAGCCAGTGCGCGACCTAGCTGGAATACTGCGCACAACGAAAGCAAAACTGTCACGTATCGATACTTTCCAATGAATAAAACCAACTCGTAAAGGCAGGCCATACTCATGAAAAAGTACGCTCAATACGATCCAGAAACATTAATTGTTTCGTCATTATCTGTGTGTAATCAAATGATTGTAGAAGATATTGAACACACTCTTGAAGTCGGAATGGATTTTTCGCCCGAATTTTTGGACAATTGGATGTACAGCCCAGAACTGGATCAGCTAATCAAACGGGAACGTAACGCAACTAACACAGAGATTAACGTAGAACGTGATCGACGCCTGCATATGGGATTCGAATGTTGGGGAAAAATATACGACAGTGATTTAAAATCTAGGACAGCTTTAGCTGCAGCTGTCGCACCCGTACACTGGATTACAAAAAACAACGATGTTATTTATCTTGATGCAAATATGCTTGAAACGCTGCGGAAGACTCTTTCAGATACAACCACTAAAATAGTTCTGGCAGCTAAGTATCTAAAGGAAATTAAACCTACCCCGCAAGATTGGCGACAAGACGATCACTGGCCGTAGGGATTTCTTTTACTTTTTACATCATGTAATGTAATGATGCGAATGTAACACAAATGCGCACAACGACCCGATTTAAGAAAAGGCTGCAGCATGATAATTAACCCTTTCCGCGTTCAGCCGGATAACAAAGCTCGTTTGGGTTATACCCCTGCTGAAATGCCTAATACAGCAGAACAAATGAAGGAATTAACAGATCGAGCCGCACAATACCGGAAAAAAGTAAATTACGGTGCAGCAAGTCTCGGTATGAATTCCCAAGAGAATAACCAAAACACGCCCCAAAATCCCACATCAGCTTCCGGATTATCCGCGGGTCAGATACAAGAATTAAATAGCAAGGAGCACTACAGAGCACTCGCACCATATTTGACAAAAGGTAAAGGCTACGGCCACCTTAATTTCAATTCAAATATGGGAACGGCTCTTGGAAGGTTCCTAGCGGCTGGAGCTAAAGCTGGTCACAATATGACAATAAACTCTGGCTACCGAACATACGACCATCAGGCCAGCCTGTTCAGAGACGCACAAGGCAAATACGGAAAGAATGCTAGTCACTACGTCGCACCACCTGGTCGCAGTCAACACAACCACGGCAACGCCGCAGATTTGGGATATGAAACCCCAGAAGCCCAAAAGTGGGCGCATACAAACGCCGCGCAGTTTGGCCTAAACTTTCGCATGGGACATGAACCTTGGCACATTGAACTTGGCCGATAATTTCGCTGACAGAGGACGCAATGGAACAAAATCCTGAATTTAACGCCTCATTGGCGCAAGAAACCAAAAAGATAACTGATTGGGATAAAGAGCCATCGGTTATGGCGCTTCAAGAAGATCTTGCCATTGCAAAACCTGGTCATGATAGCACTGTTTCTAAAATATCTCGTTGGAATGATTTAAGAAATATCGATGGAGCTGCAAAGCCAGCCATAAAGCACAAGCATCGATCCAAAGTACAACCCAAACTTATCCGCAAAAACAATGAATGGCGTTACAGCGCACTGACAGAACCTTTTTTGTCTAGTGAAAAAGTGTTCAGTATTACACCAAGAACGTTTGAAGACGGACCAGCTGCTCAACAAAATATGCTTTTGCTTGAATGGCAGTTCGCTGAAAAGTTGGACAAAGTAGCGTTTATTGATGAATACGTCCGAACTGTAGTCGATGAGGGAACTTGCGTGGTTCGTATCGGTTGGGAACGCTTTTCTCATGAAGAAACCAAGCAAATACCCCAATACGAATATCATCCAATTGAGGATGAAAGTGAATTAGGGATGATCCAACAGGCAATGCAATTAAAGGAAGAAGATCCTCGTGGTTTTTCTGAATTGCCTGAATCCTTACAAGAATCCGCCTTGTATTCAATGGAAGTACAAGCTCCATTAATGGCAATACAGATAGGTGTTGAAGAAGTAACTGAAGAGGTCTTGGACGAAAACCGACCCACATTAGACATCATTCACTACGAAAATTTCTATCTGGATCCGAGCTGCAGTGGCGACATCGATAACGCCAACTTTGCAATCGTGACCTTCGAAACATCTAAAGCAGAGCTTATCAAAGACGGAAGGTATTCAAATTTAGATCAAGTATTGTGGAGCGCAAACACAACAGTTTCCCAACCTGATCATTCAACAACAACAGACGACAGCCAAGAATTTAAAGATACTTTGCGTAAACGTGTCGTCGCATATGAATATTGGGGATTTTACGATATCCACGGCGACGACTCTTTGGTTCCTATTGTTGCAACATGGATCGGTAACACAATGATCCGAATGGAAGAGAACCCCTACCCCGACAAAAAAATTCCATTTGTTCTAGCTCAGTATATGCCTGTTAAAAGATCAACACACGGAGAGCCGGACGCCGAATTGTTGGAGGATAACCAAAGAATTATAGGCGCACTTACCCGTGGTATGATCGACTCAATGGGTCGAAGTGCCAACGGCCAAGTAGGATTTGCTAAAGGTGTTCTCGATCCAATTAACAGAAGGCGGTACGACGCAGGAATGGATTATGAATACAATCTGGTTTCTGATCCTCGTCAGGGAATGTTTGAGCATTCCTTTCCAACTCTCCCCGCATCTGCGCTGAACATGCTGCAACTTCAAAATCAGGATGCAGAGTCAATGAGCGGAGTTAAAGCTTTTGCCGGAGGTCTGTCTGGAGAAGCTTACGGGGATGTAGCCGCAGGTATTCGGGGAATGCTGGATGCATCTAGCAAACGAGAAATGGCTATTTTGCGTAGACTAGCAAAAGGCTTGATGAAAATGGCCAAAAAAATCGCTGCAATGAACGCAGTGTTTTTGGGCGAAGAAGAAGTTATTAGAGTGACAAACGAAAAGTTTGTCACCGTTAAAAGAGAAGATCTCCAAGGCAACTTTGACTTTAAAGTTGATATTGCCACAGCAGAGGTTGATGAAGCCAAAGCTCAAGATCTGGCGTTTATGCTGCAGACAATGGGAAACACAATGGATACGGGCATGACCCAAATGATCCTGAGTGATATAGCCCGCCTAAAGCGTATGCCCGAATTGGCTACAAAAATCGAACGATTCCAACCACAGCCTGATCCGATGGAAGAGAAGAAAAAACAAATCGAATTGGCTGAGATGGAACTTGAATTACAGAAAATTCAGTCAGAAATCGAATTAAACAAAGCTAAAGCAAGAAAAACTTTGGCCGATGCAGAAGAATCTGACCTAAACTTTATCGAACAAGAGTCCGGAACTAAACATGCTCGTGATATCGATAAAGTATCAGCACAGGCAGAGGCTAACCAGGGTTTAGAAATAACCAAAGCACTTTTGGATCCAACTGAACCTAAAAGCTACTCGCAAATTGACGCTGCAAAACAGTGGAAACATTATTCGGATTCATTGACAAATCCGTAATATTTTCTCTATTTTCAAGACAATCTGACAACCAAAAACCCATAGAGGAATGAAATGTCTGAAGCAGAGATTGAAGAACTTGTAGTTACGATTGATGAAGCCAGAAGCATTGTTCGTAAAAAAATGGACATCTTGAAGCTTGAATCCAATCGTGAATTCAAAAGAGTAATTCTTGAGGGATACTTTAAAGAAGAAGCGGCTCGTGTCACATCAGCTTTGGCAGATCCTACAATGTATCATTTGCGTGAACAGCTACAGGAACAACTGATCGCCATATCTCATTTTGAGCAATACCTTCGTGTCGCAATAATAATGGGACACCGTGCTGAAGTAGATATAATTGAAGGCGAAGCAGAAATTGACGAGCTGCGCGAGGAAGCAGCATGAGTACGCCTGAACTTGAAAACATGAGTGATGACGAGCTTTTAAATTTAGAGGCTCCCCCTGAAGTTGATGAAGAGACTATCCAGGCCACTGATGAAAATGATTCAGAAGAGCAAATCGATAATGAAACTACGGAGTCGGTTGAAGAGGTTGAAGAACCTATTTCTAATGAACCTGAATACATTGCGTCACATGATGTAGATGGCGAAGCCGAGGGGGAAGCGCCAGCTGAACCCGAAGGCGAACCTGCAGAGTTTGATTATAAAGCTGCGTATGAAGCCGTGGCTGCACCGTTTAAAGCAAACGGCAAAGAGATGAGTGTCGAGTCGCCGGATGAAATCCGACGCATGATGCAAATGGGTGCCAATTATACCCAGAAAATGCAGGGATTGGCACCTAATATCAAATTGATGAGAATGTTGGAAAACAACAATCTCCTCGAACCGGAAAAAATTTCACATCTTATCGACCTATCCAAGAACGATCCAAAAGCGATTCAAAAACTACTACATGAATCTGGATTGGATCCACTGGATATCGATACGACTGAAAAACCAGATTATGTTCCTAGCAATCACACGATCAGTGACGCAGAGAACAGATTCCGTGACGCCCTAGATGTCGCAATGACTACCGAATTGGGTCAGGAAGCTGTTTCGATGGTTAACAGTGAGTGGGATCAAGCCAGTAAAAATAGACTATTTGACGAACCCGAAATTTTAGACCACCTAATTCAGCACAAAGAAAGTGGTTTGTTTAAAACCATAACTTCTGAATTAGAGCGTCAAAAAATACTCGGTAACTACGTAAATGACCCGTTTATTGATGCCTACAATAAAGTAGGTGATTATTTACATCAGCAAGGAAAATTGGCTCCTGCTTCTGCAGAGACATCCAAAGCAGTATCACGCACTGCAAGACCAGCTCCTGTAAAATCGAATAATAACGGAAGCCAAGTGAGAGCGGCTGCGACGCCGCGTTCCCAACCCAAGCCCGCCAAAAAAGCTTTTGATCCCTTCGCTATGAGTGACGAAGAAATAGAAGCAATGGCTCGGCCTCCGCAATAAAGGAAAAGAGTATGCCTAATAAACATGCGCAATATTTCGATCCCGATGGGGGAACCCCGGCATCGATTGAAGGATCTGGCTCAAGTCAGATGAATACTTACTTCTGGCACCGAAAGGCGCTGGTTGACGCGAAAAAAGATATGTATTTTTCGCCTCTTGCAGACACGATCAGTATGCCAAAACACTACGGCAAAAAGATCAAAGTCTATCACTACATCCCACTATTGGATGACCGAAACGTAAATGATCAAGGCATCAATGCGGCAGGTACAGAGATTACAGACGGTAATCTTTATGGATCTTCCAAAGATGTTGGCACGATCTCTTCCAAACTTCCGACGCTCACTGAAAACGGTGGTCGTGTGAACCGAGTTGGTTATACTCGTATTCAACGTGAAGGTGAGATCACCAAGTTTGGTTTCTTCAGAGAATTCACACAAGAGTCCTTGGACTTTGATTCTGACGAAGAACTTTACAGCCACATCAGCCGTGAAATGATCGTAGGCGCGAACCAGTTGACTGAAGCAGTGCTTCAGAAAGATCTTCTGGCTGGCGCAGGCGTTGTCGTCTTCACGGGGGATGCAACTTCAGATGTAACCACAGATGGTGAATCTGCCGATCCAGCAGAGGTTAGCTATAAAGACCTCATGCGTCTAAATACGACGTTGAACAACAACCGTACCCCTAAACAAACGAAAGTTATTACGGGTAGCCGGATGATCGACACAAAAACCATTAACAATGGTCGTGTCATCTACTGTGGTTCAGAACTGGAAATGACAGTTCAATCAATGACTGACTTGTTTAACAATCCTGCTTTCGTTTCTGTCGAAAAATACGCTGCTGGTGGCACTGTATTGACAGGCGAAATTGGTGCGGTTGGTCAGTTCCGTGTGGTTATCGTTCCTGAGATGCAACATTGGGAAGGAGCAGGCGCAGCAGTCTCGACCAATCCTGGCTTTGAGGACGACGGCACCAACTACAATGTCTATCCAATGTTGGTGATCGGCGCGGAGAGCTTTACGACTATCGGCTTCCAGACTTCTGGTAAGATGATGAAGTTCAAGCTCAATACCAAAATGCCTGGTAACGCGACTGCGGATCTAAATGATCCATACGGCGAAAAAGGATTCTCAAGCATCAAATGGTACTACGGTACTATGATTTTGCGTCCAGAACGCCTCGCAGTTGTTAAGACCTTGGCTCGCACTTAAACCAAGAAAACAACGGGAAGGGGGGGTTCTCCCCCCCTTCCCTATTAGGTCTCAATACCAGGAAGGAATTATTCCAAATGACTGAGAATTCGACAGATGATGTTATCATTGATGACGAAGGTAATCCCATTGATGAAATGGCTATGCTTAAAGCACAGGCTAAAACAATGGGTTTGCGTATTTCTCCCAAAATTGGGCTCAATTCGTTACGCAAGAAAATTAAAGCGGCACTTTCAGATGAAAGTTCCGAGGTGGGAAACGACGAACCGGACGAAGGTTTTGGTGCCGCTACCGTCACAAAACACGTTGATAAAAATCCAGAAGATTACACAGTTGCAGAACTGAAAAAGATGACAACGAAAAAGCGCGAAATAACCATTCGTGCACGCCAGAAGAAAAAAGAAATGGCGTTGATACGATGTCGTGTTGCTAATCTGGATCCATCCAAAAATGATCTGCACGGAGACTTTCACACTGTGATTACTCCTTATCTGGGAGCAGTGCAGAAATACATTCCCTATGATGAAGCCAGTGAAAATGGTTATCACATTCCCCGAATTTTGCTGACGCACTTACGTAGCCGAAAGTTTCTTCAAAAACGCAAAATCAAGCGTAACGGCAGAGAAGAAATTGAAACTAAATATGTCTCTGAATTCAACATCGAAGAGCTTCCGCCGTTAACGCAGGAAGAACTGGATGAATTGCGGGTAAACCAAGAGGCGGCACAGCGTGTCGGTATTAAATAAAAACCGATAAAGAAGAGAGCAAACGCTCTCTTCTTTCATCTTGATTGAAAGTAGAGAGCAATATGACTGACGTAACTGACACAGAAGCCGACAATCGCGCTAAAGATCTTCTTGAATCTCTTTTAGACGGTGCAGACTTTTCGGTAGAAAACGTGGATCTCGCCAGCTCCGAGTTTGAAATTCCAAGTGTTACCGGCAATGCCGAATACGAAGAAATCGAAAAATTAGAAGAAGCTGATATCACCACACGTCAAGTGGGTGGCCCAGGATTGTTTGACGGTCTCATGGAAAGCATGGGCGCTCACCTGGAGAAAGAATACGATGCAGGCCGTATTACTGGCAATGATTACACGCAAGCCTACATTGCAATGGTTACAGCTGCTTTGGGTAATGCTTCGCAATACCTCCTGCAAAAAGACACGGTATACTGGCAGAACAGATTGGTTCAAAAACAAGCACAAGCTGCTGAAGCAACTGTTGTACAATCACGTATGCAAGTGGAAATTGCCCGTGCACAGATTTCCGCAGCACGAATGGAAGCCAACTCAGCAGCCACAACTTTTGCACAGAAAAAAATGCAATTAGCGTTAGCGGATTTGGATTATCAGATTCAAGAAGCCGAGCTGACAAAAGCCAACTACATGAACACCGATATGCTACCCGCACAGTTGTCGCAGCTACAAAATGAAACAACCCGAATTACAGCTGCAAAAGAACAAACTCTGTACCAAACCGCATCAATACTGCCGGCACAAAAATCGGGCATCGATCTGGACAACAGTATCAAAACTTACCAGCACGACAATCTGCTTCCAGAACAGGAAATCGGTCTTCAGAAAGACAACACAACCAAGCAGTTTGCCTTGGATTACACCCTACCAGCACAGCTCACAAATTTGAGCGAACAAATGGAGGCGCATCGAGCGAAAACTTTGGATACCCGCTCCAATGGATCCCCCGTTTCAGGTGCTATTGGCAAACAAAAAGCACTACACGCACAGCAGATTACGGCTTATGAACTAGACGGTAAAACTAAATTTGTAAAAGTTCTTACAGATAGTTGGGCAGTTGATAAGTCTATAGATGAGGGCGTGACTGTACCATCATCGATGAACAACTCTGCCATTAACAGCGCAATCAGTGCACTCAAGACGGATATAGGTCTCTAAAAATGGGTCGATGGGTTACATCGGTTGCATCTACTGCCTACAATTTGGCCGGAGACATAGAGCTTCGGCCAAATCTTATGAAGAGTGTAGTGGTAGCCCACACATTAAGCGGCAAAAAGAATAGTATATCCGAGACAATCCGTAACTCTCTGCAAAATGGTAATGCCCAGAAACAACGTAGGTTCTTTCGTTGGGCTAAAGATAATTACGATTACGGCCTTCCTGAAGGCAGTTTAGGTGGAGAGATTGCTGTCGATGACGCAGTTGTAAGAGCGGGTCTTTTACCATCATTATCTCTCGCCTCGAACCAACATCTAATTTTAGACGAAGCGTTTATCGATGATGGTGAAGCCGGTTTTTGGGTTGAAGCTTGGATAGAGCAAAATTACCCTGACATTGCCGTAGATGATTACATCTTTTCCTACGATTACAGCACTAATGAAATTGTGATCGAAGTCACAGGACACGGAACTCATAGAGTCAACGCACACGCCGATTTAATCTGGGCATCCAATAGAAATTACGGAAGACAGCTTTTGTACGTCACGTACAGAATTGTCACAGAAACTGCGACAGGTCTTAGCAATACCGGCACGGTTTACTACACATACCGACTTGGCTCCGGGAACGTATCATTTGATACCTTGATTAGCGCATCAACAGATATTGGTGAATTTTATCCTGCTATTCCATTGCGTATTGATAACGTTGCGGTAGACGATTCAAACTTTAGCGGCGACTACGCAAACATCAAAAAAGCCTACAAAAAGTACATGGGTTCTTCCATAGAGCCAATTCTCGAAACATTCGAAGATCATGACGATATAGGCGACATGGATCATATTTTTGTTGTTCCAGGTGTGGCACTCAATACGTCAGAAGCCATAGCGCAAGAATATCTTTATAAATTTTTCAATATGCTGAAGGATGACCAGCTTAGTAGCAAAGCTGATTTCAGAGCTTACGAAAACAGAAACTACGATCAGAGAAAAGCAAACATAACTTGGCGTCGATGGAACGAGGGACTGAAAAATTCCCATCATCCGTTGCACGGTACAACTGAACCAGCATCACCGGAAGTTCCTGGCTCCCCTCCCCTATCCGCTTTGACCATTAAAATGGCAGATATGGATGAGTTTAATTTAAAATTATCGTGGGCATACATTGAAGAAAGTCTGCACGCGGGAAATGCACGCACGTATGACGGAACAACGAGAAGCAAACTAAACCCAGGTCAGTTCTGGATTACCAAAGGCTCTCCACTGAATATTTCGTATTCTCGGTCTTTTTGGTCAGGGGGTGAGCTGCGAACAGAAACTCAAAGTGTGGATTACGCAAGAGTTTATCTGTTTGAGCAAACAGGGCGACTAACTTACAAAAAGTTGGAGCTATGCGGCTTGGAGCATACCAATTATGTGTATGGTTCTCATGCAGTGCGCATGAATGCAAGCGACGCACTTGATGAGGAAGAAGAAAGCGCCTTTCTTATTCCGCTACATCAACCCACTGTTAAAGAACTCGGATTGGTTAAAAACAATCAACTTACGACTGCAAACAGTTACGTACTTATCAATTCAGCCGAACACAGAAAGAAAAAGTGGTACGAAACTGGTGCTTTCAAGGTAATCGTATTTGTGATCGGCATTGTTCTAGCTGTCTTTACTGCGGGCGGTAGCTTGGCAGCAGCAGGCGGATTGCTTGGTGTAAATGCAGCGGTAAGTTTGGCTTTAGGTTTTGCTGTTGGATCAACAATAGGGTTAGTCGTAGCTGCAGTAGTAAACCAAATAGCGGCAATGATTATCGGCGCACTGGTTATGTCAGCAGCTAAAGGCGTTTTTGGCGAAAAAGCAGGAGCCATTATTGGAGCTATCGTAAGTATAGGTCTTTCTGCTGGTATAAATGGACTTAATTATGGCGATGGGTTCATGTCCGGAATCAATTCCCTACTCTCGCCTGAAAAGCTTTTAGCCCTCACAAATGCCGTTGGATCTGCCTATACAGATTGGCTGGCTATAGACACTGCAGAGATTTATGAACGTATAGATGAGCTGGAAGATACGTATGAAGGAAAAGAAGAAGAGCTGCAGAAACTAGCAGATTCTATGTTAGGCATGACAAACGGGGAACTTGACCCTATAATGTTTACAAATATACCTGAGTCATTGGGAGAAAATCCCGAAACTTTCTTGGCTCGGACGCTGATGACTCCAAGTGATATGTTGGAGATCAGTAACGCCCTTATTGAAAAAATGCCGGAGATAACTCTCGATCTCGATCCGGCAATGGTCTAGGTTACATTATGTAACTTAATGTGGAGAAGTTAGATGTTCAGCGAAAGAAACACACAATACCCTAATTTGGGGTCCATGGACCCTACTGGTTTCAACTTTCGTAATTATGGTACTTTTGGTAATTTTGGTGCTACAGAACCACAAGCCGTTATCCCACCTACCCCTACTTTTGGTGAAAATCATGGGCCTCAGACAGATCCTCTGGGACCAGCCCACGAAGATTACTTGGCACGGACTCCTTTTGGGAAAGCTTTTCATAATAGGTCTGATGACTCAATTAATATGAATACGGTAGGCACCGGATTCAAAGCTTTGGGTACGATAGCAAGCGCATGGCTTGGAATGCAAACCAACAAACTTGCTAAAGAAAACTTAAATTTTCAAAGAGATGCGTTTCAAAAAAACTACGCAAATTCGGTGAATGCCTACAATGAATCTTTAGATTCTCGATACGCTGCTCGTGAAGCGAGAAATGGATCAGACAATTTCAATGCTGATGCACAATGGAAAAAATACCGTCTCGGTGAAACACAAAAAGGTTAAGTAAAATGGCTCCCTTGACTTGGAAAAATGTCAGTGCTCCGGACAGCGCAAATTCCATTCGTTTGATGCAGCTTGGTGCTGAAAATATAAACAACTCAATGAACGATTTTGGTTCAGTTCTTGAGAAATATGCTGCAAGTGAAACAGCCAAGGACGATAGATCACGATTAGAAGTTAGAAACAAAGAATCTTCTAAATTACGGCAAGCTCTGGCGGGCATCACAGACCCGGAGCAAATGAGAGCTATTATGCAATCGCCCGGTGGTGCGGCAGCATGGGCCAATGTTAATCCAGATTTCCTAAATTCTAGCGCACTAACAACAATGGAAAATGCTTACGGTGATCGTATTTCCACTGCAGGCGACTTGTTAGACAACGCTAATCAAA
>ERZ1046740.1220-NODE-1220-length-18512-cov-6.660346_pt1 | contig 18512 bp, 19 predicted proteins | sample MGYA00383093_ERZ1046740 | MGnify/ENA primary metagenome ERZ1046740 (study PRJEB29581, sample SAMEA5548363) | metagenome | biome: marine; feature: coastal; material: water | depth 25 m | study: Short-term variability in the microbial, nano- and picoplankton... | reverse complement strand
ATACAAATGTTTAAAATATCTATAAATTCAATGGATAGCAACGTTAATAAATAACCTACTATTTTATTATCAAGCAGAATTAATTGAATTTCAATACTTGGATTATTGAATGAATCAATAAACTTTTCTTTACTCCAAGGAAATGAATAGGTGCGATTTTCTATTACCAAGATCTTATCCAAATCTTGGATAGATGCTTTTCTAAAGGAAGTACTGATAGGCCTTGTTATCCGTTTCATTTTGATAGAAATAGCCTAACTCATCAAAATTCTTTTCAAGCTTAGTAACGTCTTTTGCCTGCAGGCCAATTAATACACGACCAAAATCAGCGCCATGATTACGATAATGGAATAGTGTTATATTCCAATTATGACCAACTTTTTTAAGGAAATTCAACAAAGCCCCAGGGCGCTCTGGAAATTCAAATCGATACAATACTTCATTATCACAATGACTACGACCGCCAACCATATAGCGAATATGCGTTTTAGCGATTGAATTATCACTCATATCCAATACATCAAACGAATCTGATAATCGATCCAATAACTGCTTTTTCTCACTTAGGCCTTCGCTCAATGATACGCCTACAAAAATACGTGCTTGGGTATCAGAGCCATAACGATAGTTAAACTCAGTAATTGAATGATCTTCTAACATTTGACAAAACTTTAAAAAACTACCTGGTTTTTCATCAATAGTAACTGCAATAATGGCTTCGTTGTACTCACCAAGATCAGCACGTTCTGCAATATAACGCAATCTGTCAAAATTAACATTTGCACCAGAAACTACAGAAATTAGGTTTTCACCCTTAATAGAATGTAGCTCAATATATTTTTTAATACCCGCAGTTGCTAGCGCTCCAGCCGGCTCTGAAATTGAACGAACGTCTTCATATATATCCTTAATGGCTGCACAAATCTCATCATTACTAACCAGCACCACTTCATCAACCACTTGCTTGGCAATATCAAAAGTATGCTCGCCAATTTGTCTAACTGCAACACCATCAGCAAAGCGCCCTACTTCTGGCAGAATAACTCGCTTATTCTGTTTAAGCGCCTCATACAGTGTTGGAGAATCTTGTGGCTCAACACCAATCACTCGAACCTTGGGTGCATAGTGTTTGATATAAGTCGCCATACCAGCAATTAGCCCACCGCCACCAACTGGAATAAACACCTTGTCAATGTTTGGCAATTGCTCTAACAATTCCTTGGCGATGGTAGCCTGGCCAGCCATAACCTCAATATCATCATAAGGATGAATAAAGACCAAATCTTGCTGTTTTTCTAGTTGTTTAGCATATTGATAAGCATCATCATATACATCACCGTGTAAAACCACTTTTCCACCCAATTGCTCAACCGCATTAACTTTAATTTTTGGCGTTGATAGTGGCATAACAATCACAGAATCAATGCCTAGTTTTTTAGCCGATAGCGCTACACCCTGAGCATGATTACCGGCACTTGAGGCGACCACACCTTTAGCAGCCTGCTCAGCTGACAAAGAAGAAATTTTTTGGTACGCCCCTCTAAGCTTAAAGGCGTGAATAGCAAGTTCATCCTCTCGCTTTAAATAGATATTATTCTCTAGGCGCTTAGATAATTGAAACGCTCGACATAATGGGGTAACGTCGACAACATCATAAACACGAGTGTCGTCCGCCAGCTTAACAATGCTGTGCATGCAACTCCTGCAGATAAGTAACGTCAACAAATGTTGATTTTGTCGGCTTTCCTTCGATCAATTTAAATGGCTTATGCTCTTCGCCCAAATTACTTAATACGGCACAGGCGCCTTCAAATTCATGGGTATTGGTGTATTCATTAACTGTAATCAAAGCCTTAAGACCAGCTTCTGTTGCAGACAAAATACCATTATGAGAATCTTCAAATGCCAGACATTTATCAGCATCAATATTCATTTTATCCATTACATATGTGTAGATATCGCCAGCTGGCTTAAGCTTTGGTACCACATCGCCCGCACCAATTACCTCGAACCAATCCAGCGCTTCTTTGCCCAATGTATTAGCAATTAACGCATCAACATTAGCAGGCGTGGTAGTTGTAGCAATTGCTAATCGCAAGCCTGAAGCTCTCGCCTCATTAAACAAGCGCTCAACACCTGGGCGTAGGGGCACTGCACCCTCATCCATAAGTCGCACATAAATACTGGTTTTTAATTTGTGAATTGAGGCGACAAAATTATCCAAATCATCATGATGAAATTCAGTATTGTACTTTTTTAAATAATATTTAATCCTTAACTGACCACCAGTCACATTAAGCAATTCATGATAAAGTTCATTTGACCATTCCCAATCTAAGCCTAATTCTTTAAAAGCTAAATTAAAAGCGACCAAATGCCCGTCTCTTTCAGTGTTTGCAAGGGTTCCGTCAACGTCAAAAATTAATACTTCTAATGCCATAATCGTTTTATAATTAAATATAGTAAAAAATAAATTGCTATTTTAAGTCACTTTAGGTATAAACATATTTTTTTTAAATTAATCTTATATTATGTCACAAACAGATTACCAAGATCTTGCACACTATTCTCCTAAGAAAGGCGAGGAGTTTATGAATAGCAATCAGCTTGATCATTTTAAGAACAAGCTAAATGTTTGGAGAGATCAACTGGTTAATGATGCCGAATCAACGATTAATCATATTCAAGAAGACTCAACACAGGTAGCTGACATTAATGATCGTGCCACTTTAGAAGAAGAGTTTGCCTTAGAGCTTAGAACGCGTGATCGTGAACGTAAACTAATTGCCAAGATTGACAAAACACTACATATCATTGAAATGGGTGACTATGGCTATTGCAAAACTTGTGGCGCTGAAATTGCATTAGTACGCCTTGAAGCTCGCCCTACTGCTGACGAATGTATTGACTGTAAAACGATTGCAGAGAAAAGAGAAGTTTAATTAAGTCTAAATCTTCTTAAGGGCTTGGTTAAAAGTGTTGGTATGCTGAGCACTCTTGATCAAGCCCTTTTAAATATTTAAGACCAGTATCTTTAGTAATAACACCAATTGAGTTAAGCTGAACGCCCAATTCTTTTGCTAAGGCTTTAACCTCTGACACTTTATCTGGCACAACTGTAAAACATAATTGATAATCATCGCCACCAGCCAGTGGCAAACACCAATCCTTAGTTTTTTCCAAATAATCAGTTACTTCTTTGCTTAGAGGGATATCGGCCAGATTGATTTTTGCACCAACATGAGAATGCTTAAGCAAATGACCAAGATCTTGCTCTAGACCATCTGATATATCAATACAAGCATTGGCAATCCCGATTAAAGATTGGCCTAGAGCCACTTGAGGCTCCGGTGTATTAAACTGCTTTAATAAGTTTTGACTAGGCTGAGTGTTCTGCTGAATCTGCTGCCAAGCTAATGCCGCATCTCCAATCGTATTAGAAATAAATATAACGTCGCCCACTTTTGCCGAAGATCTTAACAAGGCCTTATGACGAGGTACAATACCGGTTACATTAATAGTAATACTCAGCTTGCCTTTTGTAGTGTCGCCACCCAGCAAATCTATTTTGTATTTACTCGCCAGAGATTTAAGCGAGCCTGAAAATTCCTCTAGCCAGTGTTCATCAACTTCAGGCAATGTTAGTGCCAGGGTAAAGTATTTGGGCGTTGCACCCATAGCGGCTAAATCACTTAAATTAACACTGAGTGCTTTATATGCAATATCGGCTGGCGATGTTTGGCTGGGAAAGTGTACACCTTCAATTAGCGTATCTACGCTGGTTGCTAATTGATAATTGTCTTCAATAGAAATAAGCGCACAATCATCGCCAACACCCAATGCATTTAGATCTAAATTGTCCCAATTAAAATAATTTTCAATCAGACTGAATTCATTCATTGAGGATATTTTTGCACGAACTTTTGCTCAACTTCTCCACGACCTGCATTAAACATTGAGCCTGAACCAAGCACCGCAGATATCAGCACGGCAAAAAACAAAGGAACGGTGCCTAGCAAGGTTAAGATAGATCCAGTAATACTAGTACCATCCATGCTACTCATGCCACTATCGCCAATCACTAAACCTAATGATGTAATTAGAAAATAAAACAAATAAGCTGAAATTAAAATCTTGTAACGACTAAGTGATAATTGCCAGTGCAAATAAACCAAATACGAATCATTTTCTTTGGCTTTTTTAGTGCGCAAATACGTGTAGGCAATGATAATTGCAGATATGGCAATGGTAAGCCCAATAGCAAGATCCATGCTGGTATTTAATAATTTAATCAATCCCAATCCACCAATAACATGGATCAGAATAGCATTAATTGTAAATAGCTCGTGTGCGACTTTAGCTGATTTACACTCTTGTTCAGTGGCATCTATTTTAATAATCATGACACTAATTTTACCTTATCTAAGAATGCACAATAGATTTACATATAAGCGTTGTCTGTCTGACTATGATCAGTTACGTCTCGTACTGATTTAATTTCAGGAAAACGATTTCTTAATTGCGCTTCAACGCCCTGCTCCAAAGTTGCTTTCACAGAAGAGCAGCCTTGGCAGCCACCACCAAAATTAAGAATAACGTCTTTATTGTCTGTAATTTCAACTAAGTCAACAAAGCCTCCATGTGAGGCTAGCCCTGGACTGATTTCAGCAGCCAAAACGTATTTGATTTTCTCTTCCAAGGGTGCGTCATCTTTTGGCGCCTCACCTTTAGCGTTGGGCGCAGTAATTGTTAATTTTTTACCAGCACCTTCGTCTTTTAAGGCAACTTCAGACTCTTCCAAATAAGAAAAGTTAATTTTATCAACATAAGCTAAAAAGCCTTTATATTCAAACTTTTCATAACCAGGGGTTAAATCTTTTGGATGGCAAAAATTAAATGACACAGTGGCAGCTGGCGTTCCCGCTCTCTCGACATCAACTTTAAGACCTAGCTCTTGGTCATCTTGCTGGGAAAATAAATCTCCAACGTAATCTTGCGCTTCATCTGTAATATTAAACATAACTATCCCTTGTTAAAAATTATATTATCAATCAATCGAGTTGATCCTAAAAATACCGCACATAGTATAGCAATTTGTGTCGTATTATCAGTGATAGATTTAAGGGTATTAGCGTCTAATACCGATAAATAATCTATTTTAAAGTTTTCTTCTAATGTTGTTTGAGTGTCAGAGATCAAATCAGTAGAGACTCCGTCAGATAAGATGTCTTGCTTTAATCGCTTTAAGTTTGCATATAAATCGGTTGCCACCATCCGATCCTCCGCTGATAGGTACTGATTTCTGGTACTCATAGCAAGACCATCAGCCTCTCGTACAATCTCCCCTGAAAAAATATCAACAGGCAATGACAACGCTTCAACCATCTGCTTAATTACTAAAAGCTGTTGGTAGTCTTTTTGGCCAAAAATAGCTACATCAGGAGAGATAATATCAAATAGTCGGTGTACCACTTGCACAACACCGTCAAAATGGCCGGGGCGAGATTCACCACACAAACCTTGAGACAAGCTACCAGCCTTAATATTGCTAACAAAGCCATTTGGATATATTTGTTTAGCATTAGGAGTAAAGACAACATCCACATGGTGCGCCTTAAGCAATGCTAAATCCTGATCTAGATTATTAGGATAGTTGTCAAAATCTTCATGTTCAGCAAATTGAGCTGGATTAACAAAAATACTAACAGCGACCTTGTCTGCTTTAAGTGATGCCTGTTCAACTAACGATAAATGCCCCTGGTGAAGTCCACCCATAGTTGGTACAAAAGCAATTGATTTTCCTGCTAACTTCCAAGTCGAAATTAGATCAGATATCTGCTGATTGGTTGTACAAACTTGCATTAATAACTATGCTGATCAGAGGGGAATTCTTGTTTTTTTACAGCACTAATAAAACCATTAACAGCATTTTTAATACTGCCTGAATTTGTTAAAAAGTTTTTAACAAATTTTGGCACATGCTCAGTATTAATACCTAGCATATCATAACTAACCAATACCTGCCCGTCACAGTCTACTCCCGCACCAATACCAATAGTTGGAATAGAAACTGACTCACTAACAATTTTAGCAAGTTGTGCTGGAACACACTCAAGAACTAATACTGCCACACCCAAAGATTCAAGTAGCTTAGCATCCTTTAGAATTTTGGCTGCACCATCTTTATCCCTGCCCTGAACTTTATAGCCACCCATTTCAATCACAGACTGAGGTTGTAAGCCTAAATGACCACAAACCGGAATGTTGTTATTTTGCAAAATTTTAAAAGACGCCTCGTGTTCAGAACCACCTTCAAACTTCACCATATCAGCACCTGCTTGAATTAACAATTGTGCATTCTTTAGAGTTTGTTCAGCGTTGCTGTAACTTTGGTATGGCATATCAGAGATTAACAAGGCAGCATCAATACCTTGAACAACTGCGTTGGTATGATAAACCATATCATTCATACTAACATCCAAGGTATTTTCCCCGCCTTGAATTACATTGCCTAGTGAATCACCCACCAAGATAATATCAACACCACACGCATCAAACAGCTTGGCAAAAGAGGCGTCATAAGCCGTTAAACAGGTGATTTTTTCACCTTTATTTTTATAAGTTTTTAGCTCGGATAAAGTCATAATTTTGTTAATTTAAACTCACCTAATTTAGCTATCAACTCTTGAATTGGGCCTAATACAGGCACTTTTAGATCATCTTCAAGCTCTGCCAAAGGAATCAATACAAAGGCTCTATTCATCATTTCAGGATGAGGGATAACTAATTGTTTAGAAGCAACCACCTGAACACCATAAATAATAATATCTAAATCAATAGTTCTGGCATCCCATTTCTTTTCACGTATACGGTGTTGTTTTTCTTCAATTTCTTGACAAGCATAAAGCAGCTCTAACGGGGTTAGGTGTGTACTAATCTGTGCCACTGCATTAATGTAATCTGGCTGTTTTGAGCCGTCCACAGGTGGCGATTGATACAAACTAGATAAATTGACTACCTCGATATCTTTAGCATGATGAAGTGCAAGTACTGCATCTTTAATTTGTTGTTTCGGGTTGTTAAGATTTGAACCCAGTCCGATGTAGGCTAGCAATGGATTAAAGTGCCCACATGCTCTCCAGCACCAAGCCTAGTTAAAACATCATCTTGTTTGCCTGAAGCGATAACCGTATTGGTGTTTGATTTAGCAGCCGTTTGAGCTGCTAATACCTTGGTATACATGCCACCAGAGCCCAAAGATCCGCCTGATCTGGCAGCTACTTTGGTTAATTTTTCGTTCTCGACATGAATACTGTCAATCAAACTGGCACTAGAATCCTTCCTAGGATCAGCATCATATACACCACCCTGGTCGGTTAAGATAATAAGTTTGGTTGCCCCCACTAAATTTGCAACCAATGCTGCCAATGTGTCATTGTCGCCAAACTTAATCTCTTCAGTGGCAACGGTATCATTTTCATTAACAATGGGCACTGTGCCCAATTTCAGTAGTGCATTTAGTGTGGCTGAGATATTATCACTTTGTTGAGCATTAGCCAGGTTATCATGCGTTAATAACACTTGAGCAGTATGAATATCGTGCGTTGCAAATAAAGACTCATAAGTTTGCACAAGCCCCATTTGCCCAACTGCTGCTGCTGCTTGTAATTGATGAATACTATCAGGGCGGGAGCTCCAACCTAAACGCTTTATACCTTCGGCAATAGCACCACTGGAGACTAAAATTACCTCAATACCCTGAGTTTTTAACTGTGCTATTTGCTCAACCCAGGCGCCAATTGAATTAACATCTAAGCCTTTGCCGTCATTAGTTAACAATGCTGATCCAATTTTAACTACCCACTTTTGCTTACTCATTATTACCCTTGACTAAGTTAAACAATCCTCCCACTAAATCTTTACAACCCAAGCCATTTAACGCTGAAATATTATAAAAATCACCTTGGTAGTTAATAGCTTTTAATAGCTCGTTTGCAGTTTCAGTTCGCTCTTCTTCTGGCAATAAATCCATTTTATTAATAGCTAGCATTCTAGGCTTATCGGCCAACTCTGAATCATATTTTCTAAGCTCTTTTTCAATGGTTAAGAAATTTTTTGCTGGGTCTGAGCCGTCTGCAGGAAAAATATCCACCACATGTAGTAGCGCCTTAGCACGAGACAAGTGCTTTAAAAACTCAAAACCCAAACCCACACCTTCACTGGCATCTTCAATTAACCCGGGAATATCCGCCATGACAATATGCTCATCATAATGAGACACCACACCTAGTGAAGGATGCAAGGTAGTAAATGGATAATCTGCCACTTTAGGACGCGCACTGGATATTTGGCGAATTAAGCTAGATTTACCAGCATTTGGCATACCAAGCAGGCCAATATCAGCCATTACACTCATCTCTAAGCCAATTTCACGTACTTCACCTAATGATCCCGGCGTAGTCTTACGTGGTGCACGATTAATACTAGATTTAAAGCGCGTATTACCCAAGCCATGAAACCCGCCTTTAGCAACTAGCATCACTTGCTCATGTTCAATCATCTCGCCAATCAGCTCATCCGTTTCTAGATCATACACCTTGGTGCCTAATGGAATTTCAACTGTTAAATGTTCTGCCGATTTTCCACGCTTATTTTGCCCTGATCCAGGTTGGCCGTTTTTAGCCCTAAACAAACGATTAAAACGAAATTCACTCAGGGTATTTAAACTCTCTTGACCTTGAAAATAAACATGTCCGCCATCACCACCATCACCACCATCAGGGCCGCCATCAGGGATATACTTTTCTCGACGAAAACCTAAACAACCAGCACCGCCTTTGCCAGCTTCAACACGAATACTGGCAGAATCAACAAACTTCATAAAAAACCGCTAAAATACAATAAAGCTATTATACCACCGACAAATGAATCGAGCCCTATACAGTCTAGTTGGATATCTACTATTACCTGTTTTAATTATTCGCCTATTGGCTAAATCTATCAAGGCAGTAGACTATCGTAAAAGGATCTCTGAAAGACTAGGATTTATCAACCAGGCTTCAACACCTTCTATCTGGATTCATTGTGTTTCAGTGGGTGAATTTATGGCTTCAATTACCTTGATTAATGCCCTAATAAAACAATATCCGAGTCATAAAATATTTATAAGTAGTACGACACCAACAGGCTCAAAGGCGATAAGACAGCATTATGGCGATAAAGTTTTGCATTATTATTTTCCATTTGACTTAAACTTTATTGTTAACCGCTATATTAAAAAAATAAAGCCTGAGTTGTGTCTGTTAATGGAAACAGAAATATGGCCTAATTTAATTCATGCCTTAAAGCAAAATAATGTAACCAGTATTTTGATTAATGCCAGAATGTCTGAACGCTCACTGAAAAAATATCAAAAATTTATACCTGGCTTAGTTAATCAAACTCTAAACAACCTAGACTTGATTGCCACCCAAAATCAAAACTCATTAGAGCGCTTTATTAATCTTGGCGCATCAAAAACCAAAGTAATTAATACTGGCAATATTAAGTTTGATCTAAATCCTCAGGCAAATAAACTAACCACTCAAGCGCTTAAAAAAATTACTGGCAATAGATCGGTTGTTAGCTTTGCCAGTACTCACGAAGGGGAAGAGCGTCAAATTATTGATGGTTTTCTTGCACACAAAACGCAGCTTAATGCATTGCTGCTTATTATCCCCAGACATCCTGAGCGCTTTAATGAGGTGGAAAAATTAGTTAAAAATGCCAATTTAACAATCGCTCGTCGCTCAAATAGCAAGTCAGCTACTGAGGCTCAAATCTTACTGGGAGACTCCATGGGAGAGATGATGAGTTATTTTGAGATTAGCGATATTGTCTTTATGGGTGGTAGTTTAAATAATACAGGCGGGCACAATATGCTTGAACCTGCCGCCCTTTCCAAGCCCATTATTTTTGGTCCAATCGTGTTTAATTTTGCAGAAATATCATCTGAACTTCTAGAGAATAAAGCCAGTATTCAAGTGCAAAATTCAGATGAATTATTTACAACAATAGCTGAATTATTATCCAACCAAGAAAAAGCTAATCAACTGGGTAAAAATGCCAATCAGTACTTTAAATCTAAACAAGGGTCGGTCGATAACCTAATCAAACAAATTGGCTTATTTTTGTAACATGGCTATTTATCATCACCCCAATAGCGCTGTATTTCATAATACAAAAATGAAGCTGTCCAAGTAATTAGCACAAAACCAACCAACGCCTCCATACCAACCAAAAATCGAATAGCGCCAAAAGGCTCTATATCACCAAAGCCCAACGTGGTGAAATTGGTAAAGGAAAAATACACACTGTCCAATAATGAGCCATCAAAGTTGCCTCGTATATTTCCCCATGCCTCATTTTTATTCATGAAAAAATAGCCCAATGCAAATAGCCATATTTCTACCACATGAGCAATTAGCGCAATAAATACCACGGCCACAATTCTGAAACGATGTTTTATTTTCATGATTGGTACAGCGGCAGTTGCTCGATATAAAAATTCGTAATGAATCAGTACGCTAAGTGTTACGATAATGATATTAATTAACGCTGCTATCCACATGGTAAAGACTCTTTATAATTAAAGATGTTTATTGTACATAGAAATTTAGGAAAAAATCAAAATGGGTTGTTGCAACACTAAAACTAGAGAGAAATTACTGTGCTATTGTTTTAATATCACAGAAAATGCTTACTTAGAAGCATTAAAACTCGACAAAGGAGCTGTTTTAAAAGATTTTGTAGTATTTCAGACTAAGCACAACTACTGCAACTGTGGAAATCTTAACCCTTCAGCTCAATGCTGCCTAAAAGCCTTCAAACAAATAGAAATTTTGCAAAAAACGTAAACGCAGCTTAAGAGCTCTCTTGCATATAAATCTCACTGTCATTCGCTAAAAACTCAACTGATTTTTGATCCATTTCTATCTGAATAGCATTAATTTTAGCAATCTCTGCTTCATCCATGGTTTTAATCTCTTGAGTGATCTTCATAGAGCAAAATTTAGGTCCGCACATTGAACAAAAATGCGATGTTTTTGCTGCTTGCTTTGGCATGGTTTCATCATGATATTTACGAGCAGTGTCTGGGTCTAGACCCAAGTTAAACTGGTCTTCCCATCTAAATTCAAAACGCGCTTTTGATAGGGCATTGTCTCGAATTTGTGCACCTGGATGGCCCTTAGCAAGATCTGCCGCATGAGCAGCAATCTTATAAGCAATAATGCCTTCTTTTACATCATCTTGATTAGGCAAGCCTAAATGCTCTTTTGGTGTGACATAACAAAGCATTGCACAACCATACCAACCTATTTGTGCCGCACCAATTGCCGATGTAATATGATCATAACCTGGGGCAATGTCTGTCGTTAATGGGCCTAGCGTGTAAAACGGCGCTTCGCCACATTCATCCAGCTGCTTATCCATGTTTTCTTTAATCATCTGCATTGGCACATGGCCTGGACCTTCAATAAAGGTTTGTACATCGTGCTTCCAAGCAATTTTAGTAAGCTCGCCTAAAGTTTCTAGCTCGCCAAATTGTGCTGCATCATTTGCATCTGCAATACAACCTGGACGCAGACCATCGCCAAGTGAGAAAGTAATATCATACTGTTTCATGATTTCACAAATCTCTTCAAAATGTGTATAAATAAAACTCTCTTGATGGTGCGCTAAACACCACTTAGCCATAATAGAGCCACCACGAGAAACAATGCCAGTAATTCGATCAATGGTTAGTGGCACATGCTTTAAACGCACACCAGCGTGAATAGTAAAATAATCCACTCCTTGCTCAGCTTGTTCAATCAAGGTATCTCTAAATACTTCCCAATTAAGATCTTCAGCAATGCCATTAACTTTTTCTAGCGCTTGATAAATTGGCACTGTACCAATTGGGACAGGTGAGTTACGAATAATCCACTCTCGTGTTTCATGAATATTTTTACCCGTTGATAGGTCCATAATCGTGTCAGCACCCCAGCGAATACCCCAAACCATTTTATCCACCTCTTCTTCAATACTTGATCCTAGAGCTGAATTACCGATATTACCATTAATTTTAACCATGAAATTACGACCAATAATCATCGGCTCAGTTTCTGGGTGATTAATATTAGCTGGAATAACTGCACGGCCGCGAGCTACCTCACTACGAATGAATTCAGGCGTAATCACTTCAGGAATATCAGCGCCAAAGCTATAGCCTTTTTGCTGACCGATTTGGTCTTTATAATCTTGCCACTTACAATTTTCACGAATGGCAATGTATTCCATCTCTGGCGTGATAATGCCCTGCTTAGCATAGTGCATTTGAGTAACATTTTTACCGTCTTTTGCACACTTTGGTGTCTTTAAAAATTCAAAGCGTAACTCATCTAATTCTGCATTATCTAAGCGCTCATTTGAAAAAACCGAACTCATGCCTTTTAATTTCTGAGTATCACCCCTTTCATCAATCCAATTTTCACGAATATTGTCCAAACCTTTACGTAAATCAATTTGTACGTTTGGATCGGTATAGACGCCCGATGTATCATAAACATGGATAGGATCATTCTTCTCTGCCAACTCACCAATGGTATCTGTTAATGTGATTTCACGCATTGGCACTTGAATATCCGAGCGAGAACCCACAACATAAATCTTATGAGAGTTAGGAAAAGGTTGGATAAACGCCTCTTTGACGTTCGACATGCTTGTTAACGTTTCGCTTGATTGATTCATTGTTGTATAATTTAGTGAAATAACTTAAGAATAAATTTAAGATGACAATTTTAACCCATAGACCGCGCCGTATGAGAAAACACGCATATACCCGTGAATTAATGCGTGAAAATACATTAACAACCGATGACCTAATCTTTCCTATCTTTGTTATCGAAGGGGAAAATAAGCGCGAAAGTATTGAATCTATGCCTGATATTGAACGCTTAAGTATTGATCAATTATTATTAGAAGCACAAGAATTGGTTGATTTAGGCATTCGTGCGGTTGCCCTATTCCCAGTGGTGCCAGAAGATAAAAAATCATTAGATGCTAAAGAGGCTTTTAATCCAGAAGGTCTAGCTCAACGAGCTGTGCGCGCATTAAAGGCTCAATTTGATGAATTGGCTGTCATCACCGATGTCGCACTTGACCCATTCACAACACATGGACAAGATGGGCTAATTGACGACTCTGGCTACGTATTAAACGACGAAACAATTGAGGTGCTAGTTAGACAAGCATTGTCTCATGCGCAGGCTGGTAGTGATATTGTCGCACCTTCAGATATGATGGATGGGCGCATTGGCGCTATTCGAAATGCTTTAGAAGAAAACGATTTTATTTATACCAACATTTTGGCTTATTCTGCTAAATACGCTTCTAGCTATTACGGACCATTTAGAGACGCTGTCGGATCTTCTGGAAATCTTGGCACTTCTAGTAAAGAGACTTATCAGATGGATCCAGCAAACTCGGATGAAGCTATTCGGGAAGTTGGGCTTGATATTGATGAAGGTGCCGATATGGTTATGATTAAACCAGGACTTCCTTATTTGGATATCGTCTATCGCATTAAGCAAACTTTCGGCATGCCGACCTTTGCCTATCATGTGAGTGGTGAATACGCACAAATCAAAGCAGCCAGTCAAAATGGCTGGATTAATGAAAAGAAGGTTGTTCTTGAAACGCTGCTTTCTTTTAAGCGTGCTGGTGGCGATGCAATCTTAACTTATTATGCTAAACAGGCGGCTAAGTGGTTGAAATAACTATATTTTAATTTATATTAAAATATAACGATATTCTTATATAGATAGAAAAATAGTGTATAATGCTGCCTCATTAAAGCAGAACTATTTTTGAGAATTTATTATGGAAAACAAATCATTATTTAGCGCCATTGTATTTGCCATCGCATTAATTGCCGGTTATTTTTTCTATACCGACAAAGTCACTCAACTTGAGTCTGAACTCCAAGCAACTACGCAAGAGTACAACTATAAGCTTGCAGCTTTACAAATAGCGCCAACAGGTAATAAGACTAATAATCCTTCCCCTTTAGAAGCATTAAATAATCAGCTGATTGAAGCACAAACAGCGTTAAAAATATCACAAAATAAACTTTCATTAGCAACAAGCAAAACCAATGTTTTGGATGACGAAATCTCACAGATAAGTGATGCTAGGGGAAAAGTAAAAACCCTTCAAGGAGACTTGCAATCTACCCAGGAGAAGCTCAATCTTTCTGCTGAAAAAATAACTTACTTGGAAGATATTTTTGCCAATCAGAACACACAAAGAATTGCTAAAAACATTGACAGGATTAAAGCCCTTAAAGAAAGCTCAAGTGGCATTGCGGTTACAGGTTTAATTGTGCCGGCAATTGGTGTTGCTACATTGGTGTCATACACCACCGAAGAAATAGACAACTATTGTGACAATATTAAAGACACTATATCACTTGAAAACAAAGTTTTCGGCAAGGCTGTTTCACTAGATACTGACATGCAAAAAAACTATCACAGTCAATGTGAAGTTAGCTTTAAAGATAAAATCAAAAAAAGCCTAAAAGAACTTAAAATCAAATAGCCTAAACGCTAAACAACTCGATTATCAATTAAGTCTTTAACTACTTCTGGCTCGGCCAAGGTAGAAGTATCACCCAAATTATCATAGTCATTCTCAGCAATTTTTCTAAGAATTCTTCTCATAATTTTTCCACTTCGCGTCTTGGGTAGTCCAGGTGCGAACTGAATTTTATCTACTGTTGCAATTGGACCAATTTCAGAACGCACCAGCTTAACCAGCTCAGCTTTTAATTCATCAGTTGGCTGAATGCCACTCATAATTGAAACATAAGCGTAAATACCCTGACCTTTAATATCGTGCGGATAACCTACAACAGCTGCTTCTGATACACCTTCATGCAGTACCAAAGCTGACTCAATTTCAGCTGTACCTAGACGATGTCCTGAAATATTTAAGACATCGTCCACTCTGCCCGTAATCCAATAATAACCATCTGCATCACGCTTGACACCATCTCCAGCAAAGTATTTGCCCGGAAAAGTTGAGAAATAGGCTTCCATAAAGCGCTCATGATTATTGTAAAGTGTGCGCATTTGCCCTGGCCAAGATCTAGCCAACACTAAAATCCCTTCCGCTTCACCTTCTAGGATCTCACCCTGCTCATTAACAACTTGCGGCTCAATACCAAAGAATGGTTTAGAAGCTGAACCAGGCTTTAATGCGGTTGCATAAGGCAGAGGTGTAATCATATGTCCGCCTGTTTCGGTTTGCCACCAAGTGTCTACAATTGGACACTTAGATTGACCAATCGTATGATAATACCATTCCCAGGCTTCTGGATTGATTGGCTCGCCCACTGTGCCCAAAACACGCAAACTGGAGCGGTCAGTTTTACTAACAAACTCATCACCCATACCCATAAGTGCACGAATAGCAGTTGGCGCAGTATAAAACGTATTTACTTGGTGCTTGTCAATAACCTGCCAAAAACGAGAGGCATCCGGATAAGATGGAATACCTTCAAACATTAAGGTAGTTGCTCCATTGGCCAGTGGCCCATAAACAATATAAGAATGGCCCGTTACCCAACCCACATCAGCTGTGCACCAATAAACATCACCCTCTTGATAGTCGAATACATATTTATGCGTCATAGCTGCATAAAGCAAATAACCGCCCGTTGTATGTAATACTCCCTTAGGTTTTCCAGTAGAACCTGAAGTGTAAAGAATGAATAGTGGAGTCTCTGCATCAAACGGTTCACATGGACATTCGCTAGCTACGTCGCTAACTAAATCATGGTACCAAATATCTCTTGAATTCCACTCAACATTACCCTTGGTGTTTTGAACAACCACAACATGACTAACGCAATCACACTCGCTAATAGCGATATCTACATTAGATTTTAATGCTGTTGCTCTACCGCCACGAACACCTTCATCGGCTGTAATAACAACCTTACACTGGGAATCTAAAATTCTATCTTTTAATGCTTCTGGAGAAAATCCGCCAAATACAACTGAATGAATTGCGCCAATACGTGCACATGCAAGCATTGCATAAGATGCCTCTAAAATCATTGGCATATAAATACAAACACGATCACCTTTTTGAACGCCTAGCTTTTTTAAACCATTTGCCAGTTTTGCTACCTTATCATGCAATTGTTGATAGGTTACTTTTTGACTTACTTCTGGGTTGTCACCCTCCCAAATAATAGCTGTTTGCTTTGCACGTTTAGGTAGATGTCTGTCAATACAGTTATAAGCTAAATTAAGCTCGCCACCTTTAAACCACTCAATCTTGCCGCTACGATAATCAATATTAGATACTTGTTTCCAATCTTTGTCCCAGCTTAAAAACTCTTTAGCTTGGGCTGACCAAAATTCATCAGAATTATTGATTGAATCAGCATACATTGATTCATACGTAGATTCATCAATTAACGGTTGTCTATCTGACTTTGCTACTGGATACATAGGACTAATAATTTAAATAAAATATCAATAAATAATACCGAAAAAAGTAGCTTTCTAGAAAGCAATTGATTAAATTAGCTTATTTAATTTAATCAATTGCTTTTCACCCATATAATCCAATTGAGCTAAAAATAATTCGGCCGTTGAAATAGCGTCTTGCATGGCATTATGAGCCTTATAACGCGGCAGATTATATTTATCTCTAAGAGAGAATAGTCGCAAACTTTCTGGTTTTAAATGCTGCTGGAGTTTTTGCAGCTTTTTTTGTTCAATCTTTAAGGTATCTAGCATCGTCATAGGTAAAGCATTAATCTGATAAAGACTCCAACAAGCCTGGTAGATAAAGCTTTTTTCAATTTTATCAAAATGGGCAATCAACACCCTGCCCGCCATTGCCAAAAGAAGTTTATCCATCGCCTCTGTCAAAGGAATACCAAGCTTTAATTCATCATCAGTTAACTGGTGAATGCCAACATTCTCCTCTGTTAATACTTGCTTTGGATTAACCAGTATATGAGTAGAAAGCGATGGAATTACATGAAGATTCTTGATAACAGTATAGCCAACACTAATAATTTTCTCTTTATTAGCATCTAGACCTGTTGTTTCAAAATCAAGCACTAAAAACTCCACATCTTTAACTAAGTTTTTTTTATCAATTAACGGCTGAGATAAATAATGAGTAAGCGCTTCTGACTGGCGCACTGTTTTAAGTATTTTTTTTCGGTAATAATTAGGAAAAAAGTGACTAACAAACCCCATTACAATATAGATGTTTGATACTGTGAACTCATGGCCGACTGCATATCTGAAACAATACTAAAAGCATCTTTTAGGTGTTTTTTATCTAAAGAGGATATCTCTTTAGTAGGTACAAAATTATCAATAGACTGGCCTAGTCGTATTTGATTAGACTGGTGTTTGATTCTAGTTAAATTAATGAATTTATAGGCCTCGATTAAATCATTCGCACCTATAGCACTCAACCCTCCCATATCAGATAATTCTCTTAGTCTGTCCTGAGTATTAATAGACCTAATGCCATGCGATAAAGCATAAACTCTTGTGATATCAACAATAGGGACAACGCCTTTTTTCTTCAAGTCTAGAGATTTTTCATTAATGCCGTTACTATCTAAAATAAAATTTCTAAAAAATCCTAATGGTGGTGTGTAATGCAGTGCATTAGCCGCCATGTGAGATTGAAAAATAGTATTTTTAACGGTCTTTTTAAGCATGCTTGAGAGTAAATCATCTAATAGCTCGGTCGCACCATAAATACATCTTAAATCAAAGAAAATACTTGCATACATTAATGCCTTAGGATCTGGGGAATTGATCCATTGCCTAAAGTAAGATTTCCATACAGAAAGACTTTGTCGCCATTTTTTATTGCTTGCCATTACATCACCAGGGCAATATACGTAACCACAAGCATTTAAGCCATCACAGACATATTGCGCCAATTTAGCGAAATACTCACCGTGTAAATTTTCTTGATATTCATCTGACAAAATCAACAAATTATCCTGATCAGAATGCGCAATTTGCTCAGATCGAGCTAATGACCCAGCTACAACCCAAGCGTACTCCACAGGAGGCTCTCCCAACAACTCTTCAGCCTGCTTTAGTAGCTGTTGATTGATGGAGCGACCTACCGAACTAACAGAGTAAGTAATATCATGCTCATCCATGTTGGATTCAAAGCTCTTTTGCAATAATAAAGGCACTTGTTTAGAGATTTTCTCTAGCTCGGGTATGCTTTTCGATACCAATACTTCGTTGATCAAAAAGACCACATTATGGCTTTGCTTACGAAGCAAATCTGCTGCTGTAATAATGCCAACCACTTGCTTATTTTTCACAATAGGTAAATGCCTAATATGAGCATTTGCCATTAACAACATCGCCTCAACACCGCTTTTATAATGAGCAATAGAGATAGGATCTTTAGTCATGATCTCACTCACA
>ERZ1046740.1218-NODE-1218-length-18535-cov-6.227489_pt1 | contig 18535 bp, 12 predicted proteins | sample MGYA00383093_ERZ1046740 | MGnify/ENA primary metagenome ERZ1046740 (study PRJEB29581, sample SAMEA5548363) | metagenome | biome: marine; feature: coastal; material: water | depth 25 m | study: Short-term variability in the microbial, nano- and picoplankton... | reverse complement strand
TCCGAGTCGGGCTACCTCTAATTACAAATGATTACAGCGGCAGCCCTTGAAACCTTGACCACTAATGATTGCCATCGCTTGGTCAAGGCCTCCGAGTCGGGCTAACTCTAATTCCTACTTCCTACAGTGTTATCTTTCCGAGTCGGGCTACCTCTAATACGATAGATTGACATTATGTTCGCAATATTTACTTTGCGAGCATTGAAGAATCAATGACCATTGGCTCAAGGCATGAGCATCCAAAAGATTGCAGTTCTTGGCGCAGGGCAAATGGGTAATGGAATAACACAAGTTGCTGCATGTGCCGGTTTTGACGTAACAATGCTTGATATCAAACAAGAATACGTTGACAGAGGCATTTCAAGTATTGAAAAGTCATTAGCAAAATTAGTTTCAAAAGAAAGAATGACTCAGCAAGATGCTGATGCTGCAAGAGCAAGAATCTCTTCAGGTATTGACAGATCTGTTTGTGCAGACAGTGATTTGGTAATTGAGGCAGTACCGGAAATTCTCTCCCTAAAGATTGAGATATTTGAGGAATTAGACCGGATTTGTAAAGCAGATTGTATTCTAGCATCTAACACATCTTCAATTTCAATCACAACTATTGCAGAAGCAACAAACCGTGCTGACAAAGTAATTGGAATGCACTTCATGAACCCAGTTCCGATTATGAAATTGGTTGAAATCATCAATGGCAAAGAGACTAGTGAAGAAACTAACACTGCAGTTATTCAAGCATCAGAAAAAATGGGTAAAATCGCTCTTTCATGCAACGATTCTCCCGGATTTGTATCAAACCGAATTCTTTGTCCTATGCTCAATGAAGCAATACTTACTCTTCAAGAAGGAGTTGCTCAACCAGAAGCAATTGATGGGATTATGAAACTCGGAATGAATCATCCTATTGGTCCATTAGCACTTTCTGACCTTATTGGATTGGATACTCTGCTCCATATTATGAATGTCTTACACGAAGGTATGGGTGATGACAAATACGCACCTGCTCCACTTCTTGTTCAAATGGTTGAAGAAGGTAAATTAGGTCGCAAAACTGGCCAAGGTTTCTACGATTATTAATTCACATACAAGGAGTCTCGGCTCACCAGTAGTCGAAACAGTCCTTAAGAGCCACATTTACGTAATTCTATTCTGATCAACAGCATCCATTGTCTCGCAATGGAGCGGCGATGAAATTTACTTTGTCAACATCTCTCGTATTATTTAGGAAATCTACCATTTGCTTGAATGATGCTGCTTTTCCTTTTATTTGCATTGTATCAACGCAAGTGTGACTTGCTGTCAGACAGTTGTGATGATAAGAAAAAACCTCAATTTCATGTGAATGACGAAGATCCATTAGCTTATTCTCAACTCCATGTTGATAATAAATTACAATAGTGCCCTCAATAATTGCTTCATCATCCATTGATATTAATTCACCTCGTTGCAGAGATTCTGCAAAATGTATGCTCGCATCCCGCAGGAATAAACTTCGATTTTTATAGCCAGATTCTTTTACATAATGTTCTAATTGAATAGCAAATTCTTTGTCTGTGCTGAACGAAAGTACGCGGCTCATGTTTCTGCTATAATCAAATAATTAATAATAATATCTAAATATGTATTAATTTACCCGAGTATATGGAAGAAGCACCAATACTATACGCTCTGCTCACTCTCTCAGTTGCTCTAATATGTGGTCTAGTGCCACTTTTTACAAAAATAAAAGATGACCCAAATAGGTTGAAAATGTTCACTGGAATCGCCGCTGGAATTATTATTGCATCAGCAGTATTAGTTGTAATACCTGAAGGTTATGAAATAGCATCGGGAGGACATGATTCTCACGTGGATGACGAAAAGATTGCAGGGTCAATCGCATTGGTCATGTTAGAAGTAGAACATGGAGACATTAATGAAACTCAAGCGATTGAGGAAATTGAGGATTTGGTTGGCGGGCATGATGCCCACGCTGGTGATGAGCACGCTGATGATGAGCACGCTGATGATGAGCACGCTGAAGAAGAATCTATTTCGCAATCAGTTCTACATGTGATTGAAGAAGTAGAAAATGGAGAGATAAACGCTTCAACAGGACTTCAAGAAATCGAAGCAATCATTACCAGCCATTCGCATGATGAAACAGCACATGATGAAGAGGTAAGTGGATTATTATTAGGTGGAGCAATTCTCGCAGGTTTCTTACTCATGCTAATCTTAGAGGGTTCAGGTATTGGTCATGCTGTTCACGAAGAACATCATGATCATGACCAAGATCACAATCATGAGCATATCCACCACTCCTCATCGGGTTGGTTATTGGTACTAGGGCTTACTCTGCACTCTGCGACTGATGGATTAGCCATTGGAGCTGCTGCTGCTACTGGTAGTGTTTCAATTACTGCAACTATTGCTCTGGCGGTTTTGATACACAAAGGACCTGCGGCATTTAGTCTTGGAATCTTTTCAATGCATGAAAGAAGTGATCGCAATGATTCAATACGCGATATTGTAATCTTCTCGCTCGCTACGCCAATAATGATGATGGTTGCATTCTATGCCTTGCAAGATTTAGAAACTCATATTATCGGTCTGGCAATGCTATTCTCTGCAGGTACATTCCTATACATCGCTACAGTAGACACACTACCGGACATTCATAATCCTGAAACTGGAAGAATGGCAATGCTATACGTGTTGTTGGGTGCTGCAATACTTGGAACGGCCTTATTTGGAATGGATGCTTTGGGATTAATGGAACACGGCCACTGAGATCAATATTCTTAATCGATTCCATCAATAATACAAAGGGGCGCCTTCATTACTCACTACATATGTTGAAGGCACCGTATGTGGTAACTGGAGCGAGTAGGGGCTTAGGTCGTGCAATCGCTAGAAATTTGGCTGAATGTGGGCATCCGATTATTGCAATATCAAGGGATGCGGTTTCACTCGGACTTGCAGGTGCTGAATTTGCAGATATTCAAGCCGATTCGATCACGATTACTTGTGATTTAGCCGATAGAGCCGACATCGCTGCTGCTGCTGAACAAATCAAGGCAAAAACAGGTTGGATTGCTGGTATTGTTCATAATGCTGGAATTATTTCTCCAATCAAATCTATCGCTGAAGTAGACAGGGCTAATTGGGCGAGAAATATTCAAATTAATTTAATTGGAGTTCAAGACCTAACTAACCGATTAATGCCTATATTGGGTGGGGAAAAACAAACAAGAATAACAACAATATCTTCGGGTGCTTCTCTAAGAGCAATTTCTGGCTGGTCTGCATATTGTGTGGCTAAAGCAGGTCTTGATATGTGGGCAAAATGCATGGCGGAAGAAGGTGCTGAGAATAATATTAGTGCAATCAGCATCGCTCCGGGAATTGTTGATACCGATATGCAGAAAACCATTCGCTCATCAAATGAAGATGATTTTCCAGATTACGAAACCTTTGTTGAATTACATAAAGATGGACAATTGGTAAATCCAAAACTAGTCGCTGGGCAGTTAGGTCCACTAATTACCGGACACTCAATGGAGCAATCAGGTATGCGTTTTGATGTCCGTGAACTGTAATTTTCGTAGTATTATTAGTGAAGGGTAATAAGCGAGTAGCAAAACAGGAGATTAGAGGGAGTTCTATGCCAGGCACCGACAGAGTTGAAATTCGCACACTAAAAGTTGGACGCTTTTGCGTTGTTGACGATGAAGCATACAAAATTTTGAGTATCTCAACGTCAAAACCAGGAAAGCACGGTTCTGCTAAAGCACGTCTTGAATTATCCAATCTTTTCTCGGCAAAGAAAATCTCCCACGTTGGAACTGTAACAGATAAGATACATGTTCCTATGATTGAAAAAGGAACTGCAGTTATTACTCACATCGAAGGTGAAGAAGTACACGCAATGAATTTGCGTGACCACTCAATGATGATTTTACCAATGGAAGAAGAATTGAACATTGAAGCTGGTAAGGAAATCATGTGGATGGAAGCACTTGATAGATTCAAGATCATCCGAGACCATTGATATTCTTCAAAGGAATACTTGCTTTCTATGCATTGTAATTTGCGGTCCTAGTTGATTTTTTCTAATCTCTTCTAAGAATAGTTTTCCACTATTACTCCTAGCGTAAGTAATTTCACTTTCACCGATATAATAATTCCAATGTGTTTGGAATATTTGTGCCCTCTCCTTGGTATTTGCAAAAAGCGATGGGATTGTGTGATACATCTGAATACTTCTCTCTTGGCGTCGCAAAAATTTGGCAATTACCTCAGGCATCAATTTTGATAACCATGTATCTCTCATGTGCATTGCAGGCCTACTGATAACATAACGCGGTTTGTCTAAAGGACCCAATATTTCCTCAAGCGCCTTGGTAAATTTTTCAGTCTCTACTTCATTTGCATGCTCTAAATGGAAACGTAACCACCCACCGCCACGCCCTCCTCCAGATGGCCTAGTGTCACGATTAATTTCTCTCAAATCTCTTAATGTATCCACGATTGCCTTTGAAATTTCTAGGACCAATGATTCATCAGTCCATTGTTTTTTATTTATTCCAAATTTGAATCCACCACTTAATCCTCCACCCATTTTTAATTCAACAGCAGAACTTGATTTAGCATTGAAAGGTTGTCCAATACCCCATAATTGGCGGCACTTTTGGCGATTGACCGCTCGGTTTAACATGTCCTCATTGAATAATTCCATTCCTTCATTTATTCCTTCAGGGCGAACATCATTGAATGCTGCATGGACGTGTCCAACTCCTTTCTCAATGGTTCCATCATCACAAACTCCATACAATTGCTTGTGCTTTTCTTTGAATCTCTCATAATCATCGAAACCTTTGGTAAATTCTTCAGCAAGGCAAACGACATCCCAATTATTTGCAACTTTCTCTTTCCAAAGTGAATCTAATCTTATTGAGCGCCCTCGTAATTGGTTGATACTCATACTTGTTGTAACTGTTGTTAAGTCCACTAGAACATTAATTCTCGAAGCATCCCAACCTTCACCCAGCAATCCTCTTGTTCCAACCAAACATTTGGTGATTCCTTGTTGGAAAAATTCAGTGATCATCAATGAATAATATCTTGGAATCCAATTCTTCCCCTTACCATGAATCTCATGATATTGTCCATGATAGTGGTCTTCAAATATTATTTCCAAATCTCTTTCTTCCACCCATTTTCTAGCGTTTGAGATGAACTTTTCAAACAGGTCATCATCTACCAATACAGTACTTCCAGTCATCAATATCGGGTCTAAAGTATCAGTTTTTTCATTATTTACCAAACTTCGGAAGACTGCAATTGCCCCTCCAGCCTCTTCATCTAATACTCCTTCAACCAATGCAGTTGCAGAAGTTTTCTCAAAATCGGTGACAATGACTGCTCTTATTCCATCACCCAATGTTTCAATTTCACAATCAATAATATTGTTCAATGCTTCAATTTTCGATGCAGAATATGCCATTACTCTTCCTACAGGGGATGCGCAAGGGCGTGAACCTGTTTCAGTAATTTGAATACCTAATAGTCTCAATCGTGAAACAATTGATTCGGCTAAAGCGTGATCTTCAGGATTTTCAGAGCGTCTTAATCCATGCCGAACATATCTATCCAATATTGTTCGTAACATGCTAATTCTTGTCCACGATTGGTTTCTTGAATCAATTGCAATAGCAGGAACACCTGGTGGTAATTCAATATTATTAATTTGTAAAAATCGCCTTGCATTATTGGCAAATTTCTCGTATGTAGAGTGGAATTTATTCCAATCTAACGCCTTTCCCCCAGGCGCAGTTCTCTCATCAAGAGCTTGCCATACCCAGCGGTCAAGAGGTTTGACTCGATTCAATCCTCCATTGTCAAATCTCAATTCCTCAAGAAGTTCATTGAATTCACCATCTACGCCTGAAATATATGTTAATTCCTTCATTGCAGGTCTAACAAAGTAACAAAGGTCTTGATATGGGGCAAGGTTAGAATCTCTTACCAATGCAGGTACAGGAACTTCATAATCCACAGGTCCAAAGAATTCCTCATAGCGTCTTGCATCTGCTTCCTTGAATGAATCTACATCTGGTGGTGTTGCAGTTAATCCCAAAACAATTGGGTCATCAAATAATTCTCTAATCTCACTGAGGATTCTTCCCCAATGATGCATCAAGTGATGACACTCATCTAGAATAATCAATCCAACACCAACTTCTTTCAATCTTTCAATATTCTCCATTGAGTTCTTATGCAGAGTTGAAATTGCTCCTTCTTCACTTGCAATATAGTTTCTAGCAGTCTTTCTATAGGTTGATAGTCGAGTGGAATAGAATTCGGGATTTCGCACCTGTAAATCTTTTTGCCATGCTTCAGCACTTTCAAAATCATCAGCTTCACCTGCATCGATTAATTTTTGAGCCCAAATATCTAGAGCCTCCGCATCAATATTTTCTCCACCTTTGCTTGGCATTGTTATTGATTGGTAGGTTAGAGATGTTAGCAATCCTGGATTTTTTGGATCTGTACTGATATATTCATCCTTGCCATTTAGGTCAAATAACGAGGTTCTGGCAGCCCATTGCGCTTGTATTGCAGAGTTTGGTGAGAGAACCAGTGCTGGTTTTTTGACCAAATCTGCCCAGACATACAAACCTAATACCGTTTTTCCAGAGCCAGGTGGTGCAACGATATGCAGCCGCTTACTACCCTGCTCTAATTGTGGAATAATAATCGAAGAAGCAGCATTCTGTGATGGCCTTAATTTCCCTGAAAACTTTATTCCGTCAAAGTTGGGCAACTGATTCATAATTATCATTCCAGTTGACTTGTGTCTGCCCAATATTGGCTACACTGATTAATCATTTTATTGTTGAGGCTCGCCAATAGTGAATATCACAATTAAGGGTTATTTATGTCGTTGGCCGGCAGTTAATTGATAAGCGTTCTCAATAATTTGAATACATGGCGGATATGGCAACAGGTGAATCAAAAGTAGCAGATTCCATTGGAACAAGTGCAAAAGAATTGATAGATGCGATGAGCGATGAAGATAAAACAGCGCTAAAAGGCTGGTATTGGTATGATTGGGCCAACCAAGCATATGCATTGACAGTAATGACCGTTGTAGTCCCTGCATTAATGGCCAATTTATTCAATCAAGCGACTGGTGGTGGCAGTTCATGGTTTGGACTCAATGTTACTGGTGATTCATTCTATGCGATCATTTTGGCAATTTCTATGGGTCTTGTAGCACTATCTGCACCAGCATTAGGAGTAATAGCTGACCGAGTTCCAATTAAGAAAAAGTTACTATATTGGTATACTGCTGTTGGTTGTATTTTCACAGTATTGATGGGTATTGCACCCTTCCTTGGCGATAATGGCTATATGTTCCTCGCCCTCACTTATGTGATAGGAACAGTTGGTTTCGCTGGTGGAAATACAATTTATTATGCATTCATGCCATATTTGGCAGATAAGAGAGCAATGGACCATGTTTCTTCATGGGGATATGCCTATGGATTCATGGGAGGTTCTCTACTTCTATTAGTCCATCTTGGATTACTACTTGGAAGCCCTCTAGACGGTAATATCAATCTTGCACTAGTCTTCGTTACTTCCTCATTGTGGTGGTGGGGCTTTGGATTGAAGATGTTCAAGAATACGCCAGAGCCAGAAATCGTCGGTACAGAAATGACCTTTGATAGCGTAGGTGATGCAGTAAAATTTTCATTTGGTGAAATCGTAAAGACGATGGGTGAAATCAAGAAATTCAAAGTACTTGCGACGTATCTATTTGCTTACTTAATGTTCTATGATGGTGTAAACACAATAAACGGAATGGCCAGTGCTTTTGGAGAATCAGTATTGAGAATTAATCCGAGTATGAATATTGCATTATTGTTGACAGTAAATATCGTTGCAATTCCAATGTCGATTGCCTTTGGAAGATTGGCCGATAAAACCTCTACCAAATTTGCTCTTCTGTTAGCATTGGGAATTTATTGTGCAGTTGCTATTACAGCAGTAGGTTTCGCTCCGTTGGAATTAGACCCTGCAGAAGACCATGAGGGATATGATTTCCAATATGATTGGAGTGAAACAGATTCTGTATACAAATTATCAACTCTGTATGATAGAGGTGTTGATGGTTGGGTGAGTGAATCTGGTGATGGTGATGCAGCATTTAGAGATTCATATCTTGTTTATTTGAATATGGATTCATTGACTGCTGCCGAAGCATCAGATTTTGCAGCTAGTGCGTTTAGCGAAACATCTCATCGTTTCTCAGTACACTTTGAAGATGGACCAATGGATACTATTGCAGTAGTCGGCGACCAGCATCCAACAATGCTAGATCAAGGTGGACCAATGGATTGGTGGCCTGAAACAATGCGAGATAATGTTTGGCAACCACTTGGCATTACCGTAAGTCTGCAATGGATTATTCTCGGTGTATTCGTCGGTGTGGTAATGGGTGCAGCAGGTGCTCAAGCACGTTCCATGTTCACAATGCTTATTCCAGAAAGCCGTACCACTGAATTCTTTGGTTTCTTTGGATTCATTGGTAAAGCAGCAGCGATGATTGGGCCAATATTGTATGCCCTTTCGGTCGCATTATTCGACAGTAGAGTTGCGATAATGTCTATTGTCGTGCTAATTGTTGCAGGTTCATGGCTCTGTTCAAGAGTAGATATTGAAGAGGGAATTAGAGTTGCAGCAGAAGAAGACGCAAGGGCAAGAGCAGAAGCTGAAAATTGAGATTATTGGTACATTTTTCCCATTATTCATAGGTGCAGTATTGGTCAATGACCGTTGTGTGGCAACAGCAACCTATTCAAGTGGCCTTGATGTGAGAAGGTTGTGCGCAGTGCGCACGCTGGATGTGTTTCCATGAGTGTACAAAAGTCAGCGTACCGTCAACCTGTAACCCCAGAGGGTCTCAAAGCCATTGAAAATGGAACTTTGACTTGGCTTGATGATGAGATGTATAACAATCTCAACACAGGTGTTCTAGAGCAATATCTAGAGGAGAAGAATCTTGAAGATTCGTTCGCAGTATCACATTGGAACACTAGTAAAGTTCTCTTGGGTATTTCAATCGGTGCAGTATTTTCAGGAGTTACTGCATATATTGGACTAAAATTAGGTTTGGCAATTTCCGCTGCTTGGTATATTGCCTACCTACTTGGTATGGCACTAAAGTGGAGCCCTTCCGAAGTCAATATTGCAACATCTGCAACAACAGGTGCAACTCACGCATCTACTGGATTTATTTTCACATTCCCAGCCATTTTCTTGTTGGCGACTAAACCACAGTATTTTTTGGCAACGGGTCCACTTATCACCCTCGATGATGGACAAACATTTACTCTTGCATTTATTGGAATTGTAGCTAGTATGTTTGCTGGATTCCTTGGAATTATGTATTTTATTATCTTTAGAAGAGTTTGGTTGGTAGAAGATCCATTGCCTTTGCCTGGTTTTGAAGCGACATTGAAGATGCTAGATATTGCCAGTGATGTTAGCACAGGTGCTGTAGAGCATGCAAGAGATTCTCTAAAGACAATAGGAATATGGACAGTATTGACGATGGTTGGTTTATTCATTGTTGAGTATCCACTAATTTGGTTAAACGATAAAAAGTTGACTTTGTTAGATTGGTTGGCTGAGAAGATTCACATTGGGGATTATGGTCTTGCAACATTTTACTCGCATGGAAAATTGCACCAACCATCTGGTATCAACGAAGATGGTTCTTCAATGAATTACACATACTGGTCTGAAGATACAGCATACAATCCATTTGCATACACATATATTGGACTTGCATTGACTCCATCGATGTTTGCAATTGGTTGGTTCATGAAGACAAGAGTCGCCTTCTTAGTCAATCTTGGTACAATCGTGGGGTGGTTAATCCTAGTGCCATTAGCGGTTGCAATGAATGTGCCAGTTTATGATGCACTCTCACAAACAAATAAACCGATTCAAGATTATGCAGCAATGGGTTCTTCAGGATACCCGCTACAAATGTTAGCGTTTTCAAAGACCATCCGAACAATTGCAATCGGTTCTATTGTTGGTGGTGGAATGTTTGGTTTGGCCAAGATGTACAAGACCTTCCTTACAATTTTCAAGGATATTGGTGCAGCATTCAAAGGAGAAGGAAGCCAAGAGTATATGCCGGACAAGGGATGGTATGAATGGCCATTGAAGCATATTCCAATCTTCATGGCAATTACTTTCTTTGCAATGATACTAATTTTCGCACTGGGTGGATTTTCAGTTGCTGCTGCTCTAGTGTTTGCAGTAGTTCTAATCTCTACAACTTTCTTACTTGGAGCAATTGCTGTAAGAGTAATGGGTGAAACTGGAATTGAACCTGTATCTGGGACTTCATTTATTGTTCTTCTAATGCTATTGGGAGTATTTTTGAACGCCCAAGATTTCTTACAATTAACCACTGAAGGCGCAGTGTTATTGGGGCTTGTAGGAACTACTGTATTTGGTTCGGCGATTTCAATGTCGGGAACAGTAATTGGAGATTACAAAAATTCACTCTATATCGGAAATCGACCATATCACATTTCTAAAGGAAACATCATGGGTGTTGTACCAGGTGCTATAATCGGTGCAGGTGTTGCAATCTTCTTGTCAATACAACTTGCTGAAGGAAGAATCGATCTAATTGCTCCTCAAGCAAATGCCTTTGCTACATTCTCTGTAATTTTTGCTGAAGGTCAAGGAGATTTGGTTTTACTCGGACTTGGATTCTTGCTAGGAATGTTTGTTGAATGGGCAACTGGTATGGGTACTTCATTCGGACTTGGAATGTATTTGGATGTTCCACACACACTTCCAATGTTAATTGGTGGTGTTGCTCGTGACAGATGGGAAGACAAGAAATTAACACCTCGTATCGAAAAGATAAAAGAAGAATCAGGGACAACTGTTGCTGAGAATCAACGGGCGCTAATTTTACTCAGCACCTTCATGGTGGCAGCAGGTCTGCTAACAGGAGAAGCATTCTTTGGAACAGAATCAAGTATTCTATCCTTTATTGATTCATTATTCAGCGAAAAATTCGTTACTTCATGGACTTGGTACGTATTGAGAATGGGTGGCTTTGTTGCAATCAATGTCATGGTTGGTGCAATGATATATTTCTTATTCAAGCGTGCAGGTGTTATCGGTGGAGAATCTAACGATGCAATCTTAGAAGCCTGAATTAGAGCGTGATTTGATGGATAAGCAAACAACCCCTATTTGGGTATGGGGTTTGTTAGTTGCAGCGTTAACTGGTGTTTCTAGTGCAGGCGCCATATTGCAGCATTTAGACAGTGTTCCACCATTGCTTAGGGCCAGTTGGAGATTACAAGCAACATCGGTAATATTAGCACCTCTAGCTATTTGGCAGTGGCGCACAATGGACCATGATTTGCGCAAGCGTGTATTTTCTCCTCAAGCACAAAAGGTAGTCTGGTTGAGTGGATTAGCTCTCGCATTACATTTTGGAACATGGGTTCCAAGTTTGGATAAAACATCTCTAACCCATTCTCTATTATTCGTCACAGCCCATCCATTGGTCATCGTTGTTGGAATGGTATTTTTGGCGAAGATAATGACGAATCAGAGAAGTCCAACGACGTTTGAGGTAATTGGAGCAGTACTAGGTGTTCTTGGAGCGGCAATAACGCTACTAGACCAGGGAGATGTACAAGGTTCACACACAGTTACTGCTTTTGGTGACTTCCTTGCATTTTTGGGAGCGATATTTGTTGTTGGATACATTGTTTGTGGAAAAATACTGAGATCTTGGATGCCAATTTTCATCTATGCATTTCCAGTGACTTTGATATCCTCAATATTACTGATTCCAGCATCGTTTATTCTCGAATCAAGTGCCAGTCAGTTTAGCCCATTTGGTTGGATTGAAATGCAATATCTGCCTTGGTTCCTACTTCTTGCGATGATAGGTGGACTTCTTGGCCACACTGGCTTGAACACTTGTCTGAGGTATATGTCGCCGCTTACAGTTTCAACTGCAGTTACTCTTGAGCCCTTATTGGGCTCACTAATAGGCTGGTTATTTTTTGACACAGGAGTTCCGGGATTTTGGACATGGATTGGTGGTCCAATACTAATTACTGGAATTCTATTTGTTATATTTGGAACGCCAGAATCTGATGTTGAAATAGAGAACACTATGGGTAAGGTGCCAGCACAATCAAATGAGGCGATACAATGACTTCAAAATCAGTAGACATTAATCCAAAAAATGGATGGCTGTTGTTGACCAATGATGATGGTATTGAAGCACTTGGTTTTCGTTTACTTGTTCAAGCATTACACCAAGCAGGTCATGCAATAATTGTTTTTGCACCTGCAGAAAACCAAAGTGCTACAAGCATGAGTATCAATCTCAATACATCAATGAAATTACGTCAACGCTCTGATTTAATCGAGGAATGGGACTTGTGTAATACCACTGACTCGCCACCAATACATCTCTATGAATTACATGGTAGGCCATGCGATACAATAATTGTAGCACTCGATGGAGGTCTTCAAAGATTGATTAAAGATATTGAACCGCGTCTTGTAATCTCTGGAGTAAACCTTGGCCCTAATCTTTCTCAAGATAGTTTGCACAGCGGAACAATGGGTGCTGCAAGAGAAGCAGGATTGTATGGTATGCCAGCGATTGCCTCTTCATTTACTTCGTTTGAGCCAGAAGGTATTGAGAATGCCATTAAGGCGACAGTTGAATTGGTTGAATCGGCACTCAAAGTGCTACCAGTTATTCCACAGAACAGATGTCGTCCACACATTGATATTACCGCAAATCACATTTCACGATGGCCTGAAATCCCTAAACATCCTGCTTGGGAAAGTGATCCTGTTACAGCACTTAGGAATGCATTTAGACATGGAGAGTTGATGCTCAACCTCAATGTTCCACCACAATGGGATGGAACTTGGGCTACTACCAGACTTGGAATGCGTTGGTATCGCAATGCAGTAATTTTTGATAATGGTGAAGATGTTGAAGGAGAACTCAGTGATGAAACTGCAACATTTACAATTGCAGGAGCGAAGATTGACCACGACTCTATTCTACAGGGTGATTGTGATGCAGTTGATGCAAATAAAGCCAGTATCTCCTGCATGCCAACATGGCCTCAAACCCATCCATTAGCTCTTGATGACAGACTACTTACCTGGACATTAGATGCTTGTGATGGCGGTACTCCTAATTGGCTTGTTGATTAGATTTGGATATGTTCCAAAATATGATGTGGTGATTGATTGAAGGATAAACTGAATCGTATTGTTTCAACACGATTATTGATAGTGATGGGTTTTTTGATTGGTTTTGGCCCTGTGATATTATTATTAATTTCGGGAATGAATGTTGAGGATGCACTTTTCGAGTTTGCATATTATAGAATAGAGTCAGCCCTATCCTTAAGGCAATTAGAAGGATATATCATCCCACTCGGATTGATATTGTTTTCTACAAAGCAACTATTATTCAAGAATGCAAAAATCAAGGAAAATATTAGCAGAGATATTTCATTGGTAATTACTCAATTATTGCTTGGGTATTTTTTGGCATATTCAACACTTTATCTGTTGCTTGATTTTTCCTTCTTCTTCGGTTCAGTCGGTGCAATGCCATTTGTATTAGGATATATTATCACCCTTCTCGTAGTCGATATGATTTTGTCAAATGATGAGTTGATTGAGTCCATTAACCAATCCTATCAAGAGAAAAAAAGTGTTCTAAATAAAACACAAATAATTGCAATTATTGAAGTAGGAATATTATTGGCAGCAGGCCTAGCATTGGCTCTTCCAAATACATGGGATATGAGTGGTTTTGCAGTAAATCAACCCGAATTAGAATCCGGGCAGTGGGGTAATATGGAATCTCAATATGCAGTTGTGGAAACAACAATTCCAGTATTCTCTTCGCAACCTGAATTCCAGTATTGGCCATCAGATGATGATGGTTCTGATTGGAATGTGCATATTTTTATTCCGAGAATTATTGACTCTGAATCAGACTCAAAGCGACTGGGTTTTGCTATTTACTTACATGGATACGGCGGAGCAGATGTGGAAGTATATCGTGATACACTGGAATTACTGTCATCAAGAGGGTTGGTTGTAATTTTTCCACAATATATCAGCGATTTAGATTTGAGCAGTGTTGATAGTGGTTTTGAATTAATTTATGAGGAGGGTGGTTCAAATCATCCTCAGCATCAAACACGCTATGATATGGCATGGCTTGGAATCAATAGGGCTATCTCAGCACTCAACATATCCAACGGTCAAGAATTAGCAGAAGTACTTCAACAACATACTGGTGCAAATACTACCATCGATATGACAAACCTTTGGATTGGAGGCCATAGTATGGGTGGTGGAACTACTTTTTCAGTTTTGGATAGAGGATTAGAACTTGGCTGGGGATCATCCTCTCTGCAGATATCACTAGAAGCATCATGGGTTCATGCACAAAGGGGTAATTCATTACGTGGAAATATGTCCAATTTACCAGATCATACCTGGGCTCAGTTAACTGAGTATTCTACAGACTATACAGTTCACCCATGTCAAGCAAGATGGCAACATTCCCGTATATCGCAGAGGGATTCAACAATTGCAATAAATGAGTCTCAAATTCAATACCTTAGGATTGATTCTGATTTTCATGGATTCCCTCGAATGATGGCCAGTCACTATATTCAAGCATCTTTTATTCATGATAACTTTGCAGATTTGGCCTATTATTCAAGAATTGATGCACAAGCGGCGAGAATTGCAACACAACCACAATTATTCACTGCAGATTCACAACTACTAATTTCAGCACAATCATTCCTTGGTGATGACAATCAGCAAATGACAGATTTAGGCCAATGGTCTGATGGAACCAAAGTCAATGGTATTACTATGATAGAATATCCGCTTTCCGAGCCAATCGTTGATGGGAGCTATTGCACTAATTAACGGGGAAAAATTAATTCTGGTGCTGGAGGAACTTCAGCGTATGATTTCTGTGCTGGGAAATTTGATGGAGGTGAATTAGGTGGTTTTTGCCTTAGTCGCTGGACGATTAGCATGGCAAGAACCATAGCAATGACTAGGCCTAAGATAATAGCCGCAGTTGAAGTATTAATTGGCAAATTAAAGAATCCATTTTCAACTTCAGGGTGATATACATCATAAACTATAGACCAATTCATTGAAACTGATTTTCTTCCATCTTCAACGAAAACAATAATCTCATATGGGGCAGATAGTCCGTTGTAGCTACAAATTTCAATAGCCAAGGATAAATTGTCTTTTTGACAATCATAAGGCCCTTCAAACAATGTTTTATTGGTGCTGATTATTTGACCATTTCTCCACCAAATATAACTGATGTTTAATTCCTCCATTTGCTCAACTGTTAGGTTTAATTCCACCTCCAAGAACAATGAATCAGCGGTAGCATTGAGAACTATACTTGTGTTGCTTGGACTTCGTGCAATATGTTGTTGTCTATCCACGTCCTCGTCAATAAATCCATCACAATTATCATCTCTTCCATTCCATTGTTCTGAACGGTTTGGGGCCGTTTCAAAGCGTGTATCATCACACTCCTCGAACCAGCGATAACCGTCACCATCATTATCCAAATCAGCAACCAAAGGGTCGGTCATCGTAATCAAAACCTCTTCACCATCAGACAAGCCATCGTCATCTGAATCAGAGTCAAATGGGTCAGTGCTCAAGTTGGTAAATTCATCATAGTCCAGCAAACTATCGTTATCAGCATCGGTTGAGAAAAATGCTTCGTCAATCAAATTATTGCAATTATTATCAATTCCATCTAGTGATTCAATAATACTAGGATTGCGTAATGGGTCTTCATCATCACAATCCTCAAACCAATAATATCCATCTACATCACTATCATTGTCCGCAATCAAGGGGTCGGTCTGATAAATGAATAATTCAGCATCATCTCGCAGCAGGTCCCCATCGGTATCGGGAAGACTGATGTTTGTTCCATAGATATGATACTCCTCGTAATCGGATAGATTATCACCATCTGTATCTGTTTGGTTGAAACCTTCATCCCAAAAACCATCACAATTATCATCGATACCGTTGAGTTTCTCAATTGCTCCAGGGAATATTAGAGGATTGCTATCATTACAATCATTAAACCAGTAATATCCATCTTGGTCAGAGTTTGGATCGTAAACCAAAGGATTGCTTTGATATTGCAATACCTCTGCACCATCACTCAAACCATCTGAATCAGTATCAGTTCGTAGAGGGTCGGTGAGGTTAACCAATACCTCAATACCATCATTCAAACCATCTCCATCAGTATCCTTGACCAAAGGGTTCGTGCCGTTTATCAGAACCTCCACACCGTCTGAAAGAAGGTCGTCATCAGAATCAAAATCTAACGGGTCTGTGAGGTTTACGAGTATTTCTATACCATCATCCAAACCATCTCCATCGGTATCCGCAAGGTTAGGGTCGGTTGCTGAAAGCATCACCTCATAACCATCGTTAAGTTGGTCGTCATCACTATCTGCATCATGTGGGTCCGTAAAGTAAACCTCTGTTTCATTGCGATCGGTTAGTAAATCTCCATCGGAATCAACATCTCGGTCAGTTCCATACAGTATCATTCCCCATTCATTAATCGTGCCAACATCGCCATTACCTTTGTCTTCAGCACTCAAAATCCATTCTCCTCGACTGTCTTCTCCCCAATGTTGTACAGTAGAAAATCTCCAATCTGCATAATTATTATTGGCATCGCTGTGTTTTTCTGTAAGAATACTCTTCATTCCAGATGGAGCGGTGAGAATTAGTTCTACATCTCCACGGAAAGTATGGTCAATGTCAACATAGACATCAATACTCTCAAGGTGAAGAGGCTCGGTAATGTTAGCAGAAAGGTTGACCGGCGAACCTGAATTATCAGGAATTTCAAGATTTACTGTTTGCATACCAGTTGAGACATTCATTTCAGACTCCACAAGAGACCACTGTGCTGCAAGATTTACCGCAGCAGAAGCATCAACTACCCCGAATCCATATTTGTGGCTAACCAAATAACCATCTCCATTTGTAGTCCAAGAAGAATCGCTCGCATCGTTTTTACGAGATGTTTCTACCAACACGTGTTGAACATCTCGCCAAGTTAGGTTAGGGTTGGCTTCGAGCATCAATGCGATGACTCCTGAAACGAGTGGTGTTGCAGACGATGTACCTCCAAAGGAATCGGTATAATCACTCGATGTATATCCGTCAGCACCTTCAATATCTGTTGTTGTTATTGATTCTCCGTCACCATTTGATGGTGCTGCTACCAATATATTTGCGCCAGGTTCAGCATAATAGGATTGTTCACCTTTGTAAGTTACCGCAGTGACTGCGATTACATACCTTAGATTCGCGTATCCATCATTATTGGAATTGTCATCATTACCCAATCCGTTTCCAGCTGCCCATGTAATGATATTACCAAGGCCTCCTCGTCCATTTTTGTAACTGGCTTCCATAGCAGCGAGCATCAATGGCCCAGGACCTTCCAATGTCTCTCCGTTATCACTTGGACCCCATGAGTTAGAGTAAATATCGATCATCTGGTTTTCATGCCCGAGTGCATTAGATTCCCGAATGTCGGTCGTGCTGCAAGAAATCAATTGCAATCCTGCTAAACCCGCTTGTGGCGCAGCACCTGAAACACCCAAACTATTGTTTCCAACAGCTGCAGCAACACCTGCAGCAGCAGTGCCATGCGCATTATTGGATGATGGAGTTGGGTTTCCATCATCGCCACAGAAATCATAATCCAAAGTGGATTGATAATAGTCATCAAGGTCTGGATGATTCCAATCTAAGCCATCATCCACAATGCCGATAATAACTCCTGAACCCTGATAGTTATTCCAAGCCCCTGTTAAATTAGCATCTTCACCTACAGTTCCACCGGATTGCCCTGTATTTTCAAGATGCCATTGGTCTGAGAATTTAGGGTCATTAGGTATCCAACGTGGAGTTTGTTGACGCTCAACCAAGGGATATGCAGCCTCTATGAGTCTTTCCTCCAGCATTTCTTCAACGATTGACAGACTATCAGTTCCAAGTTCCATCAACCATGCTCCTTCTAGTTGAGGTAATGAGAGTCCTACAGGAGTTCTGCTTATTGCGACCCATGAAGATACATTGGACAATACTTCTCCAGAATATTGTGACAAGTCGCTTACTCGGGCAAGGGATGATTGTATGCCTTGGGAATATGTGGAAATAACATTTTCTTCAGGGCTCAGAGCTAGTGACCAAGACTTATTTTCATCTTCTGATAATAGGCTATCAACATTATTTTGCACATTTATTTCAGCAGGTAAAATTGACAAGCACATTAGAACAACTAATGCAAGTGCTTGCGACCTCATAATACAGGCTATGCTCGGTCCTTCATATTGCTAACGGT
>ERZ1046740.1215-NODE-1215-length-18559-cov-6.086089_pt1 | contig 18559 bp, 17 predicted proteins | sample MGYA00383093_ERZ1046740 | MGnify/ENA primary metagenome ERZ1046740 (study PRJEB29581, sample SAMEA5548363) | metagenome | biome: marine; feature: coastal; material: water | depth 25 m | study: Short-term variability in the microbial, nano- and picoplankton... | reverse complement strand
ACATTCCTACAAGAGTAAAAATTAAGTTATAAAAACTAAAAACGTACCCCATAAAATTACCTACACACAAGTATGATTGATTTTTGAACACCAATGGATCTGCCACGCTCACTTTTTTAAAAACTAGTACAAGTTTTTTTATACCTTTAGCTCAATTTAAAACCAATACAAATGAAATTTCAATTTATTCTTATGATATTTTTATTCAGTTTATTTTCGTGTAACTCAAAACAAAAGAAACCAGCCGAAAACCTATATCACATTTCCATAAATAATTTACAAGGCGAGCCTATCAATTTGGCTGATTTTAAAGGAAAAAAAATATTGTTTGTAAATGTAGCTTCAAAGTGCGGATTTACACCTCAATACGCAGGTTTACAAGAATTACACAAAACCTATAAAGAAAAATTAGTGGTAATTGGAGTTCCCTGCAATCAGTTTAGAGAACAAGAACCGGGAAATGCTTCTCAAATTGAAGCTTTTTGTAAGCAAAACTATGGTGTTGATTTTTTAATGACAGAAAAAGTTGATGTTAAGGGAGAAAAACAACATCCTCTTTACACATGGCTTACTAATAAGGAAATGAATGGTGTTAAAAACAGTTCGGTAAAATGGAATTTTCAAAAATATTTAATTGATGAAAACGGAACGTTAGTAGATTATTTTTATAGTATAACCAAGCCATTGAGCAAAAAAATTACCAACAAGCTCTAACATAATTTTCACTTTATTTAAACGCTTATTCTTGTAAATAAGCGTTTTTTTATTATTTTCGCTTAAATTATTAGCATTAACCTCTAATTTTATTAGCTAAATGAATTATCTTACTAAAAACATCAAACACTTAAGAGTTTTAAAAGGTTTAACCCAAGAGCAATTTGCTGAGGAAATGAACGTTTCACGCTCAAGAATTAGCTCTTATGAAGAACATAGAGCCACTCCTCCAATTGAATTTATAATACAACTTTCAGATTTTTTTAATATTCCAATTGATGCATTCATTAAAAATGATTTAACAAGTGCCAATGATATTTCGTTTATTGAAATAGGAAATAAAAGAGTACTTTTTCCTATTACTGTAAATAGTGAAAATGAAGATTTAATTGAATTAGTTCCGGTAGAAGCTTCCGCAGGTTATTTACGCGGTTATGCAGACCCTGAATATATTGAACATTTGAATAAAATTAAATTACCTTTTTTACCAACAGGTACACACAGAGCATTTCCTATTAAAGGTGATTCTATGCTTCCTGTAAAAAGCGGCTCATATATTGTTGCAAAATTTATTGAAAGTGTTTACGATATAAAGGATAGTAAAACATACATTATACTTTCTAAAAGTGAAGGTATGGTGTATAAACGTGTGTTTAAACAAATTGAAGAACATAAAATGTTATTAATGGTTTCCGATAATAAAAAATACGATCCGTATTACTTACCTATAAATGATATATTGGAAATTTGGGAATTTACTTGTAGTATAAACACACAAGAATATGACGAGCACGAACTTAAAATAAGTAGTATTGCCAGTATGCTAACACAATTAGGCGTTGAGCTAAAAGAATTAGAAAAATCATTTAATTAATGTACGCTATAGTTGATATAGAAACTACAGGTCACAGCTCAAAAATAACAGAGATTTCTATACTTGTTTTTGATGGCTCTAAAATAGTTGATGAATTTACAACATTGGTAAACCCAGAATGTATCATCCCTCCTTTTATTACAAATTTAACAGGAATTACCAATGCAATGGTTGGCAACGCACCTAAGTTTTATGAAATTGCCAAACAAATTACCGAAATAACAAAAAACACCATATTTGTTGCTCACAATGTAAACTTTGATTATAATATTATACAGCAGGAATACAAAGATTTAGGCTTTGATCTTAAACTAAAAAAACTGTGTACCATCCGCTTGTCACGAAAATTAATTCCAGGTTTAAAATCGTATAGTTTAGGAGCGCTTTGCTCCACGCAAAACATTGCTATTAACAACAGACACCGAGCAAAAGGTGATGCTGAAGCCACCGTTATTTTATTTAAAAAATTATTACACTTAGACATTGATAATAATGTATTTAATTCCTTTTTAAATCCAAAATCAAGACAAGCTTCTTTACCTCCAATGTTATCGAAAAGTACCATAGATGGTTTACCCACAAATCCGGGGGTTTATTATTTCAAAAATGAAAAAGATGAAATTATATATATTGGAAAAGCTATTAATATAAAACAACGTGTTGTTAGTCATTTTTACGACAAATCGAAAAAAGAAGTAACTATGTGCCTTGAAACTTCAAACATTACTTTTTCAAAAACAGGTAGTGAATTACTGGCTCTTTTATTGGAATCTTCTGAAATAAAAAAGTGGCTGCCAAAATACAACCGTGCACAACGAAGAGCTCAGGAAAGTATTGGTTTATTTAGTTATGAAGACCGTAATGGTATAAAACATATTGCTTACAACAAGCTGAAGTTAGTTACAAATCCTTTAATGAAGTTTAGCAATACTACAAAATGTAGGTTATTTATTGAAAAAATGTGTGAGGAGTTTGAATTATGCCCAAAATACTGTCATTTACAGTCGAACGTTTCAAGTTGTTTTCATTTTCAGCTAAAAAAATGCAAAGGTGTTTGTAATGGAAAAGAATCAATAGCAGCCTATAATAAAAGAGTAGAAAAAGCTATCAATTCTATTAAATTTCAATCAGAAAATTTTGTGATTAAAGAAACAGGACGAACAAATAACGAAATTGCATTCGTTTTAATTTTAAATGGTATTTACAAAGGCTTTGGTTATACCAATGCAAAAAAAGAACTCCAGTCTGCGAATGATTATTTTCAGCTAATAGAACCACAAAAAGACAATAATGACGTTAAACGAATTTTAAATTCGTATTTAAAAAAGAAACCTCATAACATTGAATTATTAAATAGCGATTTTATAGCTCATGATTCTTTTGATTTATTTAATTTTCAAGCATGAAAACCGCCACAGTAAAAGAACTTAAAAATGAATTATCACATTATACTCAAAGCGAATTAATTGAGTTGTGCTTGCAATTGTCGAAATTTAAAAAAGAAAATAAAGAATTACTGACTTATTTATTATTTGAAAAAGGGAACGAAGAGGCATTTATTCAAGGCGTAAAAACTGAAGTTGATAAGCAGTTTGAAACAATTAACACCAATTCATATTTCTACATTAAAAAAAGTGTAAGAAAAATATTGAGAATTATTAAAAAGTATATTCGTTATTCTAAAAATAAGGAAACTGAAATTGAACTGCTACTCTACTTCTGCAAAAAAATGAAAGCATTTAAACCATCCATAAAAAATCACACTGCTTTAGAAAATATTTTTAAAAGAGAGTTAATTGCTCTAGAAAAGAAAATTTCAATGGTACATGAAGATTTACAATTTGACTATGGAATAGAATTAAATTTACTCTATAATTAGTTTTTAGCTTCCTATTTAATCTTATATTTTTTATATTTCTATTACTAACTCATCATAAGCCAAAAACACATTTGACGGGAGTGTTTTCTCTACATCTGCATGAAAACCAAGTAAATGACTAATGTGCGTTAAATAGGTTTTCTTTGGATTTAATTCTTCAATTAAATTCAAGGCTTCTTCTAAATTTAAATGAGAATGATGCCATTTATGCCTGATACAGCTTAAAATTAGAACATCTAAGTTTCTTAATTTTTCTTTTTCTGAAAATTCTAATGTTTTCACATCCGTCAAATAAGCAACCTTTCCAAATTTAAATCCAAGAATATTCAGTTTTCCATGCTTTACCTGAATTGGAGTTACTTCAAAATTTTGAAGTTTAAAAGGCTCATTATCAATTTCAATAGAATGAATACTTGGAGCTCCAGGATACTTGTTTTCTTCTTTAAAAATATAATCAAATCTCTTTTTCAGTACCTCAATAACATTTTTTTGAGCATACATAGGTACTTTTCCCATTTTAAAGCAAAACGGACGCAAATCGTCAATTCCAAAAGTATGATCAGCGTGTTCATGAGTAATCAAAACACCTTCAATTTTACGTACGTTTGCCCTAAGCATCTGGTATCTAAAATCAGGTCCGCAATCAACAACATAGGTGTAATTCTCCCATTCAACTAAAATAGAAACTCTTAATCGTTTATCCCTTTTATCGTCAGAAAAACAAACAGGATGAGAGCAATTTATTGCAGGAATTCCTTGAGAAGTACCAGTACCCAAAAATGTAATTTTTAAACTCATAAAAGTTTTATTAATAATTTAGACGCTACAAATATATTATTAATATGTGATCAAAAAATATTTGCATATTTAATTATATGAATATTAATTTTCTTCTAAAATTGTTAGAATAATTACATAATTATCATAAACAAGGGTGTTTTTCATATTTTTTTACAATCTGTGATTTTTATCAATATTTGTTCTCTATGAAAAATTTAACTTTATCTTTGTTTAAAAAATTTACCCCAATGAAAGGAGTCCGTTTTCTAATTAATCCTACTCAAATTTTACATTTAATAGTCTTACAAGTAAACTTCCTTTATTTTAAAATAATAATTCAAATCAAATCATAAAATTTACTTTTAAAAATTAATAATCATATGAAAATAGGCGTTTTAAAAGAACATAAAAAAGGTGAAAGGCGTGTAGCTATTTCACCTAATATTGCCAAACAGCTCATTGACAAAGGTTTTAAAATTTTAGTAGAAGATGGCGCTGGAGAATCATCGTCATATAAAAATTCCGATTACAAAACCATTGGAGCAAGTGTTGAAAAAAGAGGAGTTGTTTTTAAAGAAGCTACAATTTTAATAAAGATCAATCCTTTTGATGAAGAAGATTTAAAATTGGTAGATAATGGTCATATTTTAATGAGTCAGTTATTTCATATTTCAAATAAGGAATTAATTGAAGCAATTGCCGCTAAAGGTGCTACAGCATTTTCAATGGATGCTATGCCAAGAATTACAAGAGCTCAGGATATGGATGTCTTAAGTTCTCAGAATAATTTAGCAGGTTATAAAGCAGTTATTAAAGGTGCTTATGAAATGACTAAAATTTTTCCTTTAATGATGACTGCTGCGGGTACTATTACACCTTCTAGAGTATTAATTTATGGTATTGGTGTAGCTGGTTTGCAAGCTATAGCAACAGCAAAACGGCTGGGCGCTGTTGTTGAAGCGACTGACATTCGCTTAGAAACAAAAGAACAGGCAGAATCATTAGGTGCTAAATTTATTTCGGTAGATAATTCAGGAGAACAAGAAAGTGAAGGTGGTTATGCCAAAGAAGCTTCTGAAGATTATGCTCGCCGACAAAAAGAAGCGGTTGATGCTTCGCTATTTAAAGCTGATTTAGTAATTACAACTGCAATGGTTCCTGGAAGAAAATCTCCAGTATTAATTACTGAAGAACAAGTTAAACAAATGAAAAATGGTGCAGTCATAATTGACTTAGCGGCTGCCCAAGGCGGAAATTGCGAATTAAGTAAAATTAATAAACCTGTACTTAAACATGGTGTAAAAATATTTGGTACAACCATTGCCCCTGAAAGTGTTTCAACAAATGCCAGTGATTTATATGCTAAAAACATGTTTAACTTCTTAGTTCATTTAACTAATGAAGACTGTGAGTTCAACTGGGATTTAGAAGAAGAAATTACGGATGGTACTTTAATAGTCCACGAAGGTAAAATTAAAAAAAATTAAAAATTAAAATATGAATCAATTAATAGAATTTTTACAAGATAATCTTGAATTAATATATATCCTCATATTAGCGATATTTATTGGTCTTGAACTTATTAAAAACGTTCCAACTGTTTTACATACACCTCTTATGTCTGGTGCAAATGCTTTAAGTGGAGTTGTAATTGTAGGAGCTATTTTAGTAATGCTTCAATCAGATCCAGAAAATTATTTGGCTTTAGCATTAGGTTTTATTGCTGTAGTACTCGGAATTATAAATGTTGTTGGTGGTTTTGCAGTTACCGACAGAATGTTACAAATGTTTAAAAAGAAAAAATCATGAGTATTACATTAAGTATTATTTATTTAATAGCAACAGTAACATTTGTTGTTGGTTTAAAAATGTTAGGGCATCCTGAAAGCGCAAAAAGAGGTAACTTAACTGCTGCCATTGGAATGGGGATTGCTATTTTAGGAACAATTTTTCTAAGTGAAAGAGAAGTTCCAACCATTATTTATGTATTAATTGGATCAGCCATTGTTATTGGTGGAATTATTGGTTGGATTATTGCTATTAAAGTTGAAATGACCAAAATGCCTGAACTGGTATCATTATTCAATGGTTTTGGTGGAGCAAGTGCTATGCTAATTGGATTGGTTGAATTTAGCAAAAATATTGGTGTGGATCAGGCTGATAAAGCTTCAGCATCAATCATAACCACTATAATAGCCGCAATTGCTATTGGTGGTATCACTTTTACAGGTAGTTTAATTGCTTGGGCAAAATTAAATGGATCTATGAAAGATATTCGATTACCAAAATACAACCTCATAAACAATTTATTATTCATAGGTCTGGTTGCTTTTGGAGCATATATTGTATTAATGAATACCGATAGTTCGATATTAATGTACTCATTGTTACTTGCGTCACTAGTTTATGGAGTATTATTTGTAATTCCTATTGGAGGAGCTGATATGCCTGTGGTAATTTCATTATTAAACTCATTAACAGGTATAGCCGCTGCAATTACAGGTATTTTATATGGAAATATGGTAATGTTAGTTGGTGGTATTTTAGTTGGATCTGCTGGTTTAATATTAACTTTTGCTATGTGTAAAGCCATGAATCGCTCACTTTCAAATGTTATATTTGGAGCTTTTGGTGGTGGTGGTGATGTTGCTGCCAGTGGTGGTGGTAAAATTGGTGGTACAGTCAAAAAAACAAGCGCAAGCGACTCGGCAGTATTACTAAATTATTCTGATAATGTTGTAATAGTTCCTGGTTATGGTTTAGCTGTAGCACAAGCACAACATGTTATACATGAATTAGAAGAATTATTGACTAAAAAAGGTGTGAATGTAAAATATGCCATACATCCAGTTGCAGGTCGTATGCCTGGTCATATGAACGTATTATTGGCTGAAAGCAATGTTGACTATTCAAAATTAATTGAAATGGATGATATCAACCCTCAGTTTCCTAATACGGATGTTGTTTTGGTTGTTGGTGCAAATGACGTTGTAAACCCGGCTGCACATAATGACCCAACGAGTCCAATTTACGGTATGCCAATTTTAGATGTTGAAAACGCAAAACATATTATAGTAAATAAACGTAGTATGAAACCTGGTTATGCAGGAATAGAAAACGAACTTTTTTTCAATCAAAAAACAAATATGCTTTTTGGTGATGCTAAAGATGCGTTAACAGAACTGGTTAATGAGTTAAAAAATATGTAATTCAAACTGTTTTAAATAGAAAAAAGGGTGAAATTAATTTTTCACCCTTTTTTTATGTGAATAATTAGATGTGTTTACATTCAAATTTTATTAATTTTGCTACACCTAAAAAAAATAACAGATGGCACTTAAATTAAAAGGAGATATTGAAATTAATGACGTCCCTTCAAGCAAAGCAAAAGCCTTAAAACTTAATTTAAACAAATATATTTACGGAACATTTGCTGAAATTGGTGCTGGTCAAGAAACTGTTCGTCAATTTTTTAGAGCTGGCTGTGCTTCCGGAACCATTGCAAAAGCAATGAGTGCTTATGATAAGGACTTTTCAGATGCAATTTATGGCATTGAAGATGATAGGCGTTATGTAACGGAAACACGTCTTAAAAAAATGATAACTCATGAAATTGAGTTAATGGAAGACAGGCTTAATAGAAAAAAACATCCTGGAAAAATGTTTTTTTCTTATGCAAATACTGTCACCACTATTGATTTTGCAAAAAAATTCAAAGGTCATGGATGGATTGGAATAAAATTTCAACTAGACCCATTAGAAAAATACAATGAAATAATTCTTCATGTTAGGTTTAAAGAAACTGATGCTAAATTACAGCAAGAAACATTAGGAGTACTGGGTGTTAATTTGATTTATGGTGCTTTCTACTTACACGACAAACCTAAAGAATTATTAAAATCATTATATGACAATTTGCATACTGTTCAAATTGAAGTAGACATGATAAATTTTTCTGGTCCACGATTTTCATATGTAGATAATAGACTTATGAGTTTGCTGTTAGTTAAAAACGGATTTACAAACGCAGTAATGTTTGGATCTGATGGAAATAACTTATTGCCTGCGCAACAACTGTTCAAAGCTAATATTCTTGCTCTAAGAGGAAGTTTTAGACCTGTTACAAAAGTAAATATGGACATGTTCAAATCGGCTAAAAACCTTTTCCTTCAAGAAAAAAAAGTTGATGAAAAAAATTCAAAATTTATTTTTGAAATTTCACTAACTAACCTACTTTCTGAGGGAGAAATTGATGAGAGAGATTTTTTAGACAGAGCAGAACTATTATGTTCTTTAGGATTAACTGTAATGATTACCAATTTCAAAGAGTATTACAAGCTAATTGAATATTTTTCAGAATATACCAAAGCACGGTTAGGCTTGGCAATGGGTACACAAAGTTTTATCCAAATATTTGATGAAAAATACTACAGAAATTTAAGTGGTGGAATTTTAGAAGCTTTTGGAAAATTATTTTTTAAAGATTTGAGAGTATACCTGTATCCAACAAAAGATATTGCTACCGGTCAACTTAAAACCAGTGAAAATTTAAAAGTACATCCTCGTATGAAAGAATTATATAAATTCTTCAAATACAATGGAAAAGTAGTTGATATTAAAGATTATAATCCTGATTATTTAGAAATTTACGCTCGTACAATCTTAAATATGATTGCAACTGGAAAAAATGGATGGGAAGAAATGCTGCCTGAAGGAATAGCTGAAACTATTAAAAGTCATCGATTGTTTGGGTATTCGCGAAGAAGATTTCTCGAATAAGTTTCTTTTTTTTGTAATTCTTTTAAACCTTCAGTACATTTATTTGTCTAAACTAAAATTAGTTACGTGATAGATGAAAATCAATTAGTTTCTTTACTTAAAAATAGTAAAACTCAGGAAAAAGCATTTCGCAATTTGATTTCGCTCTATAAAGAGCGTATTTACTGGCATATACGTAAAATTGTTTTAAATCATGAAGATACTGATGATATACTTCAAAATACATTTATAAAAGTTTTTAAAAACATTCATTCGTTTAACGAAGAAAGTAAACTTTATACCTGGATTTATAGAATTGCCACAAATGAAGCAATTACCTTTATCAATAAAAAAGCCAAACAACGCCAAGTTGACTTGAGTGAATTACAGACACAAATGACTCATAATTTACAACAAGACGAACTTTTTAATGGAGAAGAAATTCAATACATTTTACAAAAAGCTATAATTACTTTACCACAAAAGCAGCAATTGGTTTTTAATATGAAATATTTTGATGAAATGAAATACCAAGAAATGTCTGAAATTTTAGACACATCAGTCGGAGCGCTTAAAGCATCTTACTTTCATGCTGTCAAAAAAATTGAAAAATATATTAAGGCTTATTAAACTATTTATGTTTTAATAAGTCAAAAAGTTAGTAATGAATAAAAAAGAAACCCATAAAATAGCGTCAATACTAAGCGAAATTTCTCATTTAGGGGCAGGTTTTGATGTTCCAAAAAACTATTTTGCAGCACTCGAGGAAAAACTTGTTTCTGAAATGAATATTCAAAGTTTTCAGAAAAAATCTAAAAAAAATAATTTTCAAGTTCCACCAACTTATTTTGATGAAATTGAAGAAAGTGTTATTTCAAAATTAAAGGCTGAAACATTTGATAAGACTGCGGAAAAAGAAATTCCTGATAATTATTTTGATACTTTAGAAGATCGAATTATTGAAAAAATAAATAATAGGCCGAAGGTAATTTCATTAAAATACCGACTTTTAAAAGTGGCAATTCCACTAACAATTGCAGCATCATTGCTGCTAATTTTTACTTTATCAAACAATCCAAAATCAGTTACTTTTGATTCTATTGCAACAAATGATATACAAAACTGGATTGATGAAGGGAATTTAGAGTTGGATGCTTTCAATTTAGCTACTATTTACAATGACATTGAACTAGATGAAAGTTATTTTGGTGCATTAATTAGTGATAATGAACTACAAGAATATTTAGATTTAGATACTATTGAACAACTTATATTAGAAAATTAAAAACAGCAACATGAAAAAAACACTACTCATACTATTCGTTTTAATGTTCTCAATAAACAGTGTGCAATCACAGAGAATGAACAAAGAACGAATAAAACTTTTAAAAACTTCATATTTGACCGAAGCTCTAGACTTATCAAGTAATGAAGCAGAAAAATTTTGGCCTATTTACAACAAGTATTCTAATAAAATTCAGAAATTGAAATTTTCTTTGGAGGGCGGAATGATTAGAAATATTAAGCAAGCCGGTGGCATTGAAAATATTTCAGAAAGTGATGCCCAAAAATTAATAGCTACAACTATAACTTCAGAACAACAAATTACTGAATATAAAACTGAAATGTTAAATAAATTATCTAATATTATTTCAGCAAAAAAGCTATTAAAACTTCATAAAGCTGAACGCGACTTTAACAGAAAGTTATTACATGAATTTGGAAAAAGAAGAAGATTGCAAGGGAAATAAAATAAGTTTATAAACTTTAAATCTTTTAGATAAACAAAAAGGGTAACTAATAAATTAGTTACCCTTTTCTAAAGTACATTCGCCAGCCATAGCTAGTGTACCGTTTTTTACAAGCTATTTAAACTAGCTTTAATAGTTTCAATTTTTGCCAAAGCATCAGATTCTTTTTTACGTTCGTTTGCAATAACCTGCTCTGGGGCATTGTTCACAAAACGCTCGTTACTCAACTTCTTTTGAACAGATTTTAAGAAACCTTCATTGTATTTTAATTCTTCTTCCAGTTTAGCTTTTTCAGCTTCCACATCAATAGCATCACCCATTGGAATAAAATACTCATTGGATTTTACTCTAAAACTCAATGCTCCATCTACTTTCTCGCCCACATAATTAATGGATGACAAGTTACCTAATTTTTCAATAACAGCATCAAAATCTTTACTTACAGTATCATTATTTAATACTGAAAAATCAATCTTATTTTTAAATGCAATATTTTTGTCTTTTCGTATGTTTCTAATTCCTGATATAACTTCAGAAGCCACTTTAAAATCCGCAATCAAAGATTTGTTCACATTAACCATTTTTGGATATGCTGCTATAATTAAAGCCTCCTCAGGTGTTCTATCTGAAATATGCTGCCAAATTTCTTCAGTTAAAAATGGCATAAATGGATGTAATAACTTTAAATTATTTTCTAAAAATTCAATTACTCTTTTCAATGTTTTTTGATCAATTGGTTGCTGATAAGCAGGTTTTACCATTTCTAAAAACCAAGAAGAGAAATCGTCCCAAATTAATTTGTAAATACTCATTAAAGCCTCACTAATTCGGTATTGATCAAAAGATTTCTCTAACTCTGCTAATGTTTGCTGAAACTTAGCTTCATACCAATCAATAGCAATTTTTGCTGATTGCGGTTGTTCAATTTCTGAAGAAACTTCCCAACCTTTTATCAATCGAAATGCATTCCATATTTTATTCGAAAAATTACGTCCTTGTGCACACAAATCTTCATCAAAAAGTAAATCGTTTCCGGCAGCAGAACATAATAACATTCCAACACGAACACCATCTGCTCCATATTTTTCCATCAATTCAATTGGATCTGGAGAATTCCCTAGCGATTTAGACATTTTTCTACCTTTACCATCACGAACAATTCCTGTAAAATATACATTGGAAAAAGGTTTTTCGTCTCTGAATTCGTATCCTGCAAAAATCATACGCGCCACCCAAAAGAAAATAATATCAGGTCCCGTAACCAAATCGTTAGTTGGGTAGTAGTATTCAATTTCTTCGTTATCAGGATTTCTAATTCCATCAAAAACAGAAATTGGCCATAACCAAGAAGAAAACCAAGTATCTAATGCATCTGGATCCTGAGTTAAATCATTCGTTGTTAATTCTTGGTTTTTTGTTTTAGCTTTAGCTTTCTGAAGAGCTTGCTCAATAGTTTCGGCAATAACATAATCCTCTACTCCATCACCATAAAAATAAGCCGGAATTTGATGTCCCCACCATAACTGACGAGAAATATTCCAATCTCTTATATTTTCTAACCAATGGCGATACGTATTATTATAATGTTTTGGGAAAAACTTAACTTCTTCATCTTCCAAAACAGCTTTTAATGCTGGTTTTACAATGGTATCCATTTTCAAAAACCATTGAGCTGAAATTTTAGGCTCAATAACTACTTTTGTTCTTTCAGATGTACCTACTTTATGCATATGTTGTTCAATTTTCACTAAACAACCCAATTCTTCCAATTCTTTGGTAATTTCTTTACGAACAACGAATCGATCTTTTCCTTCATAATGCAATCCAAAAGAATTCAGAGTAGCATCGTCATTAAAAATATCAATAACTTCTATGTTGTGCTTTTCACCTAAAACCTTATCGTTTTGATCGTGAGCAGGTGTTACTTTTAAACAACCTGTACCAAACTCAATATCAACATAATCATCTTCAATAATAGGAATTACTCTATTAACAATTGGTACAATTGCCTTCTTTCCTTTTAAATGCGTAAAACGCTCATCATTTGGGTTGATACATATTGCTGAATCACCTAAAATAGTTTCAGGGCGCGTAGTTGCAATCGTTAACACATCATCACTTCCTTCAATTTTATAATTTAGATAATATAAATTTCCTTGTTTTTCTTCAAAAATTACTTCTTCATCAGACAAAGTTGTTTTCGCAGAAGGATCCCAGTTTACCATTCTATAACCACGGTAAATTAATCCTTTTTTATACAAATCAATAAACACTTTGTTAACAGCTTCACTTAAATCAGCATCCATGGTAAACTTTGTACGTTCCCAATCACAAGAAGCACCAAGCTTTTTTAACTGCTCTAAAATAATTCCACCATGTTCAGCGGTCCAATCCCAAGCATGCTTTAAAAATTCATCACGAGTTAAATCTGATTTTTCAATACCTTGTTCCTTTAATTTAGCAACAACTTTGGCTTCTGTAGCAATAGATGCGTGATCAGTTCCAGGCACCCAACAAGCATTTTTACCTTTTAAACGTGCTCTTCTAATTAATACATCCTGAATGGTATTATTTAACATATGTCCCATATGTAAAACCCCAGTTACATTTGGTGGAGGTATTACAATTGTATAAGGTTCTTTTTCATTTGGTGTAGAATGAAAAAAATTGTTTTTCATCCAGTAGTCATACCACTTACCTTCTACATCTTTAGGATTATATTTTGTTGCTAAACTCATTTTTGGTCTAATATTTGTAAACTAATTTGCAAATGTACAATTATCAGTCTTAACATAAAATATTTTGAAAGCATAAAAAAATAATTAACTTTACACTTTAAATAAAATAATTATGAAAAGAATAGTAACCCTTTTATTTATTGGATTTTCAGTAATTTCAATGAATGCACAGGAAAATAAACAACCCACCAAAGTAGTTGATTTAAATGCACCGGCATTTGAATTTGTTAGCGATGTGATTGATTACGGAAAAATTAAACAAAATGCTGATGGCGTTCGTGTTTTTAAATTCAAAAATGTGGGGAAATCTCCTTTAATTATTAGTCGTATCCAATCAAGTTGTGGATGTACGGTTCCAAAGAAACCTACAGAACCAATTAAACCGGGTGAAACAGGAGAAATTGAAGTAAAATATGCAACAAATAGAGTTGGTGGCTTTTCAAAAACAATTACAGTATACTCTAATGCTAATGAAAAAGTAAAAAGGCTTAGAATTAAAGGTATTGTTTCAAAACCTGAATCACCAATTGTGAAACAAAAATCTGCAATATCATCTTAATTTAATTTTTTTAAGATTAAAAAAAAACCGAGTCAATTGACTCGGTTTTTTTATTCTAAAATATTTTGAAGGTAAAACTTAAATTGATGATGTTGCCCATAACGTTCAACTACTAATGATACTCTTCTTTTTTTCTTATAGTAGAACTTCTCAATTATTTCTTCCAATTTCATTTCATGAACAAATTTTCCATTAATTTTTATCAAAACATCATTTTTCATTAAGCCAGCTTTATATCCAGGAGACCCCTCCAAAACTTTAAATATTCTATAGGAAGGCTTAAAAGAATACTTATATTTATAATCTAAAATGACTGAATTATCAGTAACATTTTGATTCTTTTGACCTAAGAAAAATGTAGTATTATCAGGTTCTTTTACTAATATTTTTCCATTATGAACTAATTCTATTCCACTCATATTATACCTAAATGGTTCTTTAAACTTAGAACCCCTTCGTAATCCAAGTTGCTTATTTTGATAATTAAATGTTACAATAAATCGTTTTAAAATACTAGCTCCCATACTTCCATTTCTACCTTGAAATTTTCGTGCATGCAAAACCGACAGCGAATCAGGGTAAGAAACTGTTGGGTTATCAATTTCATATTTCCCAAAAATCAATGCTTTTATTTTTGCTCGTTTTCCATAAATAGAACCACTGAGACCTTCACCCAAAAAATCAACAAAATATTTTTTAGGCTCTTTAATATTAGGATGACTATTTTCAAATAACCACATAGCATCACTTCCGCCAGAATCAATTAAAAGTTTTACGGGAGTGAGCTTATTAGTTGTTAATTTAACATTTGCATTTATGTACGGTTTCTTTTTATGAAATTCCAAATCAAAAAATTCACACTTTTTACAATCTTTTTTGTTATAATATTTAGGGTTATAAAATGTTATTTTGTTTGTTCCATAATTAACTTTTACAATAAAATCTTTTAAAATTTCATAACCTATAATACCATGTACCGTTATACCAAGTCTAGCTGACAAATCAAGATCATCGTTAAAAATTACATATAATTTTTGATTAACCCCCTGTATATTTTTTAAATTAAAATTATTATTACTCGAAGCAATTGCATCGATTGCCTCACCACTTCCTAGGCCTTGTAATTTTATTTTTTTTATACTTTTTAAGTCAACCGAATCTTGACTTTTTAAATTAAATAAAATAGTAGACGCAACTCCTGAATCAAGAATAAAATTAAATTCATTCCCATTTATTTCAATAGGAAAAACTATTAAATTACTTAACAATTTAAAATTTACCGATTGTTTTTTAACCTGATTAGAAAACTTAAAATAACCCTGAGAATAACTATTCCAAGACAAACTCAACGCTAAAAATAAAAATATGATATAATGAAATATTTTTTTCAAAAGCTGCTATTTAACAATACGTAAACTACAAAATACACATTCATTTACCTAATATTTAAGATAAATTTAACCTTTAATATTTTACTGAAAATTTAACGATATCTAATTTTTTTTTGTCAATTTTGTTGTATTATTATAACACACATCGTTGATATGCCAAAAATTTCAAATAAAGGTTTAAATATGCCTGAATCACCAATTAGAAAATTGGTTCCTTATGCTGAGAAAGCTAAGAAAAAAGGTGTTGAAGTATTTCATCTAAATATTGGTCAACCAGATATTAAAACTCCTGATTGTGCACTTGAAGCGATCAAAAATAACACTGTTGAAGTGTTATCCTATTCTCGCTCAGAAGGATCAGAAGAATATCGTCAAAAAATTGCAAGTTATTATGTGAAAAATAATATTAATGTAACTGCCAATGAAATTATTGTTACCACTGGTGGATCTGAAGCATTATTATTTGCTTTAGGAAGTATAACTGATCCCGGTGATGAGATAATTATCCCAGAACCTTTCTATGCAAATTATAATGGTTTTTCAACTGCTTCAGGTGTTAATATAGTTCCGGTAATTTCAAAAATTGAAGACAATTTTGCGTTGCCTGCTATCTCTGAATTTGAAAAATTAATTACATCTAAATCCAAGGCAATTTTAATTTGTAATCCTGGTAATCCAACAGGCTACTTATACTCAAAAGAAGAAATTGAAAAATTGGCAGCCATTGTAAAAAAACATGATTTATTTTTAATTGCCGATGAGGTTTATCGTGAATTTGTTTACGACAAAGCTGAACATCAATCGGTTTTAAGCGGATTTGGTTTAGAAAATAATGCTATAATTATTGACTCTGTCTCTAAACGCTACAGTATGTGCGGAGCTCGCATTGGCTGTCTGGTTTCAAAAAACAACGAGGTTATAAATACAGCACTTAAATTTGCTCAAGCCAGATTAAGTCCGCCAACATTTGCTCAAATTGCCAGTGAAGCCGCTCTTGAAACTCCACAATCCTATTTTGATGAAGTTATATTAGAATACAAAGACAGAAGAGATGTATTAATTGAAGAATTATCTAAAATTAGTGGTGTAAAAGTTGCCAAACCAATGGGGGCATTTTATTGTGTTGCTGAACTTCCAATAGATGATGCCGATAAATTTGCACAATGGATTTTAGAAGACTTCAGCTTAAATAACCAAACAGTTATGGTTGCACCAGCTGCAGGATTTTATTCAACTAAAGGTATTGGAATAAAGCAGGTTAGAATTGCTTATGTACTAAAAAAGGAGCATTTAATCGAGGCCGTAACAATTTTAAAAGAAGCAATAGCTAAATACAACTCTTTATAATTGAACATTCAAAGTAATATATCGTTAAAGAAATATAATACGTTTGGTATTCAAACTTATGCCAAACGTTTTGTTCAAATAAATTCTACCAAAGAATTAAAAGAGTTATTACTTATTGAAAAAGATATATTTATAATAGGTGGTGGAAGTAATATTCTGCTTACAAAAGATATTGAAAAATTAGTAGTTAAACTTGATTTAAAAGGAGTTATAATAAACGAAACTCCTGACAATTACGCTTTTGTAACTGCTGAAGCTGGCGAAAACTGGCATGATTTTGTAATATGGTGCATATCTCAAAATTATGGAGGGCTCGAAAATTTATCACTAATCCCGGGAAATGTTGGTACTTCACCTATCCAAAATATTGGCGCTTATGGTGTTGAAATAAAAGATACTTTTCAACAATTAGAAGCCATTGAAATTGAAACAGGTAAGATTAAGATTTTCACAAATGAAGAATGTAAATTTGGATATAGAAATTCAGTGTTTAAAAATGAATTGAAAGGAAAATACATTATTACCAATGTTACTTTTAAATTGACTAAAAACAAACATCAATTAAAAAGTTCATACGGAGCAATTAAATCAAGTTTAATAGATATTGAGAACCCAACTATAAAAGATGTCTCTGATGCGATAATAGCTATTAGGCAAAGTAAACTTCCTGATCCTGATGAAATTGGGAATAGCGGTAGTTTTTTTAAAAACCCTGTAGTTTCAAAAGCAATTTTCTTAAAAATTCAAAAGGAATATATTGATGTCCCACATTACAAAGTTTCAGACAATGAAATTAAAATTCCAGCCGGATGGTTAATTGAACAAAGTGGTTTTAAAGGTAAGCGTTTTGGCGATGCCGGTGTGCATGAAAAACAAGCACTTGTTCTAGTAAATTATGGTAAGGCAACGGGGCAGGAAATCTATGACTTAGCCAAAAAAATTCGGCAAACCATTAAAACAAATTTCAATATTGATTTGGAAATTGAAGTGAATGTTATTTAAAAAATTGAATTAGTTAATTAAACCTTTTAATACTTTAATAACGGTATCAATCTCTTCTATTGTGTTTAACTTACTAAACGAAAAACGTACTGAGGTTTTTAAAGCTTCTGCATCATTTAAAAGTTCATTTAATACATGAGAACCATTGTTGCTTCCACTTTGACAAGCACTACCTCCTGAAACTGCAATTCCTTTTAAATCAAGATTAAACAACAACATTGAATAGTCTTTTGGAAAACGTGCATTTAAAATAATATAACTGCTATTTGTTTCATTTGCTGAGTTACCGTTGAATAAAACACCTTCAAAATTAACTTTTAATTCATTAATAAAATAGGTTTTTAAATATTGAATTTGCTTCGTTTCAATTTCCAAATTTTCATAAGCAATACTCAACGCTTTTTCCATTCCTAAAATGTTGTGCACATTTTCAGTACCCGCTCTTGCTCCTCTTTCCTGCTCACCTCCCAACATCATTGGTTGAATACCAACTCCATTTCTTATATAAGCAAATCCAACTCCTTTAGGACCGTGAAATTTATGAGCACTGGCTGCAAAAAAATCTATAGGAGTTTCCTGTAAATTGATTTTAAAATGTCCAACAGCTTGAACCGCATCTGAATGAAAAAAAGCCTTATTTTCAACACATAAATCAGTTACTTTTTGAACATTTAACAAGTTCCCAATTTCATTATTTATATACATGAGACTTACTAATTTTTTTTCATCATTCTCAACTAAAAATGCTTCTAACTGCTCATAATCA
>ERZ1046740.1212-NODE-1212-length-18582-cov-6.188806_pt1 | contig 18582 bp, 11 predicted proteins | sample MGYA00383093_ERZ1046740 | MGnify/ENA primary metagenome ERZ1046740 (study PRJEB29581, sample SAMEA5548363) | metagenome | biome: marine; feature: coastal; material: water | depth 25 m | study: Short-term variability in the microbial, nano- and picoplankton... | reverse complement strand
CGTCTAACCATCGATTTGGATGCTCTTGGAAATGAGCAAGATGAAGCGAACACATTGCTCACATTTGTTCGAGAAGAATGGGCAGTTCTTCGCAATCAATGCGAAGCATCGAATCTTCCTCCAACAGATGAGGACTTGAAGAATACAGATGCAGCGATTGCTCTTGCTACGGATCGCCTCAAAGAAGGACAAGTCCCAGATGCATTGGAACATCTTGGTCAGGCAGATGCTGCCATGGAACGTCTACGAAGACGTGTCTAATCAGAGAAGGCCTCTGTTCTCAAGGGCTTCAATATCAAGCCCTGCAGGAAGGCCAAGATCAACAGGCATTCCTCCGATTGTAGCAATGATTCCATAGAGGTGAAGATACAATCCAAGAGGCGCTTCCTTCTCGTTTGAATTGTATGGGATTCGCTTCCAAGCAGATCGTTTGTTGTAATATTTGGAGACGGATTGATCAGGTGAATGCGTAATCCACACGTTTGCTTTAGCAGCATGCTTGAGTGAGCGAGAACTACTCAATCGCGGTGAAATCTGAACTGTGTGAACAAGAGGCCAATTCTTCATCCAGTCTCCGCCTGAATCGATGAGCATTGTAATTGCAGTTGATTCACTGCCCATAGCGTCCATGTGACCTAATTCATGAAGGATTCGAACCAAAGAACGAACATGTGGATGGCGAGGCTCAGAAGTACGTAATCCACGTGCAATACGAACAGCAGTGTTTGGACGACTTGCATCTAAGTGCATGAGTGCAAGGACAACTTTCCCTTGAGACCATGTTGAAGTAGGATAGTCGGAATTGTTCTCAAATTTCTTCATGAAGTCTTCCAGTATGGTGATTGCTTCTTCATGACGACCTGCTAAACGCATTCTCGCACAATCACCAAGCAACATCATTCTGTAAGGAGGAGAATTCTTTGTGGCTTTTGCAGGTCGAGGTTCTCCAACAGAAGTACGTCGTAACAAGTCGATGTTTCGTCTCATCAATGGATCAATACTCAGAATTGGTTGAGATGTAACAGGAACCTCTCTCTTCGAATTAAGGACAGCTGCAAACCAATGGAGGCGAGCAGCTTCAACATCACTCTTGTTGAGTAGGGAGAGTCGAGGGGCAGCTTCTGGCAGATCTCGCTGACTTATGCTTGCAGCAGCAAGAACCAATCTCGCCACCTGTGCTTCACGGCCACCTTGCAGCGCAAGCATAGATACGGCATATTCTTCCGCTTCTTCCCATCGATTTAATCCAGCATAGAGTTGCATTCTCGCTCCAGTTTCTCTCAACAAATCGAGACCCTGCATCGAATCTTCAGTTGTATTGAGGATATCATCAAATTGTTCGATTGCTCGTGTCCAAGCATCTTTTGCCACCAATTCAGTGAATGGTTTTTGCTTGAGATAGATGACATCTTCCATCTGAGTCAGCATATCTCTTTGTTCACTGATTGAAGCATCAAAGGAAATATCATCGAGTTTCGAACCGACTTGTAAAGATGTTAACCAAATGAAAAGGAATCCAATTTGACCACCTGCAGCGAGCATCCACGTCAATTCCTCCATGGCATCTTTGGTAACGACAGTGCACAGCGTATCCTCCCATGCACCACATTGCTCGCCTTGAGGTAAGAAACTGGAATCCCAGAATGTGATCATAGCCAGTGCTAACAACAGCATGGATTGGCCTGCGAATCCAGTGAAACAAAAGTTCAGAACTTTTGCTTGCTGACTGCGCTCTGCTCGAAGTAATCGACTGTCTGCGAGTCGAATGCCACCTCTTCCAGAAACATCCTGTACATCCAAGAAAAGAATTCGTGCTACTTCATAAACGAACAGGAATCCAACCAGAGCGACGTTGAGAAGAAGGAACAACAGGGTTGCAGAAACCAAGGGAACACGTAATCCAGGCTCAGAGATGTTTGAAAATAACTCGATAAGGAAGAATCCAAGCACCCCCCCTTCTTCCATAATTGTAGCTTGTGGCCTGTATTCGGGCATTCCATCAGTTACACGATCCGAATGGGTAAATAGATCTGGGGAGACAAAGATTGCAACAAGCGAAATCAGTGTATTAATCGCAACAATAGGCATAGCGATTGTGTTGAAATGGACAATTCGTGCAATCAACTGTTGTCGTGCATTTGGAATATGATTGTGGAACGGTGATGCCTTTCCTTTGGCAATTTGTGATGAAGATTGGCGCAATGCTTGCCATGAAGTTCCTAAAACACGTCCATAGGCGATTATGGATGGCGAGAAGGCGAAGAGTAGGCAAACACTCAATTTACGGTCTGATGATACATTTCTTGCATCCAGAATCGTATACAAAATTGCTACACCACAGAACCAAAACACTGTCAATGCCACGTAGGCATACGATCGAGTCCGACTCGCTTCCTGTAATCGTGCACGTCCATGACCAAATGATTTGTGCTCCCAGAGAAGAGCCAGAAGAGATGATTGCTGGCCAGACAATGAGAATCAAAGCAAGAGCAATATTTGGAGCATGATATCCATCACTCCATCCTTGTGAGGTGATGAAATATTCAAAAAAGAGCAAGAGTGCTCCTGTGAGTGCAAAAAGATAAGTTGCTACTCCAAAGCGCATCCCTCTGCTTTGAAGTAGATCTCGAGCTTCTCCAAAAGTCGATGTGATCGTATGGACTTCATACCGCTTTGGCCCAGTCTCAAAGGCAACCTGCAATCCGCGTAATTGGCGAGGGACAACCGTTCTCCAAAACAGCAATGCAATTGCTGCCGCTAGAATCAGCGGCACAATCGCAACGACGGAAAAACCGCCGAGAATGGATGGAGCCGACATAATTCCCCTAACACATTTCACTTTTAATTGAATGCGAATAAAAGCGGTAATTAAAGACCGATTTTTCACTCAGAATCAGGAACCAAACTTGGTTCTGAAGCCTTTTCGCTAATCTCTTTGACAATATCATTGACGAATTGTTCGAGTGGAACATCAGAAATCTGGGAACCGGTTCTGGAGCGCAACGAAACACAATTATTGTTCATTTCACCATCACCAAGAATCATCATGTAAGCAGGACGCATCTTACGATGTGTACGAATCTTCTTTCCGATTGTGTCATCACCATCGTCAATTTTCACACGAACATTTTGTTCTCGCAACTTCTCTGCAACTTCCGCAGCGTAGCCTTTGTGCTTCTCTGAAATGGTGAGGATATGACATTGTGTTGGAGAGAGCCAAGTTGGGAACTTACCTGCGAAATGCTCGATAAGAACTCCACAAAAGCGCTCCATCGATCCAAATGGTGCTCGATGAATCATGACTGGGCGATGGTTTTCGCCATCGTTCCCTTTGTACCATAGGTCAAATCGTTCAGGCAGATTATAATCGACTTGAACAGTTCCAAGTTGCCATTCACGGCCGATGACATCCTTGACGACGAAGTCAATTTTTGGACCGTAGAATGCCGCTTCACCTTCTTCTTCAGACCAATTGACACCAAGTTTAGCAGCAGCAGCACGACATGCTTCTTCTGCTCGATCCCAGCGTTCAGAATCACCGACGTATTTGTCAGAGTTCGGTTCTCGCAAACCAACGCGAACTCGATAATCATGCATTCCTAGAACATCAAAAATAGTCTGGACTAGTTCGATACAACCCATGACTTCAGCTCCTATTTGGTCCTCAGTAACGAAGAGGTGAGCATCGTCTTGCGTGAATCCTCGAACACGAGTCATCCCCGATATCTCACCAGATTGTTCCCATCGATAGACTGTACCAAATTCAGCAAGCCTCAATGGCAAATCACGGTATGAGCGTGCTTGAGATGCATAGATTTTGACGTGATGTGGACAGTTCATTGGTTTGAGCATATAGCCATCGATATCACCACTGTTCATCATGTTCGATAATTCCGAACACGAACAGCCTTCATCAGCCAGTTTCTTCATTAAATCACGTTCAACGAGAGGCGGATACTGGCTTTCCTGATAATATGGGAAATGGCCAGATCTACGATACAAATCGAGTTTTCCAATGTGTGGAGTAAACACTTGATCGTAGCCTTGACGACGTAGGTGATAGGAAATGAAATCTTGTAATTCTTGTCGAATGATTGCACCTCTTGGTGTCCATAAGATGAGGCCTTGTCCAACTTCTTCGTCAACATGGAACAACTGCAAGTCCTTTCCAAGTTTACGATGGTCGCGAAGTTTTGCTTGTTCCATTCGATTCAATGTCGCCTTGAGAGCTTCCTTAGTAGGCTCAACGATTCCATAGATTCGAACCAATTGTTCACGTGATTGGTCACCTCTCCAGTAAGCAGAAGAAACGGATGTAAGTCGACTAAACATCAACTTAGCAGTGCTTGGAACGTGTGGTCCAAGGCATAAGTCATACCATTCACCTTGTTTGTAGATGGTTGATCCATCTCCATCTTCCAACTTATCATCGATGATTTCAATCTTGTATTTATTGGATTGGAAATGGTCACGAAGTTCCTGCTCTTCAAGTTCAACTCTCTCGACCTGAATGTTTCGTCGTGCAAGTTCATGCATCTTCTTTTCGATAGCCTTGAGGTCGCTCACTGCAATCGGTTCCATTGCGAAGTCGTAGTAAAATCCACGATCGATTGCAGGCCCAATGGTCGGTTTTGCATCAGGATAGATTTCCATAACTGCCTGAGCAAGTAAGTGAGCGGCGCTGTGGCGAAGAATATGGATTCCTTCCTCACTGGATGCGAGAATACCTTCGACACTGCAGTTGCCATCAAGAGGAGTTGAGAAGTCTCGCTCAACTCCGTCAACACGAGCGGCCAAGCACCCATGCTTCTTTCCTAGAGCATCAATAACGACTTCACCAGCAGTGATGCCTGCTACATATTCGTTGACTGTTCCGTCAGGCAGGGTTACATTGACCATCGACATAGAGACGCCTCGCATTCACTCGTCGACGGTCCCATTCATGAATCCGCCGATTAAATTCACCATTCGACGATGATGTCATCGTCCATACTTTGGGACGGCTTATCGAGAATGACTTGTTTATTCTTTGGAACTTCTTCTTCCTCTTTCTCTGGAGCAACAACAAATTCCTCTTCTGTTTGAACGGGCTCAAGTTTGAAACCAAATTGGGGATTTGCGGGTCCCTCCTCTTGAGATTCTACCTCTACAGGCTCCTGTTTTACAGGCGCTGCTTCCCCTTTTCCTATATTTTCCATGCTCTCTTTCATGATGTCATCGAGAACGATTTCGTCTGGAGCTGATTCTTTGACCATGTATTTCCATCGCTTCAAAGAACTTCAATTCATCGGTTTGTTGCTTAAGATATGACCCGTTTCTTATCCTAGTTCATGAGCAATGATTGAAAATGAGGGCGTCCTCGGTTTGGATATGCGTATCGGTATTGTCGTCAATCCTGATGCAGGTCTTGGCGGTCGTCTTGGTTTCAAAGGAAGCGATGGACGTGCCAAAGAAGCTCGTGATGCAGGAGCAGTCGATCGAGCAGGCCCTCGGATGCAACAATGCATTTCCAAATTCAAGGAACTTCTCGCTTCGAGTTTGAACCGCATGGGTGTTTCACCCACCATTGTGGCATGGTCTGGACGTATGGGTGGCGATTGGCTTGATGGGTTTGAATATGAACAGCGGAAGGACTCTCCAACAGAATCGACAGCACAAGACACTTCCAATTTAGTTCATGATCTTCTCGAATCCGAAGTCGATGTGATACTGTACGCTGGAGGTGATGGAACGACTCGTGACATCGTCAACGCTCTTGATGGCAATGAAACGCCTTTAATCGGTGTTCCTGGCGGCGTAAAGATGCATTCCGGTTGCTTCGCTACAACTCCAAAGGCTTCAGCAGAAGTTTTGCTCGCTTTTCTTCAAGGCGATTTGATGGTGGCCATCACCGAAGTCATGGACTTGGACGAAGAGATCTATCAGAAGGGTGAATGGAAAGTACGCATGTATGGAGAAGCTTGGACTCCTTCAAGCCCACGCTTCATGCAAGGAGCGAAGGAACAAGTCGAACGTGCATCAGAATCCGATACAATCGAAGGATTAGCCAATCATATCGGGAACTTGGTTGATGATAATCCTGAACTGATGGTCATTTGGGGCAGTGGAGGCACACTACGGCGAATGGGAGAGCATCTTAACGTAGAATTAACACTGCTCGGAATCGATATTCAACACAAAGGAACAATACATTCCGATTTGAACGAGCAACAATTATTGCAACATCTTGTAGGATACGAAGGCCCACGTCTTCTCCTCCTCTCTCCAATGGGAGGTCAAGGATTCCTTATTGGCCGAGGTAATTTGCAACTTTCTCCAGATGTACTACGGGCGATTGGATTCGAATCAATCCTCGGGGTTGCGACACCATCGAAACTTCTCGGACTCTCAAGTGTGCGTATCGATACGGGCGATCCTTTACTCGATGAAGAATATCAACAACGTCGTTTCGTAAAACTACTACAGGGCTATCGAACGACACGAGTCATTCGTATCCTCGAATCTTAAGGCAATTCTTGTCCACTCGAGGCAAGAAGCAAACCAAGGAACGGTGGACTTGGGCGCCCTGGTCTTGATTTAAATTCAGGATGGTACTGAACGCCGACGAAGAATGGATGGTTGTCGAGTTCAAAGATTTCACAACGTTGTCCACTCTCATCCTTACCAACAAACTTCAATCCAGCCTGCTCAATTTGTTCAACAAGGTCGGGATTGATCTCGTAGCGATGACGGTGTCGTTCATCCACCTGTGCCAATCCACCATAGAGGCGGCGCGTGATACAGTCATCAACTTGGAAGATTGTTGGGCGTGAACCCAAGCGCATTGTTCCTCCAAGATGAGTCTTTGAGATTTCGGGCATAAAGATGACAGCAGGGTTTGCCGCATCAGGTTCAAATTCAGTTGATGTTGCATCGGTTATTCCCAATACATTTCGACAGAATTCGATGGTTGCTACTTGCAATCCTAAGCAGATTCCAAGATATGGAACATTACTCTCTCGAGCGTATTGAGCCGCCTGAATCTTCCCTTCTATCCCACGATCACCAAATCCACCAGGGACGAGGACACCATGAGCGTTCTTGAGAAGAATCCATGCTTCAGAATCGTTATTTTCTTCAAGATCACTTGCTTCTATCCAATCAATACGGAGTTTTCTATCCACTGCAATTGCTGCATGTTGAAGTGATTTAATGACCGATAAGTACGCATCAGAAAGGTCAGTATACTTTCCAACCATTGCAATATGGACTTCATCTTCAAGTTGGTCAAGATGGTGAGTCATCTTCTTCCAATCGGAGAGAATATCAGTCTTGTTACAATCAATATCGAGAATGTTACAGAAGCCTTGTTCTTCAAGCATCAAAGGAACATGGTAGATGTTGGGGACATCGTGTGTCGAAAAGACTGCTTTTGCATCAACATGACAGAATGCAGCAAGTTTGTCTCTCGTCTCTTGGGTCAATGGTTTACTTGAACGGCAAACAAGAACGTCAGGAGTAATTCCTAATCCCATCAGTTCCTTGACAGTGTGTTGTGTAGGTTTTGTCTTTTGTTCGCCAACAGGTCCCATGACAGGAACAAGTGAAACGTGAACGAACGTGACGTTATCTCTACCGACACGGAATTGGAATTGACGCAATGCTTCCAAATATGGTGCGCTTTCAATATCACCAACTGTACCACCTAATTCAACGATGCATACATCTGGAGAAACATCGCTTCCATCAGCAGGACGCTTTGCAACATCTTCAATCCAGTCTTGTACAGCATCGGTTACGTGTGGGATAACTTGAACAGTCTTACCGAGATAGTCGCCGCGACGTTCAGCTTCAATGACTTTGGAGTAAATCTTTCCAGTTGTGAGATTGTTATCACGAGCGAGATTGAGATCAAGGAACCGTTCATAGTTGCCAAGGTCCAAATCTACCTCGCCGCCGTCATCCAAAACAAAGACTTCTCCATGTTCAAATGGGCTCATTGTTCCAGCATCGCTGTTCAGATAAGGATCAATTTTGATAGAAGTGACTCGCAGTCCAGCGCTTTTCATGAGAACGCCTATGCTACTTGCGGTAACACCTTTACCCAATCCACTGAGCACTCCCCCGCTGACAATTACGTACTTCAACTCTATCAACGGGCTTTTAGGCCGTCGCGCATATCATATCAACGTTGGTGAAGAAATGAATCAAAAGTCAAGCACGACTTTACCACATTCACCGGACGCTGAAAGTTGAATTCCTTCAATAAAACGACTTACTGGGAGTCTATGGGTAAGGATTGCATCAACATTAATCGCTCCTTTTTCCAATAATTCATGCATTGTGTCCCAAGTCGACCACATCTTGCGGCCGTTGATACCCTTGAGGTGGAGGTATCGGAATACCAATTCATTCATCGGAACATTTGGTTCCTGTTGACCATAAACGCTGAGGACATTGACGTATCCACCCAGACGCGTACTTCGAATGCAATTTGACAAAGCAACGGGTGAACCAGAGAATTCACATGAATTGTCGACACCTCTTCCTTCTGTAGCCTCGAGAATTCGACTTGCAATATCATCGCCTTTGCCCAGGACTAGATCAGCTCCAACCTTGGATGCGAGTTCCATTCGGTATGTGTTGTCCCAATCGATTCCAATAACCATTTTCGCACCGAGTGCCTTCGCAGCATTAACCGCAAACAATCCAATCGGTCCAAGCCCATGAATAGCAACAGTTGCCCCTTTTATTGGACCACCTGTAATCGTATGAATGGCATTTCCTAGCGGATCTTGTATGGATGCGTGGGCAGAATCAAGTCCCGCTGGAACATGACGTGCATTGACTGATTGGATGGTAAAATATGGTGCAAAGGCACCGTTCGTATGAACGCCAAAGATTGAACCGTTCTCACAGACGTGGGCATTTCCTTCATCACATCGTGGGCATGACCAGCAAGCAAGATGGCATTCGATTGCAACCATATCACCGATGCTATGTGTGGTAACATCTTCTCCAAGAGCAACAACTTCACCACACGTTTCGTGACCAGTAATGGTGCCAAGAGGAACGTTCTCTTCGCTCCAATCATCCCACTTCCAGATATGAAGATCAGTCCCACAGATACTTGTTGAGAGTGTCTTGACCAAGACTTCCCCAACCGCAGGCTTTGGCACAGGATGTTCGATTTGCTCGAAACCACCTTCGCGTGCTTCGGTTTTGGTCCAAGCCATCATCGTTTGAGGAACACTCATGGCTTCACCTACATCAAAGACTGCTGATGACCGTTCTTGACTTTTGGCTTTTCATGGTCTGGAATTTATTGAGAAATCCACTTGTAGGTTCGAGCGCCTTCATCGTTTCCTTCTTCGCTAATGTTGACCAGAGCGAACTCACCACGCGGAGCAACAACACTGCTCTCTTGCAACCCTTTGTGTAGGTTTTCATAGGTGATTTCATCAATCGCAACACGTCCAGCAAGACGTTCGAAGAGTTGCCATCGTGCAACGACTTTTCGCCATTCTGGTGCAACCGTACCTTCGAAGACCTTCGCTTTCGCTCCTGAGCCGTATCCACAAAGTCCGAACAATTCGCCTTCGAGGCTAGAATTGTCTTCGAGATCGGATTCGAACGTCGACATAAGTGCGAGGAAAATAGATCCTGTGTATTGATTTCCAATCAGACTTGAAGCCCGTTGTCCTTTCTCAATACGCTCCTTGTGGAATTGTATGTATTCCGAAGTTTTCGAAATAGACCTTCGATAGCCGTCCATTTCCTTTTCCCATGCAATCAGTGCTTGTGGGTCATCAGAACTCGGTTTCTCTGGTTGTTCTCCAATTTGTTCAACAACACCTGGCCACATATCTGTATCGATTCGGTCGTGACGGAATACATCAGGGAACATTCGCTTTGCTTGGAACGCATAAGGCAAGTGCATGATGATTCGAGACCATTGTTGTGTGAAGCGAGTATCGAGTTCAGGGTCCCAACGCTTCTGTTTTATTGCCTTCTCACTGAAGTTGTAAAACGCTTGACGAACAGCTTGTTGGTAACAGCGATTTGAGAATTGACCATCAAAGACGGGTTCATCTCGATGGACGTTAACAGATTCTTCACCATGTGCGAAGATTCCTAGTCGGCGAACTGTGGATTCAGGAAGATGCTTCACCATACGCTCAACAATTCCCTTCTTGAGAGATTGTCCAGTTTCTTGAGCGAGTTGCATGACGTTTGTTATGACGCTTCGCAAGCTGACGTTTCGTCGTGGTTTGAAGAAATCATGCACTGGAGTTGTTGAAACACCCCAGCAGTCAGGAATTTCAAGCAATCTTGGATTCTGTCGAACAAGAAGTGCTCCGCCACCAGCGCCTTGTGTGTATTCTCCACTTGATTCAAGATCATATTTTGCATTATCAGAGAAGATAACAATTCCAATACGCTCGTCTTCTGCTGTTGAGCGTGCAGCCCAATCGAGAGTTGTGTGAAGTGCATCAACAGCACCGATACAGGCGAATGTCATGTCGACAACATCGCAGTTTCGAAAGCAATCTTCTCCGAAACGGTCTTGATATCTCTGGGTAAGCATATCAAGAATGTAGGTTGCAGTTGGTTTTGCACCATCTAAAGCAGATTCAGTGCCAAGATACATCCTTCCGATTGTGCGCGGGTCGAGGCCATTTCGATCGATTAAACGCATGACTGCCATGGCACCCATTGTCGCAGTATCTTCGTGAACATCTGGAATAGCCATTGCTTCTAATCCAAGTCCTTTGTTCAACTTTCCATAGTCTGCACCTCGCATTTCTGCGAAATCTCTCATGTCCATGTAAAGACGTGGAAAATGAATTGCCACATCGTCAATCCCAACGTTGACCATGTCTTTGCGCTGAATTTACTATATTTATAGGGTGGTTACGAAATGGAACACGCCAAATCGAGTTTATCTACGGTCAGGGGCTGTGCCATCAAGAGATGCTTGCACGTCTGCGGGAACACTGATATCTTGTCGTGCCCAAAGGACATCGTCGATTCGTAATACGGCAACTGATGCTTCACTTGCTCCAGAGATTGCCTGTTCTATGACTCGAGAAGGTTCAACCACTTCACATTCAATCATATTCTCAGGAACTCGTGTCAGTACATTAAGTCCAATTGAATCATCATTTTGTGTTGATTGAATTGAAACGATTTGCAAGAGCGTATCGATTGGATCCATTCCTGCATTTTCTGCAAGCACTCTCGGGACAGTTTCCAATCCATCAGCAAATGCTTCGATAGCGAGTTGCTCTCTACCAGGAACAGTTTCAGCGAAACGGCGGAGTCGACGTGCGAGTGCGATGTATGTGGCACCACCGCCTGGAACGAGTTTAGGAGATTCCATTAATCGACAAGCAACACCCAAGGCATCAGCAAAGCAACGCTCGACTTCAGCAACAACAGTTTCAGTGCTTCCAGTGGCAACAAATGTTGCTCCTCCTTCATCAGCTTCCAGTACCCAGTGTTCTGAATCGCCCCATCGCTCACAGTAACTCTTGATGAAGACTCCAACGTCTTCTTCTCGTGCTTGGTGAATGGTTGGAACCAGCAATGCGCCACATCCTCTTGCGAGTAATTCCAAGTCGCTTTTTGCAACTCGCCGAAATGCTTGGATACCTGCTTTTGCAAGATGGGAATGCATTGCATCATCGATTCCTTCTCGACAAGCAAGGACGTTAATTCCGAGTTCAGATAATTTCTCGACCTGTTTGAGAAGTCGCTCATGCTCAGCGTCCCTAAACGATTGGAGAACCTCTGTTGAAGTGACATTGAGTTTTACATCCGTACTCATCGAGCGTAGTTCAAGTCCACCATCGACCAAGAGAATTGAGCCCGGTCCTAGAGTTGAAGGCATATCTCGATGTGCACGCTTCTTTGAAAGAGCAAGGCCAGTGATGAGGTTTGATTCATCAAGGGCGGGACCGCTTCGAGTGATGACCTTGACTCTGGTCGGATCAGCAACTATCTTTCCTTTGGAGCCCATTGCAATAGTTTCAGCTGCAGTAACAGCGCATTGTGAGATGACAGATTGCATTTGAGTGTGCAACTTTCCAGCCAAGGAGGTCTTCGCCGCTGCAAGGATTTGTTCCTTTGATGCTTCAACGCAGAGTTCTGGCATTGCATCACGACAGAACTGCTCTGCGATTCGATATCCTCGAGCAATCGTGGCAGGATGTACGCCTTGGACGACCAAATACCACGCGTTTTGCAACCATTCAGCAGCGAGAAGAACAGTTGTTGTCGTCCCATCTCGAACAGTTTGATCTTGCGTTGCACTGGCTGAGATCAGCATATGTGCGATTGGATGCTCGACTTTCGCAGATTCAAGTACAGTGATTCCATCATTGGTCACCATACTGCGGCCTTCATCATCGACCAAGAGTTTGTCAAGACCTTTTGGACCAAGTGTTGAGCGAACTGCTCCAGCCAATGCAATTGCAGCCTGTATGTTCTTGCGAAGAGCATCTCGTCCCGTGGTTCGGTCCGTCTCCTCAAGGATTGGGACTTCGCTCATAGCCAGTCCACCTTAGCCGTGCACATAAGTCCGATGCTCAGTCTTCTTCATCAACAACTTCGAAGTCAGCATCAACAACATCGTCGCTTTCAACGTTGATGTTTCCGTCTCCTTCATTGTTTTCAGATTCAGCCATTTCAGCAGCAGCAGCCTCATAGAGTTTGGATGAGATTGCGTGCATTGATTCCTCAACTTCCTTGACCTTTGCTTGAATTGTAGCTTCGTCCATAGCATCGTAATCGATTGGCTTTCCTTCTTCATCTTGGACAAGTGCTTCAAGTTCGGAGAGTTTTTCTCGAACAGGTTCAAGATCAGCAGCATCGAGTTTGTCCTCGTTTTCATCGAGTGTTCGACGGGTTTGGTAGACGATTTGATCTGCCATGTTTCGCAATTCGACCTTTGCTTTTCTTCGCTTGTCTTCTTCAGCAAAGTTCTCTGCTTCAGCAATCTTGCTCTGAATGTCTTCTTCACTCAGGGATGTTTGGGATTCAATCTTGATGGAGTGTTCCTTTCCAGTACCCATGTCTTTTGCACTCACGTTGACGATACCATTTGCGTCAATATCGAAGGTTACCTCAACTTGAGGAACTCCACGAGGTGCAGGTGGTATGTCAGAGAGGTGGAATTGACCTAGGGTTGTGTTATCCTTTGCAAATTCTCGCTCTCCCTGTAGAACGTGAATCTCTACAGCAGGCTGATTATCGCTTGCAGTGGAGAAGATTTCACTTCTTCGAGCAGGGATTGTGGTGTTTCGCTCGATCATTGTTGTTGTGACACCACCGAGGGTCTCGATACCGAGTGTGAGCGGTGTAACGTCGAGTAGTAGGATATCGGAGACACCATCATCACCAGCAATGATTCCTGCTTGAAGTGCAGCGCCCATAGCAACTGCTTCATCAGGATTGATTCCCTTGTATGGTGCTTTTCCAGTTTCCTTTTCGATTGCAGTTTGTACAGCAGGAACACGGGTTGAACCACCGACGAGGAGGACTTTGTCGAGATCACCTTTCTTCATTCCAGCATCTTTCATTGCTTGACGGGTTGGAGCCATTGTGTCTTCGATATGCTTTGCAATCAAATCCTCAAATCGTGCACGTGAGAGCGTGATATCAAGGTGTTCTGGATTACCATCTTTCATTGTAATGAATGGAAGATTGATTTGAGAAGATTGTGTTCCAGAAAGTTCGATCTTTGCTTTCTCAGCAGCTTCCTTGAGACGACTCATTGCTTGATTGTCCTTTGAAAGGTCAATTCCAGTTTCTCGCTTAAACTCACTCACAAGCCACTCGATGACTCTGTCATCGAAATCGTCGCCACCGAGTTTGTTGTTTCCTGCTGTAGCCTTAACCTCAATCTGTGGTTGGCCATCAACATTGTAGATTTCAAGAACTGAAACGTCGAAGGTACCTCCACCCAAGTCGTAGACGAGGATGGTTTGGTCATCTCCTTTGTCAGCACCATAGGCTAGAGCTGCTGCGGTAGGTTCGTTGATGATTCGAAGAACATCCATCCCAGCAATACGACCAGCATCCTTTGTTGCCTTACGTTGAGCGTCTGTGAAGTAAGCAGGGCATGTGATGACCGCTTGCTTAACTTCAACGCCAAGATATGCTTCAGCATCAGCCTTCAACTTCTGAAGAATAAACGCTGAGATTTCTTGAGGTGTATAGTCGGTATCATCAATTTTCGTATTCCAGTCCGTCCCCATATGTCTCTTGACAGAGATCATTGTTCGGTCAGGGTTTGTTACCGCCTGTCGCTTTGCAGTGATACCGATAAGTCGTTCACCGTCTTTGCTGAATGCAACTACTGAGGGGGTTGTTCTTGCGCCTTCAGCGTTTGCAATGACGATTGGTTCACCGTTTTCGATGGTTGCTACGCAGCTGTTTGTTGTTCCTAAATCAATTCCAATTACTTTACTCATTTCTTCAACTCCTTTCACAGAATGGGGATTCCTCCATCATCGTCTTCATCATCGTCGTCGTCTGCAACATCGATGGTAATGTCGGATGGTTGGGGAATAGAATCGTCGCCATCTTCACCTGGCGGAAGTGCTACGAGGGATTCCTCAGGAGGAATCAATCGTAATGTGATATCGAGAATGCCGTTGTTCAGTGTGAAATCAACGACATCTTCACACGCATGCGGTAATTCAATGCGAGCAAGTGGAGCAAGTTGTGTTGCCCGGTGTACTTCAACAAGTGTACCGCCATCGATGAGATTTAATTCCACTTGATCCTGTTCAATCTCGCCTTTCTTTGCAAAATCGACAGTCACGCTCATATTCCAACCTTCGAGATAAATATCATCGGCTGGAAGTGTTAGGCTCTCCTGATCATCGTTCTCAGGAGTTTGAATTTCTACAGGCGATGTATCAACACTGACATCAACCCCCATGTTCTTGAACAGTTCACCAAAGTCCATACCTGGTTGGAACATGTCCTTGAGACTGCTCAAATCGAAGTTAAAATTAACATCGCCTTTTGCAATGCGTTCTTCGTCAATTCCCATCGCTTCAAATTGGGAACGGAATTGTTTCAATAATCCTCTGAGTTGTTCACGACTCATGTTCATGCCCATATTGGACAAGAGTTTCTCAAGTTGGTCAAGCATTTTATCTTCCCAATCGTCTCCAGTCATCGTTTCACCACTACTTAACCTTAGGTTACATAGTTCCGAGAGTGAGGCCATATATGAACCTAACGAAATGGAGCATAGCGTCAGGTTTCGTAACTTAAAGTCGAATAAACAGATAAAACAGGCATTTATATCCATACTCGAAGAATTTCTAACCGGTGAATACCCATGAATCTCAGTATAAACGATAGACTCGTACGTGTTTTTGGAGGTTTTGTAATGGTGGGTGTAGAATATGCCTCGAATTTCAATTGGGACGTTTTACTACTCGGACTAGGATGCTGGAGCCTGCTTACATCAGCAATCGGATTTTGCCCGTTTTACAAATTGTTTGGACATTCGACATGCCCAATCTAATCATTCCCAGCGATCCCACTCGCCAGTGCCTGAGTTTCTGATGAACCATGTTCCACTTTGAGCAGGAAGCTCGAGGTACTCATGCCCATCCTCTGCATTGATGACACCTTTCTGTTCAGCAGAAGGATGGTCGTTAGTAGGGGCTTCTTCAGGAATATCGAAATCTCTCATGGCGATTTCCTCTTCGAGAAGTTTTGTTCGTTCTTGAGTATCAATCGTTCCAATCAATCCAAAGTAGGAATCATTGTAAGCAATGCGCTTCATTTGTTCCGGACTCGTTGAGAGCAAATCATCGATGAGTGTGATCAACTTCTCACGAGTATCCTTACGAATCTCGTTATTCGTATATCGAGCAGTTAAGTCAGCATTGAGTTGCTGTAATTCCTCAACAAGCGTATCCATATCAGCATGATATGCTTGAACAAGAGATTGAAGGTATGTCAATTCGTTCATTTCTTCTTTCGAGAGCTTCTTGGATGTACGCATAACCTGCATCCATCTGAATGCATCAGGTAAGACCGCCATAACCGCATTTGTTTGAAGCATTGCGAAGAGCGCAAGAAGGATGGCACCAATACCAACAGTTTGGGTCAATGTATCTCCATCTCCTCCAAGTAGTGAACCTAGGAATGATTCCTCCTCAGTACTTTCTTCGGCTGCAACTTCAATGGTACATCCTTGCGAATCAACGACAGCCTCTGAGGGTGTATTTGGACAGAGATCATTGGCATCAGTGATGCCATCATTATCAGAATCAAACTCCTCAACTGGAGTCTCATCCACGATTTCATCGTAGATGTCAGCTATACCGTCCATATCGCTATCAGGGCAACCTGTGAATCCATCTGCAGTCGAGTTTCCGTATTCCGTTGGGCAGTGATCTGCCATGAGTGCATTGTCTACGAATTGACCTGGCCATACGAAGAGGCGTGTGGCATTCCATGCGTCAGTACCCCAGTTATCGCCATAGCCATCTGCATCATAATCCGTCCATTGTGTTGGATTGTTTGGGAACACATCAGGATTATTGCCCAGAGGGTTATCGCCAAACCCATCATTATCTGAATCATTCCATTGTGTCGAATCCTCAGGGAATCTATCTTGACTATCGAAGTAGCCATCACCATCTCCATCGGTTGTATTCGAGAGGAATGGGAACGGATCGCTGTTATCACCAACGCCATCTCCATCAGAATCGATCCATTCAGAGATATCATTCGGGAATAAATCAGCATTATCGCCAACTCCATCGCCATCAGTATCGACTGTTTCGTTTGCATCGTTCGGGAACATGTCGGAGTTGTCGCCAACACCGTCTCCATCTGAGTCAAACATCTCAAGAGAATTGAATGGGAATGCATCAGCATTATCGCCAACTCCATCGCCATCCGAATCGAGTGTTTCATCTGGATTGTATGGGTACGCATCGCTGTTATCGCCAACTCCGTCTCCATCGCTGTCCGTTGTTTCATTTGCATCATCAGGGAATGCATCGAGGCTGTTTGGCCAGCCATCGCCATCGTTATCTGGGCAACCGTATCCATTGACTGTTGAATTACCAGCAACTGACGGACAACTGTCAGGTGTTGTTCCGGTTTGGTTGTCTCCATAGCCATCGTTATCGGTATCAGCGCATTGTGTGACATCAGATGGGAACTGATCGCCATTGAAGCCACCAGCAGCGTCGCCGCAACCATCACCATCGGTGTCTGAGGATTGTGTTGGTTCATCAGGGAATACATCAGCAACATCGCTTACACCATCAGCATCTCGATCAGGACATCCATCGAGGTCGACCGAGGATAATCCATACTCATTGGGACAATCATCGTCGACGTTGAGTACGCCATCGCTATCAACATCGTCATCGTTGTAAAATCTGAATGTTGAAGAAAGATCATATCCGATTCCGTCTGCGCCCCATAGGGTCATTATCACCGATTCAGCGGCATCAAGAGCAGCTGGTGCTGTAACTTGAATCGTTGAATTATCTACCACAGTTCCAGTTACATTGCCATATTGGCCAAACTGAACGGTGACTTCATGTGACATGTACATCCCAGTTGAACGATTAGCATACTTCAAATGCTTGTTCGAACTATCGTAATAAGCGACGTGGACCATGTTGTTATCATCAACAACGATATCATTCCCATAGCCGACATCACCGACGCTATCGATGGTCATAGATTGTCGAGTACCACCTGGTGCCGTCATACTGTAACCAAGGTCTGAGCCGCCTTTGTATTCCGAAATATGAACGATGTCAAACTGGTCAATGTACATGCTAAACGTGTTTCTTGAGGTACCTTGGCTTGAAACTGTCCAAGCCGAACCGGAAGCACCTTCTGCATAGTACACGGTATTTCCTGCCGCATTGGTGCTGTAAACAATATGAAGATTATCGTTCGAGTCAACAGCCATAGCGCTGTGATAGCCCACGCCATTGCCGCTATCGACGAGGTACCGTTGCCATGAACCACTGATGTTTGAAGCAATCTTCATGTCCATGTTGCCATGGTGCCTGTATGCCACATGAACATAGCCGTTTGAGTCGATTGTAATTGAAGAGTCACAACCAACGTATGTGCTTGTGGAATCCAAAGTGACCGTTGTCCATGAAGACCCGTCATAGTAGGATAAAAGCGCCGCATTGCAGATGTATCCATCTCTTGAGTAGGAAATATGTGGTCGGTCATTGGCATCAAGTGTTATGGAAATTTGGTCGTTCTCAACGTTAGACGTACTCCAATTATTTGACCACGATGTTCCATCATACATGGTATAGAGTAGGTAGCCATTGCCTGATAGACTGTGGTAATAAGCGATGTGAATGTTATCATTGCTGTCAATAACGAGATCAGCGTTAGAACATGTACCACAATTCCTAATTTTCAAATGCGTCCATGTTGAACCATCATAACTGCTAAGCCAAAAATCATCACTATCCAAATTTGAGTGGGCAATGTGAACGGTTCCATTTGAGTCAACGCCAATGGAGGGATCCCAACCGCTGGATGTAACATAGTTCGCTGTCGTCGTTGTCCATGTGTAGG
>ERZ1046740.1207-NODE-1207-length-18651-cov-6.850075_pt1 | contig 18651 bp, 16 predicted proteins | sample MGYA00383093_ERZ1046740 | MGnify/ENA primary metagenome ERZ1046740 (study PRJEB29581, sample SAMEA5548363) | metagenome | biome: marine; feature: coastal; material: water | depth 25 m | study: Short-term variability in the microbial, nano- and picoplankton... | reverse complement strand
AGAAACCTGATATGGAAACATTCATGGACGAGTGGGTGTCATTAGTTAAGTCTAAGTCAGGAGAACGTGGTATATTCAATAGAGTTGCTGCGCAGAAACAAGCTGCTAAATGGAAAAGACGTGATGAAACATTAAGTTACGGAACAAATCCTTGCAGCGAGATTATACTACGTGATAAACAATTCTGTAACCTAACAGAAGTAGTTGTAAGAAATGGAGATACTAAAGATAGTCTACTTAACAAAGTGCGACTAGCTACTATACTTGGTACATTACAATCTAATCTAACTAACTTTCAGTTCTTGTCTCATGAATGGACTAAGAACACAGTAGAAGAAAGATTACTTGGTGTATCACTAACAGGTATTATGGATGCTAAGATAACATCTAAACCTGACCCTAAATTTTTAGAGGAGATGAGAGACCATGCTAGAAGAACCAATCACAAATACGCAGACAAACTTGACATACCACGAAGTACAAGTATTACGTGTGTTAAACCTTCTGGGACTGTTTCTCAGCTCGTTGATAGTGCTAGCGGCATACATGCTCGTCACGCTGAGCACTACATAAGAACTATCCGTATGGATAAGAAAGACCCTATCTATGAGTTTCTTAAAGGTCAGGGTGTAACAGTAGAAGATGAGCAATACAGACCAGAGTCTACTGCAGTGTTTAGTTTCCCAATGAAAGCTCCTAAAGGTGCTGTTACTCGTAATGATATGACAGCTATAGAGCAGATGGAAAACTGGTTAGTATATCAACGTCATTGGTGTGAGCATAAGCCATCAGTAACTATCAGTGTAAAAGATGATGAGTGGATGGATGTAGGTGCATGGGTATGGAAATACTTTGATGAGATATCAGGTATATCTTTCTTACCACATAGTGACCATACATACGTACAAGCACCATATCAAGATGCAACTAAAGAAGAATACAATGCATTACTTAAAGAGACACCTAAACATATAGACTGGACTTCATTCATTGAAGAAGATGATAATACTGAAGGTAGTCAGACACTAGCGTGTACTGGAGGTTCTTGTGAGATTTAGTTATTATCCTATACTTGGAGTCCATGTTGGCTTCGAGTTTACTAATGGATTAGTAGATGATAAAGATATAAGTTATTTACTAATTGATTTGTTTGTTGTAAGAATACAATGTGCGTGGTATCCACAATGAAGTTAGCTATCATAGGGAGTAGAAGTATTGAAGATGATGCCTGGACTCTTAAAACCGTGGATAAGGCAGTAAAGGAACTTAATCCTACATGCATACTAATGGGTGCTGCTAGAGGTCCAGACAATGCAGTAAGTCATTATGCAGCATCTCATGATATAGACCTGGTTAGGTTCTTACCTTACCATCTATTAGACCCTGTAGCTAACTTTGACAGTAAACATTTCTTTATACGTACTAAACAGATTATAAACAATGCTGACCATGTACTAGCTCTTTGGGATACTAAAAGTCATGGTACGCAGTATGCAATTAGATATGCTCAGAAACTAGAGATACCTGTTAATGTTGTGAAATTTGTCTGGTAACAGTACACTCTTCTGTTATAACTTTAACAGCATCTCTATCATCTAATGCTAGGGGGTCAATGTAATCTCCCCCTAGTACTGCTAATGTTATTGTAACAATATGAATAAGTAATGATTTAACCAAATTGTTCTTCTGTAGATATTTGTACTTGTTTAAATCCAGTATTATTTTCTTTATTAAAATTATTATATTTATTTAAATAAGTTTCAGTAGCCCCTGGGTCATCCTTAACATGCTCTCTCCATCGTTTACTACCATGAGTTTTTACTAATTTTTTTACAGTTCCTATTCCTCTACTATAAGCAGCAATAGCTAAAGCTTCATAATCAAGTAAGCCAGGACTCTTTTTTTCTTTATAAGTATATTCATTTTTAAAATATTTTTCTAAAGATAATATATAATTTTCAGCAAACTTTCTATGTTCTTGTGTAGATGCTGTCATGTAATTAGGTAATTTAGTAGCTCCTAGTTTAATTAAACCAGCTCCAGGGTCTGTAAATGTATCTGGTTTAATCTGATATTCACCTATAGTTCCTGATTTAGGATTAGGTTTATATGAACCATCTTTATTATAAATATTAGGATTCTTTCCTTGATTAGATTCTATACTATGAATAGCATCCATATTTAACCAATTACTATTAGATACTACTTTTTCTGTAGTATTTTCTTTTTCAGTAATAACTGGCTTTTGTTCTGAATCACCAAGCCCATGTCTTTCTAAACTCCACCAATGCTTAACTGCTTCAGTAGATTTATCCCACCAATTAGTCGACATACTTTGGACCTTTTATTTCTGTTCCATCAGGCATAACAACAATATCATACTCAGTAACAGAATCAGGATTTTTATCAGCTTCTTCTTTAGTTACCTTTTTAGATGGTGGTCGTTTAGTAGTCACTTTTTGTGTACCTTCTAAATTAACATTAGGGAAGAATTCATTTAATAATATATTAATTGATTCTTGCATAATTTGTTTATCACCACTAGCATTTTTTATTTTATTTTCTATCATTGATATATCAGTTATTCTTCTTAAAGAATCATTTACTTGATTTACTTGAATTGGGCTCAATTCAGGATTATCTTCAGCAGATATGAACAATGTATTATTTGTTCTGTTAGCAGATATGTTAAGTTCTTTTTCTCCAATAACAGCAAATAAACCATCTTGAGATGTTTTTGTATAAACATTTAATTGTTGATTTAAAGCTCGACTAAAGTTTTGGTCTTGTACTAATTCTTTAAGCACTGGTTCAGGTATTGTATTTATAAATGGTCTAAGTTTTTGTTCTTGAAACTGTAACAATTTTTGTCCACTAAGAGAACTAGCTGGTAAAGTAATAGCAGAAGTATAAAATACTTTATATGAATCATCTAATTTACCATTCTTTTTTATATCTTCTACAGCATCTAAATGACTAGCTGTTGCTATTTGCATAGGTTGAAATTCTTTATTTGGACCAAAAAAGTTATCAGATATAGGGTCTTCTGCTGTAATACCTTCAGAATATTTTAAAGCATTTTTAGAAATTTCTGTCATTAAGTCATTAAAACCTAATACACCCTGAGGTCTTAGTTTATCAACTATAGTAGATAATTTAGATACTGCTTCTAGTTCTGGTAAGTTAATTCTTTTAGCAACATTAAGTTCGTCAGATTTTAATTGTATACTTAAATGATTACTTACCTCAGTAAGTACATTAGCTCCAGTAGCTCTGGCTATAAATTTATCCTCCATTCTTTGTAAGTCTGTCATTAAGTTTGATGTTAATATATCAGCTTCTCTTGCACCTTTAGGAAAACTAGTTATAATACCACCTAAAGTAGTTTTAGCCTTTACTATTTCAGAACTTGCTAAATCTAATTTGTCATCAATACTCATTGTAGTATTCTCAGCAATTAATTTTAATCTTAATTGTAAACCACCATAAATTACATTATTAGTTCTTTGAAAACCACCTTCTTGTTTAAACTTTTGATAAGCTATTTGTTTTTGATTTTCATCAGCATTTTTTAATTGTTGTACTGCAAATTCCATTCTTGTTGTATCTGCAGTTATATTTTTTATTCTACCATAGTAACTTGCTATTGTATCGTTATCCATACCTGCAGTACTACCTATATACTTTTCAACTTCTTCTACCATTTTAGTTTGTTGTGCTATCATTGCAGTTTGTCTAGCTTTTAATAAAGCTGAGTCTGATGCAATAATATCATTAACTCCTGTAGCACTAAAGATAGCATTCATTTTAGTAGATATTTCTTCTTGATATGCAGGGTTATTGCTAGTTAATTCAGCTGCTTTAGTCATCATCCTATGTTTCATTTCTCCAGGACCTATCCTACCTTGCTCTTGAGCTAATGTTAACTTTTCATTTAACACATTTATTTCTTCTATAATAGTACTATTACCTGCATCTTTTGATAAGTCATCTTCTAATCTTAATTTACGTTGAGCTAAATCATTTGTATATGTTTCAGAACCAGATAAATAGTCTTCAGATAGCTGATTAGCTGCGTCAGTAGCTACATCATCTATATACTGGTCTTTAACTTCACGAGCTTTTTCTATACCTTGCGTAGCTACCTCAGCAAAAGCACCTAAGTTACTAAACTTAGCAGTTAAAGCTTGAGGAGTTTCATAAGTTAAACCAGGTGAATTTGGTTTTATTTTATCAGTTCTAAAATCCATTTTATTATTAATTGCCATTAGAAATATTCCTTATTTTTTAATCGTTCTTTTCTGTACTCAAGTACATCGTTCTCTTTATTAGAAGCATTAGTCTGTTTCATAATCATAAGTATATGGTCTATACCTTCTTTTTGAGTTTGATTACCATTGTTTTTAAATATCTCTTGTAAATTTTCAAACTCTTTTATTTTTTCAGGAGAAACTCTTTGAGTGTTTGTTGCTTTTTCTACAGCTCTAGTATAAACATTATCAATTAAAGTACCTGAACCTCTACGTTGATACTGTGTCATTAAGTTTAAAATATTAAATGCTCTTTCTTCAGATAAGAAATCAGACCCAGTTAAAGTAGCTTTTAATCCTCTAACTACTTCACTTATTTGTTCTACTGTTGGAGTCTCACCTAAACTTAATACCATAGCTTTATAGTACTGTTCTGCTAATTTTTCATCTGCTTCTTTAGTATCTTTAGCATTAGCAAAGTTTTCAAAGATTAATCTTTCTGCTTTACTTTGTACAGAGCTCCAACCAAATAAATATTGTTCTGCTTTAGTATAATTTTGACCAGATAATTGTCCTAGTTTAGAACGTTTATCTCCTATTAAAGCAGTAGTAACAGCTCTAGCTAAACCACTTGTAAGCCCTGTAAGCTTAGCTAATGCTTTATAAGAACCTAATACTTGCTCTTCTGTTTGAACAACATCTGATATAGCAGGAGACCATATAGCTGAAAACATATCAGTTACTCCATCTTTACCAAATATATCTTTTAGTAACTGACCTGAAGGACCAAATGAAACATTACCACCCTCACCATCATTCATTATATATCTATATATTGCACCATAACCACCAAAGGGCATATCAGCACCCATAGGTGAGAACCTTAAATTAAACTCTAAGTCTGACCTGAGTAAGTTACCTTCTTCATCATATGTAGGAAATGCAGCATCAGCCATACCATTTATAACTATATTAAGTAAAGATAAGTCATCTAAATCATTTACTATTTCTTGTCCTTTTTCTTCACCAAAGGCTTGACTAAATAATTCTAGTAATAAACCTCCCATACCATACCAAACACCACCTCTAACTCCATATGTCATTGTATTCCAACCTGTTAGAGCTGCCATTTGTTTAGCATTAAATGGTGTAGCAGATGTATTCCATAGTCCTTCTGATGATTTAAATATAAAGGAACTAAACTGTGCAAAAGTAGCTAGTATAGGTACACGTTGTATACCCATTTCACCATACTTATCCATAGAACCAGCTAACTTACGAGCACCTGTGTTAATTTCTTCTAATGCTTTAGCACCCCTCCAGTCTTTACCTGGATTTTTTTGTGCCCAATCTAATCTAGCAGCCATCCAAGTATTTATCCTACCCATTAACTCACCTTGTTCAAAACCTACTTGACCTACTTTCTCATTCATTTTACCAAATACTCTAGTATCTCTACGAGACTGTAGTTTTTTAGGTCCTTGACTAAAGAAGTTTTTAGCAAAGGTATGGTCAGCTATATGGAAAAAACCTGAGTTTTTACCATTAGCAATAATTAAAGCTAAATCTTTTTTAGACAAGTCTAGAATATTATCTGTTCTGCCTAGTATACTAGCATCATTTTCAAGTAACCAATCATATCCAGCACCTAATTCTTTAGCATATTTTTTAGAATTTATATTGTTTCTTGTTATCATATGTACTATGTAAGCAGATTGACTAGCTGTTTTAATATAATTATTTAATGTTTGTTTATTAAATCCTGCATAACCACCTACTGCTAAATGTCCCCATGAGTTAGCTGTTTGTATAGCCCAATGCCACCATGGTATCTGCCATTGAATTTTTAATGTAGATGTAGTTCTCATTAAAAAGTTATGAGCTAAGCTAGGTCTTTTAGATATTGCATATGCTCCAGGTAAAGCTTTTTCAATAGCTTTAGATATTACAGGCATACTATTTTCTAAAGTTTTTGCTTTTGTTTCACCATACTCAGCAAGTCTACCAGCAACCTTTTGCATAGACCTACCTATCCAGTTTGGAACATGTCCTTGGTCTAGTATCATAATTTGTTGTAGTTCTTTATTTGCATTAGCTATTATTGCTCTACGTTCTTTAGGGTCTAATGTATCTTTCCATTGAACGTCTGCTTCCATTCTTCCTAATTCATTTCTAGTCTTAGGAAACTCTGTTAAACCACCAACAACTTTATCTTTATATGTATCTATCCATAATTGTTTATACTCATTTAATAATGGTGCCATATAAGCTCTACTACCATTAGATTCTGTAGCCATAACAAAAGATGCAAAAGTATCTTCATAGACAGCTTTAGCTACAGGTAAATCAGTTCTTTGTTTTGATGATGCCATAGCTTCTTCTCTAAGGGCATTAGCTTCTAGTCTATCTCCAGACCTTAATTCATCAGCTATTCTTATTTCAAAAAACTGTCCATCTGTATTAATATTAGACTCTTTAGCCCAAGCATCCAAATTATTTCTTAACCATCTTTGAGCACCTATTTCTGTTGGAGCTACTGCAATAGCTCTAGCATAGCCTCCATTTTGCATCTCAAGTATCCAAGACTCTCTAGTACCACCTTCTTGTACATGTTTTTCAAATGTTCTACTAATACCATTAATAGTTACTTCTTTAGGATACATTCTTACAAAGTTAGTTCCCTTCATAATAGATGGCATGTGTCCTGTACGACTTCTTAAAACTTGTTGTGGTAAAGCTTGTGCTTCTTGATTTCTAAAAATACCATATTCAAATACACGACCTTGTGCATCTGTATAGTTTTTAGCAAGTCTATATATTACTATATTTGTATTGCCTTTTTCATTGTGTAAAGTTTTTTTATTCTCTAATACAAAGTTAGCTTGTGATGTAGGACTTTCTACAGGTCTACCATTTTCAAAATCCCACACTTCTTTTGGATGTACTTGATTTAAATTACCAGCTTCATCTTTTATTTGAGGAAACTCAAAATCATCTTTAGCTACTACTCGTTGTGTAATAGGTTTACCATTATCACCCATCATAGGCTTACCTTGAGAATCTCTTTGAACAACTACAAAAGATTCTTTATACCCAAGCTTAACTAATCTATCAAGTTCAAACAAGTTTTCTGCTTGAAATCTAAATCTATTTAATCCTCTAGTTTTAGTAATAATATTTTGATATAAGTAAGCTGTTTCTAAAGGTAAATCTGGTCTACCTAACATTGTTGTTATATCATTTACAGTTAAATAATCTCTATGGTCTAAAGATTTTTTATACAGTAAAGCCATGTCATTTCTACCTGACTGGTCTAATCTATTAATATCTTTTTGTAAGTTTGTTAAAGTATCTTTAAACCAAGCTTCACTACGTAATCCAGCCATTTGCATTTTAGATTCAAACTTAGCATTTATAGCACCAAACTGAGCTAAACCTTTCCATAACCAAGTACTACCAAATAAAGTTTGTGTAAATAAATTACTTCTTTTAGGAGGATTATTAAAACCATCTGTTATTTGTCTAGCTGAATCATAGTACTCTGCTTTTCTATTAATTCTAATTCTAAGATTAGGTTCTTGAGTTACTTTACCTTCTAACTCTTTAGCTACTTGTATTTCTTTTTCTAAATTTCTAATTTCTACTTCACGTAACCCAGCTCTTACCTTAGCTACACGTAACCATTTTTTAGGAGTAACTCCTTGTAGTTCAGCTTCAGCTTTAACTCTTTCTTTACTAAGTATAATCTTTCTAGCTGACGCAGATTCGGCAAGTAAATTAGCTTTATTAGCTTCTAGGTTTGCTACAGAATCTATTGCTTTTCTAAATAATGGAGATTGTTGTAAAGCTTCAATACTATCAAAAGTTTTTCTTACTGCTCCATTACCATCTACATGTTCTATAACTAACTGAAAATCTGATTTACCTGACTCTTTAATCTTTTCTAAAATAACAGTAGTTGCATCTGATGCTTCTGCTACACTCTTATAGTTTGTTCTATCATTCTTACTAAATACTATAGATGTATCTAAGCCAGTTCCTGTATCATAAAAAATACTATCTGAGTTTCTTTGATATATATCTACACCGGCAGATATATCATCTAATACATTATCTGTATCTCTAATCCATGCTTTTCTTTTTTCTGGAAACAAATGTCCTTCATTAGTAAAGTAAGATTGTTGCATAGTTCTATAGAGTTTTTCTTGTAAACTCCATTCATGCATATCTAAATGCCTACCTTTATTAAGTATGCCTCCAACTATAGGAGCAAAAGCTAAACCTATAATTGATGTTCTTTTAACATCTACTGAGTTTGCTATTTTACCAGAGTAATCTGCTATAATATCTACAGTTAGTTTATTGCCTTTTTCAGAGTTAGCTATTCTTATGTTTTGATAAGGACTATCTAATTTTATATTATTAGCTTCATTAATTACATTAAGAGGAGATATAACAGTTCCTTTTGGTTTGCCTGGTTCAGCTGCATCTAAAGCTTCTAAGAACCTAGAAACTGTTTTATCATATCCTGCTTTATCTAAATCATATCTTCTTTTAGTAGTTCTAGCAACAGACGCACCTTTTTTAGCACCAGCCAAAACAAAGAAGGATGCTATTTCAAGAGGTACTTTAGCTGCTTCTGGATTTGTTGGATTTATCTTTTTAGCTACCCATAAAAAACCTTCATCGATAGTTTCAAAAGTACTCATAGTAATAGAATCTTGAGTTATGTAATTATCAAACTCTTCTTTAGTAGCTACTAAGCCACCCACTCTCATTACTGTATGCCAAAAGTCTCTCCAATTAAGAGCTATATCACCTACTATACCTACACCTTGATAGTCATTTAAAAAGCCATATACTTTTTCAGGTTCTTGAGCATATAATTTTTCTACATACCTTCTCATCTCAGTCATGTTTTTTATAGCTCTTATTTTTTCATCATCAGTTAAAAATAAGTCACCAAAAGCATCTAATGCTTTACTATCAGGATTAGCTCCTTCAAGTCTAGCTATTGGAGTACTACCTAATATACCTATATACATAGGTAATTCAGCAATAAAAGCATTAAATATCTGTGTTGCATTAACACCTACACCATAGAAAAACCCATCATTTTCTTCTAGTTCTTCATCTGACATTTCAAAAAACTTAGTATACCCTGGACTTAAATCAGCCATAGCTCTTAGTAGTTTACTTGCTTGAGAAGTGTCTACATTTACTCCAGGATTATTTTCTGAAAAGTACATCATATTTTTACGTAGACTATGACCTACTTTTAAAGACTCTTCAACTAACTTTTGTTTATCCATACTCATGTATAGATTTTCTATTTCATCATCTGTACTAGTTGCTGCTTCTTCTGCAGAAATAGTTTCAACATATTTATCTCTTATAGACATAGGAGGATTATATCCATAAGTATAAGCAGTTAGTAAACCTTTCTTATCTTCTGCAGAAATTTCATCATCATCTATAAGAGCAGTAATTGTTTGCTTAACAGATTCATCTTCCTCTTGTGCAATTTGCTGTTGAGTAAGAGCAAGTAAAGAAGAGTTACCCATTACAGCATACTCTTCCATTGTTTCATCAAACTTATTCATAGTATCTTCTGCATTTAATTCAGCAGAATAATAAGCATCATGTTGTATTTGTTCTAAATCTTCTAGACTAGTAACAACACCTGCAGAATAAGGAGGTATTTCTTGCCCAGGTACAAAACCATTGTCTATTTTTTCTTCCATATTTATCCAAATATTTTGTCAGCATTACCAAATATACTATCGCCAAGAACAAATACATTTTGCCATCCTGTACCTTTAGCTCCTGCTTGAGCTGCTTTACTACCATAGTTAGCAGACATAGTATTAAGTTGTGTTATTTGATTACCTACATCTTGTGCTACATTAATATTACCTAAATTTTGTGATGCTTGTGTTCCTATACTACCAACAGAACCTACATAGCCTGATGTACCACCTGCACCAACTGCTGAACCATAACCACCACCTACTTGTGCTTGTGCTATTCTAGCAGCTCGTATTGCTTGATATCTACTTCTTTTTTGTAGTAACTGATTATATCTATTTCTAGCAGCATCAGATTTATTTTTAGCTTCTATTTGTTGTCGTTGATAACCTGATTGTTGACTAGCATATTTCTTAGCTTGTATAGTTGAGTATCCTTGCGTAACAAGACTAGCAGCAGTAAATGGATTTTTTGTTAAAGCACTACCTATACTACCTAGAAAACTACCTCCACCAAAAGAAGAAGTACCTTTCCAAAACCCACTTGTTTGAAATCCAGGTTGTCCCATACCAAACCCACCTGTTTGATAACTTGCATAAGCTATTGCTGCAGGAACTGCTACTTTAGCTACTGTTTTGACTACTCCACCCATATTATATCTCCAATACTGTTAAATAATTTAATAAACCATCATCTGTAAGTAAAATACCATTTGGTACTGGTTTAGCTCCAAATACTATATTAAACTTTCTTTCTTTCTTTGTTTCACATATACCAAAAACTCTTTTAATACCTCTGTTTCTAAGTTCTTGTTTAACTGTTTCTAATCCTTTTAGATATCTTTTAAACTTATTATGACTCCATGAATGACATTCTATATGCATTATCCATTCATTCATCTCTTTACTAAAACTAATACCTATAAAGCCATTGTCTGACTCATCATATAACTTTTCCATATTACGGAGTTGATAGCATAGTTACTGGATGTCCCCACCCTAATAACTTCATGTCCTTACCTGCTTCTGACCTAATATATAAACTTAAACATTTACCTGAACCTCTAAGTTTATTCTTAGTTACTATCATAGAGTCACCACTATCATAAGCATCACTTGCTCCTGATGGTGTATAGTTTCTTAGTATTCTATATGCTTGAAATTCTTTACCCCATTTACCATTAGCTGCAGAATTAGACCAACCCCACTGCGCTTGTACTTTACAAGATGATTGGTTCTTAAATATTAAATCATCTCCTGATGCTTGAAAACCATCTTCTGTTTTTTGTAAATACAAGAATAAATAAGGTACTTGTTTTTCTTTCATTATATCACCAAACAATTCATATCCTGTATAAAGGTAACTAGAATAATCTACTCCTACACTATCCTTAGTTTTCCAATCTAAGAAGTCACTACCATTATATTTAGATAATGTAAATGATGTTCCTACAATAGTAAGAAAACTAAACTGTTCTGTTCTACTTGTAGCTATATCATCAGGTACTACAACTGTATCTCCTGCAGTAACTAAGACAGTATCTGTACCAGCTACAACAGATTCTTCTCTTGTTGTTACAGAGTATCCTGGTATTAAAGCATAGTCTGCTATATAAGGTGAATCTGATTCTAAACTAGATAATTCATTTTTAGACCAAGCTTTTAAAGTTAGGTCATAAATTAATTCTTTATTATAACTATTAGGATAATTAGAAGAAGAATAATCTGCATTATCATTATATAAGAATCTAACTCTATTTTCTTTTTCATCATAAATACCTTTAGCAAAATCTTTAGCTACTTCAGGTATATCAAGATATAAATCTTGTATAGATGTTAATGATATAGATTGTGCTGCAAATCTTCCTGATGCTGCATCTGGCTTAAGTAAGTAAATTCCTGCTTTAGACCAGTAAATAAAGTTACCATTTACATTAATTACTGATTCTCCATTTGTAATACCATTAGTAGATATTTTACTTGCTTGGAAAGAAGTAGCAATAAACCCTCCAGTATCTCCATAAATCTCCCACACGCCATTTTCTGCAAAAACTAATACTGAGGCTTGAGAAGATATAATTCTAACAACACGAGTAATATCTGGTATTTGTATTGAACCACCATCTGTGTCTATTAAATCATTAATACCTGGGTCTGTAGGGTCAGCTTCTTGATGACATGTTCCAAAGTCATCATCTGCTTTAATAACTTTACTAAAGAAAATATAACCTGAATAATTAGGAGACCTAATATCACCACCAGTTACATCTGACTTAATTCCTGAATAAAATAATCGTTGAGCATAAGAAGTAACAGTACTTATATTCCCTTCTTCTCTGTCAGTAGGTATTCCAGAAGTTACATCTGATTTATTTTTTCTATCTACACCACGTTCAAAAGCATCAATAATAAAACTACCTTTAGCTATTTGATAGTTAGAAAATGAGTTCTTTACTAATGTATCTGGGTCATACTTTTCATAGTCAGCACTAGATGTATTAGATATTTTACCTAATGTCCAGTTATCTGCATTAGATGGATACTGTCCTAGTTCTGTAAATGTATAATCAATTGCATCAGCACCAGTACTTGTTACAATATTTTTATTCCAACCTTGATTACGTAAGTTATATTTGTGCTCCTTACTTAATGAAGTAGGTCTAGTATCAAGAAATAATTCATCATCTACACCATAAATATCTCTTATATTTATTTGAATAGTACTTTGAGTAACTGCTCCTGTACTTACATTATATGCTAGTAACACAGGTCTAGGTAAATCTTCAGAAACAATAACACATTTATTATTAATAACAGAAGTTTCTATTTTACTATTACTTAATGATGTAATAGTAATTGGATTTCCACTATTCTTAAGGTTAGCAGATGGGGAGTCTGTTAAAAGATTCATAAACCAGATTTTATTTTTAATACGTACAACACCTAATGTTACAGATGTATCTCCTCCAGGACTTTCCCATATATGAAAAGATTGCTTACCTTCTTTAATATCTGTAGCAGTTAAACCTGTAGCTGTTAAAGCATAAGAAGATTCATAGTCGACACCTAACCTTCTAGACCTTGAACCATCACGGTTAAGGACAAAGTTAGCTTCATCTATTGATGCATTGTCAGGAAATGTTAACTGATTAGCTTCAGTTATTAATCCTTTAACAAACGACCTATAAGCGGTTTCACCCTTCTGTGCCATTTACTTCCTCTTTTAATTTTTTCTTAGCTAGTCTTTTTTCTGTCTTAGCCTTAGCTTTTACTCTTTCATCTACCTGTTCTTTAGGTTTTGAATTAGCTAAATAACTAGCAACTGATGTTTCCATAAATACCATTGATGTATATGTACCTGTTAACTCTTCTGGTATCTGCCCACCATCACTCCATTGAAATACATAATGTGCTGTGTTAGGTGCAATAACTGCTTGTAAATCCATCTTACCGTGAGTCTTCCAACTCTTTTTGACATTGGTCATGTCTATCTCCTTATTATTATCTTCTACCACCCATTAATTTTTTAGCCATCATTGTAGCATAATGTCGTACACCTTCAGACCTACCAAGTTTATTTTTTACTTTTGGTGTATCTTTATTTACTTGACTCATATTTGGACCAGCAACTTTAGTATAGTCTGTTTTAGTAGTTGACCCTTTTGATTCTATTGGTGCGTCTTTTTTAAATGAATTAAACATACCTACAGACTTATATGTTTTATCTCCACCTGTAGCTAGGTTACCTGGTTTTAACTCACTTGAGTGCTTTCTAGCTTTATCTATACCAGATACTTTTGGTTTAGGGTAAGTAGGTCCTGTATTTGGCTCTTTAACAGGTGAGTAACCTTCAGCACCTTTTGTTCCTTTGTAAGTCATTTGTGTTCTATCATTTGCAAACCTGTTTGTTTTTGTTTTTTCTTTTAATCTCTTTGCTTTTTTATAAGCTTGTTTGCCTTTTCTAGTTGCTATACTTTGTCTATTTAAATCTACCATTACCCCTTTCTCCTTAATTTAGGTTGTTTATGTTTTTTAAATGTTATGTTACCTTTAGTAACTTTTTGGTTAAGAGGCTTAATCGTAGTAATCTGACTAGTCTTGGCAGTAGACAACAATTTTGCAACTTGTGTGCTAATTCTTTTCTTTTTCTTTCCATATTGTTCTGCGTGTATAAATGATTTAGTATTCTGTGTATTGAAACTCAATATTTAGACCCTCCTGTTTTGTTAGTAGAATGTCTACCATAATTAGGATATCTAATACCTTTAGCAATCTTCCAAGCATCTTGACTCATTCTACGTCTTTGTGTTACAGATATTTGTTCTGCTTTCTGATTAGCCATTTGTTTCAATGTTAAGAAACAAGCAGACTTAGCTTCATTAAGTAAGTATGTAAACATCTGTACTGGTAAGTCAGGAGTAAATGTATCTGACATTGTAAATGCTACTGACCTTTTACCATGACTTTGTGTCTTACTGTTTTGTAATGTAGACTCTAAAGTTTTTAAGTATGCATCCATTACAATAGTTTCATCATCAAAAGATGTAAAATACTGTGGACATTTATCATTAAGTATGTTAAGAGTAATACCAGTAGTGTCTGTAACTTTCTTTATGTTAGTAGCAGTACTATCTCTAGCATCTACTATATCCATAAAATCTTCTGGTAACTTATAATCTATCATTTGAAAGTTATCTTTATCTGTAGCTTTCTTTTTATTATTATACTTAATCCATTTTAAGTCAATAATATCTTCAGGTAACTTCATGTGAGTAGGTCTATCATCTGTACCACTAGCTGTTAATTTAAATAACTCATATAAAAATGCATAGTTTTTACCATCAATAATATTGTAGTAAGTAGTCTTAATTATCTGTGCTACTTGTAAAGCTTCTACACTATCATTAATGCTATTGACATCATCTGAATCCATGTCAGATAAAATGTCTTGAGTCATTGCTAGTAAATTCATTTTAGCCATTATACTGCTCCTAATACTCTTAAAGATAAACTAGCATATTGAATAGTTGCTGATGCACTAGTTTTAGATTTAATTTCTATATAATCATTAGTAGCCATAGTTGTACTTCCAACAACTGTAATATTTCCCCAATCACTTGTTGTTGTAGTCCTTATACTTCTTGAACCTGTTATTTCTGTACCATTTTTAAATAGAGCAAACTCTACATTTTTGTTACTACCTGATGCTTGATTACAAGCCATAGCTAATGTAATATTAACATTTTTTGTATCTGTACCATCATATCTAAGTCTAGCATTAGGTGATGTTTGAACTGTAAAATCTGATATAACTCCACTAACCCAAGTAGGGTCTAGTATTACATCTGATGTAGTATTAGCTTGTGTATATCCAGGACTAGATGAATTAAATGCAATGTAAACATTAGCTACTGCATTAGGTGCTGTCCATGCACCTGAACCAGAACCATTAGCAACATAGACAGTCTTATTAGCTGCTGCCGACACTCCTTTAGGTTCATGCAAGTCTGCATTTGTAATGAGTTTATGTTGTATAGTCATAATGTTTCCTGTATTAAATTAGGGGTAAGCCCCGAAGGGCTCACCGAGGTATTACTTGTCGTATGCGAATTCTACGACACATCTTGCTTTACCAGTTAACAAATCGTCAGCTGACTTATCTACGATAAGTTGACCTGGATTTGCACCGATGCCTGTACCAACTAATGCACCAGCACCGTTAACAACGTTACCAGCAGTGCCAATAGCTGTTTGAGTTGCCTCAGCAGCTGCGACTAAACCGTCAACGTCAATATCAGTACCATCTTTCTGCTCAAGACCAACTGTTAAGTCAGTAGTAGTAGAAGTAGATGTAAATGCTTCATCGATATACAGAGTAGCAGACACAATAGATGCGTTTGCCGGGATTACTTGTGGTAGGTTGCTGTTAAGAGCAGCAGGCAAGTCATCATATGAGAAGTGCCATTCTGCGGACTTAACTACGCCCATTTTAGTAGACTCTTGACCACCATATTTATTCTTAGTAGTACGAGTACCATAATGATTTGCAACGCCACGAACTGGAGCCATTTCAATAGTCATAACTTTTCTCCTTAGTAAGTTGCTTCATCAGTTAATAGAACGCCTAGTGTATCAGCACGCTGAACACCAAACCCGAACCTAGAAGTAACCTGATATTTATCAGCTCTTTCTTCTTGGTCTCTCCAACCTTCTGTTTGCGGAGCACGTCTCCATGCATGCATAACAGGCTTACATGAATCATCTGCTACGCACATGAACACGTTAACCTTATCACCAACTTCAGCTGTATCATTAGCTAGGTCATATGCTGCACCGTTAATAGCTTCTGTTGCTGTAAGTGATGGTAAGAAGTTAGAAGTATAGATATCCCAACCCATAATGTTTCTTACGAAACGGTGGTCTCTAGCAAAACCTTCGTTAAGAACACCTTGGAATTGCGGAGTGTTATTAACTACAGATGTTTGTGAGATTAATGAGTTAAGAGTTGCTTCTACGATAGGGTCAACAATTGCAATACGACCTGATGCAGGTGCATTAGCTTTGTCAAACGCTAGTTTCATAGATACAAAGTCAGCAAGAACAACATTTCTTGTTGCTGCTCCAGAACCACCAGCTACCCAACGATGTGGGCGACCATTAACTAAGTTAAGGTCTGCTGCTGTTTGTCCGCCATTAGCGACAGCTAAGAAACGTCCTTCGTGGTTTTCACCAAGAGCACGTGTTGATTCCATAGCTCTCATAGCCATGAGTGTATCTACTTGTGAACCATCTTCACGTAGGTCATCAGTAACTTTCCATGCATCACCGATATAGTCAGTAATAGATAGAGTAATGTTACCAGTGTCTATGTTAGTAAAGTTCAATGGTGTATCTTCAGCTGCATCTTGAAGTGTTACAGTACCAACTGTTTTAATGTTTAGTGTTGTACCTGAACCGAAGTCTGTTACATCACGATACATTCCTTCTGGAAGAAGGTAGTCGTGTAAGTTATCAAGAATAAACTGAGAATACTGTTGCGATTCAATGAACGCAGTTGTATTTGCAGTATTATGTGCCATTATTAAGTCTCCTTAAGACTGTTGATTTACTTTAGCTTTAGCATTACCCCAAGCAGCTAATAAATCTTTAGTTGAACCACCTGCTACCTTTGCAGATAAATCAGTTGGTTTAGCTGATTGACTTAGAGCTTCAGTATTAATATCACCACTAGAACTAGCTACTGGTGCTTTAGCTGCAGATAAACCTGCTGCTTTTAATACTACTGTTGGGCTTGTTGCTGCAAGCTCATTAAGTTGTTTAACAGATAAGTTAAGTTCTTTTGCTATAGAGTTGTAAGTAACTTCGGCTTTGTCTCCATACTGTTCAGTAAACTTTGCAGCTACTGACTTAGCATTAGAGTCTGCCTTAGCATTTGCTTCTCTTGTAGCAATAGTTTGATTAACTAAATCCATCACATTATCTTGATTAAGTTCCCCTACTGGCACGGTCGTGGCTGTCGGTTGAACTCCAGACTTTAATTCATCTATCAGTTCCTGAGTAGTTTGACGCTTAGTTAGTTCTTCACGTACAGTTGCAAGTTCAGACTCAAGAGTCTCAATATGTTTCTGTGCATGAGGTACTGACTTTAAAGCATCCTCTGGGCTCTGGTACTTCTTACCCTCTCCAATTACTTCTTGAGCTTCGGTCGGAATCTCAAATGCTTTTGGTTGAGTATCTGTTTGTACAGTCTCCTGGGTAGGTTCTTGTACAGGTGTTTCAGTTGTTTCTGTTTTTACTTCATCATTCATGTTACATCTCCTTTGGTCAAGGTAATAAATTATATAGTTTTGTTAGAGCTTTCTGTATACCTCTTTGATAAGCTTGATACTCATTAAAAGCAGGAAGTTGAAAATTCTCTTCATCCATACACTTTCTGTTTGAAATATCTACTTGCTCATTTAAATAACTTCTTAACTCATCAAAAACTTGTTTCTTAGTTAAGGCTTTAGCCTTTTCACTTTTTAAATCCATACTATAATTATACCATATATTTAAGTAAAAGTCAAGGACTTTCGTTTATACAACGTCTGGAGGTAAGTCTGAATTTTCTTCTGCTTCAATTAAATCAGATACATCAGACATACCTACTTGTTGTTCCATTTGATTAACTTGTTGGTTAACCATATTCTCTTCCATAGATGGTTCTTGAGCTTGTTGTTGCATTTGTTGTTGGATTTGCATTTTAAGTTTTTCTTGTTCTGCCATTTCAAAAATAGCTGCATTATCTTGCATAAATCCATACTGGTCAAAGCCCATATACTCTTCTACCATCTTAGCTACAAGTTTAGGTGATACATGAGGACTAATCATTTGTCCTATAGGACTGTTAAATACACCTAACATGTTTTGTAATAGTTGTGCTCTAGCAGCATAATGTCTAGCACCTATAGGTCTAATCATGCCTCTAGCAGTTAAATCTTCTTTAGTAATAGATAAGAAATCTTGTACACCAAAATCATCATCGTATACTTTAGCTAGTTCAGGTAAATCTAAATTACGTTTAGCTGATTCTAACATTGTATTTAGTAAAGGTTCTAAAAACTCTACTTCAAATTGATTAACTTTATTTTGGAATATTCTACCAGCAGCATTCT
>ERZ1046740.1201-NODE-1201-length-18681-cov-6.550145_pt1 | contig 18681 bp, 9 predicted proteins | sample MGYA00383093_ERZ1046740 | MGnify/ENA primary metagenome ERZ1046740 (study PRJEB29581, sample SAMEA5548363) | metagenome | biome: marine; feature: coastal; material: water | depth 25 m | study: Short-term variability in the microbial, nano- and picoplankton... | reverse complement strand
AATGGCTTATCATTAACAAATAATTGAAATTTTCCATTATTGTTATTCAAAGTTACTTTAGCCGTCATTGGTTGATTTTGAATCATCTTTTCTTTTTTGATTTCATTTTTACATCATACGATGAAAAAAAAGCTTATTCTGATAGTTAAAATATTTTTCATTTTGTTCTCTTTAAAATTAGCTCTTTTTATTCCTTCACTAATTCTAGTTCAATTTGCTCTAATGATTTTCCTTTAGTCTCAGGTAAAATTCTGAATAAAATAAAGAAACCAACTGTAGCAATTACTCCAAAAATCAAGAAACTTAAAGCGTTCCCAAGGTTCGATAATTCCCAAGGGAAAATTTGCTGAATTAACCAGCTTACAAAAGAATTCACAAAACCAATTACACCAATGGCCAATCCTCTATACTTATTTGGATACAATTCTGAAAGTAAAACCCACATCACCGGACCTAAAGAAAAAGCAAAACAGGCTATAAATCCTAAAATTCCAATCAATACTAGGGTTGGATTCATATCTGTGGCAACTTCTAAAATAGTTCCTTCATTTTTAGCATATACTTGATTTCCCAAAGCCGATTTCATATCATTTTTAAAATCAATATCATTATCGTACTCCTTGTTTTCAAATTCCTTTAACTTGCTAGAATCAAATTTATCGAACTGAGAAATTTCTTGCGGTGTTAATTTATAAGTTGCCTGTTCAAATCCATAAGCACATAACAATAAACTAATAGCAATCCCAGCCATACCCAATAACAAAAGTGGTCTTCTTCCCATTCTATCAATTAAATATATGGCCACTAAAGTGAAAAGTACTGAGGTAAAACTTAGTAAAACTCCTGAAGAGAAAGCGGCGTCTGTTCCAATACCGGTTTGCTTAAAAATAGAAGTTGCATAAAAATAAACTGCATTTATCCCAGTAATTTGTTGTAAAACACCAATTACTAATCCAACCATTATAATAAAACGTAATGACGGTTTTAACAGTTCTTTTATTGCAATTTTTGAAGTCTTTTTTCCGTCTTTAATATTTTGTTCAATAGATTTTATTTCTAATTCGGCCTGTTTTCCCCCATGAATATCATTCAATACTTTTTTAGCTTCCTCCGTTTTTCCCACTAAAATCAACCATCGGGGGCTTTTTGGAACAAAAAACATAAAAAAGAAATACAAAACTGCAGGAACTATTTCTACGCCTAACATCCATCTCCAAACATTTTCATCTGTAAAAATTGACGTTCCCTGTGAGTTTAAATGGTTTAAATAATAGTTGCTTAAAAAAGCAGCGAAGAACCCTAAAACAATATTTAGTTGCTGAATTGAAACTAATTTCCCTCTATTTTCAGCTGTTGAAATTTCAGCAATATAAGTTGGGGCTAAAATTAGTGCTGCACCAAATGCAAAACCACCAATCATTCTTGCTATGTAAAGCATTTCGTATGATGTTGCATAAGCTGATGTTAGTGCTGAAAATGCATAAGCAAAAGCCACAATTATTAGTATTCGTTTTCTGCCAACAATATCACTTAATCTTCCTGAAATAAGCATTGCAATCATTGCAGCGAAAGAAGGTGAGCTTACTACCCAACCTGTTTGTCCATCACTTAAATTAAATTCAGGACCTGCATAAGACATAACACCTGATATAATTCCAGCATCAAACCCAAATAAAAACCCTCCTAAGGAAACTACAAATGCAATAAAAATTATTTTTTTTGACATAATTATTTCAGTTTATCGTGATATTTTTAATTCAATATGATGGATTGAATAGACCTTGCTGGCATTTTTAATTTAGCCGTTTTATTTTCAACTGTTAACATATAATCAATTGCTTGATTGCTATCATTTAATGCAACTATAACAATACTCCCATCGGTATTTATAAAAGATGTAGCACTTAAATGATTTGCAGTTGTACCTGTTGTTAATCTTTTTGCGCCAGGTCTTATAAATTTAGAGAAATGCCCAATATAATAATAGGTATTTGTAAAAGTCAACTCACCCGTTTTGGTATCACCGTGAACCGGTGCAAAACATAAATTTCCCACATGGTTAGGACCTCCTGTTTCATCTAATAATATATTCCAGTCTGTCCAAGCTACAGTTCCATTATTAAAATCGTTGATCATTGATTTTCCATAGCGTTCAGCTAATTTAGGATCTTCAATTCTGCTTAGTTCATATTTTTCATTACAACCTTCGGTAAAAATTAATTTCTTATCAGGAAATGCTTCATTTACCTTTGCTACGTTGCTATACATTGGTGTTCCATCTTTCCAGTCTTCATACCAGTGAAAACCAGAACCCCAAACATATTTATTAGCTTCAGGATCATTTAAAATAACATTTGCTCTTTCAAAAAGCAAATCTCTATTATGATCCCAAATTATAATTTTTTTATCGCCTAAACCTTCTTTTTGAAGTGTTGGACCTAAATAATTTTTTAAGAAATCACGCTCTTCTTCTGCAGTATATATACATGATTCCCAAGTTTGTTTTGCCATTGGCTCATTTTGAATAGATAATCCCCAAATTGGAACACCTTCTTTTTCGTAAGCCTTAATAAATTTAGCATAGTAGTTTGCCCAAGCCTGGTAAAATTCAAGTTTTAATTTTCCGCCTTGCAGCATATTGTTTGTAGTTTTCATGAATGCTGGTGGACTCCAAGGACTTGCAAACATTGGTAGTTTTCCTCCAGCAGCTTCAATAGCTAATTTTGTAAAAGGCAGTCGGTATTCTTTATCATGGTCAATGCTAAATGTTTTTAACTCAGCATCATCTTCGTCAATATAGGTATAACTTGATGACGAAAAATCGCAACTATGAATAATAGTTCTGGCAAAAGAATAACCAATTCCTTTGTCAAGGCTGTAATAAGCCTCCATAAATAATTTTTGCTGATCTTCTTTTAATTTATAAAAAGTTTCAGCGGCTGCATCAGTTAAAGCAGCTCCAATACCAACAAATGTTTGATGTTGTTTTGAAGGATTTACAAAAATAGAAGCCTCCGTTTCTAAAGGTTGTTTAAAAGAAGAAAAATCGACCTTATTTGCAGTGAGCTGTAATTTAACATCACTTTTTGTATTGGTAGTATAAACGTTTGCTGATAAGTTAGCAATTAGATTCATACTTGTAGTTTTAGTGTTATTTTCACTTTTTTTATTCACTTGTTTATTTTGAATACAGCTACTTGTTAAGTTTATAACTGCTAATAAAATAAGAACAAATTTCAAAGGGTTTTTTATGTTCATTTTTTAATATATTTTATTTCAAAATTTTTGTCTAAAATAGTGATTTTTAAGTAATATTTTTTGTACTATTTTGTCATAAAATTGAACTTTTATAAACAATTTGGTTACTTAACCTCAACTTAACCAAAAGATTAGCATTTTTACAACTCCCTTTTAATTGTTATCGTTTATTATTGATAAACTCTCACATAATCAATTTCCATAGAACTTTGAACAAAGCTTGCCTCAATACTTGGCTGTATAGCTATATTAAGCAACATATACTGGTCAGCATCAAAAGGCCATGTACTAGAATCTTTAGTAGTAGGATTGTATGTGTAATGCTCAATATCATCAACACTAAACACCATTTTTTCAGGAGACCATTCAAGAGTATATGTGTGGAATTGACTTGACACAGTAGAAATTGTTTGACCGCCATGATTTATAGTTCCTCCATAACTTGAGGGTGTATGCATTGCACTTTGAACATAGTTTTGATTATTTCCCCAGTGCTCCATAATATCAATTTCTCCACAAGCTGGCCAACCAGTAGTTCCATAACCTTCGGTTTGCCAATAGGCTCCAGGTTCACTAATATTTTTCCCTAACATCCAAATAGCAGGCCATGTACCAACTCCTGTTGGTAACTTAGCACGTACCTCAACACGCCCATAAGTAAAAGCAAACTTAGAATTTAATCGTGCAGATGTATATTGTTTAGTATACCCTTGGTCAGTAAACGATTCTTTTTTTGCTACAATTTTTAACGTCCCGTCACTTACATAAGAATTTTCAATTCGATTGGTATAATGCTGTACTTCTCCATTATACCAGTTTCCACCCGCAGGTAACTGCGTTTGATGAAACCATTTGTTAGAATTTATTGCGCCGTCACCATCAAATTCATCAGACCATACAAGGTTTAAACCATTATTATTATTAGATCCTATTTGAATAGTTATACTTTTATATGCTGTTATAAATTGGTCATCATTATAAGCTGAAATATAAATATCATAAGTTTTCAATCCTTCTCCTGAATAGGTATATGTTAATTCATTTGCTGAAGTTTCTTTAGTTTCTCCATTTCCCAGATTAATTCTGTAAAGTGTAGCATTGTCTGCTGAAAAATTAAGAGTAATAGTTCCGCTTCCATCTCCATTAAGATGTGTTTCATCTTGCCCTATAATGCTAGCTTCAACAACTAAATTTGAGGGAGGGCTTCCAATTTGAACAGTTACACTAATACTTGATGATATAAATTCAAACCCATTATAAGCATAAATATTAATCTCAAATGTTTTAAGTCCTGCTCCAGAATAGCTATATGTTAATTCATTTGCTGAAGTTTCTTTAGTTTCACCATTTCCTAAATTAATTTTGTAAAGTGTAGCATTATCTGCTAAAAAATTAAGAGTAATAGTTCCACTTCCGTTTCCATAAGGATGCGCTACATCTTGACCTACAATATTAGCCGAAATTACTAAATTTGATGGACCGTCAACGGTAATATCATCTCCTTCATTACTTCCACAAGAGAAAAAGGAAATAAGCATTACAAAAATAAATACGCTATTTTTTAAATTCATTTTATAGATTTTAGAATCTTTATAAGATCTCTAATAAAAACAAAAGGTTAGCAAAATTAATTGCTAACCTTTTGTTAGTTATTTTATTTTATTGATACACTCGCACATAATCAATTTCCATAGTTGACTCTGTGAAATTTGAATCTATCCCATTTACACCACCCCATGTTCCTCCCATGGCAATGTTTAAGATGATAAACTGATTTGAATCAAATGGCCAGTTAGCACTAGTTTTATTAGATGGCCCATAGGTATAATAGGCTTCCCCGTCAACTGTAAAAACAATCTTTTCTGAAGTCCATTCAACGCCATAAACATGAAATGCCGTTGAAACATCTGAGATGTATTTTGTACTTGTGTTATTAGTTGCACCCGAACTTGATGTTGTATGCAATGAACTATGAATATTGCCTTGATCGTAGCCTACGTGTTCCATAATATCAATTTCTCCACAGGCAGGCCAAGTATTAGTCCAAAAATCTGAACCTAGCATCCAAATGGCAGGCCAAGTACCTACTCCTTGAGGAAGCTTCGCTTTTACTTCAACTTTTCCATAGGTAAAATCAAATTTATCCTGTGTTTTCATACGAGTTGAAGTATACTCATACCCTTGGTAATTTTCTTTTTTTGCAGTAATTTTCAACATTCCATCTTCAACAATTACATTGTCTGATCTATTGGTGTAATATTGAGCTTCATTATTACCCCATCCCCAATCACCATTTCCAAGATCATAGGTCCAATTACTTGTATTTGGACTTCCATCAACATTAAATTCATCAGACCAAACTAATTCATTAAATGAAAAAGGTTCTACATAAACTGAAATTTGTTCTGCAGTATTAATAGAATGATCTGTACTTGAATATGCAAATACATATACCGTGTGGCTATTTGTACCTTCTTCTGTAAAAGTGTACTCTGCTATTCCAGATGCATTTTCTACTACATCTCCAACACCAAATCTAAACTCATATTTTACTGCATCTGTAGCTGAAGCTACACATTTAATTGTGCCTGAACCATCTCCATTTGCATTTATCGCATCTTTACCAACAATTGTAATATCAAGTGTAAGATTTGAAGGGATAATTTCAGTTGGTGTTGGTGGAACATATGGGTCATCATCATCTCCACCGCCTCCACCACAGGAAACTAAACAAAATGAGACAAAACTCACTATTAAAAATGCCTTATAAAATTTTAGAAAATTCATACTTTACATTAAAAATTATAAATATATTTATTAAAAAGAGGGGGTAATACCCCCTCTTTTTAAAACTAATAATTCACTTAATTATTGTACAGGTTTGGTAGAAGTCAACAATTGGTACCAAGCAGCGCCTGATCCAGTAGCAGTATCTTCAATAATTCTAACACGCATATAATCAGCATCAATAGATATGATATCATAAGTGCTAGTACCAGCCCACCAACCCATAAAACCTCCATCAGAGATTTCAAAAGCTGTTTGTCTATATGGTGCTTCATCATACGTACCTTCTAAAGCTGCTTTAGATGAAGAAGGTAAAAAAGTAACATTTTTCACACCAAACATAGTAGTAGCTACTGTTTCGTCATGACAAGTATCACCATCAACTCCAATAAAACCAGCATATGTACCCGGTATAAATGCAGGACCAACTGTTTGCTCGAATGTAAGACCATTGTCAGTTCTAGTAAATACAAATTCATTGGTGTACATACAACCTTTTTCCTCATCCCAAGGCTGGATACCATCCCACCAAGACTCATATGCAAATTGTCCACCACCATAATCATCAAAAGCGGTTCCCATACCTACATGTAACGGTAAATCAGATGCCCAATACCAAGTTTTACTATCTCCAACAAGACTACCAGCTAAAAGATCTTCAGCTTCTACATCTGAAAAAGAACTATAAACTTCAACTTCCATTGAAGCCGTTGAAGCTGCACCAGCAGTTCCAAGAGCACTAACAATAACTGTAAATTTGTTAGTACCTACTTTAGTGTATCTGTGTGTGTATTTACCTGATGGTACTACTTCACTTTTACCATCTCCAAAATCAATCAGATAGCTTATTACATTATCTGCAGAAACTTCGAAGTCTACAAATCCATCGCCATCTCCGTTTAATAATTCTGGATCGTTTAAATCCTGTCCAACAACTACTGCTGTTATCTGAACATTTGATGGAGTCACTATATCTCCAAATTCGTAGGTTGTTTCCTCACAACTTGCAAAAAATGCAAGTGTAAGAAAAAGACCTAATATATATTTTATGTTTTTCATAATTAGCTATGTTTTAATTTAAAAATAGTGAAACATTATCAATATTTACAGAACCGGCAGCTGCACCTAAGTCAAATAATACACGCGCATCTGGAGCTCCAAATGGTGCATCAATTGAATTAACTGTAATTGTATATGTTTCTCTAGTTGTTGTGATATTAACTTCCTCATTATCATTTGTCCAAGGACCTGCACTAAGGCCAATTCCAGCTAGGATTGGTCTATTAGTATCTGACCATGCGTCAAAAGTTAATGTATATGTTGAACCTTCGATTATTTCTAACTTTTGGCTTACGTTCACATCCCATGGATTTCCAGCTGCAGGAACATTTACTGAATAATATGTATTATCCCCATCGGTTACCACTGGAGCTGAGTCTGGCCCAGTACCTATAAGCCAAGGCTCTGCACCGCTCTCAAAATCACCATTGGTTACTAATCCACCGTTAAACGGAGCAGTAGGACCATCTCCTAAAAACAATGCAACATTATCAATATTAACAGAACCGGCAGCTGCACCTAAGTCAAATAATACACGTGCATCAGGAGCCCCAAATGGTGCGTCAATTGAATTTACGGAAATTGAATACGTTTGTCTCGTTGTTGTAATATTAACTTCCTCGTTATCATTTGTCCAAGGACCTGCACTTAAACCTATTCCAGCTAAGATTGGTCTATTAGTGTCCGACCAAGCATCAAAAATTAACGTATAGGTTTCACCTTCAATAATTTCTACTTTTTGGCTAACATTTACATCCCATGGATTTCCTGCTGCAGGAACATTTATTGAATAATAAGTATTACCCGCATCGGTTACCACAGGAGCTAAGTCTGGACCAGTACCTATAAGCCAAGGAGCAGCTCCACTCTCAAAATCACCATTGGTTAATAAACCATCATCAAATGGTTCACCACTACTTTTGTAGAAATATATATTATCAATAAAAACTGATCCAGCTGCCCAAGGTTCACCAACAAATTTCAATTGAAAAATTTGGTCAACAGAAAGCCCTAAATCCACATATTCAGAAATCGGAATATCAATACTAGTCCATTCATCAATAGTTAAATCACTCGCAATTTCTTTTTCTGTTGAATTTCCATCAACACCATTAATAAGTGACGTTTTTATTTGTGGTAAGTCCGCAGTCCATACATCCATGTGTAAATATTCCATTCCTGAAACATCAACTGTTTCTCCAAATGAAATTCCTTGGTAACTTAAAGTAACATAATTCAGCATTTCATCTCCATCCAATTCAAACATTGCCCAGCTACTTCCTTGACCAGCTTGTCCCCAATCTGGGAAATAATTAGTTCCTTCAACATCAGCATAAGCAGTAGTAAATATTGAAATTACATCAGCATCAGCTCTATTAGGAGGTGTTGGCGCTGAAACAAGCGGTTGTATAATCTCAGTTACTTCAAAATCCTGAACAATGTATTCGGTAGTTTCAATAGCTGCACCTTTTACAACTACTCTAATTGTATAAAGTCCTGCTTCTGCATAACCATATGATGCTGTTTCACCAATATTAGCAGATACTGGGTCATCGCTTCCTTCTTCTCCAAAATAAACATCAAATGAAACTGCAAAGTCTGCAGTAGTTGTTACGTTTACTTGTTTTGAAATAGCTTCATCATTTTCAATAACTACATTTAGGTTTTCAGGAGCATTGAACGACACAACTAATTGTTGTGTTAGTTCAGCTGTTAAACCTGTAATTCCTGCTGCTACAATTTTAACTTCATAATTACCTTCAGCATAAGTATGCTGAGTATTCTCTCCTTGTTTTACAGTAATTGGGTCTGCCGTTTCATCTCCAAATGTTATGCTATAAGAAACAGCACCTTCACTATTTGGTGTTACAGTTACTAACCCAGTATTGTCCTGAGTTACATCAAAAAGTACTGCTAAATTTGCCGGAGCAGTTACAGTAGAGACAAAATCATCACTACCAAACTCGTCCTCGTTACAACTTATAATAGCTGCTACAAATAAAACGATACTTAAAATATATTTGTATGTTTTCATATTTTTAAATTTTAAATTTTTAGTATTTAGGATTTTGTGTTAATCCTGAAATATCAATCTCTTGCTGAGGTATTGGAAATACTTCGTGCTTACCTGTTTCAAACCCACTAATTTTACTAGCAGCCTGCCCAGTTCTTACTAAATCAAAGAAATGGTGACCTTCCATTGAAAGCTCAAAATTTCTTTCAGCCCAAATTGCTTCTTTGGTAGCTGTTACTCTATGTAGATCATCTCCAAAAGCTTTATCACGCACCTCATTTAAATAAATTTGCGCAATTGCAACATTTGGTGAAGTTGATCTAACATTTGCTTCTGCAGCCATTAATAATACATCAGCATAACGAATAGCTCTGTAGTTAGTTAAGTAATTTAACTCAGTTTGAGCACCACTTTCACCAGCTCTTGGAATATATTTATTGTTGTAATATCCAGTATGTTTATACCCTTCAGTATATTCAGCTCCAGTATCAGCAGCAAATGCTACCATATCAAGTATAGAGGCATCTCTTCTTGTATCGCCATTTTCAAATGAATTATAAAAGTCAGCTGTAGGAACATTAAAACTCCATCCAGAGGCATATGTATCTCCTACAAACCCTCTTGGTCCATTATGAATAATTCCAAAATTCCCTTCGGTTCCTTGTGGAGTATAACCCCAATCGTACCAGTTTGATTCATTAGAATGTTGTACCTCAAATACAGATCCAGGTCCGTTTTCACCAGCTTTAAGGAATTGACTTCCGTAATCGTCTACTAAACTATATACGCCTATTACATTTCCTAACTCACTAGCTGCTTGATCAAATTTATCTTGAAATAAAAATACCTTACCAAGCAATGCGTGTGCAGCATATTTAGTTGCACGGCCTTTTTGGCTAACCGAAGCAGGTAAAACACTAATAGCATTTTGAAGATCTGCTTCAATTTGCGCATATACTTCACTAACTGGCTTTCTTTCTAAAGAACCTGATTCACCTGCAGTAAGTCTAGATTTGGTAAATAAAGGAACATCTCCGAAAAATTTAACCAATTCAAAATAATAGTATGCTCTTAAAAAATATACTTCTCCATAAAGCTCCTCTTTTCTATCAAACTGAATATTATCTTTATTTTGTTCTAAAAAATTTGCTCTGTTAACACCCTCATAACACCATTTCCAAATAGATGTCAATTGATCATTATTTGGTGTGTGTGTCATATTATCAATATGCTGCAGTCCAAGAACATCGGTTGCAGTTTCACCTCCACTCAAAGAGTTTCCAGTGGCAATATCTCCTATTAAAATATTTAAATACATCCATTGTAATGGATCATAAGTTCCAACTACTGCAGCTTCATAATCTTCTACTGATTGAAAATATATATCTGAAGTAATTTGGTAGTTTTCAATAGGTTCGTAATCAACATAGTCTGTACAAGCAGTTCCTAAGAAAAACAATGCACTAATTACTGTTATATGTTTAAAAATTTTCATGTTATTTAATATTAAAATTTAACATTTACACCTACAGACCAAATTCTAGGCTGTGGATAAGTTCCTCTATCAATACCTGTATCTAGTACTCCTGAAGAAATTTCAGGGTCATATCCAGAATACTCTGTAAAAGTGAATGCATTTTTCACTTGCGCGTATAATCTAACTTTTTGCAAACCTGTAGATTCACTAATTGTTTCAGGAAGTGTATAACCTAATTGAATATTTTTAATTTTCACAAAACTTCCGTCTTCTACATATCTATCAGAAGCACGACGGTTATTATTTGTGTCAATAAAAGTTACTCTAGGCTCACTATTACTTGTTCCCTCGCCAGTCCATCTGTCAAGAGTTGAAGCAAAACGGTTTGTAAAGTTTAAATTTCTTTCATACGCTCTATAAATATCAGCACCTATGGAAGCATATGTAAATACATTAAAATCAAAGTTTTTATAGTCCATAGAAACATTCCATCCTAAAGTAAATTCAGGGAATGGATCTCCGATTTGAGTTCTATCTTCTGCGTTAATTATACCATTTGCATCAACATCAACATATCTAATATCACCTGGTTGAGCTCCATCTTGAGTAGCATGCGCATCAATTTCAGATTGATTTTGGAAAATTCCATCGGTTTTATATCCATAAAAATAACCCGGTGAGAATCCTTCTTCAAAACGTGTTAATGGTGTGTAAGGTATTCCATATCCGCCACCCCAAATAAATTTATCTCCATTGTTAATTTCTTCAACGTTGTTAATTGATTTTGTAAAACTAACATTTGTATTGAAATTAAAATCATCACCAAACGTATCTCTATATCCTAAAGAAGCATCAATACCGTAACTTTTTGTTTTACCAATATTAGTTGAAGGGTATACTGGAGTTCCTAAGTACAATGCTAATGTTGGATTAAATAATAAATCATCAACTGTTTTTTGGAAATAGTCTGCGACTAAAGACAGCTTACTGTCAAATAATTTAATGTCTACCCCAGCATTGTATTGAATTTGATTTTCCCATGAAACATCTTCGTTAGGAATTGATTGCAGTGTTGAACCACTAGCAATAGTTCCATCAAATGTATATTTTGGAAATGTAGAAATTGTTGAAAATTGAGGGCTAATATTGTCGTTTCCAACAGATCCATAACTACCTCTTAATTTTAAATGATTGATAATTTCTGAATTAAAAAATTCCTCATTTGAAACAACCCATCCAACAGAAGCTGATGGGAAAAAAGCAAACTTATTATTTTTACCAAAATTAGTAGAACCATCTACACGACCTGTAAAAGAAAATAAGTATTTCTCTTGAAAATCGTAGTTTATTCTTGTGAAGTAAGAAACATTTCTTCCTTCATATTGCCAAGAACCAGATGTTTGTGATTCAGCATCTCCTGTTGCAGCACTAACATCAGCATATGCCCATGAATTAAATGGGATATCTTCAGCATTTGCAGATATATTTTCACCTCTGTTTTTACCTATTGAAAAACCAAGAACAGTCTCAAATACATGATCTTCATTAATTTCAAAATTATAATTCCCATACAATTCATATGTATAAGTAAAATAATTTGTTTTTGACTCCCCAACTCGGTTGTGTGTTGATGTTACAACACCCTCACCATCAGTAGTTACAATTGGAGATAAATCTGCATTTGCATTGGTACTGTTATGTCCAGCTCCGTAGTATTGAAAAGGAACAAAATTTTTCCCATAGATATCTACGAATGTATATCCAAAACGAGAAGTAACTTTTAGGTTATCCATTACATCATATTGTAATTCTAATTTACCAGAAAGTTTGTTTGAATTTGATTGATTGTATGTGTTATCAATTAAAGCTAGTGGGTTTTTGATTTCTTGCGTAATAGTTTCGCTAATACCAAAATTTCCATTTGCATCATAAGGACTAACCATTGGATCAAAATTTAATGCATTTGACAATACACTTCCAATATTATTTTCTGATAACCCTTTACTTTTAATGTTTGAATAGTTTGTATTTACAATAAATGCAAGTTTGTCAGATAAACTTGTATTAAAGTTAGCTGTAAAATTTGAACGGTTGAAAAATGATTTATCTCCTCCGCCTACAACGCCATCTTGACCTAAATAACCTCCTGAAACATAAAAAGAAGTTGATTCACTACCTCCAGAAGCAGTAACACTGTGACTAACTATAGGAGCGTCAGAAATAACCTCATTTTGCCAATCAGTTCCTTTACCTAAACCTGAAATATCATTAAAAATCAAACCTAGACCTGCGTTAGAACTAGCTTCATTTAAAATACCAGCATATTCACTTGCATTTAATACTCCAATAGTATTAGTAACCTCCTGAACTCCGTAAGAAGAATCAAAAGTAAATGAAGTTTTTTGATTTTTTCTACCTGATTTTGTTTTTACAACAATTACACCATTACCACCTTTTACACCGTAAATTGCCGACATTGCAGCATCTTTTAATACGTTCATTGATTCAATATCACCAGGGTTTAGTGAATTTAAATCATCTAAGGTTTGTGATACACCATCAATAACTACTAAAGGATCTGTTCCTGTATAAGAAGGAATACCTCTAATTAATACTGTAGGTTTTGAACCTGGTGATCCGCTAGAAATAACGTTTACACCTGATGCTTGTCCTTGTAATGCTTCTTCAGCTCTTACAGGTTTAAGAATTTCAACACTCTTTTTCCCAACTGTAGCAACTGATCCCGATATTTTACTCACTTTTTGAGTTCCATATCCAATTACAACAACTTCGTCTAAGCTTTGCGTATCTTCAACAAGAACAATACTTAAAGCGTTTGAATTGTTAACTACAACTTCTTTAGTTGTAAATCCCATATAGGAGAAAACAAGTATTTCTCCTTTTTGTACATTGGAAATTGTAAAATTTCCATCAAAATCTGTAGATCCACCTTTACTGGTGTTTTTTACAACAATAGATACGCCTGGTAATGGCATCCCACTATTGTCAGCTACAGTTCCATTAATTTCATAAGTTTGAGCCGTAACAACTACGCCCATGAAACTTAGAAAAATTGATAATAAAAATGACTTCATATATTTATTAAATTAAGTTTGTTTAAAATTAGTTTAATCTTAGATTTTTCATCAAAATTTAACCTATATAAAAATCATACATCACTATTTTTTTTATAATCAACATAACACAAGTAGTTGTTAATATAGCACAAGTAGCTGTAAACACTGACATTACAGCAATTTTAGCAATGTGTTAATTTGTTAAAAAAACCTTAAAAAAATGTTACTACAACCTTGTAGTTTCTAAAATGTTGTGGTAATGTTGAGGTAAATGCTAACCATGTAGCATTGTTTTATATTTCTAAAATGTACTCTACAAGACTTTTTTTATGTTGTAAGTCCATTTTTTTTCTTAAACGATACCTTTTTATTTCAACACTTCGGGGTGAAATATTAAGCAATGGTGCAATTTCCTTTGATGATAAATTCAAACGTAAATAAACACATAATTTCAAATCGTTAGGTGTAAGTGTTGGATGTATATTTTTTACTTTCTTTAAAAAATCGCTATCGGTATTATTAAAAGCTTCCTGAAACATTTCCCAGTCATTGTTATCACCTAAACTTTCATTAATTATTTTAATTACGGGTTTTATTTTCGCACCTTCTTTTAAATATGTCAACTCCTTTTTAATAGTATTTAACAACTCATTCTTTTTTATAAGCCCCATTGTTGAGGAGGTTAACTCTCTCGATTTACTGGTAACCTCATTTCTTAATTTATCATTTTTCAACTTCATAATTACTTTATCACTCTCCAATTTTGACAATGCAAATTCGCGCTGTTTATTATCAACTAATTCCTGTTGTTGCTTTTTATAGTATTTTTTATAAACCATATGAATAATAAGAAACAGCAACATACCAATCACCACATAAACTGCAATCATTGCATTTGACAAATACCAGGGCCTACTAATATTAAAAGTATAATTAGCAACATTTTCGGTAATTTTATCACTATACTTAGCTCGTACTTTAAAATTGTACTTACCGTAAGGTAAATTTTTAAAAGCTACTTCAGATTCTCCTAACCACTCGCTCCACTTTTCATAAATTCCTTCTAATTTATACTGATATCTAACTTCAATAAAGTTATCAAATTCGGGTATACTATACTTAAAATTGAGATTATTATGACTTGAACTAAAAATTGGTTCATTACCTGCTAATGACACCAATGATTTGCTCGAGTCAACCGCACTTATTTCAATTGAATTAATATTTATATGATAATTTTTTTCTTCAAGTTTATTTGAATTTAACAATACATAACCATTTGCAGTTCCAAATAAAAATAGTTCATTATTTAAAGCTACCACAGTTTCATTACCAATAACACTATTTCTAAAAGATGCGGGGAATGCGATTTTTTGAACTTTTAGGTTTTTATTAAACTCACTTGGGGTAAAAAAAACTATTTTATCTTTTGTAAATGCCCATAAAGTATTTGACAACTCTTCAGCAACTAGCTTACCTGAATAATATTCATCATCCTTTAATAACGCATCTGTTAAAATTGAATCTTTTACAAATTGTAATTTCTCATAATTGTATTTAAACAAACCTGTATTAATAAAATAATACAATTCATTATTGTATTTAATTAAACTCGATTTTGGGGCAACAGGTGCGGTTTTTTCATTTTGAATACCCAATACTTCCGTGAACTCCTCATTTAATTTAATCTTATATGTGCCTTTATACCCATGACTTACAAACAATTCATTTTCATTTATAAATTCGGCATATCGGCTTGAAATATCAAATCCTTCAACCTTATTTCTAAAAGACCATTGGTTGTTCTTTTTTTCAAGTACACTAAGACCATTATAATTTCCTTGTAACAATAAATTATCAAAATTCTTTATTCTATTAATATTCCATGCTCCTGGATAATTGGATATTTGAACAGCACGACTCTTATCAATTAAAAAGGTACCTCCATTATGCCCACAAAATAATTCATTGTCAATAACTTCTAAACACCACACTTGACCCTTGGTATTTTCAATAAAAGTAAACTCATTTTGAGAATTATACTTTTTATAAAACAAGCCTTGATTGGTGCCAATATATAAATGGTTGTTAAATAATACTGATGCATAAACAGATCCAACTTTTCCACTTAAATCTTTAAATACACTAAAAGGTGATTTTGAATTCACTAAGCTAATACCATCATCCAACCCTAACCACAAATTATGTTCGGCATCCTGAAAAACTGATAAAACAGTATTGTTAATTAACCCATTGTTTTGGTCAATTAGTCTAATAATCTCACCTTTTTCACTAACCTGATACATTCCTTCTGAAATAGTACCTAAAACAAAACTTCCATCATTAAGTTGCTTGCTGCAATAAATACTTTTTGAATCCAGCACTTTACTAGCCGGTATTCGCCATTTTGTAAAATTCCCATTTTCTAAGAAATAAAAACTTCCATAATAAGTTAGAAATAATAATTTTCCATCAACTAAAAAAACACCTACAACATCATTATTTTTAACAATTTCATGGTCTGAAATCAATACCGCTTCTCCTTTTTCAATTTTAAAAATACCCTCATTAATTTTTTGAAAATAAACACTGTTACCAACCTTAAACACTTCTGCCCGTGTTGATGTTGAATTGATAATTTGAAATGATTCATTTTTTGTATTAAATACGTATATCCTATTTAGTGATTGAAAAAGAACAAACTCATCAAATTCCAAGATATTCCAAAACTGCTCATCGTCAATTAAAGGTTTCTCTAATTTATTTATCAAAGAATAGTATTCCAAATTACCAAATTCATTTTTTCCCCAAAAACCAAATTCCATGTAACTTCCGGTATACACTTTATTGCCTATTACATTAACAGATCGAATTACGGTATTATTTGGAGACGGATATAATTTCCAATTAGCTCCGTTATACTCTAACAAGCCACTACCGTTAGCAACATAAATATAATTTTCATCAGATTGTGAAATACACCAATTTTGATTTTCAGCATTGTAATCATTAGATGAAAAGTTATGTATTGGAGGTAATTCCTGAGCAAATAGATTACCACAAGTAAATACTAAAAAATAAATAAATAAAAACTTTAGGTATTTAAAAAAAAGAGTATTCATACACAAATCTACAACTTTCTGAATTAGTTTATAATTTAAAGCGTGCAATATAAATATTGATGTGCAAAAAATAAAATAAATGAACACTAAACTATCCTTTAACTACCCTTACCCCCTAAAATTGCATAAAACAGTATCCAACAGATTATTAATAACTTAATTTCTATTCTTTTAGACAAACCCATTTGTGTAAGTTTTTAATAATTCTTAACTTGCCACTAATCCCCTCTTTATTAGAAATGCAGTAGAAAATAAACTTTAGGAAATGAAAGCCAATAATCTTTTCAAAAACTTCCCTTTAGGAATCGTGTATCAAAATACTGAAGGAAAAATAATTGATGCAAATAAAATTGCCGAAAATATTTTGGGACTTTCTATTCGCAAAATACGAGGAGGAACATTAATGGATCCCATGTGGAAGTTAAAAAAGGAAGATGGCACTAATTTACCAGAAGAAGAATATCCTTCCATAATTGCTTTACAAACCTGCAAACCGGTCAAAGATGTTGTTATTGGCATCCTCAATCAAGATACTAATAACTATATCTGGGTAAAAACGCATGCTGTTCCTGAGTTTAAGGGAAAAGAAACCAAACCCTTTCAAGTATACATAGTATTTTCAGATATTATTAAGCATTCAAAATCTGAGAAAAAGATTCACAATCACTTTAAGGCAAAGAAACAGCACAAGCAAGCCAAAGGTAAATATCATAATAGTATATTTGAATTATCTCAAGATTTGAATTATCGAACTGCCAAAAAAGGGTGTAGTGAGCGTAAAAAGACGGAAAAATTGCTCTTCAAAAATACTCACATGCAAAATCTTGTAAGTAATTTAGATTTTAAGCAAAAAAATTTAAGAGAAATAAATAAAACAGTTACAAATTCCTTAATGGAATTTGGAAAGTTTGTAAATGCAGACCGGGCTTATATCTTCTCATACAATTGGGAAAGGAATACTGCTTCAAATACCTTCGAATGGTGCAAACAAGAAATCTCGTCACAAAAAGAAAAATTACAAGATATACCTCTTGATAATATTCAAAACTGGGTAGAAACCCACAAGCAAGGAAAGGCAATAATCATTCCCAACATATCTTTAATGCATCAAGAAAGCGAATTATTTAATATTCTATACCCACAGAATATTAAAAGCCTTATTACAATACCTCTATTAAATGAAACTAATTGTTATGGATTCGTTGGCTTTGATTATGTTAAACGCTTGCATAAGCCTGGCAAAAAAGAAATAGAGGTATTGGAGATATTTGGAAATATGATTGCTAATTTCACTGAACGACAAAAGGCACACCATGAGTTACTTCAAGAAAAACAGCGATTTTCTAATTTTATTGAAGCCACCAATGTGGGTACCTGGGAATGGAATATCCAAACCGGCAAAACAATATTTAATGAACGTTGGTCACAAATTATTGGCTATACTTCGGAAGAACTGGCTCCAACTAATATTGATACCTGGACACAATTTGTACATCTTGATGATAAAAAATTATCAAACAGGCTACTGGAAGAACATTTTAGTGGTAAAACAAATTTCTACCAATGTGAAGTAAGAATGCGCCATAAGAACGGAAACTGGGTATGGATACTAGATGTAGGTAAGGTAATCAGCTGGACAGAAGACGGGAATCCTCTTTTGATGAGCGGTACTCATATGGATATTACACCACTGAAAACGTACGAAAAAGAACTGGGTTTAATCAATTATCTTAACCTAGAGATGAATTCAGGTGTTTCATTAGATCGTATTTTACAAATATCAGTAGAAAAAATTATAGAAGAATTAAACTTCATCCACTGTGACATATATAATTATTCTTCAGGGGATAATTTTATTACAATAGCTGCACAAAGCTTGTGGAATTC
>ERZ1046740.1198-NODE-1198-length-18745-cov-8.057089_pt1 | contig 18745 bp, 19 predicted proteins | sample MGYA00383093_ERZ1046740 | MGnify/ENA primary metagenome ERZ1046740 (study PRJEB29581, sample SAMEA5548363) | metagenome | biome: marine; feature: coastal; material: water | depth 25 m | study: Short-term variability in the microbial, nano- and picoplankton... | reverse complement strand
CGATCCCAGGGATACATTATAAAATTTCTAATTCTGGTAAGCATACCTTTACTCCGTATTGTTTTTGCCAACGTTCAGCATCTTGCTTGGTATTTATTAGGGGCTCTCCTTTGATGTTTAAACTTGTATTAAGCAACATAGGACAACCAGTCTTTTTATACCACTGTTGTAGTAGTGTATGTGCTTGTCCTGCCCATCCCCAAGTGATCATTTTATTTCCTTCATTAACTGCTGTTATAAATATATTTATGAACAAACAGAATAGGATTTAAAATGAAAATTGGATTTGTAGGATTTGGAAAACTAGGACAGCCTTGTGGAGAAATAGTTGCACAGAAGGGACATGATGTAACAGCATTTGATACAGAAACAAGAACAAGCAACAGTGTTAAAGTTGTAAGCACAATACGTAATTGTGTTGAAAACCGAGACATAGTATTTGTTGCTGTACCCACACCACACGAAAAAAATTATGATGGTCGAGAGCCCAGTAGACATTTGGAACCTGTAGACTTTAAATATGACATTGTAAAAGAAGTTTTAACAGAAGCAAACAAACACATGAATAGTAACCAATTACTTGTACTTATTAGTACAGTGTTACCTGGCACTACAAGACGTGAATTTGTGCCACTTATAACCAACACTAGGTTTGTTTACAATCCTTATCTAATTGCTATGGGCAGTGTTGCTTGGGATATGGTTAATCCTGAAATGGTTATGATAGGCACTGCGGACGGAAGTGAAACTGGAGATGCACGTGAGCTTGTGGACTTTTATAAAACTATTATGGAAAACGATCCCAGATATGAAATTGGAACCTGGGACGAGTGTGAGGCTATAAAAGTGTTTTACAATACATTTATAAGCGCAAAGATTGGCCTTGTGAACATGATACAAGACGTTGCAGAAAAACAAGGCAATATTAATGTAGATGTTGTTACAAACGCACTTGCAAAAAGTACAAAACGTATTATAGGTCCACAATATATGACAGCAGGTATGGGCGATGGCGGTGCATGTCATCCACGTGATAATATTGCACTGCGTTATATGGCAAGAGAACTGGATTTAGGTTATGATTTGTTTGATGCTATAATGGGTGCTCGAGAAGTTCAAGCTGAAAATGTTGCTAAAAAACTAGTGGATCTTGCAAAAGAAAACAACATGGAAGTTTACATACATGGCAAAGCATTTAAACCAGGCGTAAGTTATATAGATGGTAGTTATAGTTTACTTGTAGGACATTATGTAGAACAGTTAGGTAAACTTGTTACATACATTGATCCACTTACAGGCGACGATAACAAAATGGAAAGAGGCGGTGTAGTATTACTTGCACATAGTCCTAGCACTACTTACAAATACATGAGTAATCAAAATGACGAATTATATTGTTTAATACCTGAGGATAGTATTGTTGTGGATCCCTGGAGAAAATACACTAGCGATATGCATCGAGTCGTGCATTATGGTAACACACGCATAAATTAATGCTGATGCGGAAACTGTAAGTTTACGCCTTTGTAAAGTGGGGTGTGTAATTCATTATGTCTATAAAAAGCAGTTTGCAAATGACTATAATTTGTTATTAACTTAGGTAACATTGCAAGTAGCATATCGTTCCAGTCTGTCTTACTGATATTACACAAACGTTTTACTTCTTCCATTAATACCTGTAAACGATCTGCCGGATCCTCAACAGCATCATAACTGTGATTAATGTAGTCATCAAAAACATTATATCCTAAGTCACGCATTGCTTGTATACTACCACGCTCTCCTAAAAATACAAAAGGCTGTAAGTTAAGTATAGGTTTAAATGCCTTTTCACTTTGAAATAATGTAGGCTCTGTACAGTTTGTTTCACTTACCAAACTAAAGTAACTTCTACGATATGCACTAAAAATGATATCATGATAATTGTTAGCTTGATTAATGTGTAAATTTAGTTTTGGCTCTTCTGCAATATTTTTTTCACCATGACCTTTTGCCCACTTGTGTAGTTCTTTATTGTCCATGTTAAAAATTTTTGCAGTATGCCACATTTTTTCTTCATAAAGTTTTTTGTTTAAGTTACGTTCGCTAGAACTGTCATGATGTGTAACCATTCCAAAACTGTAATTTATTTTATTTCCTAGTTTCATGTCATCAATTGTTTTAACTAATGCAATTCTATGTACACGCATTAATCTGTTCAGTGCAAGTGCATAAAAAGGTCTTTCTGTTCTAGTGGTAATACTACGTACACTTTCATCAAAATGTATTGCACAAGACATGTGATCTAACTTTTTTGTATTCATTTGTGTTTTGTATAGCTCTAGACTTATATATTTTTCCCAACTGTTTCTGTATACAGTAGGTATATTTTTACTGGTATCCAAACTATAATCGCCTGTAATAAAAACACACTGTAGTGGATTTAAGCCAGTTTTTTCATAAAAAATTTCCCACAAAAACGCCTTATCCTGAAACCCTTCCATACTGTTATCAAATACAATTTTACAAATACCTGCATCCAAATCTCTGCGTACTGCAACCGGCAACTTAAACTTCATATAGTTGTCTTTATCTTTGTATGCACTTGCAAAAAAGTCCAGCTTTCCTAACCTAAAAGCATCTAAGTTTACATAATAGTAATAATTGGTTACTGGTTTTTTATTGACAACATTATAATTGATGTGCTTTGCATTATCCTCTACATAGCCAGTGTCAGTAGGACTAAAAGCATACGTATTAAAGAATGTATTGTGTCTGCTTTCTGCAAGCTCTGCATTAAAGGGCCAGTTTTCTCCTATCCAATGGGAGCCGCTATCCCGTCTTGCATAAGTAGGAAAATAAAATTTATAGTTGTAAGGGTTGTACATGATTAAATACTCTGTTAATTCTATTTAGCATAAATATATACGTACTAAAAGGATATAAAATGAAACGTATCAAAAAATTAGATCCTCAAATAAACCCAATTACATTCCAAGATGGCAGAGGTATAATACAAACCTTTTATCCAGAGAAATACAACGTAGTAGAATGGAATTATATTGTAACACTTAAAGGTGCTGTACGTGGGCATCATTATCACAAAGAGTTTGACGAGTATATTATGTTTGTTGAAGGCGAGGGAGTATATACAGAGCTTACACAAGGCCAAGAGCTAGTTACACCGGTAAGTGCTGGAGATTGTATATACTTGCCACTAGGCGTACCACATACATTTTATCCAACAGCAGATTGCAAGATGATTGCAATGCTAACAAAACGTTGGAACGACTGTGATGAACCAATTACAAGGATAACTGAACAATGAGAGTAGCAATTACAGGCGGAGCAGGTTATGTTGGCTGTAGACTCAGTGAACAATTGCTTAACCGCGGTTACGAAGTATTATGTATAGACTGGTTAAAATATGGTATTCAACCTATATTAAACATTTTAGATAGAAAAAATTTCCATTTATATAAAATGGATATCTGTGATCCCAAAGTAGCAGACGTAATTGCTGGTGCGGATGCCGTAATACATTTAGCAGGTATAATAGGTTATCCTAGTTGTGATCGAGAACCTGATCTTGCATATAGAGTAAATGTTGAAGGCACAAACAGAGTTATAGATGCCAGTAAAGACAAACCTTTTATATACGCAAGTACTGGTAGTGTGTATGGAGAGCTTGGCAAAACTTGTGATGAAACATGTGAAACAAATCCTATTAGCACATATAGTGTATACAAACTTGCTGGCGAAAGATACTTGGAAGGTACTGATGCTGTTATATTACGCCCCGCAACTGCATTTGGTGTGAGCAATAGACTCAGACAAGACTTGCTTGTTAATGATTTTACATTTAAAGCAATTAGCGAAGGCGAATTAATTTTATTTGAAAAACATTTTAAGCGTACATTTCTAAGTATAAATGATCTTGCACGTAGTTTTAGATGGGCTTTGGAAAAATATGATGTAATGAAAGGTCAGAAATGGAATGTGGGAGATGAAAAACTAAACCACACAAAACTAGACATTGCAAATATTATTAAAAGTAAGGTAGACTATAACCTAATAATAAATGATGAACTTAGTCATGACAAAGATGGCAGGGATTATTTTGTAGATTATAGTAAAATTAAAAGCATTGGATTTGAGAGTACAGAAACTCTGGAAGACGGTATAGAAAGCCTTGTAAAACTTTACACTGCTGCGTAATGTTTTACTGCATTACAAATCTCTATAATATCATTATCAGTTAAATTTGGTTGTGCTGGCAGTTGCAATCCTTTGGCACCTATGTGTTCTGTAACAGGTGCAACTTTGGGTACCCAACGACTATGAAACGGCTGTTTGCCTAAACTGTCATATACTGCTCTACATCCTATATCTTTACTACGTAAGTTTAGCGCAAGTTCGTCTCTGTTGTCAACAAGTATTTCTGGATATGTGGGTGTTGCTTGCTTAATATCAGTATCAACAAACTCAGCAACATCAGCCAGCAATCTACGATATGCTGTGTAAATTTCTTTTTTACGATTTACTACTGCTGGTAGTTTGTGCATTTGTTCTATTCCAAAACTTGCTTGTAAATCTGTAAACTTGAAGTTCATACCCATTATGTTGTATACTTCTCCTACACCAACTGTACGTCCAAAGTTTTTAATAGCATGTATACGTTCGCTTATTGTTTCGCTGTTAGTTATAATACAACCGCCTTGTCCTGTTGTAATAATTTTAGGTGCACCAAATGAGAACACACCCACATTACCCATAGTACCTATATGACAATCAGCATGCCAACTACCTAATGCTTGTGCGGCATCTTCAATAACAAAGTGTCCAGCATTTTGTAATCGTTGTATCTGTTGTTTGTAGTCCGTGGGTGTCCTGCCGTTTATGCTTGCTACATACACAACACGATTTGTTACCCTACTAAAATCCAATGTGTAACTTATGGGATCAACATCAATAAATTCAGGCACTGCACCCATTAGTATACTGCCATTTGCTGTTGCCGCTTGTGTATATGCTGGACAATCAAAGTGTTCTCCAGGCTTTATATCACTAAGCATACTTGCTAACAACAATCCCATTGTTGCACTAGGAACCATGTGAGCATACTTTGCACCAGTATACTGACAAATCATTTTTTCCATTTGTCTAGTTTTAGTGTGTTCCATTATCCAGCCGCCACTTTGTAAGTATTCAGTTACACTGTTTACTTCACTGTTGTTGTATACTGGATTCATATGACTGTTAGGTGTTTTCATAATACCACTCGTATGTTTCTGTTAATGCTTCTCTAATACAATACTGGTGTTCCCAACCTAGATCTACTAAACGTTTGTTGCTTATTGCACGTTTACCTATGCCTTCTGGTCTGTTTGTATTATACCAAAGCCTGCCTGTAAATCCTGATATTTCAGCAATTGTACTTGCAATTTGTTTTATAGTATATTCTACACCACTTGCAATGTTAACTGTATCATACTTATCGTTGTTTAATGTTAAGTCCATAGCACGTACTGCATCTTTTATATAAAGCAAATCTCTACTTTGTTCTCCACTACCCCATATTTCTACTTCAGTGTGTTGTTCTTTTGCGGCTGTTACAAATTTTTGCATTAGTGCGCCTATTACATGTGCATGTTCTCCCACACGATCACCGGGACCAAACATGTTTGTACATATTGCTGTACGCCATGCTGTACCACGCTTATCATTGCTTGCTTTACACTGATACATGCCAACTAGTTTGGGCAACGCTGTAGTAAGATAACCGTCATACGGCTTGCCTGTCATTAGCTGTTCTTCTGTAAAAGGCTGTTCAGCATCTTCTGGATAACTGCATGTACTGCCTTGTAATAACAATCTGTGTACGCCAGCTTCTGCACAAATTTTAAATATATTATTTTGTATATCCAGATTACGCATCAACAATTCAAAACTACGATCTAAATCTTCCTGTAGTCCTCCTACAGTAGCCGCATTAACAACGACATGTGATGGTTTATTGCCACTTAGTATGTGTGTATATGCGCTTGTATAATGCGTATAATCTGTGTTGCTTGTGTTACCGCCACGTGCATCCGGTATTAGATGCATATAGTGTTTGCCTACTAGTCCACGGTTACCTGCTATATAATATGTCATGTGTTTCCAAACTTATTAAACATTACTGTATCTACTGCCATATAGTTGTCAACTATATCTTTGTATTGTGGTTGGTTTACTATTTCAAATACTTGTTGCTTACTTGCATCACTGCTATAGTTATCTGTATATGCTTCTAGTGTTTTAATAATAATATTTTCCATACGATTTTTAGGCTGATAGTTTTTGTAATTATCCAAATCTATATAACTTGTTATTGTATAATTTTTAATAAAGTCTATTTGCTGTATTAAATGCTCATCAAAAATATTATTTTCTGATATTTTTTCTAGTATAAAATCTACTGTAACACTTGTATTTTTTTGTACCATTAAAATACTACTAACTAATCGTAAACGTGGATCTCTAACAAATGCTATGCCATTGTAACCTGTAACATCAGGCTTATGTAATAATTCAAAGCCCAATTGGTATGCACAATAGTTCATAAAAGTTGTATTACCACATCTCCATATAGGCACAAAAAAAGTTTTATCTGATTTGTTGACCCATATTTTGTCTTTCCAGTCGTTGGGATCTACTACTGGCAGGTCCTGATTTTGTAATACATAATGTGCAGTTTCATAATTTACCTGAAACTGTTTTAAATATTCTTGTTCTTGTTCCATACCTGCTTGATTGTATACCCAAGGACTAGGATGTATTATAGCCTTGCCTTGTGGATTAAGATACTCTAGCATGTTATTGTTAAAAAACTCTAGTTCATTCCTATCAAAAGGACTAAAAAATGTATATGTTATATCCTGTGCATCTTTAACTTGCCAACGCCTATCTATTTTTCCGTTTGCATGACAAAATACTTGATTAGTTTTCCAATAAAAGTTACTTTGTGCAACTAAAATAAGATCGTATTTTTGATCTAATTCAAAAGATTTATTTGGCGATATATTTAGATCGTAAGGTTGTATATCAAAATAGTTCCATAAAAAGTCAAACTCTTTGCGTTTAAATTCGCTTTCACTTAATCTATCTGTAGCGTATACATTTGTAAATCCATATTGTTTTAATGCAAACGGTAGTATACCAAACCAAGTACCCAAATCTAATATCTTGGCGCTTAAAGGCAAGTTATCTATGCCAGAACTTTCCAACATTTCCAAATGCGGTAACCAATAGTCTACTTTACCTGTAACCATGTTACAAAAGTAATCACTAGTTTCTACTGCTCGCAGTGGCTCCCAATCATACGATACAATAAAATCTGTAAACCATTCTCTAAAAGTCATTTTACTACTGCTACCTCTGGCATTGCAAATAACATTTCACCACCTTGTGAAATCCATTGTGCTTCTTTTTCTACAAACAAGTCTCGAAAACCAAAGTTAGGCACAAAGAAAACATCTGCGTCTAGTTTGGCTTGTTTTTCATCTATTATAGGAATATCTGTACCTACTGTATATCTGCCAAATTTATCTGTGTGTATTTCAGCCGCCCCTTTAAAATAATTTCCTATGTCCCAAATTTGTAATAGCGTGTTGCCTTTTGTGCTTGCACCATATACGTAACAATTTTTACCATTGGCTTTGTATTGCTTTAGTATTGTGTGTAGTTTTTGTTTTGTTTCAGTTATACTACTAAAAAACTCCTGTAAGCCTTGTACATCTTCAGCATATTGTATACTGCCTTTGTTTAAATGTCTTGCCCAAATTTGGTAACTGCCACCTTGTATATCATTTTCTTCCACATGATATATTTCCAGTCCATTACGTTCATAAAGTTCTACAAGGCTTTTATATGTGTAGTATTCCAGATGTTCATGACATATGTTGCCTAAATCTTTCATACGTAACATGGGTGCAAGTGTCATAAGTTGTGCAACAAAAATGCCGTTACTTGCTAAACTTTCTCTTACACTGTGTATAAATTCATTGGGATCGTCCATGTCATAAAACATACCAATTGCTGTTATAAACTGTGCAATTTCTCCGTTCATGCACATGTAATGCCACAAATCATCTATTACTACATCTGCATGCTTGTTTAACTTTAGTTGTAAATTAGGAGCAGGTTCACACCCATATCTAACTCTGTCTGTTTTAACACCACTTAGTAGTGTGCCATCATTTGCTCCAATGTCAAGCACAATATCGCCAGGCTGTGTATTTTTATTTGCATACTCTGCAATGTCTAGTAAATTGGCTTTTAGTTTAGGATTTAGTCCGCTTTGATACCAGTAATGATCTCCATATAATATATTAGGATCAACTGTGTGTTTTAACTGTACAAGTGTACACGCATCACATTGCTCTAATACAAGCGGAGCAGTTCCTTTTGTTTGGCCAGGTTTTTTCGGAAAATCGTTTATATGTATACTGCCTAAGTCTGCAACTGTGTTTACAGAACTACCACAAATTCTACAACAAGTAACTGGTGTAATCATACCCTGCTTCCTTTACGGCTTCGTAACATTCTTTCATATTAAAGTCTGGTGTTTCTATTGTAAGTTTTTTAAACATACTAGTACTGAAATCAACATCTTCATAATAAACAGTTTTGACTTTATCTTTATAATCAGTTAATGTTTTTGCAATCCAATGATTTTCTTGTAGTATGTTTTCTATCTGATCAATAATAGGTTCATAGCTTAATTTTGTTGTTAATTTAACAGTTTGTTCTGTAGTAGTATGCCATACATTGTCTGGCAGGTTCTGAGCTTTTACGATACTAATTGCCTGTGCAACTACATCTTTACGTTGTATAAAGTTAATTTTATCTGCACACTCACACATTTCGTATAGTACTTGCCCGTCAACATAATGATACTGCATTACCTTAATACACCAACTTTCGGGTATACTTTTTATATACTCCCACCGTGTTTTGTGTTCGTTTACAAAAACATCTAATTCTGGAAATGAATCATTAAGATAACTATATCCTTTGTTCATAACTTTATAATATGTTTGTTCGTCATCATTTGTATTTGATTTTTGTGCATTCCATGCTTCCTCAAATAATCCACGTTCTAGAAAATCAAGAGCTTCGGGTGCTATCAAATTATATAAGATTAGATTGCCATCAACATTTCTAGGCAATATCATATCTTCTATATTAAAATATTCCAATAGTTTCCGTTTACTTACACTCATACTACAGATAGCATGACTGCCACTTCTTGGTGTTGCAAAATATAATTCGTTCATAATTGTCGCCTAAAAACATCAACATAACCGTCATTAGCCAGCATATAATTATTACAATAATGGATATAGTTATGCCTGACTATATCTCTAACTTCATGAAATACTTCTATATGTTCTAGACCTCTGCCTTTGTAGTTTTTAAAACTATTAAGAGCAGTATCTATTCGTAAATAGTTATCTTCAATATCATCATAAGACTCATCTAAGATATTATCAAAAGTCTTAAATCCCCAGTCTTTGAGTTGTTTAAGTACTCCTCTATTTCCTAATATTACAAAAGGTCTACAACTTAATATAGCTCTAAATGTACTGTAGGTAATAAATCTTTTATGTCCAAAACTAAAACTTTCACTAACTACAGCAAATAAACTTTCACGCTGAGCTTTATCTATGTCGTCATTTTCTATTGTAAAAGGACTAAAGGTATAATAATCCATTATGCCAGCAGCCATGTCGTCCCAATCAAAAGGCGGAGTGTACTGTTTGTCTGTATAATAATGATATAAGTTTTTATAATGGTTGCAAACTGTATTATCTAAAAATACTTCAGGTGTTGATGTTTTTATTTTATGACCTAGATCATGATCACTAAACATCTTATATGCTGTATATAATCTGTGTTCTTTATGCATATCTCGCATTAAGCATAAACTAGTATTTTTAAATGTGTCCCGGCCCAGATGACTAAGGAAATCTTTACCAAGTGTTTCACGACACATAACATTGCTTATCCAATAATATATACAATGACTTTTAACTTTTACTCCTGTAAAATCTATTAGATATTCTTCTGCATTTAAATCACCTGTAATCCATGTTACTGCACGTGGATTTATTCCTCTAAAAATACATTTGTCCGTAAGTAATTCATGTAAATCGACACATTCACGTTCTGGATACCAATAATATTGATCTTTATAGTGTGGGCTCCAACTTTCTGCACAAGTATCAACAACAATATTAACAACGCCATCATTAATAAAAGGTATCCAGTCATCAGGTATTTTATCTATTATTGCACCATTTAATATATCAATATTATTACGTTCATTTACGCCGCCCTTTAACATAAAGAATATTGTACCATTAAGCGTTTCACTAGGATGCTGTATTAGCCTTGCTGGTTCTGCTGTAGCAGACAAAAATGTTTTCTCTGTAAATTCTGGATTATCTTCATCATTAAAGAAAAAGTAATTTTTAAGTTCATGTGGGTCTATTAGTAAAATATCAAGCACTAGTTAACCTCCCTGTTCTCTTTTCATGTTCTAACTTACACACTGCTAAAAAATCCATCATTTCAGGAAATGTTTTGCAAAAGTCATTGTTTCTGCGCTCATCATACTGGTGTATAAATTCATAAAACCTACTACGGGTTCTTGCAATATCCTCACGCCTGGTTGTTTCGTCTTCATTACGATGATCTTTGCAACTTATAATACAATCAACTAAAATACGTTTTAGTTTTTGTGCTTCCCAAGATTCGAATCCCAACATGCCTTGCCAATCATGATGAGCTAAATTCTGATACATAAAGTCTACAGCAGGCAACAAATAATCATTAAGTAACTGTAGTGTAGTCATATTTGCATCCAAAAACTGTGGATTTCTTACATAAGGAATATCAATACCAACCCTGTTACTCATTTCGCTTTCGCCGTCACGTTCTAAACAATTAGCAAATTTTTGTGTCCTATATTTGTTCAAATCATACTGCAAACTTTCATTTGTATCCAGCCCACATTCATCTAACCATTTAAACATACCATTTTGGTTGTATCTACGTTTAAGATACAATACATATTCCAAAAAGTCTCGCATAGTTGTTATACTAAAAATATTAAAAGCGGCCATAAAACAAACACGTGTGTTATATGTATTATTTAAAAAGTATTCAATATTGCTTTTAAACTCGTCCCAGTTCATTCCTGTCCGTGCATATTCTGCAGCACTTTCGCTACCTTCTGCACTTGTAAACAATGTAAACTTCTTAATACTATTAGAGGATATAAGTTGGTTTACTAGCTCAGTAAATTTTATCCACAATTTTGGAGGAGGACAACCATTACTATTGATTGCTACTTCTAAATCAGGATGAGGATTTTCCAGTAAGTATTCCATAACTTTAAAAGTATGCTTACTCATCAGTGGCTCACCGCCAGTAATCCTAAATGTATGCATGTGAGTTACAGCTTCAGGAAACCATTTCCAAAATGCTTCTGTATATGGATTGTCTTCGCTGTTTTTAACTTGTACGTCTGTTATACCATTAAAAGCATAACCTCCATTAAACTTATAGGGACCTTTTTGCTTTATTTCTTCTATCCACTTTGTACTGAATGTAGGTCCACAATATGCACATTTAAAATTACATGCATTGCTAAAACTAACTTCTACATAACGAGGAAATATGTCCTCATCTCCAGTCATTTCCTTAATTTTGTCATGATCATATATGCTAAAATGGTCTAGACTTTTGTATACACGATCACTAAACTCGTTTGTGTTGTCTTCAATACGCCAACAATAATCACACTCTGAAGGACGTTTCCCATTAAGCATCTGTTTGCGTTGTTCTTTTTTAAATTTTGTGTTGTGTAACGCACCAGGATTATCTTTTATTTCCTGTACAGGTATTTTGTGTACTGCTGGATGGTGACAACTGTGTGTTAATCCTACTCCCAAATGCATAGTAACTTGGGACCACTTTGCTAAACAAAAGCCTGGACCTTTGTCGTCTAAAAGTGCCTTCATACGAGGACGATTTTCGTCATTTTGGGTGATCCGACCATCACTGTATCTGTCGAAATCAACATCTGCAATTTTTTTATTGCCCATAACTTTCCTATTCTATATTGTCAATTACTTGATCTTCACGTACTGTCGGTGCCATTCGACTTGGATTAACATAAACTTCCTTAAAGAATCGACTTGCTTTGGCATCCATATCTGATATTTCTAGATCTAATTCATCCTGAAGTATACGTCCTAACCGAACGGTTTCAGCTTTTAATTTTTCTACATTGTATCGATATCCAGTTGCTGGACATAGTTCTCCTTCATGATCTGCAAACTGTGGCATCACTGTCTCAGTCCAAAACTTAGTGTGCCATTCGAAATCACGCACATTACGCCAGTCCCAAGTGTCACGATCCAAGTTAGTCATGTAACAGCCCAATCTTGATCCGTACACTGCCCATAAACCATTAGTGGTATCTTCACCAATGCTCATCCATACTAACATACGTTGATAATTTTTACGATGTAATTTTTTAAGTGCATACTTGTCCACAATGTTTCCATCTTCCAAACTCATCTTGCATCCTTCACGGAACCCTGCACGATATGCTTGATACGGACTGCCATTGTTTGCGACATCACAGTAGATATTATTCATTTGCACATAGTTGATGTTCCAACAAAAGTCAACCTGTGCATGAGTATCATTCTCAGGAGCCGCTTCATGTGTACGCATTGCATTTACAACATGTACTGGCCAACACTTGATACCACCATTGCCGTATACAAGTCCGTTTACTGCATTTTTGCCGGCCCAACTGATAACATCATTGTCTCCAATTTTACTCATATCCAATTCAACATTAAAAAAGTCACTGTGTACTACGTTATCAGCATCAATGGTAATGAAACGTTCGGTGTTTACAAGTGCGGCGGCGGCTTTGTGAGCTGCATCACTGCCCCATACTCCATGACTACGCAATGCCCATGGACATTTTTCCAGTAAATCTTGATAATTATGATCAGCATTTGGTTCGTCGTAACTGATAAACACCACATCAAATTCTGTGATTGGTATTAAATTGCTCATGTTTGGGTTCCTTTAATTGAAAATACTACTCTATGTTTTTTGTGCCATAAATGATAATCTGTAATATCAAAATTATCAGCTTCTACAATCACTTTACTTCTCTTCTTTGTTTTAAGATCTCGTATGTTAACTGGAATGGACCCATAGTAGTCGTCCGGCGTATCACCTGTTATATGTAATGCAATACGATCTTCATGCAATCCAATATCAGCTAACTCACCACTACTTAGCATTGTAGAAAACCAAAGAATATCTCCTTGTTGTTCAACTTCTATATGAGAGTGAATCAAATTGAATTTGGCTGTGTGTTGTCTGTACGACTTGTTTTTAATTAAACTGTGCTGTATAATATTTAATGAACCAGGAATAAATTGCATATCGTAATTTTTAAAACAGCGTCTGGTGAGAATGCCCAGGTCAGTCAAACTAATATGCTGGCGTATATTGGCTATATCATACACAATGTTTCCGTTATCCAATAGCTGTTGCGCATCAACTGCAATGGTCTCAATGAGATAGTCGGGTGCATTATATTTAATCAGGTATAACGAAAGATCATTATTATCATCAACAATAATTTGCTTGTTAAATGTCATACTACTGAGTCTACGTATAGCCTCAGGGTTTACTTCTACTACTAATTTATTATTCTCAGAGTATACCTGTACTCTGATATCCCAATCAGACAATATAGTTCTGGGAATCTGGCGCAAGTTTGATTCACTACTGCGCAGCCTAAGTTTGTTATTTCTTTTTATTACTGCTAAATTATTATCGTCATCAAATGATACCATGTAGTCATTTTCATTCAGGTGTCCTTTGACTAGTTGTTCAACATTTTTATCATCAGTTAAAAGGTGCGGATGGTCAGACGATTCGTCCGACTGTGTTGTAATATTGATAATATTACCTGTCCATTCGTCATAGAAAACATAGAACTGTTTTTCAGACTGTATTTTTACTATCTCTAACATTTTTTCTAAACTCTTCTAATATTTCATGATCCAAGAACTGTTCACTATTATAACATACTATTCCAGTAACACGATGATTGCCAACTTTTAATACACCCTTGGACCACCAATGACTCAAGTAATCTACCCAGTCCAATGGGAGGTCATCATCGTTTAATATTAATGTATCCAACCGCAGTGAGGTATAAGGTATGTGTCCATGCATATTATTTTGTTCTCCCAGTAACTTAAATGTTATGTTAAACAATAGATTTAGATCAAAATAGTTAGGACGATTTTCGGTAACAAACTGTAAATACACCCGACGGAAGTCTTTAAGTACTACATCCAACATCTTAAATAATTCAGCTGAACGTTCACATTTACTAAAATAAAACACATCCGTATAAAATTTTGGAAGTTTATTTTTATCATGTATAAAAAATTGATATATATCAATTGATGGCTCACCTCTAAAGTTATTAGAGGATTGGCTAAATGTATAATCATTCAATGATACATTATCCCAGATATCATTCATACTATCTAATACAATACTTTTCCTGTCAAAATATATTGTCTGTTCATACGGGCTACAATGATAAACTTGCCAAATATTTAATGCAATATCATCGTTTAGATCATAATTTCCATATGGGAGTTCTACAATACTATCAAATGCATCTTCATATTTTTGTGGAACACAATCAAATGAGTCTACAACCAAGCAGAACTCACGATTCGGGTCAACTATCTTTAAACTACTAGCCAACGCCACTGCTTGTTTAATTTGGGCATCATCTTGAGATTTGGTTGCTAGTGTAATATATCCTTGTGTCATGTAACTTCTCCCAATAGCTTACTATAATGTCTTTCTATAGCTCGCTTGTTCATTACATGTAAATTTTGTCGATAGTTTCGTGTTAAAATATCTTTCCATGCTTCTTTTCTATCGTTAGCCAAAAACGTCCAATCAGTAGCACTAGTAACTTCTACTATATCGTCTTTTTGATCCATATACTGCATTGGACCGTCAATAATACAATGTATGAGTGTGCCATCTGATGTCATTCCATGCATAATGTGTGCCGCTATACTAACACAAAAATCTGTACGGTACATATTTCCTGGCATGTTATATAAAAACTTGTAAAAACTATATTCTTGCTGACAGTGTGCCCAGATATCAAAAAACATATCGCTAGTTGTACTACGGTCAAAATAAACTACAGTACTCCACCACATTGGAATACCAACTGGATTTAAATATTGTTCATACAGATGTGGTAATTCTCCACATAAATCTTGTGCAGAATCATACATGCCAACATTTACACTGTCCTGTTCGAACAGATAGTCTAAATTATCGTTACGTACAATATAGTCAATATCTAATAGTAACGTCTTATCAAATGGAGAATACTTATTAATCAAATGCTTATTACTGTTTTGAAAATGACTGCTAAATGTAGTCCACGGACTATCATGATGTACTCTAACATTTTCAGCTTGTTCATCATTTGTGAATACTACTTCGTCAAATGCTTTATCAGCTAGTTCTTGATTTTGTTTTCGAATCCATTCATAATCTCCCTCATTGGTAATGAGGCAGGTATTATTATTTTTCATATGCTTTTTTACATAAAGGGCGGCCAGAATTGCTAACTTTACATAATCAATTTCACTGTTGTTATAGGCAAAAAAGCAACATCCGTTATAACTCATTTACCAGTCCATTACCTTTTTAATATTTCTTGCCTTTGCAAGTTTATTTGATTCCATCAAAAATTCATTCATTGATTCATTATATTTGCCAATAGCTAGTTCTTTAAACTCAGCTAGGTTGTCAATTTCAATAGGATTATCTCTACTATCTTGTAATACTGCTTTAGTAAGGTCGTATGACATTAAGGTTTGTATAAAACTCAACAGTTGTTGATCAGCTCGCCATGTACCTTTTTGATACATGAATGTCTGCTGTGTTTCCATTCTAATTTTGAGGTTTTTCTTTTGATTTTCTATTGTCATTCGATAATTAGAAAATTCCAATGCTCTTTCTAAGCGGTCATCCATAGTTCTTCTACCTCCGTATACGGTTATTTAACTACTACTATAACTTATTTATGATTGTTTGTCAAGCGGTTTAGCTGTCGTCGCCTGAATCAAAGTCTTCAACAACACTGACCGTTGGTGCATTAATACTATAGGTAAGTGAGTTTTTTGTAATGCTGTCTGGTTGGTATATCTTGGCATAGTATGTTGTTGTTCCAGTAATTGGATCTGGATGATAAACACTGTCGTCCAATACACATCTAATTTGTATTTGGTGGCCGCCTGCCCCAGTGGTTACATATCTTGCATAAAATCTAGCACGTAAGGAGGCGTATCCACTGCCACCATATCCACCACCGCCATATCCACCGCCATATCCACCGCCCGATGGGAGAGCACTGCTGTAGATAGTTTGAAAACTATCAGTTAAATGATAAAAGCCTTTAGCATTACTAATTCCACCTGTACCACTTTGCAATGTATTATCATGGTTCATACGAACTGTACCTAATTGATTACAAATACTATTCCAATTTAAATATCCCGTGTTTGCAGGATTGCCTGTCATATCTAGATTGAACCGAATTTCACCACCACTATTAAAAAAGTATCTGGCTTCACTATAACTAGAGAATGTGTATGCAAAAATGCCTTCCAGTCTAATTGTCCAGTCTCCAGTACGTGTAAACTGTCCTGCTAAATTTTCACTTGCAACACTTGCTCCCACTGTTAGGTGTACATTATTTTGTATAAGACTTGAATTAATTAATGTTTCAATAGTATTACCATCATTAGCAGTAATATCTTGACCAACTGCAACATTGGTAATTTGTGTATTATCGCCAACGTGAGTTAACGATGCATTTGTCCGATCAATTAGTCCATTGGTGTGTACACTTTCAACCGGTGTACCGACTGCTAAATTATTGATTACTGCACTATTGCCATAACCAAATCTGTGTATAGTACGGTTAAATACCACTACCCGTGTTGATGCTGGAATAGATGTACTAAATGTGATAGTATTTGCTGTATAATCAATAGTATATCCACTCCCAACCTTGGCTTCATTACCAACAATTACAACAATAAAGTCAGTTGTTTCAACATTACTAGTAAAGGAAAACGGACCCACGCCTGGACTAACTGTGGGGTTTTCTGATTCGTGTATTGAAAAAATTGCATTACATTCAGCAACATTATCAACAACGGCACCACTAAAGTTTGCATCATACACACGACCAGGATACATGTCAGCATAAATTGTATTGCATAAATCTGCAAGTGCATTATACTGTGATGCTTCAATTAACTGACCGACATTGACTGCCACTTTACTTGACTCCTACTACAATTTCAATTAGCCCTGGTTCGTCATTTATTTTTGTGTCGAGAGCTCTTCCAACTACATGAGTATAATTGTAGTTTTCGTTATCGCTAACTGCTCTGGCATGACCTGGGGTACTTGAAGTGACTAGTCTGTCTCCTTTATTTGCTTTACCTATTACTTTACACGGCACTCGACCAGCAAGTGCTATATATGGGTGTGTTGCGTCTGAACCTGCATTTGAGTTAAGCATGAGTCCAGGGTTAGTAGATACTACACCAAACACCTGACTTGACAAGTCAGCAGTGCTAGATGTTACTTCTTTTTCACCGCCCAAGTCTACAACCGTTCCGTATGCAAGTTTAGTATCTGATTCATAACGTTCTGCAAGGTCGGCATACTGTGCTGAAGTAGCAGTGCCGTTAACCAAGTAACTTGAACCGTTGTTTATGTTAATACCTTGCTTTAATGTTGGAAACTGTGTGTTAAGTAATGTAGATCCATTTTCTAAATATTCAGCTGTTGCGCCGGATGTGTTTGGCGCCCAATCAGCTGCATCACTGCTAACAATGGAAACAATCTCACCATTAACAATCATTTCCAATGTACTGTGACTGGCATTTGCAGTATCAATTCTAGTACGTGCAACAAATCGGGTTGATCCTGCAGGACTGCTAATTATTTGCCATGCACTGTTATAATACATGTATAATTGGCCGTTATCAGTGTCTAACCACATATGACCGTCTGTTTCGCCAACACCATTGGGTTCGGCACTTTGTACGGTCATACTGCTGATACTTTTCCAGTTTCCACTGTTTCCCTGTGTGTCGTCAAAATATTTCATACAATTATTTGTACTATCATACCAAAGTTGCCCTTCACTTGGGCGACTTGGCGCTGTTCCCCCAGCAAAGTTTTCTAGCAGATGTAAAAAGTCTTCTGCTACAACTTCACCATAACGACTGTAGTTCTTACCAATTAACTTGAGGTCTGTGGTTGTATCTACTGTTCCGTCATTGACAAGGATTGGTGTTTTTGTTCCGTCTGTATAATCTACTGTATATGCCATGTCTTATGATCCTGCTGTAATTCTAATTGTATATATGATTTGAATTTTACGGTTTGCGCTCTTCTGTACAGGATGGAAAATAACGTGTGTTAAAAACACACCTCCTGGAGTTTTTAAACCCAATTCATCAAAAATGTAATTTCCGGTTAGGTTAGCAGCATTATCTAATGCGTCCTGACCGCTTGGCTCATTGTAGCCAAGTGTACTAGTGATAAC
>ERZ1046740.1196-NODE-1196-length-18761-cov-4.897894_pt1 | contig 18761 bp, 13 predicted proteins | sample MGYA00383093_ERZ1046740 | MGnify/ENA primary metagenome ERZ1046740 (study PRJEB29581, sample SAMEA5548363) | metagenome | biome: marine; feature: coastal; material: water | depth 25 m | study: Short-term variability in the microbial, nano- and picoplankton... | reverse complement strand
AGCCAGGCCCCCAGGAATGACATGGCTGGTTCTTCCGACCTAGCGCTCGGCGGGGCCGTTGAGGCGCTGGTTTAATTCCAGCATGGCCGAGTGGTCTGTTTTGACCATGCCGCTGATGGGCCTGTCCAAGTCTGCGATAAGAAATAGAACCAGTGAGAAGGAAAGTGCCAGGCCGGTGCTGGCAACCGGGTTGCGGTTGCCCTTCACGCCGGAAAAATAGCCAATGCCTGTCATGGAAAGTATGAGTAGCATTGCTACAACAATCCAGATGCTTGGCGGCACCCGGCTGCGAAGCCCCGCCGCTACGCGTTCATTGTGAAGATCAAATAGTTGATTAATGGACTGTATTAGCAGGCTGTCGAGCACATTGGGATTATCGTAGGCAGCAATTTTTCTGGCCTCAGCCCATAGCTGCTCATGTATTTCCTCGGAGCGTGTTAGCGCCTGCGCCAAGTCACTGACCACTGTTGTGGCCATTTCTGCCCGCAGCGCAGTGTAGCTCTCCAATAAGCGGGCAATGTTCTGCCCCTCTTCGTGCTGTATCAGCCCTGCTCGAAGGTATGTGGTCTCTATGCTATTGGCTTCTGCCAACAGCAGTCGCTTGCGTTCAGTGTAATGCCCGGCGGCCAGGCTGAAGGAAAAGGCCATAATAAATGCCAGCAGGGCCAGGTGCGCACCGGTCATGGCACTGAGTTGGGCTTCACTGTCAAAAGCCCGGCTGCGACTGCGCCATTGCCCGGCCTGAAAGCCCATCTCAATAGCGACCAATACCACACTAACAGTGAAAAGTAACACCGCCCAGATGGGTAGTGCGTCCATTAGATGCCTGAATATCACGCGTTAACCCTCGGTCAGGTGGAAGAAATCCGCCCCGGTTGGATGCTGGTAAAGACTGAGCCCGAAGTGCGGCACGATAGCCATCAGGTGATCGAAGATATCTGCCTGTATGCCCTCGTAGGCGTTCCAGTCTGTGGTGTTGGTAAAGCAGTACAGCTCGATGGGAATTCCCTCGGGCCCCGGCGTTAACTGCCGCACCAGGAGAGTCATGTCCTTGCGAATATCCGTGCGCTTCTTCAGGTAATTGTAGGTGTAGGCGCGAAACGTGCCGATGTTGGTCAGGCGTCGCTGGTTGATGTCACGGCTAATCGCCGCGTTGTATTGGCCCAACTCGCTATCTTTATTGGCAAGGTAGTCAGTGAGAACGTCGAACTGACGGAAGTTTTCAATATCATCGGCGGTGAGAAATTTTACTGAACCTGCGTCCAGGTGAAGCGAGCGCTTGATTCGCCTGCCGCCGGATTCAGACATACCGCGCCAATTCTTGAAGGGGTCCGAGATAAGTCTATGGGTGGGGATGGTGGTAATGGTTTTATCCCAGTTCTGCACCTTTACCGTGTGCAGCTGTACGTCGATAACATCACCGTCGGCTCCGAACTGGGGAGCTTCTATCCAGTCGCCTACATGGATCATGTCCTGTGCATTGAGCTGTACGCTGGCCACCAGGGACAGAATCGTATCCTTGAATACCAGCATCAGCACTGCGGTGGCTGCACCGAAGCTGCTGAGGAAAATCACCGGCGAGCGATCCAGCAAGGCGGCGATAAACAGGATCAGGCCTATGATCCATACCGCCAGCTGCACCAGTTGAATAAAACCCTTGATGGGCCGTTGTCGGGCCCCTGGAGTAGCCTCGTAGATATTGTTTGCCGCATTCAGGCTGGCGGTGATGGTAATGGTGATAATGATGATCATGTAGGCGCTGGTGATATTGAGAATCACCGACTCCAGGCCCGCATCGATTTGCGGTAGCAGGTCCATGCCCATGTAGATAATGATTGCCGGTACCATCTGCGCCAGTCGAGTGGCCACGTGATACTTGATCAGGGCATCGTCCCAGGTCGCGGTGGTGCGGGTCGCGAAAGCGCGGATTGCGCCGACCAGAATGCGGCTGGCGAACCAGTAAGCCAGCAGCGAAGCAAGCAGCAATGCGGCCAGGCCCACAAGATCCGGGAGTAGGGGATGTACGGCAGCGAGTTGTTCGATCATTGATGTCAGTTATGAAGCAGGAAAACCGATGGGATCATAGCATGAACAAATTGCCGGGTGCGTGTTCAGGTGGTTACTGTTGTATAGAGGCAGGCCTCCGTCCAGGCCCGCTAGAGCGAGCCAAGCCCTGATTTTAAGGCTGAGCGGCCTCTCAGGCAGCGCTTTTGTCTCTCTCGCCGACTTGTACACCAGTATAAGCCGCCCGGGGACGGATCAGCTTGTTGTTCGGGCGGAACTCCAGGAAGTGGGCGATGTAGCCGTAAACCCGGGCCATTGCGAACATGGCAGTGAAATAGTGAGTGGGGATTCCCAGGCTGTGGAACACGGCGCCTTTGTAGAATTCTACGTTGGCCCAGATTTCCTTGCCCTTGGCGCCAAACTCTTGCTGGCAAGCTTCTTCCACCGCTACCAGGGTGGCCAGCAGGTTTTTGCTGTCGGCATCATCGCAAAGTTCTACAGCCATGGGCTTGAGGATCTTGGCACGGGGATCCACCGTGCGGTATTCCCTGTGCCCCATGCCCATAATTTTAACGCCGTCTGCCAGGCATTCAGCCACATAGTCCGCAGCCTTTTCCGGGCTTCCAATCTCCATCGCCATTTCCAAAGCCGCCTGATCAGCGCCGCCGTGCAGTTTGCCAAACAGGGTGCCAATGGAAGCAGAGAGAGAGGATTGAAGGGGAGCCAGGGTGCTGGCGCATACCCGGCCGGCGAAGGTGCCAGCGTTGAAGCTGTGTTCCATCTGTAGAATCTGCGCGGCGTCCAGCATCCGCACTTGCTCTCTGGTAGGAACGCTGCCGTGGAACATGGTGAGGAAGTTCTCGTGGCGCAGTTTGCCAGGTGTTGGCCTGAGGATGACCTTGCTCTGGCTCAGGCGGTAGTGAGCTGCGATCAGCGCCGAGATTTTAGCGGCAATAAACAGGCCGTGCTCCGCGTCGGTGCCTTTACCCAGGGTTTCTCCCTCAGGCATTTTCAGCAACGGAATCATACCTTGTAGCATCAACATGGGGTGCAGGTTTCTGCCCACGCGCTCGAGCAGGTCCTGCTCTTCATGGCTGAGGCTGGCGTGCAGACACATAAACGATTTCAATCTGCGGGTTTCCTGTTCATCCGGCCAGTTGCCGAACAACACCAGCCAGACCACATGCAGGTAGGGTACACCTACCAGGTCGTTGATATCGACTCCACGGTAGCTGAGCAGGCCGTTATCGCCTTGAACATCGGAAATTGCGGTTTCACCAACGACTACGCCAGCCAGGTCAGAAGAGAATACGGTTTGATCTGTGGACATATCGAGGTCCCTCTTTTTTTGTGTTTTGGTAATTTTTCACATTATACAAAGGGTCTATAATTAGTAGAGTTAATTTTACTTATTGAAGTATTAGAGAAACTAATATGCGCTTAGAAAACAGTGAGTTACGAGCCTTTCGAGCGGTGATTGAGGAAGGTGGTTTCAACCGAGCGGCGGAATCACTGCACATCAGTCAGTCCGCAGTGAGCCAGGCGGTGGCCGGATTGGAGAGCAAACTGGGCACCAGCCTGGTGCAGCGGGGCAAGGAACTGCGCCTGACCGATGCCGGGCGGCGGCTGTTTGATCACGCATTTGAGGTACTCACCGGGGAACAACAGACCCTGGAGGATATCGCCCAGCTAAGACAGGGCAACCTGGAGACACTCAATCTTGCCCTCAGCGCATCTATCAACCGCTTTTATGCGCCGAAGTTAGTAAGCGCTTACCATCGCCTTAACCCAAGAGCCAGGCTAAAGATTTCCGAGATGCCGGCACGAAACATTATCTACACGGTACTTTCGGGAGGTGCTGAGCTTGGTCTGGGGCCCTTTCAAAAGGATATGCAGGCCTTTGCAACCGTGCCGCTTTATACGGATACCAGGCACCTGGTGGTGAGCCCGCGGCATCCCCAGTTTGAGGCCATGGTGCGGGGGGATGCGGATGCATTGAAACAGACGGCCCTGATTACTTCAGTGCTGGACAGTCCCGATATGCGCCCATCTATTCAGCGATTGCGGGATCAATTCAGCACGGTCTGGGAAGTTACCAGCCTGCTGTTGCGAATTCACATGATTGCCGAGGGGATGGGCGTGACCTTTATAGATCGCCAGTTGCTGCGTGAGCACCCGGACTGTGTAGACTTTCATATTCTCGACGATGTTTCTTTCGGGTCCATCGATAAGGAAGTGGGGCTTTACTACCGAGCGGGAAAGCAGGTGAGTGATGCGGGCACTGAGTTCATCGCTCTTTGCCGGGACTACTGGAGCCTGTAAAGTGAGTGGCTTGTAGCAGGAAAAAGGCAGTACATTATGGCGGTAGGCCTTAGAAACAGTAACCTTGAAAAACTGCGAGAGCAGTCTTTTGATGTGCTGATTGTGGGTGGTGGCATTAACGGTGCGGTGGCGGCCGCATCCCTGGCGGGGCGCGGCGTAAAAGTGGCGTTAATAGACAGGGACGACTTTGCCGGCGGCGTCAGTTCCAACTCCTCCAACCTGGCTTGGGGAGGAATCAAGTACCTGGAAAGCCACGAGTACCTGCTGGTTAACCGTCTTTGTAAATCCCGTAACCAGTTGATGGACGCGTATCCATCGACAGTAAAGGAAGTCCGTTTTTTTACTACCATCCAGAAGGGTTTTCGTTTCTGGCCATTCTTTGTATTCCTGGGCAGTGTGCTGTACTGGATTATGGGCCGCTTTAGAACACAGGCTCCCCGCTATCACAGTGCCCGTAGTATAGAAACTGCGGAGCCCGTGGTGAATACCAGCACCGCCGCTGGCGGTCTGGAGTACTCCGATTGTTATCTTTACGATAACGATGCTCGCTTCGTGTTCAATTTCATCCGCGCCAGTCTTAACTACGGCTGTATTGCCGCTAACTATGTGTCCTCTGATTCTGCGAGCAGAGAATCTGGCGAGTGGTTGACCAATGCCCGCGATACGATAAGTGGTGAGCAGTTCACGATTCGCTCAAAAGTAATGATTAATACCTGCGGTCCTTATGCGGACGCCCAGAACCTGGCCACAGGTGAGACCACTGAATACCACCACCTGTTTTCCAAGGGCATCCACCTGATTGTCGATCGCATTACCGACAACAAGCGGGTACTGACCTTTTTCGCCAATGACGGGCGCCTGTTCTTTCTGATACCCATGGGGCCTAAAACCTGTATTGGCACCACCGATACCCAGGTGGGTGACCCAGCTGTTGAAGTAACCGATGAAGACCGGGACTTTGTTCTGGAGAACGTGAATGCCCTGTTGGATCTCGACCCGCCGCTTAAGCGAGAAGATATCATTGCCGAGCGGGTTGGCGTTCGACCTCTTGCGGTACGCGGTGAGGGCGGCGAGGCCGATTGGGTGCAGTTATCCCGCAAACATGCAATCGAGATGGAAGAATCCAGCCGTCACATGAGCGTGTTTGGTGGCAAGCTCACAGACTGCCTCAACGTGGGAGATGAAATTGTCGAATTAGTGGCTAAGCTTGGTGTGGAGGTCCCCTACCCGGACAACACCTGGTATGGGGAGCCGGACCGTAAATTGCGGGAGGAGTTTATGTTACAGGCCAGGCTGATGGATTTGGACAGCCTGACTGACGCCAGTTCCTCCGAGCCATTGTCGGAGCGCTTCTGGCGTCGTTACGGAGAGTCCGCTTTTGGTCTGCTGGAGAGAATTCGCGAAGACGAAAGTTGCGTGGAACTGTTAATTGAAAATGCCGAGTACACCCGTTGCGAAATCGAACTGGCGGCGCGCCGGGAGATGATCGTCAAGCTAGAAGACTTCATGCGCCGCCGTTCCAAGATTGAGCAGGTGGTTCGTTTCGATGAAATTGCCCGGGCTCCGGGATTGCGTGAAGCCTGCGATATCCTGTTCGGAGATGAAGCAGAAGCCCGCTTGCAGGAATACCTGCAAAGGGAAAGCAGTAAAGGACTCCAGGAATGCTGAAGGTCCTGGCAAAGCTGACAATTATCCTTGTTGGTATTTTCGCTACTGTCATCCTGGCAGCTACAGTTTTGCTGTGGTACCTGCAACACGATTTGCCTCGCCTGCGCCCTGTTTTGGAGGAGGGCTTATCTTACGTTTTAAAAAGAGAACTTGAGATTGGCGAACTGCTGGAAGCAGACATCGGTGTCGATACTTTAGTGCGGGCCAGGAATGTACGTCTGGCCAACCCGCCCCTGGTCAATCCGTACTGGACAGAGGAAGCCTTTGTTACGGCGCAGTACCTTGAAGTTCGCATCAGTATACCCTCAATCTTCGATGAGGGACCTTTGATCCTCCAGAGGGTGAAACTGGAAAACGCTTCCGTGCACTTGCTTGACCCCGCCGATCATCCTCCCTCCTGGGAATTCTATCCAGGTAGGGAGCGGCCAGAAGAAGAACCAGGGCTGGCCTTTCCCATTGTTATCGAGGAGGGCCGGGTCACCCATGGTGAGGTGATATACCGGGATCCGGATCAGGAGCTAATAGTAAATTTTAATGGAAAGATAACAAACAACCATCAGGATCATCGTTTCGAAATCAGCCTGGATGGCATGCTGAATGAGCTGCCTTTGGCCCTGCAGGCTCATGTTGGCCCCCAGCTTGCCTGGTTGACCGGGCGAGACCTGGAGCTGGATATTGCTGCGCAGTGGGGGCAGTTGGAACTTACCGGCAAGGGAACTATAGGCGACCTGGCCAACCTCCTGGGAACTGACATGATGGTCCGTGTTGAGGCGCCGCATTCACGGCCCCTGCTGGATGCTCTTGGAATGACGCAGGTGCGCGATGGCCCTTTGCGTTTTAGTGGTCGCCTGAGTGACGGAGCGCCGGGGCTTATTATCGACGCCACCGGTTCTCTGGAGAGTTTTGACCTGGCGGTGCAGGGGCGTTTGTCCAAACCCATGGAGTTCGATGGTGTTGAACTCAAATTCTCTGCCAACGGGCCCTCTCTGGCGGAATTTGGAGCCACCATGGAAATTCTGGGCATGCCTGGGGTGCCTTACTCCTTATCCGGTGAAATTGCGCGCAAAGGCAGCTTGTTGGTGCTAAAAGGAGGTGAGCTAAAAGCTGGGGACTCTCACATCACGGCAAAAGGAACCTTGCCTGCTTTCCCGCAGGTGGATGACTGGGATGTGGCGGTAGATGCCCGGAACTTTAACCTGGCTCTGGTAGCTCCATTTCTGGGCCTGGAGGAACTCCCGTCAATTCCCTATAACGCCAGAGGTTTACTCCACTCCGATGAAGAGGGCGTGGAATTATTACAAGTGCAGATCACAGGTCCATCCTCAAAAATGAGACTTTCTGGCCGCCTGGGAGAGGCGCCGCAGTACGCGGGCACCCGGATAGAGCTCAAGTTTGTGGGTGAAAGCCTGAAGGCGGTGGGGGACTCCCTGGGAATTGCACGGCTTCCTGGACAGGCTTTTGAAATCAAGGGCCAGATAATACATTCGGCTGGCCAGTGGGGCGTCAAACAAGGACTGTTTATTCTGCCGGAGTTGCAAGTACACGCCGAAGGCGAGATAGACCGTATCCCCGACCCCACACATATTAACGCCAGAGTAGGTGTCTCCAGCCCGGATCTCGCGCAGACATTGAGCGCGTTCGGTATAGAAGCACAAGACCTGAGCGGCTTCCCACTGGTCGCCAATGCGACGTTACAGGGCAACTCCGATCGACTGGAAATTATAGAGGGCAAGGCCAATTCCGGAGACAATCGTATTCGCGCTGAAGGCCTGTTGGGAAACCCTGCGACCCTGGAGGGTCTGGATCTCAAGCTGTCGGCGGCAGGCCCGGACCTGTTGCAACTGCCGTGGATAAACCGGGAGGGCGAGCTCGCTCCGGCTCCGTTTGATGTTGCTGGCAGAGTGCAGTTTGGTGAGCCGGGTATCACCCTGGAGAATGTGTCCGGCATGCTCGCCGGGGCGAATATAGATATTAGTGGTCTGGTGACACTCAAGGAGAGTCAGCGAGGCACTCGTCTTGCGATAAGCGGTTCTGGCCTAGCTCTGGGCCGAACGTTTTCGCCCTGGGTCGATCTGCCCTTACCTGACTTTCCCTTTAGCCTTGACACAGAACTGGAGCTACAACCCCCGCTGGTAGAGGTACATAAGCTGCTGGTCCAGGTGGGGAAAGGCAGTTTAAAGGGTCACCTGAACATTGAGGGAGAAGGGGACCAGGCTAAGGGTCGCGGCCAGCTGACTTTAAGCGGCGCCAGCTCCCACCAGCTCGCATTAGCACTGGGCATTACCCCGATACTTCCCGATGATGATTTTTCGTTTACCAGCGACCTGAAGGCCGAGCCTGGTTATATATTAATGGACTCGCTGCAGGCAAGAATGGGCCGCAGCGATGTGTCCGGGCAGCTCGAAATAAAGATGAAGGCCGTGCCGTTAGTGAAGGGGCGCCTGCACTCCAAATTATTGTACCTTCCATTCCTGAAGCCCGATCTTAAAGAGCTCGAAGCGGAGCAGAATGCCGCGCAAGCCAAGGGCAATACTTTCTCTGCTCAAGATATGCTGGCTCCTGCGACCGCAGAACAAAAGGCGCAGCGGGTGATCCCCGATACGCCGCTGCCATTCGAGTGGCTCGATGATATAGAGGCTGACCTTTACTACAAGGTAGTTGAGATTTTTGTAGCCGAAGACTTCGACGGAAATCTCGTGCTCGATTTCAGTCTCCTGAATGGAAAGCTGCAAACACGGCAATTCGAGTGGGGCGGGGATTTCTCTTCTGGAGAAGCAGAGATAATGCTTGAAAATCGCACCGGTGGTACTGGAGTGAGAGTCTACCTCGATAGTGAGCGCATCCCATTTATTTGGCTGGTGGCGGAAAATATCGATCTGAAGCCGAGCTCGGTTTATCGCGTAGATGTGGAGGGGGAAGGCGATTCAGTGCGAGAGCTACTGCGAAGTTTGGATGGGTTGGTTGCATTTTCCGGCGGAGGCAGCCGTATTAGCAACAATGCCCTGGACCTGGTGCTAGGTGATATTATTGGCGAGATATTTGTCGTGCTCAACCCGGCGGCGGAGAAGGAGAAATATACTGAGCTGGTTTGCCATGCTGGCGCGCTGAAAATTGATAGCGGCAAAGTGACGGCCGCTCCCGGTGTTGTAGTGCGTACAGACAAAGTAGACATCTTCAGCAGGGGTAAAATAGACCTGCACGACGAGAGCCTCAACCTGGTGTTCAATACTCAGTCGCGCAAGGGCGTGGGCCTTAGCCTCAGCAAGGCGATAACGCCCTTTATGAAACTCGAAGGTAATTTGGCTCACCCGCAACTGGGCGTCAATGTGAAGAGCGCGGCGGTGACTGGCTGGGCAGCTGTCGCTACCGGTGGGCTGTCACTGGTGGCCGAAGGTGTATGGGATCGCTGGATAGCTGGCTCCGCGAATCCCTGTGAGAAACTGTTTGAGAAGGTTAATGAAGACCCGGGTGGCGAATTGCGGGCGCTGCTGGGACGGCCATAGCCCGCATTGCTGTGCAAGGCCCTGCTTTAACTATATTCTGCGTCACTGGCCAAACATGGACTATCCGTTGATAAGAACTCTGCTACTTTTCGCCTCACTTCTTTTTGTAAGTGCTGCAACAACCGCACAGAATGAGTCCCTGCCGGATTTCGGCGAAGGCAATGCGGTGTCACTGTCGCAGGAATACCTGCTGGGCAGGGCCTGGCTAATGTCTTTCCGGCGTCAGGCACCGGTGTTGTCCGACCCGATTCTTGAGGACTATGTGGAGGAGTTGGTTTTCAAGCTGGCCGCCACCAGCCAGTTGCGAGAGCGCAGGCTGGAGATAGTTCTGGTCGATAACGCATCGATTAACGCATTCGCAGTGCCAGGCGGAGTGGTGGGTATTCACAATGGACTGATCTTCCAGGCCGAGAGTGAGGCGCAATTTGCCTCGGTGCTCGGCCACGAATTGGCTCACCTCAGTCAGCGCCATTTCTCCCGCGGTATTGAAAACCAGAAGAAGTCACAGAAAATGAGCATGATTGGTTTATTGGGTGGCCTGGTAGCGGTTGCTGCCGGCAGTGGCGAGGCAGGTATGGCGGCGATGATGGGCTCTCAGGCTGCGGCTCAGGACTCGGCGCTACGATATAGTCGTCTGCATGAGCAGGAAGCAGACCGTCTGGGGATGCAAAACCTTGCGGGTGCCGGAATGGACCCAGGTGCGACAGCTGCGATGTTTGTAGTAATGCAGCGGGAGGCGCGAACCTATGGTGCCCGCCCGCCAGAATTTTTGATGACACACCCACTGACGGAATCCCGGATCTCTGACGCACGCAACCGGGCCCGCGATTATCCCCGCCGCATCTACGAGGACAATCCAGCCTACCAACTTATGCGGGCCAGGGTAGAGTTGAGCTTTATCGAAGATCCGGCAAAAGCGGTGGAGCATTTCAGGGAGAAGCGCAGCAAGGGCGGTAAAAATGCCGTGGCCTCGCAGTATGGCCTGATCCTGGCTTTGGCCCAGGACGGGCAATTTGCCGAGGCGCGCAAGTTGCTCAAACCGATGCGTGATTTTGCTCCCACCAATATGATCTATGGCCTGGCACAAGCAGATATCGATATTGAACAAAAGCGCTACGACACGGCAATCGCTCATCTTGAGAAAGGCCTGCGACTGGTTCCGAATAATCACCCGATTACTATGAAACTGGCCAAGGCGTATTTCAGGGCTCAGCGTTATAGCGATGCAGATGTTTTGCTAACAGCTCACAGTAAGAACAAGCCCACCAATGCCCACCTTTGGTATGTGTTGTCCGAGGTGCAGGGGCTGGCGGGAAACAAGCTTGGCCTGCATCAGTCGCGGGCGGAATACTTTGCCCTCAACGGCGCCATGAAACCCGCTATGGAGCAGTTGAGCTATGCCCGTAATCTGGCCCGGGACGATGTCACCGTGCAGCGCATTGAACGGCGCATGGCCTTCTTCCAGGCGGTGGACAGGGCGCTGAGGTAGAAGTAGCTACCGCGCCCATGCAGCAATCTAGAACTGCGGTTCGGTTCCATGCACACCTAGATAGTGCGAGCTGGGCTTGGGCGATTCCTCCAGCTGTTCATTCATCTCGAACAGCCGCTCGTAGTTGGTTTCCTTGATAAGCCACTTACCGTCAACCTTTTCGTAGCGGTCCCAGTAAAGTGCCGTGCCGTAGGTGTAGGCATTGTGGTTGAGAATCCACATGTGATCCGCCAGGTACCAGATACCTGTTGCTTCGGTCTCACTTAACATCTGAATTTCCGGTTGGTGCCCGTTGTGGTGGCCGATAGACGCTTTGTTGAACGATGCGCCGATATTTCCCAGGTAGTTTTTTTTGCCATCGACATTCCACTCGTAGGTTCCGCCCTTGAAGCGTACTTTCACCTCATCGTGGAACAGGGTCTCCATTTCTTCGAGGTTGGCCGTATCTACACAGCGGAAGTAGGCGTGCTTGAGTTGCTTGATTGCCTCTATATCCATCAGCCGCTGGATATCCTTGCGCAGCTCTTCGATGCCACCCTCAGAGGCTTGTAGAGGCAGCCCCTGGTCGATGCCCATGTTCTGCTTGTTCAATACCTGTCTGTCTTCAGTCATGCTGGTTCTCCGGGTTACGCGTAGATCGAGAGCAGAAAGTATAGGCCAGGGTTGATTGGGACAACGACATTTGCAGCCAAATCTATTGACCGCAGCCGCTGTATGCCAGGGAGTACGAAGTATTTAAACCATTAAGCTGTGTTGCTGAGGCGTCAGGACATTATTGAGGCCAGTGCGATGATTTTCCCGCTACCGCCAATTGCAGAAAACTGATCAGCTTTTAAGGTGATTCTCCGCCTGGCGAATCACAAACTCACCAATAATCAGGGTCACAATCACGCCGGCTATTACTGCCCATTCCGGACCTTCACCGGGGGTGTACATAAACAGGCACAGTGACAGGCCTAGTATGGCGATACAGATCCAGGCGGCGAGACGGGCAATGCCCTTGTTTCCCGGGACACGATAGGGGCGAGGGTGGTCGGCATCGACCGTGCGCATGTGCATAAATGCCAGTAACATTCCCTCGTAGGGCAGCAGGAAGATCACCGCGCTAAAGGCGAACAGCGACCAGAACAAGTCCTCGTTGGAGCCAGACATAAACCCGTAAAGCCCCAGTACTAAAGTGCTGACAATACCCATTAATACCGCGGCCCCTACCGGCGTGCCGCGCTTTTTATCTTCCAGTGCGAAGATTTTCGGTAGCTCTCCTTCCAGCGCGGCCTCAGCTGCAGCGCGGTTACACCCCAGTGCCCAGGTCACGCCGTTGGAGAAAAAGGTGTATAGGGCACCTATACCCAGCAGAAGTACGAAGGCATTCCCCAAGGCGCTACCGCCAAAGAACAGGGCAAGGGTGTCAATCAGCCCCTCCACCAGGTTGATATCCCCTGCGGGAATGGCGGCCAGCACAGCCATGGTACCCAGCAGATAGAGCACAATAATAATCACCCCGGAAATAAAGATAGAACGGGGAACATCACGGGCGGGGTCGCGCATTTCGTCACTACCCGCGCTGACCAGCTCGAATCCCAGCATGCCGTAAATAATGGCGGGGATGTACTGCAGGCTGCTGCCCCAATCGGGTTTCATGGTTTCCAGCGTGAGCGGGTTAGCCATACCGTGATCCTGCACGTAGACCAGGGCGCCGCCAATAATGGCAAGAAAAATAATGACTTTCAGGATGGCACCCAGGTTGGGGACCCACTTACCCACATCCAGCGTGACCACGTTAACCAGAACTGCCAGCCAGGTGAGGATAATGCCAATAAAAATTTGCCCGCCCATGCCAATTTCCGGAAAGAACATCTGCTTGAATACACCGGCAAACAGAATATAGATAGCCGGCATCCACACCGCCGTATTCACCCAGTAACACCAGGTGGCCCGCGATGCCCAGCGGCCGCCAAAGGCATCGCGTATCCAGGCGTAAATTCCACCCTGCTCAGGGTAGGCGCAACCCATCTCGGCGCAGATCATGGCGAAAGGAATAAAGAAGATTATGCCCAGCAACAGCCACCAGATAACACTGGGCGCGCCTACTGAGGCAGCGGCCGTAAGAGTGTCCAGCAAGAGAATGGCAGATACAGTAAACAACACCATATCGCGTTGGCGCAGGGACTTGGAGTGGGTCATTGAGTCGTTCACTAGAAAGGACACCCTATTCTTTTAGTTATTAACTGCCCAACTGTGCGGTTAGACACATACCGCAACGTAAATTTCTATGCGGTACAGAGGAGGACAGAAAAACTCGGCTCAAGGCCGGGGCCACAGAGGCGTCCTAGACGCCGTAATGTTCCGCCGTCTTATCCAGAGCTTGAATCAGCATATCCACCAGCTGGTCAATCTCCTCCTTGTTGCAAACCAGGGGCGGCGCAGTAATCATCGCATCGCCAGTCTGGCGCACCATCAGGCCAAGTTCATTGGCGATATTGCGACAAACCACGGCAGCTTCAGACTCTGGTGCCAGGCGATCGCGGGATGCCTTGTCCCTGACCAGTTCTACCGCGGCAAACATGCCGCGACCGCGCACCTGTCCAACAATGCGATGCTCAGTCAGCTCCTGCAGGCGGCTTTGAAAGTGTGGTGCGATGTCTCTGGCTGAGGTGGTAATGACGTCGGTGTCGTGCAGCACCTTAAGCGTTGCCAGGCCCGCTGCGCAAGACGCCGGGTGTCCGGAGTAGGTAAGACCGTGGGCAAACTCGCCCTCGTGTGCCAGCAGTACATTGGCCACTTTATCAGAAACCATAACGCCACCAAGAGGCATGTAGCCATTGGTAACGGCCTTGGCGAAGGTCATCAGGTCTGGCTCGATGCCGTAGGTTTCACTGCCGAACCAGGCGCCGGTGCGGCCAAAGCCGCAGATTACCTCGTCAGCAATCAGCAGGATGTCGCGCTCGTTGCATATACGCTGAATCTCAGGCCAGTAGGAATCTGGAGGGATGATAACGCCGCCGGCGCCCTGCACTGGCTCGGCGATGAAAGCGGCTACATTCTCTTCGCCCAACTCGTCGATCTTTTCTTCCAACTGACGGGCTACTCGAACGCCAAATTCATTGGGATCCTCATCCGGGCCCACCTCAAACCAGTGGGGCTGCTCAATATAGTGAACATAGTCCAGGCCATTGATCTGTTTGTGCATGCCGCTCATACCGCCCAGCGAGGCGGCGGCGATGGTAGAGCCGTGGTAGGCGTTTTTACGGCTGATAATCTGCTTCTTCTCAGGCTTGCCCTGCACCTGGTAATAACGGTGTACCAGCCGCAGGTTGGTGTCGTTTGCTTCAGAACCGGAGTTGGTAAAGAACACCCGGTTAAATTGCGCTGGAGTTACTTCTGCCAGGGCGCGGGCCAGCTCAACAGCGGGCTCGTTGGAGCATTGGAAGAAGTTGTTGTAGTAGGGCAGTTCATGCATCTGGCGATTTACTGCTTCTATGATGCTGTCCTGGCTATAGCCCAGGTTGCAGCACCACAGGCCTGACATGCCGTCCAGCATTTTGTGACCGGTGCTGTCGTAAATATAGATATGTTCGGCGCGGGAGAAAATTCTGCCACCGTTTTCTGCATAGTCTTTAAAGTCGGTAAAGGGATGCAGGTGATGAGCCTGATCAAGCTGTTTCAGGCTGTCGTTTTTAGCTTGCATATTCATAGTTTTTCTCTCCGGCCAGGAAGCTCATAATCAGTTAGTGGGGCGAGCTACCCTGAAGTGTTATAGCACGGTCTACCCGTCGCATTGTTTAATAGTGTGTCACAGTCACCTGATATTGGGATTAACCCAAAAGTGGTGTTTTGTAAGCGCACCAAAGTGCCAGGATAATGATGATCGATAGCAAGCAGCAACTGCAGTCCTTTCTTGATGAGCACCCGGACATTGAAGTATTCGAAATCATGCTGCCCGATGTCTGCGGCGGGCTGCGCGGCAAGTGGGTGACTCGCGACAAGATTCACAAGGTTTTTGCAGGCGAGGTGAAAATCCCCCTGAGCGCATTGGCTTTTGATGTCTGGGGGCGCGACGGGGAGAAATGGGTTTTTGAAAGCGGAGATGGCGATGGTTTCTGTGTGCCCGATATTCGCACCCTGGTTCCGGTTCCGTGGCTGAAACGTCCCACCGGCCAGGTAGTCATCTCCATGAACGAGGTAGACGGCTCACCCTGCTCCTACGACACCCGTCGCATTATCGAACGACTCATGAAACGTTTTGCCGAGTTGGGCTTAACGCCGATGATGGCCAGCGAGATGGAGTTTTATCTACTGCATAACGAGCAGGATACTCTTGGCCGCCCTGTACATACCCAAACAGACCGGGTTGGTGGCGCCCTGGCCTCGGGCCAGACTTACTGTATCGATACCATGGAAAATATGTCGGAACTGATGCACGGTATCCGCGATGCCTGCACGGTTCAGCAACTGCCTATCGACACCTTGATCAAGGAATCTGCTCCTTCCCAATACGAGATCAACCTTTACCACTGCCCGGACCCCCTGGTGGCAGCCGATCAGGCGATGATGTTGCAACGAGCCATTCGCGGGGTGTCAAAACGGCACAACTTGCAGGCGACCTTTATGGCCAAGCCCTTTGGTGATCTGGCGGGCAACGGCATGCATATGCACTGCTCTCTTTTGGATACTGACGGTAATAACGCCTTCGATGACGGCACTGGCGAGGGCAATGAGCTGTTGCGCCAGGCTATCGCTGGTTGCCTGGCGGTTATGGAACAGAGCATGCTGCTGTTTGCGCCAAACATGAACTCCTATCGTCGCTTTCAACGTGGCACCCATGCGCCCCTGGCGCCCAGTTGGGGTTACGAAAACCGCACAGTGTCTGTACGTGTGCCCGCCGACTCCCCCAAGGCCACGCGCATAGAGCACCGTGTTGCTGGAGCCGATGCCAACCCTTACCTGGTAACTGCCGCGATACTTGCAGGTATGCTCTACGGCATTGAAAACAAATTACAGCCGCCGCAGCCCCTGGAAGGTAATGCTTACGACCAGCTGCCCCCAACTCTGCCGCGTTACTGGCCCGATGCCCTGGCGGGTTTTGAACAGTCGGAATTTATCGCGGAATATTTTGGCGAGGAGTTCCGCAAGGTTTACGCTATCCTCAAACAACAGGAACTGGATGAATTTGATCGGCAGGTGACCCCGTTGGAGTATGATGCCTGTTTGTAAGCACCGTGTAGTTCGAATCTGGAATCAAGCGAGTTGGAAGTAAAATAATGAGCAACGAAAAATTCCCCATTGATGATGTCTCCATGTACGCCAATGTATTTAGCTACATTGGCCTGCCACTGAGCCGCGACCTGACAGATGACAGCATTGACGCAGTTGTTATGGGTATACCCTTCGACCTTGGCACCAGCGGCCGTGGTGGCGCCCGCAGCGGCCCTGCGGGTGTGCGCCAGGCGAGCGCCAACCTGGGTTGGGAAAACCGCCGCTGGCCCTGGGATTTCGATCTTGCAGACCGACTTAAAGCTATCGATTACGGAGACGTGGACTTCACGTTTGGCGATGGCGCGGAAATGCTGGAGAAAGTCGAGCAATATGCCGCCAGGATAACTGGTGCCGGCAAAACCCTGGTGGGCATAGGCGGCGACCACTTTGTAACCTTGCCCCTGTTACGCGGTACCGCGAAAACACACGGCAAAATGGCGTTGATCCACTTCGATGCGCACACTGACAGCTATGAAGATGCGAGTGAATTAAATCACGGCTGTATGTTCTACCGGGCACCCAGAGAGGGCCTGATAGATCCTTCGCATTCTATCCAGGTCGGCATACGCACGGATTACGACCGCCCCAGTCACGAATTCGAAGTTATCGACGCGCACACCGCTAATGAACAGTCTGTGGCAGATACTGTGGCTGCCATTCGTGCCCGAGTAGGAGATGCTCCGGCTTATCTCACTTTCGATATTGATTGCCTTGATCCGGCCTTTGCACCGGGAACCGGCACCCCCGTAGTGGGTGGGCTCAGTAGCTCCAGGGCATTGCGTATCCTGCAGGGAATAGCCGACCTCAATATTGTCGGCTTTGATGTCGTTGAAGTTGCACCTGCCTATGATCAGGCACAGGTCACTGCGCTGGCTGCTGCGACATTGGCGTTGGAGTTCTTACATATGCGAGCAAGCCGTAAAGGCTGACCGGACGCCAGTCACTTATCCTTTCGGTGGCGGCTGCATATAGGCCACCAGGGTGTCTCCGCCATCGTAATCCTGGGCGCTCATCAGGGAATCAAGAAACAGGTAGAACAGTTCCGACTGGGAGCTGACCTCCAGCTTGGCATAGGCATGCTTACGGTGTAGTTTCACGGTTTCCATGGAGATCGACAGTTTTTCCGCCACTGTTTTAGTGCTGTGACCGTGTAGTACCAGGTTTATCACCTGGGTTTCTCTGCTGGTCAGCAGGCTGCTGCCAAAGGCTTCCAGCGCACCATGTAGTTGGGCGCGCAGGTTTACCGCGGCGGGCGCTGAACCGCTGTTGGCCCAGTGCTGGCGGCACAGGGCTTCAACCGTTGGGTAGATGTCTTCCAGTATGCCGCGCTCTTTCTTGGTAAAGCTGGCCCGAGGGGTGGTCTTGCCAAGGGCGATATTAATAAAGCCTTCATTATCGAGCGGTAACAAATAGCCGCACTCATCCTCAAAGCGGCAATTGCGATACCAGGTTTTGTAGTAATCGCTGTCTTTGAAGCCGGTGGGGGAGAGGTCCCGCAGGCGAAACACGCCGAACTGATTATCCTGTGTGGCTGCCAGATAGTAAGGGTCCAGCAGGAAGGCGCCTTTGGCGAACATATCCAGAGTAGAGAGGCCGGAATCTGTGGGCACTTCGAAATACTCAATTACCGGCAGGTCGGTACCCGGGTAGGCGACGACCGTGGCGTCATCCACGGCTACCAGTTCGCGCAGCATTGCCACCAGCATACTGGGGAAGTCGTTACCTCCTGCTGCGGGGATCGGGCCTGCCAGGTGTCGGCTGAATGGGGCGAGAGTTGGCATAAAGTAAACTGCGAGTGAATTATCGCGCCATAATAGCGTGAAATCCGTGCAATCCAAATAATCCCCTGAGCAGGAATTACCCTTTGAAGATATTCTTTAATCTTCCAGGCTCTGCTATTTTGCCGAACTGATTATACGTGGGGACTATTGAGATGAAGTGGCAACACACACAGCAAATAGCTTGTTTCCTGGCGAGGTATCACTAATGGGAGCCCTATCGCACATTCGCGTACTGGATCTGTCGCGTATTCTCGCTGGCCCCTGGGCCAGCCAGCTGCTGGCAGACCTGGGCGCAGAGGTGATCAAGATCGAAAACCCCGACGGTGGCGATGATACCCGCCACTGGGGGCCTCCCTATATGGACGATGACCAGGGACAGCCTACTGCGGAATCCGCGTATTTCCTCTGTGCCAACCGCTCCAAGCAATCCGTTTGTGTCGATATGAAAACCCCACAAGGGCAGGAAATACTGCGCCAGCTCGCCGGGGAGTGCGATGTGGTGATTGAGAACTTCAAGTGTGGCGGTGCGGCAAAATACGGTCTGGATTATGAGAGTCTTGCTGCTATCAACCCGGCCCTGGTGTATTGCTCCATCACTGGCTTTGGTCACAGTGGTCCTTATAAAGACAGGCCGGGATACGATTTTCTGGTGCAGGCCATGGGTGGCTTGATGAGTATTACCGGCGCCCCTGATGGCCAGGAGGGCGGTGGCCCGCAGAAGGTGGGGGTGGCACTTAC
>ERZ1046740.1194-NODE-1194-length-18772-cov-4.643586_pt1 | contig 18772 bp, 16 predicted proteins | sample MGYA00383093_ERZ1046740 | MGnify/ENA primary metagenome ERZ1046740 (study PRJEB29581, sample SAMEA5548363) | metagenome | biome: marine; feature: coastal; material: water | depth 25 m | study: Short-term variability in the microbial, nano- and picoplankton... | reverse complement strand
GCCATGACCCAATTCAACGATTTCGACATCCTGATCTCCGGAGGCGGGATCGCTGGTTTGACAGCGGCGGCCGCTTTTGGAAACGCGGGCTTCTCTGTGCAATGCGTTGATCCTGCCCCGCCCGTGACCGAACGTGATGCAGAGGGCTCTGACTTGCGCACCACTGCGTTTTTGCAACCTGCCAGGAACCTTTTGGATGAGGCCGGTCTTTGGGAACGCCTTGCCCCTGACGCGGCCCCGTTACAAATCATGCGGATTGTGGATGCCGGTGGTGACCTACCCGAACCTCGTATTGTGAAGAACTTCAATGCATCCGACATCTCGGAGCGACCGTTTGGATGGAACTTGCCCAACTGGTTGTTGCGTCGTGAAATGGTGGCGCGGTTAGGAGGAATGGATAATGTCGACCTACGTCTTGGCACAGCCACAACCAGCCTGTTCACCCGAACCAATGAGGCTCGCGTTTCACTTAGTGACGGTAGTGCAACACGCGCTAAGTTGGTGATAGCGGCTGACGGACGGAATTCCCCAATGCGCAATGCGGCTGGGATTGATGTGCACACGGCACGGTATGGCCAAAAGGCGCTGGCTTTTGCCGTCACTCATCCAATCCCGCACGAAAATGTCTCAACCGAAATTCATCGCTCGGGTGGGCCATTCACGTTGGTGCCTTTGCCAGACTACGAAGGCAAACCATCCTCGGCCTTGGTGTGGATGGAACGCGGACCTCGTGCACAAGAGTTGTTTGACATGGACGTGCCTGAATTTGAGGCTGAAATGACCACGCGCAGTTGTTCCTTGTTTGGCCCCCTTACTCTGGCCTCACGTCGCACAATTTGGCCAATTATCTCGCAATCTGCGGAACGTCTGTATGGCGAACGCCTGGCATTGGTGGCCGAGGCTGCACATGTGGTGCCGCCCATTGGTGCGCAAGGCCTAAACATGAGCCTTGGGGATATGCGGACATTATTGGAACTGGCCAAGTCTAACCCACAGGCATTAGGCGATGCCAAGATGCTCGAAACTTATCACAAGAAACGCTTTGCCGAAGTGAAGCTGCGCGTCAAAGGCATCGACTTGTTGAACCGTGCCTCAATGGTGGAAACACGCAGTTTGCGTGACGCACGCGCCATGGGTCTGAACGCGCTGTACTCCTTGGCACCCGTACGAAAAACTCTCATGCAAATGGGGTTAGGCGTTCGGTGATCTGCGCGATGGTCAAAGGTCATTGGCAGATGGCCCTAATCTCTGCCGTGATCTTTGCACTTTGGTCCACCCCAATGGTCATTCCACTAAAGATCCTAATCGTATTGCTGCATGAACTCTCGCATGCGCTTGTGATAGTTCTGACTGGGGGCAATGTAGAAAGCCTGACAATTGACGCCCAGCAAGGCGGTTTGGTCGTGGCACGGGGCGGTAATCGCTTTTTAAGTCTTAGCGCTGGCTATGTTGGATCACTGACTTTGGGTGTCGTTCTGTTTTTAGTTGCCGTTCGTACGAAATGGGATCGGGTTTTGATGGCCTTTCTAGGGGGCACGATCCTATTGGCAGCCACGCTTTTTGTGCGCGAAACCTTCGCTTTATTGTTCTGCATCTTTACTGGGGGTGTCATGATCGCCGCCGCGCGCTATTTGTCACGCGACCTGAACGACCTCTTTCTCAGAGTCATCGGCCTAACCAGCATGATATATGTGCCTTTTGACATCTTCAGCGATACCATTGCCCGCTCTCAATTACGCTCAGACGCCCGCATGTTGTCAGAAGAATTCGGCGGACCAACAATGTTTTGGGGCGGGCTTTGGTTGATCATCAGCCTATGTGTTGTCGCAGCATGCCTGCGTTATGGATTGGGCGACGACAGCAACGTGATACGCCGCCGCCCAAAGCAAACTTGATATTAAAGAACCTCGTTCAGTACATTTTGCAAACGTGCTAATGTGCCGTCTACATCGTACAATTTATCCAAGCCAAACAGACCTAGCCGGAAGGTCATGAAGCCTTCGGGCTCATCACAAGCCAACGGGACACCGGCGGCAATCTGCATACCTTGGGCGACAAACTTGCTACCGTTTTGAATGCCCGGATCGCTGGTGTAGCTCACCACCACTCCGGGTGCACCAAAACCATCCGCAGCAACGCTTTTGACGCCATTTTCGGCCAACATAGCCCGCACGCCATCGCCCAATGCCCAAGATGCTACTCGCAGCTTTTCAAACCCATACTCTTTGGTTTCAAGCATTGTGTCACGAAACGCTCGTAGCGCATCTGTTGGCAAAGTTGCGTGATAGGCGTGACCACCATTTTCATAGGCCATCATTATCGAATGCCATTTTTTCAGGTCAATCGCAAAGCTGTCGGATGTTGTTGTTTCTAACTTGGCCAACGCGCGCTCGGACATCATGACCAACCCTGCACTTGGCGACGCGGACCAACCTTTTTGCGGAGCCGAAACCAACACATCCACTCCTGACGCTTTCATGTCGACCCACACGCAACCCGATGCGATGCAATCCAGCACCATCAATGCGCCCACGTCATGGGCAGCCGTCGCCATTTGAGAAATGTAGTCATCCGGCAGGATCACCCCGGCCGAGGTTTCCACATGCGGGGCAAACACAATGTCTGGTTTTACCTCATGGATTTTTGCAACAACTTCTTCGATTGGCGCGGGTGCAAAGGGGGCAGTCACATCATTACCTGATTGGCGCGCTTTCATCACAGTAGAGTCAGCGGCAAACGCGCCAGCTTCGAAAATCTGACTCCACCGGTAAGAAAACCAGCCATTGCGCACAACCAAAGTCTTGGCATCGCGCCCAAACTGGCGTGCAACGGCCTCCATACCATAGGTACCACCACCGGGCACCAAGGCCACAGCCTCTGCGTTATACACCTCTTTCAACATGCCCGAGATGTCGCGCATCACTTGCTGAAACGTTTGCGACATATGGTTCAGGGATCGGTCTGTGAAAACCACCGAGAATTCATCTAGGCCATTGGGGTCGACTGCGCTTGCCATGGGTTGTTCTCCTATCATTCAACAGAGCATGGCTAGCGCGAATACCTTGGATAAGAAAGCTTGTTCACGCCGTCCAACATGGGCAAAAACGGCAGAACAGCCAAATCACAGCGGCCCCGGGCGCCGTTCCTCGGACAAAAGCACATTGGCTTCTACATCTCCAACACCAGGTAAAGTCATGATGCGTCGTCGCAAGACCCGTTCAAAATCCGAGATATCGCGGGCCACCACACGCAATCGGTAATCATACATACCCAAAACATGCTCGACCGTTTGCACTTCGGGAATTGCTGTCACTGCGCGCTCAAAATCTTCCAGCGATACCCGGCCTTTGGTCGCCAATTTCACGCCCAAAAATACAGTGACACCAAACCCCAGCTTTTCCGCATCCAAATCTAACCGACGTCCCTTAATGATGCCGGCGTCATGCAAACGCCGGATACGGCGCCACGTGGCAGGCTGAGAAAGATCGAACCTACGCCCCAATGCCCCCGCCGATTGCGTGGCATCTCGGGCTAGAGCCTTTAAGAGGCTGCGGTCAATGTCGTCGAGGTCATTCATATCGGCAAGCTTTCATCTGACTTGATCCGTGCCACATGCATCAATGCCTCGATATCCGCGATGTGCGGCAGGGTTAAAATGTGGCTGCGATAGATCTGTTGATAATGCGGCATATCCCGCGCAATCACGGAAAGACGCAGGTCAACACGGCCCAGAAAGGTTTGAATTTCAATAACCTCAGGAATGTCGCGCGCCTCTTGAATGAACTCGTCAAAGGCATTGCTGTAGGTTTTGTCCAACGTAATCCGAAGCGACACTTCAACCTCATACCCCAGAGCACGCCAATCGATCACTGCACGTTGGCCACGCAGGACGCCCGAGCTTTCGAGTTTTTCCAAACGCCGACTGAGGCGTGGAGCCGTTAAGCCTATGCGATCCGCGAGGTCAGGCAAAGACAGCGTCGGCTCTGCCTGCAAATGGCGAATTATGCGCCTATCAAGATCATCAAGCATGAAATTTCCACAATTTCCTTTATGGGCGAATGATTATCACATTTTGTCAGTATTTTCCATACAATTTGAGACTCGCATTCGAGTTTCTCATCGTTATATTCGCCGCCAGACATTCAAAAAAGGAGCGCCCACATGCGCGTTTACTACGATCGCGATTGCGACATTAATCTCATCAAAGACAAAAAAGTCGCCATCCTCGGCTATGGCTCGCAAGGCCACGCGCACGCACTGAACTTGCGCGATTCCGGCGCTAAGAACCTCGTTGTCGCCCTGCGCGAAGGTTCCGCATCAGCCAAGAAAGCTGAAGGTGAAGGCCTGGCTGTTATGGGTATCGCCGAAGCAGCAGCTTGGTGTGATGTCATCATGTTCACCATGCCCGACGAACTTCAGGCAGAAACTTACAAAAAATACGTACATGACAACATCAAACCTGGCTCGGCGATTGCCTTTGCGCACGGTTTGAATGTGCACTTTGGCCTGATTGAGCCTAAAGAAGGCGTTGATGTGATCATGATGGCGCCAAAAGGCCCCGGTCACACAGTGCGCGGCGAATACACCAAAGGCGGCGGCGTTCCATGCCTCGTGGCTGTAGACAACGATGCATCTGGCAAAGCCTTGGAAATTGGCCTGTCTTATTGCTCGGCCATTGGTGGCGGTCGTTCCGGTATCATCGAAACCAACTTCCGCGAAGAGTGCGAAACTGACCTGTTCGGCGAACAAGCAGTTCTGTGTGGCGGTCTGGTAGAATTGATCCGTATGGGTTTCGAAACTCTGGTCGAAGCTGGTTACGCACCAGAAATGGCCTACTTTGAATGCCTGCACGAAGTGAAGCTGATCGTAGATCTAATCTATGAAGGCGGCATCGCCAACATGAACTACTCGATCTCGAACACAGCCGAGTACGGAGAGTACGTTTCTGGCCCACGCATCCTGCCTTACGACGAAACCAAGGCGAAGATGAAAGCGGTTCTGACAGACATCCAAAATGGCAAATTCGTGCGTGACTTCATGCTTGAAAACGCTGTTGGCCAGCCTTCGTTCAAAGCCACCCGTCGTATCAATGACGAACACATGATCGAAGAAACAGGCGCGAAGCTGCGCGGCATGATGCCTTGGATTTCCGCCGGCAAAATGGTCGACAAAGAGAAAAACTAATCAGGGCGCTTGCCTTCAAGAGTTTTAAAAACCACAAAGGGCGCCTGTTCAAGGCGCCCTTTTTCGTTGCGCTACTTGGGGAAGACCACCACATGACCGACACATCCATGCTGCGCAATTGGCTCAAGCTTCTCAGTCTTGGGGTGATCTGGGGGGCTTCTTTCATGTCGGTTAAGCTGGCGTTGCAAGATTTCGGTCCCCTGACGGTTGCAGCATCAAGAATCACGATGGGTGCGCTGGCGCTATTTTTGGTTATACGTGTTTTAGGAATTCGCCTGCCCAGTGTCCGCTCGGCAGAAGGCCGCGTTATTTGGCTGTTTGCCATTCTGATGGGATTTTTCTCCAACGCGATGCCTTTTACTCTACTCAGTTGGGGGCAAAAGTACGTCGCGTCTGGCTTTGCAGGGGTCTGTATGGCTGTCGTGCCATTGTTCGTCTTACCCCTTGCCCATTTTTTGGTCCCCGGCGAAAACCTGACTCTGCGTCGAGCAATTAGTTTTGGGATCGGCTTTGTTGGCGTTGTCGTTCTGATAGGCCTCGATGCATTTACTTCACTTGGGTCAGACTTTGAGGCGCTGGCTCGTATGGCCTGTCTGGTCGCGTCGCTGTGTTACGCGCTTGGATCGATCACAACCCGGCTGTGCCCCAGCACAAACATGCTTTCTCTTGCGACTGCTGCCCTAATTTGCGGTGCAGTCATGATTGTACCCGTTGCCTTGTGGCAAGAAGGAGTACCGACTTTGGGCTCTCCCATTTCTATGGCAGCTTTGATCTACCTAGGTCTTTTGCCCACAGCACTGGCACAAGTCTTTATCGTGCAGGTGATCAGAGATGCGGGACCAAGCTTTTTGTCATTGGTGAATTATCAAGTACCGGTCTGGTCCGTTATTTTCGGGGCCGTCCTGCTAAATGAGACCGTACCACCGCAACTCTTTATCTCTTTGGGACTTATTCTTTCAGGGCTTTTGTTAGGCCGCAAACGTCGACGCACACCTTATGGCGCGTGACGCACATATGCGGTTCACCGATGCACAGTATGTAATATTGTAACATCGCCTCATAAACGCCATCTGCAATTGCATGACGCAAAATAATATCCATAAAAGACAGGGCCTGCCTCAAGAGATGCAGATCCTGCTCCGGGATTATCCGCGCGAAGCTTGGCCGGATCACCCGGATTTCGCTGAGTCCATCCAAAATTGGATGGGTGCTCATCAAATGTTCCGCCAACTTGGCCAAATCGTGCACAACAGCACCGAGCGCGTACTCGACCGCAACATGGACCCTGAACTGTTTGCAAACCGCTTGGGCCAGTACGGAAACCTTTTGGTGCGCAACTTGCATGGCCATCACGGCTGGGAAGATCATCATTTCTTTCCAGAACTAGAAGCCGCCGACAGCCGCTTTGCTCACGGTCTGGACATGCTCGAAAATGACCATGTTGAGATGGAGACTCTCTTGGATCGATTGACGACTAGCGCCAATCGCTATCTGCAGCTGGCTCAGCTGTCACCAAGTGACGCGCCCGCAGAACTACCCGCCTTGTTAAAAGAAACAAATGCAATAGGGGGTTTCCTTGATCGGCACTTAACTGATGAAGAAGACCTTGTGGTTCCAATCCTTCTGCATCACAAATTGCGAGGTTAAACAAACCGGCCCTGGCTTTTCCAGCCGGGGCCGTATTCTCTGAAATTCTTTGGAAAGACTCATGTCCCAAACCCCCCAAATCACACGCGGTTCCTGGCTTATGATTGCCACATTGGGTCTGGTCTGGGGCGCAACTTTTCTGATCACGGAAGTCGCCTTGCGGGGCATCAGCCCTTTCTGGTTGGCTGCTGGACGCATTACCTTTGCCACAGCTTTGATGGGCGTAGTGTGGAGGTTGAGGGGGTTTCGGCTTTTTACATTGCCAACGTCAGCTGGCACGAAGACCTCTGTTATGATCGTCGGTGTCTTTAGTTCCGCAGTACCGTTCTGCCTGCTTGCTTGGGGGCAACAATTTGTGACCGCCGGTTTTGCAGGTGTCAGTATGGCCGCCATCGCCTTAATCGTGCTGCCGCTTGCGTATTTCTTTGTTCCGGGTGAACAGCTTGGGCCACGAAGAGTTGTTGGGTTTCTTTTGGGATTTGCCGGAGTTGTGGTATTGATTGGCTCGGATGCCTTCGAGAACACGGGTGCAGCCTTGGAAATACAAGGGAGGCTTGCCTGTCTTGGTGCCGCTTCGTGCTATGCTATGAGTTCAGTACTTGTTCGCCGGCTTCCACCGGTGGATCCACTCGGCCTTGCCACAATTCTCCTAGTCGTTGGGATGGTGGCAGTCGTTCCGATTGCTTGGGTGGTCGAAGGTCCGCCGTCGCTTCCGTCTAAGCAAACGATCGCTATCCTCGCGGTATTGGGATTGATCCCAACAGCCGCCGCCAATCTTTTACGCATTATGGTGATCCGTAGCGCAGGCCCCGTTTTTATGAGCCTGACCAACTATCAGGTTCCAGTTTGGTCTGTTCTTATGGGTGCGCTAATACTGAATGAACCACTGCCCAGCAGCCTGTTGTTGGCTCTGGTACTGATCCTGTGCGGCGTCGGGCTTAGTCAATATAGCGCTCTGAAACGCTTGTTTGGGGGACGTTAGTAGCGCCCTATTTGCACACGCTTTTTCTCAAGAACTTTGCCGTTGGCGCTAATGGCCTTCAAATCCACAAAGTAACGATGCCCATTTCCACCTGAACAAGGTGGCAGGTACCCGGCTGAGGCGTATTTACCCGAGCTGCGCGCCCGTTTTATTACCTTAGCTTTGCCCGGCAAAGATCCCTTTAGCCCTGGAACTGAGTATAAATCTACACTGCTGCCTGATACCGGGTAACCAATGACGCCGTGTCCGCCTTTGGTCGCAAGAGGCTGAAAGTCTTTGTCATTGAACTCGGCGTAGACCCAAGTCGTGCCTTCCGGCAATCCCGACGCCTTCATTGGGGGCGTGGACCCTTTACCGCCATCCAATTTGCATTGCTGGCCTTTTGGAACCGATTTACCGTTCCAGCCACCGCCAAGGGTGATTTTCATATCCGCCAACGCCACTCCGGTCGAGGCGACCAATACCAATCCTGCAAGAACAAAACGCTGCATTTCAAACTCCCAAACAATTACACTTTATTCAGGATGCCGACGAACGAACACACGCGCAAGCCTTATGAAAGTGCGGTCTCAACCGCTTCAACAATACCATTCACAGTCTTTTCCAGCAATTCGGCATCTTCACATTCGGCCATGACACGCACTAACGGTTCAGTTCCAGACTTACGGATCAATAGCCGCCCAGTACCCATTAGGGCCAGTTCCGCGGCCTCAATTGTGGCTTTGACATTGTTGGACTCGAGCGGCGTTTGGCCCGCTTCAAAGCGCACATTCTTCAAAAGTTGTGGGACTGTTTCGAAACTGCGTGTCAATTCGGAAGCCGGTTTTTCAGTTTCCGCCATCACCGCAAGAAACTGAAGGCCCGCCATCAATCCATCCCCGGTGGTGGCATAATCCGTCATCACAATATGGCCAGACTGCTCACCACCAAGGTTGTAGCCACCCTGGCGCATCGCTTCGACCACATAACGGTCGCCAACGGCCGTACGTTCAAGGCGCAACCCTTTGCCTTGCAAGAAACGATCAAGTCCAAGGTTCGACATGACTGTGGCAACCAGTGCGTCCCCCTTTAGACGGCCTTTCGCAGCCCAGTTTGCGGCCAAAAGTGCCATAATCTGATCCCCGTCCGCGACTTGACCGTTTTCGTCAATAATCATGACCCGGTCCGCATCTCCATCCAGGGAAATGCCAACCTGCGCGCCATGTGCCACAACCGCTTCGGCCGCTGTGGCCGGGTGGGTTGAGCCACAACCTTGGTTAATATTCACACCATTGGGGGCAACACCGACCGGAATCACCTCTGCACCAAGCTCCCAAAGAGCTTCGGGTGCGGCGCGATATGCAGCGCCATTGGCGCAATCAATCACCACCTTCATGCCCCGCAGAGGTACTGCCGAAGGAAAAGACGATTTTACCCGTTCAATGTAGCGAAAACGGCCATCATCAATCCGTTTAGCGGCACCAATGTTCACCGCCTGCACAGGCTCGACGCCGCTCTCGATCAAGGCTTCGATCTCATGTTCAGCTTCGTCCGACAACTTGAAGCCATCTGGTCCAAAAAACTTGATACCATTGTCTTCCGCAGGGTTGTGGCTCGCTGAAATCATCACGCCAAGATCAGCACGCATAGAGCTTGTCAGCAACCCTACCGCGGGTGTCGGCACCGGACCCAACAATAATACGTTCATACCGGTTGACGTCAGACCCGCAGTCAAAGCATTTTCAAACATATATCCGGATCGACGCGTGTCTTTGCCAATCACAACGCGGTGGTTGTTCTTACCATCATTGCGAAAATATCGCCCAACAGCAGCACCAATCCGCAAGGCCATATCTGCTGTCATAGGGTGTTTGTTGGCCTTGCCTCGCACGCCATCTGTACCAAAAAACTTACGCCCCATGATATTCTCCTGTTGTCGCGGCCTGCCACAAATGCAGCGCCTGTCTTGTGTCTTCTACGTCATGCACGCGAACAATCTGTGCACCTTGCGCAATACCTTCCAAGGCAACCGCAACCGAGCCACCTATCCGCCCATCCGGGTCTGGAGCGTGGCCAATGTGACGGATAAATCCTTTGCGGGACGCGCCCAATAGTACGGGGCATCCCAAAGAGTGAAACAAACTTAGTCGTGCCAGAAGCGCTAAATTATGCGCAATCGTCTTTCCAAACCCAATACCAGGATCAACCACAATTTTATCGCCCGGAACACCCAGAGCCTTCAGCATAGCGATCTGTTTTTCAAGAAAATCGTACACATCAAGCAGCACGTCATCATAATTGGGCTTTTGTTGCATTGTGGCCGGATCTCCCTGCGCATGCATGACGCACACAGGCACTGATTGTTCAGCACACAACGAGGCAAGTTTGGGATCAAACGTAAATCCCGCCACATCATTCACTAGAAAGGCCCCGGCTTGGATCGCAGCATTGGCAACAGGGGCTTTGCGAGTATCAATGCTAACAGGAACATCCAAGGCTTTTGACATCGCTGCGATCACTGGTGCAGTTCGTTCTATTTCCTCTTCAACAGAAACTTCAACCGCACCGGGCCGCGTGGACTCTCCGCCAATATCGATCAGTGTGGCACCCTCTTCGACCATACGGCGTGCCCTTGTGACGGCCTGTTCTAGATCATTGTGTTGACCGCCGTCCGAAAAACTATCCGGTGTGACGTTCAAAATGCCCATGATCTGTGGGCGGTTCATCGGCAGGGTGCCGATCTTGCCGCGAGGAGCGGTGATCGCTGCCAGAACGTCTGCTGGCACTTCGGTAAAGTCCACAACATTCGGCACCGCACCTCGGGTGAGCACTTCTACATGGGTAAACCAAGTCCATCCGTCTGCCAGCGACAACGCTCCGCTAGGGCGGGCCGCATCAGTCTGAGGGATCGCGCGATAATAGGTCTTCATGGATATTGCATGGGACTTTCCTGCCTACTTGGCAAGGCACTAGAGGGCGACTGTTTCAATTGTCACATTTTGTGTGGGAAGACCCGCCCCTTCCGGCAGTGTTTCGCCGATTGATACGATACTGCGCGCTTGCATTTCTTTCGCAAACCAAAGTGCTAACCCCAAACCGTCGCGCGGGTCGCTTGTTGGCGCATCAACTGCATCAAGAACAATCTTGGACGGCGCCCATATACTGATCTGACCATTTCTCAGGGCCCAATCCATCTCTGTACGCGTCTGAACGACAACACAACGCGGATCACGCGCTGCCAGAAGCAGTGCATTCTGTTCGATCGACAAAAGATCGATCCTTCGTTGAGACAATGCACTCGCAACCTTAGGGACATCGGCGTCATGCATTCCGACACAAATCAGCACAGGCCTGCCCCTGTCCGCAAGTTGATCAATCCAACCCGATAGATGTGTCGATGCCAGCGCCTGATTGGTCAAAAACACAACATCAGGACATGGTTTATTTACTTCCACCGCTGCCACGGGCTTTGTTTCAACACGTGTCCGTACAATTTCGACACCCAAGTCACCTGATCCACGGTCCAGTTTTTCAATCCGCACAAAAACGCGCATCGCTGGTGGCTCTAGCAGTATACGTTCGGCCACTCGCTCTGCCAGAGTCTCAAGAAGGTTCAGGCGTTCGGCGGCAAGTTCATAGGAGATCGCCTCGGTCACTCTGTCATATGACAGGATACGATCCACATCGTCATCTGTTTCACCACTGGAAGCGCGCACTTCGACAACGACACTAAATCGCAGGCGTTGAGTCACGCCACGTTCTGCTTGAAACGCCCCAATTTCAACGTCTTCGATATGGTCGCGCAAGGAAATCCGGTCCAAACCTACAGCGCTCGCGGCCGCCTTGGATCGTTCTTCAAGAGGCTCAAACGCCAGACGGGTTTCATCGCTCATGGCCCACTCCGTTCCAAATCAAACAAGGTAAGGTTTACGCATCTATCGGGCATTTAGCAGCGAAAAAGGCGGCAGGCCAGCAATGAAATACGTCACATAGACGACAGTTTGAATTTGCAACTAGGCAGGTAAATTCCGGGAGGAATGCCATTCGACACGAACGACAGCAGCCCGTCAATATCGATTAGGGTTGCTTTTTAGAAACGCGCGTCGGTTGACGATAAAAATGGTGCACGCCGATCGTGGTCGTACGCTTAAATTTACGTGACCATGTCGGTGAAACCGCTTTGGTGTGATAATGCGTGGCACCAGCCGTCAAATCGCGCGAGGCACCTTCGATCATGAATTGGGCAACTTTACCAACCCGATTGTAGGCGTCACGCTCGTAAATCTTGTTAGCCACACCGTCACAGTTATAGGTGAACTGGCACTGGTATTTGCGTCCTGTGCCCTGATTTATCACACCACACACACTGGACGGGTAATAGTCATGATCTGCTCTGTTCATGATCACTTCAGCAACAGCAAACTGTCCTTTAACGCTTTCGCCACGCGCCTCAAAATACAAAGCTTCAGCTAGGCATTGCCATTCCGCGTCGCCTTTTTTGGCCACAGGTTGCCCATCAATCCAAGCGCGGGAATATTGAATTTCGGTTGTTTTTTTCTGACGTTCGGTGCCCAAAAGAAACTTCAACTTGGTTCCGGAAAACAAGGTTTGCCCGAAACGAGCCTTCTGAGTTGGAGACGTATGTTGGCCAGTCGGTGCCTCAGCAAGGGCCACGCCACCAATCAAAGTCATCGCTAAGACAGCTGTCAAAAATCTGGTCATTTTCGTTCTCGCAAACATAGGTCTTCCAGACCCCCCCAAGTCCGAACTCCGGGGGTCATACAGCAAGAACACAAAAACGTCCAGATTTAGCCCAATTTACGGAATTTCCGCCTTAAAAAAGCCCAGATTTAGCGGAGCGTCGGTAAATCGTTACTCGATATTGTCCCGAATCGCCAGCTGCGCAGCCGCCAATCTGGCTACCGGAACGCGAAAAGGAGAGCAAGATACATAGTTGATTCCCGCTTTTCGGCAAAAATCAATCGATTCGGGGCTACCTCCATGTTCACCACAGACCGAAAGCGTAAGATCAGGTTGCGATTTTCGTCCACGTTCAGCGCCCAATTTCAACAGCTCCCCAACACCTTCTATGTCCAGCGTGTGGAAGGGATCTTCGGGATAAACACCCTGCTGCACATAGGTCGACATAAACCGCCCCGCATCATCGCGAGACAAGCCATATGTCATTTGCGTCAGATCATTTGTGCCAAAACTAAAAAAGTGGCAATGCGGCGCAATCTCCTCTGCGCGCAAAGCAGCACGAGGTGTTTCAACCATCACACCCAAACGATAATCGAAATCGATACCCGTTTCCGTACGCACAGCAGCAGCCACCGCATCAACCCGGGTTTTTACCAACTCGACTTCACGCTTGGCACTTACCAGAGGGATCATGATTTCCGGCACCACCGGATCACCATCTTGGCTGGCAGCAATCGTGGCTTCAAATATCGCGCGCGCCTGCATGTCGTAAATTTCCGGGACTTTGATCCCAAGACGCACGCCACGCATGCCGAGCATCGGATTGTATTCACCCAACGCATCCACTCGTCGAGTCACATCAGACAAAGGTAGGTTCAAAGCCTCGGCCAAATCGCGCAAACCAGCTCGGTCTGTTGGTAAGAACTCGTGCAAGGGTGGATCGAACAGGCGAATGCAAACTGGTTGCCCCCCCATAATGCGGAACAATTCTGTAAAGTCGTCTCGTTGCATCGGCAGCAACTGCTCCAAAGCCGAACGTCGATCCTCGGATGCATCGGCAAAAATCATCTCGCGCATTACCGTCAGTCGGTCGGCATCGAAGAACATATGTTCCGTTCGACACAACCCGATTCCGTTGGCCTTAAAGTTTCGAGCGGTTTTCGCATCTGCAGGCGTGTCGGCATTGGCTCGCACATCTATGTCACGTTCTTCGTCCGCCCAGGCCATTAACGACTGGAATGAATCATCCAGCGCGGCTTCAAGCATCGCCGGTTCCCCCGCCAAAATTTGTCCGTCTGTTCCGTCAACGGTGATCATGTCCCCCTCGTGGAACACGCGCCCGCCCGGCGCCGTCAGCGCACGCTTGCGCATTTGGAATCTCAACGATGAAGCACCAACCACACAAGGCAGGCCCAAACCACGGGCGATCACAGCCGCGTGGCTGGTGACACCACCTCGTTCGGTTAAAACGGCACTCGCGGCGTGCATGCCACGAATATCTTCCGGGTTAGTCTCGCGGCGTACAAGCACACAGGACTCTCCGCGGGCGGCACTGGCCTGCGCTTCGGCGGCTGAAAATACGATTTTTCCGGTCGCCGCCCCCGGGCTTGCAGCAATACCCGTTCCAATAACATCGCGCGGTGCTTCTGGGTCGACCTGCCTGTGTAGCAACTCGTTCAGCGCGCGTGGCTCAATCCGAAGTAAAGCTTCTTGTTTGGGAATGATGCCGTCTTCAGCAAGACGCACGGCAATCCGAACTGCTGCCCGCGCCGACCGTTGAACCCGCACACCATCCAGAATATGCACCTGACCGTTTTCAATTGTGAATTCGATCTGCATTTCCTCGCGCAATTTTATGCGCATCAATGCAGCGTGTTTCTTAAGATCTTCAAACGCTTTTGGTGCAAGTTCTTCAAGCGAGGGTCCGCGTGGATCGCGTTCAAGAAACAACGACGACGCACCCGTGACCAAAGCTTCTCGGCCTTGCGACTGACTGAGGTAGCGCCCAGTAATCTGAGGCAAACCCGTCGTAATATCCACAAGCTGCAGAACGCCAGACCCGCTTTCGCCTTGCCCAAGACCCAAAATCATTTCTTGAACAACAAGGCCTAGCCCCGCGTCCGCAGGTGCCCCTTTAGCTTGCCGGAGCAAACGCGCAGATGTGCCCTCCCATGCCCGCGCCATCGAACGCAATACACCAGCCAGCTGGTCCGCGGGATCTTGTGGAAATGGTTCTTCAGCCTCATCTTCATAGGCTTCCAGCACTTGCTGACACACATCTTCGTCATCCAAGTCATGATCATCGAACACATCCGGGTCCAATCGCGCGACATGTATCGAATAGGCTTGTATGAAACGGGCATACAAAGCATTGGCGGCCTGAGTACCGATTTCCTCACAAAGCCGCGCATGGCGTTGGTCGTTCATGCCGATATTCAGAATTGCACCGGGGCCACCCCAATCGGGGTCTTCAGACGACGGACGCACGCAGATCAAACTGTCTGACTGCAGCAAAGCGATCACGTCGCCCATATCCGGCATTTCACCCGCTGCAATCCTGTGTACTTCATCAAACGAAAGCGCCACCGTGCTCGGCACAGGCATGTCGAGGCGCACAAGTCTTTGCAGACACTTGGCACGCCCTCCATGTGACGTGGCCGCCACCGGCGCTGTGGCGGTGATAAATGTGATATCTGGGTTGTCTTGCTGCACTGCGGCACCTCTCTTGCCCCCGCACCATAAGGCTACGTCGCAATGGTTCAAGGAAAACCTTTTCAGACAGACAAGGTGCTCGGGTCAGCCCTCGACGCGGGTCAGGTCAGCCACACCAAGACAGGTTTTGCGAATACGCGACAACAGGTTCAACCGATTGCGGCGCACAATGTCGTTGTCATCATTCACCTGAACGGCTTCAAAGAAGGCATCAATGGGTGCACGTAGTGCGGCCATACCGCCCATGGCGGCGGCGAAATCTTCGGCCTCAATGGCCGATGAGATTGCACCTTCTTGTGCATCCAAGGCTGCAAACAACGCTTTTTCAGAGTCTTCCTGCGCGTGCTTTACATCCGCGCCATAGCTATATTCGACCCGGTCTTTTTCTTCGGCTTGGGTCAGAATGTTATTGGCACGCTTAAAACCCTGCAACAGGTTGCCACCATCGTCAGTACGCATAAACGCCTCGAGCGCGCGAGCACGTTTAACCAACAGATTCAAATCATCATTGCCCGGCATCGCAATACAGGCATCAATTACATCATAACGGACACCCTCGTCCCGCAAGTAGACCTTGAGACGATCATGAAAGAACCCGAGCAAATCACGAGACGTATCTGGTAGGCTTTTTCGCAAATCTTCCAAGTAATTCGGAAGATCACCATCGATAGCGTCCTGCACTGTTCTAACAACGGCCCCTAGGACGCCGTGTTCTGCAATTTCTTGACCTAAATCTTTCAACAAGGCTTCTGCCAACAATTCACGTTCTGATTGATGTGCTTCGTGGCGCAGAAGTTGCAGGTCAAAATAGCTGTCTAAAGGTACGCTGAGATCATTCTCCAAAACCAAACGGATCACGCCCAGCGCAGCACGGCGAAGAGCAAACGGGTCTTTTGAGCCAGTAGGTTTTTCGTTAATTGCCCAGAACCCTGTCAGTATGTCCAGTTTATCTGCCATTGCTACGGCCACAGAAACTGGCGCGAATGGCACATCATCTGAAGGTCCGAGCGGCGAATAGTGTTCTTCGGCTGTTGCGGCGACGTCTTCTGACAGACCTGCCTTTTCGGCATAATACCGCCCCATCAAGCCTTGGAGCTCAGGAAACTCATACACCATTTCCGAACTCAAATCAGCCTTAGAAAACCGTGCGGCCTGTTCAATCACATCTGCATCTGCCCCTACAACCGGCGCCAACTCCCGCGCGAGCGCGGTGAAACGCGCGATGCGATCACCCTGGGTGCCTAGTTTGTTGTGGAAGGTCACGTTGTTCAAACTATCCAACCACGCTTGGCCACCTGCTTCGGCCACACGAATATCATTTTCCCAGAAGAATTTGGCATCCGATAGACGCGCAAACAACACCTTTTGGTTGCCTGCCAGAATTGTAGCCCCGTTATCGGCAGTGTCGCGATTGGCCACGGTGATGAATTTTTCAATGCGTCCCGTCTTGGGGTTTTTCACGGAAAAGAACTTTTGATGCTCCTTCATGGAGGTTTGCAGCACTTCTGGCGGCAACCCCAAGAAGTCTTCAGCAATGTCGCCCATCAAAACAACTGGCCATTCCACCAACCCTGCAACTTCAGCCAACAGGCCTTTGTCATCGACCACTTCCAACCCAAGAGCAAACGCCATGTTAGTGGCGTCGTGCCAGATGTGATCGACGCGCTCATTTGGGTTCAGGACCACATGATTGCGTTTCAGTTTGGCTTCGTAGTCTTCAAACCCTGTCACCGCAAAGCGGCCGGACCCCATGAACCGATGCCCTTCCGTGGTCTCACCAGCCTTAATGCCATCAACATCCATCGGCACAACCTCGTGGCCAGCCTCATCCGACAGAATGCACAAGATCGAGTGCAACGGGCGCACCCAACGCAAACTTCCAGTGCCCCAGCGCATCGACTTGGACCAAGGGAAATTGCGGATCGTGTGCTCCAGAACCTCAGCCACAATCTCCGCGGCCGGACGGCCCGGTTTTTCAATGGTCGCGATATAGACAGCACCTTTTGGTGTCTCTTGTTCCTTAAGGTCCTCGCGGGTCACCCCTGCGCCGCGCAAGAATCCCTCAATCGCTTTGTCTGGCGCTCCCACCTTGGGCCCTTTGCGCTCTTCACGCACGGTTGGGCTTTCAGACAACACCCCTTCCAGCGCCAATGTCAGACGGCGGGGTGTTGAGAAGCCATGTGCGCCAGCGTATGTCAAACCCGCCTCAACCAATCCATCCGTCACGCGTTTTTTCAAATCATCCGCAGCGCGCGCTTGCATGCGAGCAGGGATTTCTTCGGAAAACAGTTCAATCAGCAGATCAGGCATGGGTGGTCCTTAGAAGTTCACGATCATTTGGATAACAATCGCGTTGGCGATATCGACAAAAAAGGCCGAAACCAAGGGTAAAACGACAAATGCAATGGGTGACGGGCCATAGCGTTTGGTCACAGCCGTCATATTGGCAATGGCGGTGGGTGTCGCCCCAAGGGCAAATCCCCCAAATCCAGCGGCCAACACAGCAGCGCGGTATCCGCGCCCCAGCATTGGAAACAAAACGTAAATTACGAACAGTACGGCAAACAAAGTTTGCGCACCCAAAATCACGATGATTGGCAGCCCAAGTCCGCTAAGGGATGCAAAATCCAACGTCATCAAGGAAATCGCCAGAAATGCGCCCAATGAGAAATCCGAAATGACCGCCAAAGATGGCGTGCGTGAAATGGGTGCTGCTTTGGGAAACAAGAAAGGAACTGCGTTGCCGATCACAATGCCCATAATCAAACAGGGCACAAACAGAGGCAGTTTCAACCCGGCACTTTCAATCATTTCGGACAATACGTACCCCGCAACAACCGCGAGGTTCAGCGCCAACATGACCCGCATCAGGCTGATATGGGTAATCGGACGCTGGTGGCCTTCTTTTTCAAAACTCAAACCGACTGTGTGTTCTTCATTTGGTCGACTTGGTGTCAGATCGCCCCGTTCAATCAAAAACTTGGCAACTGGCCCGCCGATCAAGGCGGCAAGGACTAATCCGATCGTCGCAACTGCCACGCCAATTTCAGGTGCCGATGTTAATCCGGTTGCCGCGGCAACGTCAGGAGCCCATGCTATTGCGGTTCCATGCCCACCAATCAATGCGGCAGAGCCGAACAGCACGCCAGCTTGCAGCGGGAAGCCAAACAGTTTGGCACCCAGAACGCCGATTACATCCTGCGCAATAATGGCCATAAAGGTCAGAACCAAAAGGATCACCAAGGGTTTGCCCCCTGCAACCAGATCAGACAAACGCGCATTCAATCCAATTGAGGCGAAGAACAGCACGAGAAACATATCTCTGCTGAAAAATGAGAACTCAAAATTGGTCCCTAAAACGACAGAGAGGGCGCCAAATCCAGCGGCGGCAATCAGACCTCCTGTTACTGGCTCAGGGATATTAAACTCTCGTAACACCGCAAACTGGCGGGTCAGATGCGCCCCAAGCAGGAACACAGCAAGACCTAAGGTCGCGGTGATAAAGTCTGGAATTACGATCGTCGATTGCACGGCTTACTTCTCCGGCAGAGGCGGGCAATCTTCGGG